>WNGE01005591.1_pt1 | contig 28845 bp, 23 predicted proteins | sample 5400651 | NCBI WGS metagenome assembly WNGE01 (sample SAMN13153370, study PRJNA577476) | soil metagenome | isolation source: 60 cm soil or saprolite under grassland replicate 2 | place: USA:California | collected 2016-06-15
CGCGCATCTGGCAGCGATGCGCGCCATGAAGCCCCGAATGACCGAACGCGAAATCTCTGCGCTCATGCAGTACGAGTGGGGCAAGCGTGGCTGTGAGCAGCCAGCGTATGCTCCCATCGTGGGATCGGGCTTCAATTCCACCGTGCTGCACTATTCACAGGATTCGGAAACGATCAAAGATGGTGACGTTGTACTGATCGACGCGGCCGGCGAATATTCCATGTACGCTTCCGACATCACTCGCACGCTGCCGGCATCAGGAAAATTCACGGCGCGGCAGCGTGAAATTTACGACATCGTTCTTGGAGCACAGCGTGCGGCCATTGCCGCCTTCCAGTCGGGGAAATCCACTCTGCGTCGGGATCAACCAAACTCGCTCTACGATGTCGCGTACAACTACATCAACACGCATGGCAAAGATTCACATGGAGAACCGCTGGGAAAGTATTTCATTCACGGGCTCAGTCACTATGTGGGGCTCAACGTTCACGACGAAGGCGATTATGAAGTCCCCGCTGGGCCTGGAATGGTGTTCACGATCGAGCCGGGCATCTACATTCCAGAAGAGAAGCTGGGGGTGCGAATCGAAGATGTTTTCTATGTGGATTCCGCCGGTAAGTTGATCAATCTTTCCGGCGCACTGCCTCACACCGCCGATGAAGTGGAGCGGGAGATGGCTAACAAATGAGCGCCAGCAAACCGCATCGCGCGTCGTTTTGGTATCCTAAATCATCGTGCGGATGATGTGGTGGTTTCTGATTCTCGCCTCCGGCGCAGGCGCGGTGCTATGGGCTGGCTTGTCGCTATATATTCGGGTGCGCGGCAATATAAAGCAAGCCGCCGAAAAAGACACTTTGCAAGACGGCGGCGAGCGGCTCTGACGTAAGGCTCCTCTGTTTGAGGACTAAAAATGACTAGACCGATGACCCAAGCTCTCACTCCTGCTGATCGCGCTCTTACCTGGGCACAACAAGCAGCACTCGTTGCAGGCGCGAGTATCTTTGTGGCTCTGTGTGCGCGCGTTACGCTGCCACTGCCGTTCACGCCGGTACCGTTAACAATGCAAAATTTTGGCGTCTTGCTGGTCGGACTCATGCTGGGGAGACGACGAGGCTTCGCGGCGCTGACGTTGTATCTCGCAGAAGGGCTCGCTGGCATGCCGGTTTTTAATCCCACCGGGCCGGGAGGCCTGGCGCAGCTACTCGGCCCAACGGGCGGATACCTGATTTCCTATCCATTCGTCGCTGCTCTCGCCGGCTGGATCATGGAACGGGGACCTAGGACATTCTTTCGCGCGGTCGCAGCCGGAGTTCTGGCGGAAACCCTGCTGTTTGCCAGCGGCATCTCGTGGCTGGTAGTTTTCACGCACTCTTTCGCAAAGGCTCTGCGCTTCGGGTTCTACTGGTTCGTTTTCGCTGAAATTATCAAAGTTATGCTGGCCTCGGGCATCACAACGGGCTGGCGTCGCGTGCGCAAGGTTGAAATATGAGCATGAGCAACACGGCCACGCAGATTCCGGAGCTAAAAGACCCGGCGAGCGCTGTCCGCGAAATCACCGTCGCTCACAGTCCTGATTCAGACGATGCCTTCATGTTCTACGCCTTGGCGACGAACAAGGTCCGTGTGCCCGGCTTGCGCTTCACGCATACTCTATGTGATATCGAGACCCTGAATCGCATGGCACGCGAAGGGGAAGGACTGTATGACGCGACTGCGATCTCCTTTCACGCCTATCCATATATCCAGGCACACTACGCGTTGCTTCCCAGTGGCGGCAGCGTCGGCGACGGATACGGGCCGATGATTGTCTCCACTCGTGCCTACTCGCGAGACGAGATCAAGCACAAGCGCATCGCAGTCCCGGGAAAGCTGACCACTGCATATCTGGTCCTGAACTTATTTGCGCCCGGCGTCGAGACTGAAGTTGTCCCTTTCGATCAAATCATTCCCCAAATCAAGTTGGGCAATTTCGAAGCCGGTCTCATCATCCACGAAGGCCAGTTGACCTACGACAGATCCGGCCTTTATCGCATTGTCGATCTTGGAAAGTGGTGGCACGAGGTGACTGGCTTGCCCCTGCCGCTCGGGGGCAATGCCATCCGCCGCAGCCTTGGCCCGGAATTGATGGCCAGCGTTTCAAACGCGCTGCGGAAAAGCATTGAGTATGCGCTCGACCATCGCGCCGAAGCCTTAGCCTATGCGCTGCAGTTTGCCCGCGATCTCGATCCCCAACTCGCGGATAAATTCGTCGGCATGTACGTGAATGAGCGCACGCTGGATTATGGGCCAGACGGGCGAGAAGCCGTGCGGCGATTGCTGGACATGGGATATCAGGCGGGAATTATTACGCAGCCTGCTCGGGTTGATTTTGTGTGATTCACGGTCCCAGCGACGAATCCACGTCCTGCTGTCCAACATCACGAATGCAAGTCAACTATGATGTTGCGCGATGCCTCTCGATCCCAATGCCAATGGCGCGCAAACTCTGCTGATCGACGCCGACGACACGCTCTGGGAAAACAACATTTATTTCGAGCGCGCCATCGCCGGCTTCATTTCGTTTTTGAACCATCACGAATATTCTCCCGCACGGGTTCGCGGGGTCCTGAACGAAGTTGAACGCGAATGCATTATCACGCACGGATATGGCCTGCACAGCTTCGCTCACGCCTTGGTGGGAACATTCGAGAAGCTAGCGGTCGAGCCGCTCACACCCGCGCTGCACGAGACCCTAAATGGTTTCGCCCATGCCATTGCCGAACATCCTGTCGAGATCATTGCCGGCGTGCCAGACTCTTTGGATTACCTGGCGGAACGGCATCATCTGATACTGATGACGAAAGGCGCAATCGCAGAGCAGTCAGGCAAAGTTGAGCGTTCGGGGCTGAAAGATTATTTTGCGGCAATCGAGATCGTTGCGGAAAAAGACGCCGCGACCTATCGATCTATCACTTCGAAATACGCGTTCGCGAACGATTCCACGTGGATGGTCGGAAACAGCCCAAAATCAGATATCAATCCTGCGCTCGCGGCCGGACTTAACGCTGTTTTCGTGCCTCATGGTGACACCTGGATCTTAGAGCATGAAGAACTCAGCTCTCCGACGCCGCCGTCTCGCCTTCTGCTGGTAGAGAGTTTCGAGAACTTGCGCGAACATTTCTAGGCTGTAGTACGCAGACTTTGCGCTTCGGTTCGCAGTCTTTGCCAAAAGCCAACCGGCGCGCCGCCAAATTCCCTGGCAAAGCGGCTGCTATCGATGGCCCTCGCGCAACCGGTTACGGCCGCGTTCCCCAAAGTGAGTCTTACGTTCGGATTCAGCGATTCAATCTGTTCCTTCAGTTCGGCAGGTTTCACGCAATCGCCGAAGGAGTTGTAGATGCGGTGTGAGCAGCATTGGGCTGATGCGAGTGTTGCGAGCATACCGGCAATGTCCTCGACGTGAACCAGCGGGAGGGTTTCATCAGGGCGGTGCGGGATGAACACCTCTTTCGATTCCGGCGAACGGAGGCATTCGAAAATCTGATTTCGCCACGGAGATGTGGCCGAAGTCCCTCCTGCTCCGACGACCATGACCATACGCAAGGCAACAAACTCAACTCCAAACTTTCGTTCGTATGTCTCGCCCAAAATTTCGACATACCGCTTGGCGGCTCCGTAAACGTCTTCGGGCGCGGCGGGCTGATCCTCAGAAACAAAATTCGAAGCAGATTGCGTACCGTAAACGCTGCCCGAACTGGCGTAGATGACTCTTTGGACGTGAAACCGTGCGGCCATTTCCAAAATATTAAGACTGCCGCCGATATTGACTTCCGTTGCTTTGTGCGGATCTAACTTCGCTGCGGTTGGCAAGATTGAAGCCGCGTGAATGATTCGTTCAAAACGATGGGCACGGAAAATGGGCTCAAGTTGGCCGGCGTCAGTAATGTCACAGCGCAAGCAATTGGGAGCGAGGCGCGACGCTTGAGAGTCTATAGAAATGACACTCCACCCCTGCCGTTCAAGCGCCGCATGAGCGTGCCTGCCGATAAAGCCTGCTCCTCCGGTAATCAACACGGAATGCGTCACAGTCTGTCCTTCATTTCAGCCAAGCCCACAATGGTACTCGCGCCGGAATTGCCGCACCAAACTAACCAACAAACCTCCGCCTTCCCCGGTTTGGCTGCATGTTACTCTTTTTGTGCTCTGGACTTTTCTGCTCCCACCCTGCGTGGCTGCGCAGAAAAACAATTTTCGGCGGCTCCTGCGGACGGTCGAGGCTCTTTCTGATCTCGGCCCTGCATTAACGGCGGAGCGCGACTTCCCGCAAGCCGCGCGTGCCATGCTTTCCGCCATACTACAGGCAGGCGGCGCGCGCGAAGCGGTGCTCTTCGGTTTCAGCGATAAACCCTCTCTGCTCGCATCGATTGCCGGCGAAGGCTTCGCCCTGATGCCAGAGCCGGCTGTGATCCCGCTGCTCCCAAAGCACGTTCATGCCCTGATTTCGGCACGCGGCCCCATCATCCTGACTTCCAGTTCATATGAAACTTTTCTGAGTTCGAATGGCAACGTCGCGCCCGAACTGTTCAAGTGCATCGCGCCGCTGAAAGTCGGCAGCAAGCTGGTCGGAATTGTCGCGCTCGGCCGCCGGGAAGGCGATGCCCTCTACAATTCCGAAGAACTGGATGCTCTCGAACTGCTGTGCAACTACGTGGCTATCGCCATGCAGAATCATCTACTGGCACAGACTCTGGCTCAACGCGTCTCCGAGAACCTGCGCCTGCTCGCCTCTCTTCACGGCTTCTACGACACGGCTCTGGAAGCTTTCGCGGCCGCCATCGATATCAAGCACGTTGACATCCATGGACACTCCTTGCGGGTTGGCCGCTACGCCGCGGCCATCGGCGAGGCCATGAGCATGGAACCCGGCGATGTAGCTGCGCTGCGCTCTGCTGGATACCTGCACGACATCGGCAAGGTTGCGGTAGATAAGCGGCTCTTCGGCAAGCCGGGTTCTCTGGATCCGGAGGAATTCCGCGAAATGGCCGATCACACCGTGGTTGGCCACCAGATCGTCAGCGGAGTTCAGTTTCCTTGGCCGCGAATCCCGGAAATCGTGCGCTCGCATCATGAGCGCGGCGACGGGACGGGTTATCCGGATGGCTTGCTGATGGATGATGTTCCCATGCCAGTCCGCATTATCGCGCTCGCCGACACGTTCGATGCCATGACCAGCCCACGTCCCTACCGTGAGCCGCTCTCGGTCGGGAGCACATTAAGCGAGATTGTACGTTTGTCTCCCCTGAAATTTGACCCGAATGCTGTCCAGGGGTTGCTGCTGCAGGTTCGTCGTGATGCGGTCGGCAGCAACCGCACACCGTTCGTCGAAGATCGCATATCGCTGAACATAGCACCTCCCGACATCGACCACCTGGCCGCGACCCTGCAACACAAAATCACGCACGGACGGCTTTATCTAACCTAGGGTCGTCACCCCCGGGAATACGCGTCCTTCTAACGGCGCAACGCCGGCACTATCTTGCAAGCTACTCACCCCTGGCGTACCATTGCGGCCCGTAGCAGATTCGAAGCCGATTTGTCGTTGAGTGCCTGATTCAGCCAATCGCTTCGCGCCATAGGGACACGGGGACTAAACGGTGCCTGACGCAATCACCACGCTTTCCGCAGGCGACCGCGTAGGCAACTACCAAATTCTGGGCCTTGCCGGCGTGGGCGGCATGGGTATGGTCTACCGCGCCCTCGACGTCAAGCTCGAGCGCCTCGTCGCACTCAAGTTTCTGCCAGACGAACTGGTTGCCACAAAAGCAGACAAAGAGCGTTTCCTGCGCGAAGCCAGGACTGCGTCCTCGCTGGATCATCCCAACGTCGGTGTGATTCACGGAATCGAGGAGACCTCCGACGGCCGCACCTATATCGTGATGGCCTTCTATGAGGGCGAAACGCTGGCCCGCAAAATCTCGCGTGGCCCTCTTCCGCTGGGCGACGCGGTTGATATTGCAATTCAAACTGCACGCGGCCTGGTTGCCGCTCATTCCCGAGCTGTGATTCATCGCGACATCAAACCCGGCAATATCATTCTGACTCAGCAGAACATCGCCAAGATCGTCGATTTCGGCCTGGCGCGCGTCAATACTTCGGCAGGCAGCACGCAAACTCTGGGCACAGCCGGCACCATCGGTTACATGTCGCCCGAGCAGACGCTGGGCAAGCCGGTGGATCAACGAACCGACATCTGGGCTTTGGGAGTTGTGATCACAGAGATCATCAGCGGCAGAAATCCGTTTCATCGCGAATCTCCGCCGAGAACGATCTTTGCCATCCTGAATGAAGCTCCAAAGCTTGCGGATGAAATCCCAATCGAGCTTCAGCGCATCATTTACCGCGCGCTCTCCAAGGATGCTGCCACTCGCTACCGCAGCGCCAGCGAAATGCTCGCGGATCTGGAAGCGTTCCGCAGCCATCTGGAACCCAGCTCCGCCGAATCGCGCATTCCATCTGCCTCGAATGACGTCGCATTCCGCGAAACCGTCGAGCACGCCTCCCAGCAGATGTGGCCCCCTCCCACTTCCCGTGCCAAGAATTCCTTCTGGTGGCTGGGCAGCTTCGCCGCCGCGGCAGTTCTCCTGGTACTGCTCTCGTTGATTCCAGCCATTCGAGACGGTATCGCCGGACTCTTTGGCCGCCACGAAGAGCACATAGCTGTGCTTCCCTTCGAGAACGTTGGCAACGACCCCGCGAACGAAGCGGTTTCCGAAGGCTTGATGGACAGCCTCAGCAGCAAGCTGACGAATCTCGACACGGGCAAGCAGTCGCTCTGGGTGGTTCCCGCCAGCGAAGTGCGGCGCCACAAGATCAGCGATGCCACCGCCGCGCAGCGCGAGCTAGGTGCGACTGTCGTGGTCCAGGGGAGTCTACAACGCGTCGGCCAGGAGATTCGCCTCACCGTCAATCTCATCAACACAAAAAACCTGCGACAGATCGGCTCGCTGGCGCTCGACGACCGGGCGGGAGATTTCTCCGCCATCGAAGCCGAAGCCGTTTCCCGCCTAGCGAAACTCATGGGCATCGAGGTTACTCCCGAGATGCTGCGGGCTACCGGGGGCGGCGGAAATCCCGCTGCGTACGAGTCCTACCTCAAGGCGCTCGGTTACCTGCAGCGCAATGACAAGCCGGGCAATCTTGATATGGCTCTCGATGCGCTCAACGTTGCACTCAAGACCGATCCCGGATTTGCCTTGGGATACGCGGAGCTAGGCGAGGCCTATCGTTTGAAATATACGCTCGACCGCAACCCAAAATGGACGGACGAAGCGCTCGCAAATTGCCGCAAGGCTGCGCAGCTCGATGACCGGCTGCCGATGGTTTATGTGACCCTCGGCCGCATCCATGATTCGAGCGGGAAATACGACCTGGCGCTGCAGGAGTTTCAACGCGCGATGCAGCTTGATCCCAGGAATGCGGATGCTCTCATCGGCATCGCTCATTCTTACGAAAGCGCAGGGCGAATCACCGACGCCGAAGCCGCTTACAAGAAAGCTATCGCGTTGCGTCCCGACTATTGGGACGGATACAACAATCTCGGCGTTTTCTACGATGGCCAAAGCCGCTTTGATGAAGCCGTCGCTCAATTGCAACATGCCGTGGAGTTAACCCCGGACAATGCCCGCGTATACCTGAATCTTGCGGCGGTGTATATCGATAGCGGCGATTTCAAGCGATTCCCCCAGGCCGAACAGGCGCTGAAAAAGTCGCTTGAGCTTAGCCCGACTTATCCTGCTTATGCCAACCTCGGGTATCTCTACGTGCAGGAACAAAAATATGCGGAAGCTGTTGCTGCCCTCGAGAAAGGCCTGCAACTGAACGACAAAGACTTCCTGGTTTGGGGTAACCTGATGCTTGCATACCAGGGTCTGGGCAATAAGGAAAAATCTGACGCAGCGCGCGACCGTGAACTTGCTTTGTTAGAGCAGGCTGCAGAATCCAGACCGCGCGACGGGGAGGTACAGTCATACCTAGCGCTGCTGTACGCCAAGAAAAAACAGCGAGAGAAGGCGCTGGCCCGGGTGCAAACCGCTCTTGCTCTCGCGCCCGATGATAACGTCGTTCTTGAAAACATCGGCGAGGCGTATGAGGATCTCGGTGACCGTGCCCGGGCATTGCAGTACATACAACGATCTTTGCAGAAGGGCTACAGCCTGGCCGCTCTAAAGAGCAACCGGGATTTGCAAGGTGTGCTATCTGATCCAAACTTTCGGCCCAATGGAAAATAGCTATTTCAAAAATTAAAAGGAGGAGTCTATGGCTACAGCACGCGTCTTTACTGCGGCAGACCAACCAGTCAACATCAACCCTCAAGGGCAGGCCAACCCAGCTGGATGCTTGATCGAGAATGGGCAAAACGTCACATTCACCAACAACTCAGGCTCAACTATTTCAATCCTCTTCGCCCAGACCGCCATCAGCAAACAGACGGTCTTCAATGACATCAACAACCTCGCTCCCGGCTCGAACTACACCGAGGCCCCCTTGGTGCCTAAGATCACTGTGAATTACAACGTCAGCATGGACGGTAAGCCGCCATACGGGCCGTTTGCCATCGAAGTTGGAGCCGGCCCGCTTGAAATCAGTGTGACGGACACAAATCCCACTCCAAAAAGCGCCACCGTTCCACGTAACGGCGAGATTCAGTTCAATGCAACCGATTACAAATGCGATATCACTTGGCTGGACGGAGATCCGCTCGACCCACAACTGAACAGTGTGTTTGTAGGGCAGTCCAACAATCCGGTCGTGCATGAGCATGGCAACGTAGTAAAGGACTTCCGTTACGAACTCACAAAATCTTCTCAACTGAACCCTGTCGATGGTGGCGGCACGATCAAGGTAACTTAGCGAGTGTTCGAACTTGGAATGCAAGCCTGCTCCCGCCCTCTGCGCTCGCTGCGAAGGGTGGGAGAGTTTTTAGCCTCGCGTGGGAGTACTAGCGCGTTCGAGTCAATCCCGTAGCAACTTCCATTCACCTGGTCACAGCCTCAACCATCTGCTACCTTAATCTCCTTGAGTGCATTCCAGAATGGCCGGCTGACGCCGGCGCTACGAGGAGACCCTGGTTGAAAAATTGCGCGTGGTGGTGGTCCGCTGCAGTCCTGTTTGTGGCAGCAGTCGCCCAGGCCCAAATTGACGATCGAACCAAGCAGCTCGCCCACGATATTTTCAAGCAATTAATCGAAATCAATACGACTGATTCCGTCGGCAGCGCGACTGCCGCGTCTGAAGCCATGGCGCAACGCTTTCGCGACGCCGGATTCCCCGAAAGCGATCTCCACATTCTGGGCCCAAATGATCGTAAGAAGAATCTTGTCGTCCGATTGCATGGCAGCGGCAAGCATAAGCCGGTTCTTCTCATCGGCCATCTCGATGTGGTTGAGGCCCGCCGCGAAGACTGGACCACCGACCCGTTTCAATTCGTCGAAAAAGACGGCTACTTCTATGGCCGTGGCTCGCAGGACATGAAAGATGGCGACGCCATCATGTCCACGACTTTGATCCGATTCAAGAAGGAAGGTTACGTGCCCGACCGCGACATCATTCTCGCGCTCACTGCCGATGAAGAAGGAGGCACGTCGAACGGCGTCGATTGGCTCCTAAAGAATCACCGTGATCTCATCGATGCCGAATTCGTTCTCAACCACGACGGCGGTGGCGTGACCACCAATCATGGCAAGCCGGAATTTGTCGCAGTTGACGCCACCGAGAAGCTATACGCTGACTATCGACTCACCGTCACCAATCCCGGCGGACACAGTTCGCTGCCCGTGCCGGACAATGCCATCTATCATCTTGCATACGGACTCGGCAGTCTTGAGCACTTTCAATTTCCATTTGAATTGAATAACGTCACCCGCGCCTACTACGAAAAGTTGTCCAGCGTGACCAGTGGCCAAAGAGGCGACGACATGAAAGCGATTTTGAAGACGCCTCCGGATATGGCCGCGGTCGCGCGTCTGTCGAAGGATCCGATTGACCACTCCACGACCCATACGACTTGCGTTGCGACGCGGTTAAGCGGCGGGCACGCCAACAACGCTCTTCCTCAGACTGCCCAGGCGAATGTGAACTGCCGCATTTTGCCCGGTCATTCGCCGGAAGAAGTACGACAGACTTTGATAAAAGTTTTCGACGATCCCAAGATCACAGTGGAGTACGTTGGCGCAATTGGCGGAGCTACTGGTGCGTCGTCGCCACCTGCCCCGCCGCCGCTTCGCCCTGACGTGTTCCGCCCTCTGGAGCAAATCGCGCAAACCATGTGGCCGGGCGCGCCCGTCATCCCAGACATGGCCACAGGCGCGTCGGATGGCAAGTACACTAACGCCGCCGGAATACCCACCTACGGCATCTCCGGAGAAGCTATCGACCGCGACGACATCCGCGCCCACGGCAAAGACGAGCGCATCCGGCAAGATTCGTTCTACCGAGCAGTGCATTTTTACTATCGGTTTCTGAAGGCGGTGACGTCAGAGTAAAGCTATTTTGTGGAGGCACGGGCGTCCTCGCCCGTGCAGCGCTTCGCGATTTCGACTCACAAATGGTGACTGGCGCTACATCGATATAAACATACGACTCTTGACTTCGCCTAATATTCGCCTACAATTCTGGCATGGCAATCACTCGACGGCAACGGCAGATCTACGATTTCATCTCAGAGTTTGTGCAAACCCACCAATACTCACCCTCCTACGAAGAGATCAAGCAAGGCATGGGACTGAGCTCGCTGGCCACGGTACACAAGCACATCTCGAATCTGGAGAAAAAAGGACTGCTCACGCGCGACTACAACCGCAGCCGCTCCATTGATCTGCTTCCACCCAAAGGCCGGCTAAAGCAATCCATGTCGGTGAATACCGCCATGGTGCTGCCAGTTATGGGACGCATCGCCGCCGGCCAACCAATTGAAGCCGTGCAGAACCCGGAAACCATTTCACTTGCCGACTTCGTCCGGTCGAAAGAAGTTTTTGTGCTCGAAGTGCGCGGCGAGTCCATGCAGGACGAGGCCATTCTCGACGGCGACTACGTGCTTGTAGAAAAAACGAAAACGGCCCACAACGGGGACATCGTCGTGGCGCTGGTCGAAATGACTGACGCCACGCTCAAGCGCTTCTATCGTGAAGGCGACAAGATTCGCTTGCAGCCGTCCAATGCCGCCATGCAGCCGATCATCGTGCCCGCAGCTTCGGTGGAGATTCAAGGGAGGGTAATTGGGGTGTTGAGGAAATACTAGCGATTAATGCCTGCCCAGACTCAGAGCCTGAGCCCCCGCACGGGCGAGGACGCCCGCGCCTACATCTAACCCCGCCGAGAGTTTGTTCACAACTTTATCTCCCACGTTTCTGCCACTAAATCATCTCGGCTCCAACTGCTATGCTTCTCTTCGCGGACCAGGCGAAATCCCGCTTTTTCGTAAATGCTGCGCGCCGGCTTTCAGCTCGCTCTGCGTCCAGAGGACCGTCTTCTTGTATCGTGCTTGCCGCGCGAAGCGAATGCATTCATCTACGAGACGTTTGCCAATGCCGAGCCCTCGCGCTGAAGGCTCTACCAGAAGAAGCCGCAGCTTGGCGGTTTGCTTGGACTTGCTGACTAGAAAAACCGACCCGACGCGCTCTCCATCCTTCTCGGCAATCCAACAGCGCTCGCGCTGCGGATTATATCGTTCCACAAACTCTGCCACGATTCGCGCAACCAAGGCCTCGAAGCGCTCGTCGTATCCGTACTCTTGGGAATAAAGCACGCCGTGGCGATAAACCACCCAACCAATATCACCCGGCTGGTGCGTGCGCAACAAATATCGAGCTTTCTCGGGAGCTCCAGGCGAGAGCGTAGATTCGATTGTTTCCATGGCCTCGACAACCATGGATTGCTGGTTCGGCCCCAGCGCGCTCAGCATTTTCGCCACTTCCTGGTTCGATCGCGCGTTGAGCGGCTCGAATGCTGACCGGCCTCGCTTGCTCAGTGACAGCAGGCTGTGACGTGCATCATGTTGCGAGGATTTTCGCCGAATCCACCCCCGCTCATGAAAGGCGCGAAGAATACGGCTCAGGTATCCCGGATCCAGTGCCAGCTCTTTGCACACCTCCGTAGCCGTGGGCTTCTCGCGATGAGCGAGTTCATAAAGCACGCGGACTTCGGTCAAGGACAAAGAACTGTTAAGCAGCCCTTCCTGCAAAACACCGATCTGTCGCGTGTAGAAGCGATTGAAGCGCCGGACGGCCTGAACGCGCTGACCGAATTCGTCGGGAGCGGTAGCGCTGCCTGCCATGAAATTAGTGTTGGGCGAATGATTGACTTTGTCAACCATATTGTTGCCATGTATATAAAAGTCGAGACCGTTTGGGACAAATAAAAACGCCCAGCATAAACCGGGCGTTTTGAAACTCAAATGATCGCCAAATTATCCGATGTGCTTATCTAGTGCCTTCTGGATGGTCTCCTTCGGCACATAGCCGACTATCTGCTCTTTTACCTGGCCACCCTTAAATACCAACAGCGTAGGGATGCCGCGCACTCCGTAGCGCATCGGCGTGGCATTATTGCGGTCCACATCCATCTTGCCGACCTTTATCTTGCCCTGATATTCCTTGGCCAGTTCATCCACGATGGGTGCGATTGCGCGGCAGGGGCCGCACCAAGTCGCCCAAAAGTCCACCAGCACCGGCTGGTCGGCTTTCAGCACGTCCTGATCAAAATTCGCATCCGTCACTTCCACAATCCCGTTGCCCGCCATTTTTCCTCCAATTGCGCCGATCGCCGGAAGCGATACAGATCGGCGAATCAGTCCGGTTAAACAACTTCAATTATCGTAGCACTTGTATTGGATGCCTGTCAGCGGCAGAAGTCGCAGGACGGCTTGGCTGTCGACTTTCAGCAATCAGCTTTCAGCTATCGGTTCTCAGCTTCCACTAATGGCTTTTTTGGTTCCTGGAGTACGCTGAAAGCTGACGGCTGATAGCTGACAGCCTGAAAATAAAAAAGCGTCCAGAACTTTTCAGTTCAGGACGCCCGGCAGCCCTCCCCCAGAACTGCCAAACCACAATTGGATAGTAGGCCCACCCCTCTCATGTGTAAACGTAACTTCCGTAATCCACGGCTCTGTTTTAGGTACCCAAAAACCCGAAACGGAAGTCACGCGCATTGAGAGACGCTTTGCGCCTGATGATGTAGGTCAACACACTGATTTAAAAGGGAGAAGAAGGGTCCAGGTAGATCCCGATTACCAGCCACAAGCACGGCAGTTTTGCACAGCTCTGCGAGCTTTACTTTTCTCTAGTCCAGCTCTGGCCCGCGTCGCTGGTGGTCCAAGTCTCGTGATCGCTAGTGGTGAGTTTGCCATGCTGGGCGTCAGCGAATTCAATTCCGACGATATCTGCGGTGAGCGGGCTGCCGTTTACAGCCGGTTTTACCTGCGTCCAATGCTGGCCATTGTCAGAGGAATGATAAAGTGAACCGCCATTTCCTCCGACCCAAATTTCCGGACCTACAGCAGAAACGGCCCGAAAGATTGCGTTGTCAGCTACTGGAACTGCTTGCCAAGTTCTGCCGTCGAACGATCGCTGCAGGATCCCTTCAGAAGAAAGATTCCAGCGTGGAGTCAGATCGACCGCCCGGTTGAGCTCAGCTCGTGACTCAATCATTTGGTTTGCCGTAACAGGCGCGACGGCTCCGCCTATGCCGGAACTCGCTGCCATGGGAGCCTTCATGCGAGGGTCCTTGGCGTCCTTCGCCTTTCCTGGCCTGGCATCCGCCACCTCGACAGAAGCACTGGTCGCCACGGTTTCATCCATCACGGCTTCGTTGCCAGATTTCGCCGCCGAGCCGAGCGAATCATATTCGATGATTTTCTTTTGTTGCCCCTGATCCGTCGTTTTTGAAAGCTGTGTGGGACCCGGGACGGCGGAAGCCGTCTCTGTCGCAGCCAAAGGTCCTTTCTTACCTGTTCCAGCTTTCTCGGCGTTGACCGCCGGGGCTCTTGAATTCAGCGCCGCCCCCCTGCGCTGCTTCGCGAGCCCGTGCGGCACAACCAAATCCGGCTTCGGCTGAAGCTTCGCTGCAAGGTCAGTTTTCAAGTCGACGCCTTGCGACGCATCTTTGGTGTCCGAAAAAGGCGCCTTCGCAGACAACCACACAAGCCGCCACTGCGCTCCAGCGCAGAATCGGTGATCGCAGCGAAAATAATTTCAAGGAAGTCTGCGGCTCTGCGATCTCGGGTCGCGCCAGCGAAACAATTTCACGGCACTCTGAGCATTGCGCTAAATGCTCAAGCACGTGCAGCCGTTCCCGCTTGGCGAGCGCGTGCTCAGCGAACGCCGTCAGCAGATCGGTGCCCGGGTGATTTCCAGGATTGCTGGCCCTCCGCAAACGCCCGAGCACGATCTTAGGTACACCCATCATTGAACGTCCCGTTTCGGCATCATCCCTCTCCCGCCTGTGCTTCCGCCTTCTTATCTGAGAACGGTTTTGCGCTGGTTTCTTGCGCCAGGCAGGTACGAATATCCACGTGCAGGTCGCGCACATCCATTTGCAGAGCCTCTTCCGCCTGGCGGCGGCTCATGCCCTTGCGCCGCAGCGTGGCGAGTATCTGCTTTCGAAGTGTTTTGGCTAACTTGTCCAGCCTGCGGCTGATCGTCGATTCATGCACTCGCAGCGTCCGCGCGATTTCTGCCAGCGTGCGGTGATCAAGATAATACGACGCCAGCACAAAGCGATCTTCGCCGGACAAGGCCACCAAAGCCTGGTCTGTTGCTGCCTCTACTCGGGGATCGTGGGCTGTTGGCGCGAGTTCTGATTCCGCTGCGGCGAATTGCACGCCAGCCTCGCTCTCTTCATCCAGGCTCACCAGCCGGCGCTGTTTCCGATAACGGTTGACGTACTCTTGCGCGAGCACTGTACGTAGCCAGCCTTCGAGCGAACCTCGACCGGTGTAAGAGGCCAGCTTCGAAATCCGTTTCCCCTCTCGAGTGCCGGTGCCATAAAGATCGGCGTAAATGGAGTCTGCCAACTCGCGGGCCGCCGAGCTTTCTTTGGCAATGTACGCTGCAATGTCATACAGCTTTTCGCGATAACGCACCATGAAGATTTCCCAGCCGCGCTCATTACCGGCGGCGCACGCGCGAGCCAGCGCCAGTTCGTCCAGTCGCAGGCTCGCAAAAAATTCCTCGCGCTCCCGCTCCGAAGTTCCCGCAGTCAAATACTTGGCTCCGATCTCATTCAATATGGCAACAAACTGTTCGCGCTCGAGCCCGTACTCCTGCGTCTTCGCCTGTAGCTCCGCCATACGCGACTCCAACTCCGGAGAGATCACTCCTACGGATTGGACACCGTTCTGAGCCATGGCGGGCACGCCGTTGATCCTACCAATTTTTTAGACGCAAGAAGCTGGATTTTTGCCGTTCGGAAAATATCAGGGTGGGAAAGAAAGACGCCCCGGGCGCGGATTGCTCCCCTGGACGCCTGGGGTGTCTCTGCACACCTGAGGAGAGACACTATGAAACTCAAGTTGTTGCTCTTTGTTCTTGCTCTCGCGTTGATGGCCGGAGTCGCGTTGTTCCGTCCTTGCCGCGCCCCCGCCGGCGAAATTGCTTCAACGTACGGCTACAAAGTTCTGGAGCCGATCCGCCACGGCAATCTGACTGTTTTCCCGGTCATCGCTGCCAAGTCGCATGACACGGCTGAATTCATCACGCTCGATGAGGGACTGCGCTCGGGCGAAGTGGTTGTCACCGAGTCCGGCAATATTTCGCCGCTGATGCGCCCGCGCCATCGCCACGGACAAATCACCCCACCGCAATATGGCGGCGGCGCGCAGGTCAATCAATTAGTTCTGGTAAACAACTCGAAGCGCCCGCTCATTTTGCTGGCAGGCGAAATCGTTACTGGCGGCAAACAGGATCGCGTGATCGGCAAAGATCGCCTCGTGCCTGCGGAAAGCGATCCCATCGATATGAGCGTTTTCTGCGTCGAACCGGGACGATGGACGGGAGCGTCGGCGAAATTTGATTCCTACAACGGCGCCATGGCCCAGCCAGCGGTCCGCGGAAAAGCGATGGCTGAGAAAGATCAGTCTCAAGTCTGGGCGGAGGTAGGCAAGACTAAGGAATCTCTCTCGCGGATGGCGTCCCCGCCTGCAGCTACGGCAATCGGCGGGACCACCTCATATGCTCGAGTGATGGACAACAAAGAAGTTAAGCAACAGGTGGATTCCGTTGCCGAACCCATTCAGCACAATTATCAAAGCCTGATCAAGCAGCTTCGCAATCAGAATGCGGTTGGAGTTGTCGTCGCAGTTGGCGGCCAAATCGTCTGGGCAGACATCTTCGCCAGCACCAACCTGCTGGAAAAATATTGGCCCAAGCTGGTGCGCTCCTACGCAGCTGAGGCGGTTGTAACCAAAGCCAAGGGTTACGAACCTGATACCAAAAAGGCGCAGGAATTTCTAAATCAACTACAGGGGCGGCACGAGACGGTTGACAGCGAGCCCGGCCTCTACCGCCATACGGAAGTTTCGGGAGATGGATTCCGAGCGTTCGAGCTGACCTCCCTGTTGCCGAAAACCGGCTTCGACCTCCACATTGCGAAAATGGCGGAATAACCTCTAGTGGCCACGCAGGGACAGCCGCCGTCGGCTGTCCACTGCCTGGCAATCGCTTTCGCAAAGACCGCATCTAGTCAAGTGCAATGACTGCGCCCGATAGATTGTTAGCGGCTGCACGTGGAGCCGCAGCCGGCCTGCGGAGCTGAATATTCCATGTCACATCTGCGCCCAGGCGCAAAGCTCTACTTCCCGCCCGAACTGCTGTACCAACTTCTCCAAGCGGAAATATCATTCGGCAAGCTCTGTCCCGTGATGTCGCGCAGCGCCTGATAAATCCACGTATGGGTCTGTGCGTCCAGAGAAGAATCGTCAGCAAACGCGAGAAGCGCTGGAATTGCGCTGTGGCGCTGCTCTTGTGTAAGCATGCCAGACTGCGCCAGGCTGCACGCCGCGCGCTCCCGCACCAAGGCAGAGGCATCGTCGTGCAGAGTTTGCAGAAGCGGCGCAATCGTATCATCGCTTCCCAAATACGCCAGTCCTTCCACTGCCCAATGGCGGACTTCCGGATCTGAATCTTGGAGCTGCGCTACGAGCACCTGGGTCAGTCTTTCCGGTTCCACACCACGATTCCCAAGCAGCCCTAGGGCCCACAGCCCCCAAATACGCTGAGATTGCTCGCTACTCTCCGCTTGCGCCAACAGGCGCTCGGCGCTTTCAGACGTTTTGGCCATGTTCATTGCCGCCAGGTCTACCTCAATTCCTGCGGCACGCACGCGCAGATCATTGGAATTCAACGCAGTGGTAATCAGGGAATTCAAATTTGGGCTAAGCCGAACTCGTCCGCGCCAGCGCTCAGCGCGGGCAGCAATCTCATCGTTTGCTCCGTCGTAATGATTGATGTCGCGCTCCAGCAGAAGCTCGGCCTGCTTCTGCGCGCTCTGGTGGTCAAGGCTTTCGATTTCGTGCTGTGAAAGAACGGCGGGAGACGCCGCTTCACGCTTCCCGTGAAGCGTCAGGAACCGCGCGATGTCAGCAAACGCTCCTCGCGCCACGCCGGAGGCGAAGAGCAGTGCCAGTAAAACGCCACCCAGGACGGCAAACAGGACCCGCCAACCCCCAGCGGTCGGATCAAGAGACCGGTCGGGAGGCAAATCCGAACCGGGCTCGAGCGAGCCATACTCCGGCGTCGCCTGCTGATGCGGATCTCCCTCCCACGAATGCATCTCAGAAGTGTAGCAGCCGCTCAGATGCGGTAAAGTTACCTGCGGGTACTTTGGTTATTACTTTTGAAAGTGAGCCGATGAAAATGAAACACTTTGCTACCGTGGCATCGTTTGTGACACTGGTCACGTCCCTGCTGGTTACTGCGTCCTTTGCTGGCGGTCCAGGCTATCACGTGGTGAAAACCTACAAACTAGGCGGCGAAGGCGGCTGGGATTACCTCACCCTCGACCCGGTTTCACGCCATCTTTTCATCTCGCGCGCCACCCATGTCATCGTGATCGATGCGGATTCCGGCAAGTCCGTCGGAGACATCCCAGATACACCCGGCGTGCATGGCATCGCCCTCGCCCAGGAATTTGGCCGGGGATTCATCAGTAATGGCCGTGAAGGGACCGTTAGCATTTTCGATCTGAACACACTGAAGACGTTGAACAAGGTCAAAGCCGGAGAGAATCCCGACGCCATTCTTTACGATCGCTCCAGCAAACGCGTGTTTGCTTTCAATGGCCGCAGCCACGATGTCACCGCAATCGACGCGGCCAAAGGAACCGTCGCGGGGACTATCAAACTTGATGGCAAACCCGAGTTCGCAGTCAGCGATGAGAAAGGCGAGATCTTCGTCAATATCGAAGATAAAAGCGAGCTGAGCGCAATCGATCCCAACAAGCTGGAGGTGAAATCAACCTGGCCGCTGAAGCCCTGCGAAGAGCCAAGCGGATTGGCCATCGACCGCAACAATCGCCGGCTCTTCGCGGGCTGCGACAATAAATTGATGGCCGTAGTGGATGCTGACAACGGAAAAGTAATCACGACGCTTCCCATCGGGGAAGGTGTCGACGCCAACGCATTCGATCAGGAGACAGGCTTCGCGTTCGCATCCTGCGGTGAAGGCGTGCTCACGGTGGCCCACGAAGATTCCCCAGACAAATTCAGCGCTGTCGAGAACGCTCCCACCCAGCGCGGCGCACGCACTATGGCGCTCGATCCCAAGACGCACCAGATTTTTCTGGTGACGGCAAAATTCGGCCCGAGCCCCGCCGCAGGCGCAGATAATCCGCGCCCACGGCCGGCGATTCTGCCAGACAGTTTCGAGGTGTTGGTGGTGGGCAGATAGCGGGTCAGATCAGGTCAGGTATGTACAAGCTAATTCCTCAATACAGGATTACTTCACCATAGCCAGACTCAAGGGCGATCCCGTGCGTGCCAGAGAACCCGTCCTGGCTAGTGTCCTAAGGATACTAGCCAGGTCCCGATTCACCACTGACGGGTTATAATTTCGCTGCCACAATGTCCTTCGCGGCGGAAACTCAGTTAGGACCTTACAGGATTGTTTCTCTCATCGGCTCCGGCGGAATGGGAGAAGTCTATCGCGCGCGCGATACTCGCTTGCTGCGCGATGTTGCGCTGAAAGTCCTACCGGCCTCATTCACCAACGATCCTGATCGCCTGCGACGCTTTGAGCAAGAGGCACGAGCCGTTGCCGCGCTGAACCATCCCAACATCGTTTCAGTTCACGACGTCGGCAATGCGAACGGAGTTCACTACATTGTCTCCGAATTGCTGGAAGGCGAAACCTTGCGCCAGCGAATTACGGCTTCTGGAATGCCGGCCCGTAAAGCGATTGACCTGGCGACTCAACTGGCGAACGGCCTCGCGGCGGCGCATGAGCAGGATATTGTTCATCGCGATCTGAAGCCTGAGAACGTCTTTATTACCCGCAGCGGCCGCCTGAAAATCTTGGACTTCGGGCTCGCGAAACTTCGCCGGCTTCCTGGAACCACAGAGAATCTTGATGGCATGACGGTGACCGAGACCGAAGCTGGCCAGGTAATGGGCACCGTCGGCTACATGTCGCCGGAGCAGGTGAAGGGCGAGACCGCCGACCATCGCTCTGACATTTTCAGTTTCGGCAGCATTCTTTACGAGATGCTCAATGGGCAGCGCGCGTTCAAGCGCAACACCAGCGCGGAGACGATGACAGCCATCCTGAATGACGAACCGCCGGAGCTTGCCGGGCACACCGGGGCGATCGCCCCGGCGCTCGAACGCATCGTGTGCCATTGCATGGAGAAGCAGCCGAGTCAACGCTTTCAGTCGGCGCACGATATTGCCTTCGCTCTCGAATCGCTTTCCGGAATTTCGGGAGCAACGGCGACACCAGCCGCCCGCACACGTAGGCAATGGATTCGTCCAGCACTCGCTGCGCTGGTTTTGCTGGCGGCAGGACTTGCCTTGGGCGCGTGGCTTCGCCCGACTGTCCACGAGCTTCACCCCAAACTGCACCGCATCACTTTCCGCCGGGGAACGATCTGGAACGCGCGCTTCACTCCCGACGGCAATATGATTTACGGCGCCGCTTGGGAGGGCCGCCCGATCGAGCTCTATGCCGCACAAAACGGAAGCACGGAGTCAAGGCCATTGGGTGCGGCGATGACGGGCATCTTAGCGGTCTCCGGTTCTGGAGAATTGGCAGTCTCGACTAATTTCCAGCTCGAAGGCTTCGAGTCTTCGGGAATGCTGGGGCGGGCGCCACTGGGAGGCGGCGCACCGCGCGAAATTGCAGACGGGGTAGAGTACGCAGATTGGTCAGCCATCCCCGAATCTCGCCGGATGGAAAGTTAATCGCCTTCATTGACCACCCATTCGAGCGCGATGATGCTGGCAGCGTAGCCACAGTGGACCAGGCAGGAAACAAGAAGACGCTCACCGGTCAGTTCGTCAGCGCACAAGGGCTCGCTTGGGCGAAAGCAGGAAATGAGGTCTGGTTCACCGGCACCACGTCAGGATCAAGTCGCGAGCTGCGCGCGGTGACACTCTCCGGCAAAGAACGGCTGGTTTACTTGGGAACAGGGACCCTCACTCTTCACGACATTTTCAGAGACGACCGGGTCTTGTTTTCGCGAGACGACTTGCGCGCCGGCATGATCGGTTTGGCTCCGGGGGAGAAGAAAGAGCGCGATCTCAGCTGGCATGACTGGACAGTCCCGCGGGACTTAAGCGATGACGGAAAGCTGATCTCGTTCGACGAGACGGGCGAAGCTGGCGGCGAGACGGGCGCACTGTATGTGCGAAGCAGTGATGGTTCTCCGGCTGTGCGTCTGGGCGAAGGTCGAGCTCCCACACTATCCCCGGATGGGAAATGGGTGCTGGCACGCGGCAGCAGTGCTCGACATGAACTGCTAGAACTGCCGACCGGCGCGGGAGACTCACGAATCATCTCCACTGGCGAAGTTCAGCTGCAATATGCTTACTTTTTCCCGGATGCGCGGCATATTCTGGAGGTGGGCAGCGTGCCAGGACATGGTTTGAGGCTGTGGATCCAGGATTCCAAGGGAGGAGCGCCGCAGCCGATCAGCCCTGAGGGCGCTATAGTCAGGCGCAGGAAATGCATTTCGCCGGATGGCAAGCGCGTAGCCGCTCGCGACCCAGATGGAAAAATCACTGTTTATCCGGTTGACGGCGGGAAATCGTTCCAGCTCGCGAACGTTCAACCTGGAGAAGAACCAGTGCAGTGGACGCTGGATGGCAAGGCCCTGCTGGTGGGGCGCCGGGAGGTACCCGCTCGAATCTTCATGATTAACCTGCTTTCGAACGAACGCAAGCTGTTGCAATCGTTCATGCCGGCGGACCCAACCGGCCTGTTTGGCAATGCGAGCCCAACCTTTTCGAGCGACCTGAAGAGCTACGTCTATTCCTACCAGCGCATCACTTCAGACCTTTACATTGTGGATGGATTGAAGTAGGAAGCGGTCCCTCACCTGGCGTGCTTATGGCTCTAGATTTCTCATTGTCAGGATAATGTTCGCTTCTCTTGCTGCGAACCCGCGATCTGAATCAACTCGGCTGGCTTGCTCCAGCGGGGATGAGCACGGTAATTGCGCCGCAGTTTCCCCATAGCCGATCCGATTGTCGCCGAACTCAGTGCGATGTGCTTCACCCTGAGGGGCCCGGCAAGAGGAATCTCCTTGAGCCAGTGCAGACCGCTGCTGATAGCGCATCCACATTGCGTGCAGTCGGGGTCACCGCCAAAAATACATGGCTCCACGCGAGTGCTCAAATCAGCAGAATAGTTGGTTGACATTCTCGAAAACATACAAGCCGCCGGGGTCACCGGAGGAACTCGGATAGCGTCCGCAATTCCGGCATTCATCAGCAATTTTGGATATCGGGCGCGGGCTCGCAGCAAATCGCCGGCTGCCGTGTCGCGCTGTGCCGGAGTCAACATCTCCGCGCTCTGTTCACCTCGTTGAGGCGTATAGAGGCTCATCCACATACGCACGACTTCAGGCCGCTCGCTCCAGAATCCAACATATTCCTCAAGGTACCCCGGCCGCTCCAACATAGGCCGCGTGATCGTCCCGTGAATATTCACCCGGCATCCTTCTATGTTCTTCAGGATACGTTCGTAAGTGGCGGGCTTGCGGCGAACATCATGATGCTCGGGCAGGCCGTCGACCGAAACCACGACCCGCACGCGCGGAATCTCCATCCAAGCCCGTGGAATCGGAATCACGGCACTGGTCACGACCATAGTGTGCACGCGCATCTCGCTTAGGATAGGAAGAATGAGGCTCAGTTCACGGTGACGGACAAGAGGCTCACCGCCCACCAGCGACACATGCAACGGCCGATGTAGCCGAACCAGTCGCACGACGCCGTCCACCAGCGCATCACCGCGGTAATCGCTTAAGCCGCGAAGCGTCACTGCTCCCCCGAGATGATTGTCCCCATATGCATAACAACCGGGACAACTGAGGGGGCACTCACGCGTAATCTCAATCGAAAGCATCGGCGTGTTTCCGAGAAGAATGGATTTCCAGGCGGCAAGCAGGTCGGAGATTCGCAATCCCGGCCTGCCATTGCTCTTATTCACAGAACACCTCTCATTCGCGTTGCCACAAACGTCGGGAGCGCGATGCGCTCGCAGGTTCAGGCGGCAGTATACCCCCGTGTTGTTTCAATACCTCCAGGGCAATCTTCCGCTTGCTGGAGGCGCAGGATGGCGGAGTCTGCACCATTACCAGGACAGCACCCTCCGAGAGGCACGCGTTGCAGTACTCCGCGTGGTGATGTGGCAGCCCCAGGTTCCGAAGAAACCAAATGAGATTTGGCGGTCGCCCGCTCAGCACTCCGAGAAGATCTATTTCGTGATCTGCAAAGCCGCTCTCAGTCAATCTGCGGATGGCGTCGGCCGCGCTAAACGGTTCGCAGAAGACGCCGGTTACCGGAGAAATAATCGTGTTGGACATCGCCTTTTCCAGATTCGCCACTAGAGAGAAAGTCCACCGGCTTTCGCATCGCCGGAAATGACGTTGGGTGGCCTGCATGGAGGTGACTAACAAAGACGGCTGCAAGTGAGCAGAAGCAACTCCGTACCACCTATGACGCGGCCAATCCGTGTCTGCAGTTGGCCTACCACCGCAAGCAGAATTGATGTAAGAATCACCACGATGGGAGGCGCAAAAGAATGAGCCGAATGAGGAGCCGTGCTTGGCAGTTCGTCAAACGCCGGAGTTGCCAGAACCGTGAAAACCGCAAGCACTGCGACAAAAGCTATGCTGCATGTCACGAATCTGCGCACGTCACTAATTCCTTGGTTAGGTAGATGCTGTTTCCTGATCCCAGGTGCATGAAAAATTCGAATTCTTGCGTGGTCGGCCCGAGGCCGCCGCGACGCAGCCAACCCTTCGGATTTTGCAAGCTCTTGTTGCCCAGCTGAACAGTTTGCTGCTGGGGAAATAGGCTTCTTTACGCTCAGCGCTTGTGCGGATAGAAGTAAATCACAGACCCAGTTGAAAATCGCAGCTCGTTTTGTGAACTGCTGAGCAAGCGGACGCCCCGTAGCCGCCAGCCGAGCGACCGTTATTCGCTGTCAATTGCCCTTGTACGCCGACCCAACTTTCACGTTGCGAAATCTTGCCGGGGCCGCGCCGTGTCCGGTTCCCATCACTTGCTGCGGCTGCCCTTTGCCGCAGTGCGGCGTCCCCCAGAGCACCCACTCATCACGGGAGCAAATTGCGTCCAGGGAATTCCAGAACTCGGTCGTGATTCCCGAGTACGACGGATTTTTCAGCATGCGAGTGCGCTTGCCATTCTTAATTTCCCATCCGGCCTCACAGCCGAACTGAAAGTTGTAGCGCTTGTCGTCAATCGACCAGGAGCGGTTCGTCTCCATGTAAATGCCCGACTCGGTGTCTGCGATGAGCTGCTCGCGCCTGAGCGGTTTTTTCCCAGGAAGAATGCTGATGTTGGTCATGCGAATAATCGGCAGCCGATTCCAGCTTTCAGCGCGCTGCGTGCCGCCCGAGCGGTTCGCGCCGATAGTGTGCGCCGTCTCACGCGAGCTCAGATATCCGGTGAAAAGGCCGTTGGTGATAATCGGAGTGCACTGTGCGGGCACGCCTTCATCGTCGAAGGCAAAGGTCCCGAGTCCCGGCCCGTGGTCCTGGCGAGCATCGGCAACAATATTCACCAGATCGCTGCCGTAGCGAAGATTGCGCAGCTTGTCGAGCGTGAGAAAGGAAGTTCCGGCAAAATTCGCTTCCATCCCGAGAACACGATCAAGCTCGATGGGATGCCCGACCGATTCGTGAATCTGTAAACCAAGCTGCGAACCATCCAGAATGATGGTAGACACTCCTTGCGGACATTGTTCCGCCTTGAGCAACGCAACAGCTTCTTCGCCGACGCGCCGTGCATTCTCAACCAGTTTCAGCTCCTGAACGAGCTCGTATCCTCTGTTCTGCCATTGTCCGCCGAAAGAATTGGGATACGACCTCTTCTGAATCTCGCTACCCGCAAACGCGTACGCCGTGTAACCCACACCGGTCGTGTATTTCGTCTGATGAATGTTCGCGCCCTCCGACGACAGGAACCATTGCTCGTCGCGGCGGAAATTCATATTGGTTTCGGCGAGCGTCACGCCAGCGACGGACCGCAATTCGGAATCAATCTTCAGCAACAGTTCCAGATTCTGCTCGACCGATGTGGTAAATGGATCTGTTTTGTGAGGAGAAGTCCACTCGGCTGTGGCGGGCTTTTCCGGCGCCAACTGAACATCGCGCTGCTTCACACTAGCGGAGGCTTTGGCGATGGCCACGGCCTTAGCAGCCGTAGCCTCGACCGCTTCCCTGCTTAGGTTGTCCGATGCGGCGAATCCCCATGCGCCATCTGCTATGACGCGAATACCGATGCCAAGCGATTCGGCGTCAGAGGCGCTACCGATCTTGCCGTTCTTCGTAGCCAGCGCACGGCTGCGCTCGTCCACAATGCGGGTATCAGCGTAGCTGGCCCCACGAAGCGCAGCAATGTTCAGAGGCCATTCAGCGATTTCTTTCATAGCGAAATTCAAATCTATCACAGAGAACGCGGACGGTTTTCCTTCGCGTACCTTCGTGACCATTGTGGTTTGTTCAGGCATCCTTCACGTCATTTCGCACGGCGTGCCACTCGGTTTATCCTCTTGCCGTGACCATCTCGGTCGTCTTGATCACGCAGAACGAAGAAGCCAATCTGCCAATGACGCTCGAAAGCGTGATGCCGCTGGTCCGCGAGGGACGAGGCGAGATCATCGTTGTGGATTCGGGATCGACTGACAGAACGCTAGAGATCGCGCGTTCGTATGGAGCTAAAATTTTCTCCGAGCCTTGGAAGGGGTTTGCGGCACAGAAGAATTCGGCCATGGACAAAGCCACATGCGACTGGGTGTTGCAATTGGATGCGGATGAAGCGCTGGAGCCGGAGTTGGCGGAGGAGATATGTCGGATTGTAGAGTTCCCAACAGACATGGATCGCAAACAACGTAAAGGCAGAATTCAGGAACTCGCTTATGTTTTTAGCCTCCGCACTTTAAAGGAAGTACACCAGGTCACGCAGCGCGCTGGCACGAAAACTCGCGACTATGGCTCTTTTGAGAAGTTGTCCGGGTTCTGGATTCCCCGCAAGAACTTCTTTCTCGGCCGCTGGATGAAGCACGGTGGCTTTTATCCTGATCCCAAGCTGCGCCTCGTCCGCCGTGGTGCGGGTAAATTCGAGGAATACGGCGCTCACCCAACCATTAAGGTGAACGGGCCTACCGGTCAGCTCAAGCAGGCTCTCATTCACAACGCTTACCCGACGCTGCGCGGCTACATCGATCACATGAACAGCTACTCATCCTCCGGCGCGCAGATCGCGATCGAAAACGGACATCGCGGCTTCAGCTTCGTCAATGTCGTGCTTCGGCCATTGCTCACCTTCATCTACAACTATTGCTTTCGTTTAGGATTTCTCGATGGCCGCGAAGGATTACTTCTGCACCTCTACCACTCCGTCTACGTTTCCTGGAAATACGCCAAAGCGTGGGAGCTTGGACGAACAAAAGGGCTTGGTGGGAGAAAATGAGCATCATCGTAATGATGCTGGTGGTTGTTCCTGCTCTGTGTGCCTCCGGTAAAGATGCGGACATTCGTTCCACGATTGAGCGGCTGAACCTCGAATACACGCGTGTGTACAATGCGGGCCAACTCGATAAGATCCTCGACTTCTTCGCCGACGACGCCATGACACTGTCGCCGGATCAAGAGCCGGTGCGCGGTCGCGAAGCGCTGCGCCGCTACTACGAAGCGGCTTTTAAGCGGGAGCCTCACCCTGATTTGGTGGTAACCTCCATCCGCAGTGAGCAATCCGGCGACCTGCTTTATGAATCTGGCCGATGGACGCAGTCATTGCCCATGCCCGACGGCAAATCGCAGCAATTCACCGGCTATTACCTCAGCATCTACAAAAAAATCGGGGGCGGGTGGAAGACTGTGACGAGTACGTTCAATCTGCTCCAATGTGTAAACACGTAGCTCGCTACGTCTTGGGCTTGTTGTCTCGATTCGAGAATATAGCAACCTGCCCCTCTGGGCGGTATCATAAAATGGACATGCCCGAAAAGAAGCCTCCCAAGCCGCAAATCGCGGAAAGCCCGATTGCAGACGTGTTTGAAGGACGTCACCCGTCTGACTCGGAAAAGGCGTGGGCAGAAAAGATTCTCGCGCCCACTCTGGAGAAATCTCCCGAGAAGCCGATCGGCGCGCCCAGCGGCGTGAATCTTGATGAACACGGCCACGCCCGCTTCACAACAATCTCCGGCGTGCCCATCCGCCGGCTCTACACGCAGGCTGATCTTCCCGAAGATTGGAATTACGATCACTACCTCGGTTATCCCGGTCAGCCGCCGTTCAAGCGCGGTATTCACGCCTCCGGATATCGGGGCAAGCTCTTTACCATGCGCCAGTTCTCCGGCTTCGCCTCGCCGGAAGAAACCAATCAGCGCTACAAGTATTTGCTCGAGCACGGCGGCGGCGGCCTCTCAGTGGCTTTCGATCTTCCCACATTGATGGGTTACGACTCTGATCATCCTGCGAGCGAAGGCGAAGTAGGCAAGTGCGGCGTGGCCATCGATTCGCTCGAGGACATGGAAATCTTGTTCTCCGGCATTGATCTGGAGAAGACCACGGTTTCGATGACAATCAATTCTCCGGCGTCGGTGCTATGGGCAATGTACCTTGTGGTTGCAGAAAAACAAGGCGCGGACTGGAAGAAGATTTCCGGCACGATTCAGAACGACATTTTGAAAGAGTACATCGCACAGAAGGAATACATTTATCCTCCCGCGCCTTCGATGCGGCTAGTGGTTGACACGTTCGAGTTCGGCTCCAGGTTCACGCCCCGTTTCAACACGATTTCAATCAGCGGTTATCACATCCGCGAGGCGGGATCGACCGCACTGCAAGAGCTGGCATTCACTTTGTATGACGGTGTCGAGTACGTTGAGTGGGCGCGCCGCCGCGGACTCGATGTGGATGAATTTGGCCCTCGGCTCAGCTTCTTCTTCAACGCGCATAACGATTTCTTTGAAGAGATCGCAAAGTACCGCGCAGCGCGCAAAATTTGGGGTCAAGTAATAAAAGAGCGCTTTGGCGCAAAGAACCAGCGCACTTGGCTGATGCGCTTCCATACGCAGACTGCGGGCGTCTCGCTGCCGGCGCAGCAGCCGATGAACAACATTGCGCGTGTGGCCCTGCAAGCTTTGGCGGCAGTTTTGGGGGGAACGCAGTCTCTGCACACCGACTCCTACGACGAGGCCTTCGCGCTTCCCACAGAAGAAGCGGCGCGCATCGCGCTACGCACGCAACAAATTATTGCGTACGAATCAGGTGTCACCCAGACCGTCGATCCTCTGGGCGGGTCGTACTTCTTAGAAAACTTAACGCTTGAAATGGAGGGCGGTGCCTTGGACTATTTCGGCAAGCTCGACGCCATGGGCGGCATGGTCAAAGCCATCGAGCGCGGATATCCGCAGAAAGAAATCGCTGAGGCAGCGTATCAATATCAGCGGGCCGTCGAAGCCAAAGAGAAGATCATCGTCGGCGTGAACGAGTTCACAGTAAAAGAAGAGCCGCCGAATACTCTTTATATCGATGAGAGCATCGCGCGGCAGCAGTCGGCTAAGCTCGCCGCCTTGCGGAAACGACGCTCGAATGAGGAAGTGCAGCGCCGTCTGGACGCGCTAAGAAAAGCCGCCGCCCAGGAGCCGCGGGCTGAGTCGAATGGAAATGTCTCGTCCGCGAACACCATGCCATACATCATCGACGCGGTACGAGCGTACGCGACTGTAGGCGAAATCTGCGATTTGCTGCGGCAGGTGTATGGGACGTACACGGAGGTGAGTGTTACGTAAAATTGACTCGCCGATTCAGAATCGGCTGTCGCAACTTGTCTGGCGATCCCTCGATGTACCATGGTATAGTGGTACAGACATGGAGGCTATTGCATGTCTCGAGCATTCAATGGTCAGGTTCACGTCAGGGTTCCCGCCAGCATCCACGCAGAAGTGGCTAAAGAAGCCTTCAATAAGGGAACTTCCATCAGCGGGATTTTCGCGCAGGCGCTGATCGTCCGCCGGGCCCTCAGGAGCATTGATCCCTGGAAGTCGATCGATGAAGCGCAGTCGGCCAACCGAGGCATCGCTGCTGCAGAGGTCGAGCGCGCAGTAGCGAAGGCTGTGAAAGCGG
>WNGE01004377.1_pt1 | contig 28834 bp, 34 predicted proteins | sample 5400651 | NCBI WGS metagenome assembly WNGE01 (sample SAMN13153370, study PRJNA577476) | soil metagenome | isolation source: 60 cm soil or saprolite under grassland replicate 2 | place: USA:California | collected 2016-06-15
GGTGGAGGTATAAATTGGTGAACTCCGGTAAGTTCCGCATGAATGTGGGTGCACATCCTGCACTTGCTTTTTCCACCGTGTCACTTCCCTTAGAAGGAGTTGCAAAAGAAAAAGAAGTTATAGTAGCAAAACGCTTCCTAGCCGCAGAGATATCTCCCACTTATTTTCTGTCAAAGAATCTCAGCGTTGGCGTATATTATCTCTATGCACGTGGTCTGTCAAGTGATGCAACAAAGAATATTCATTTCTTTACGATAAACACCAGTATTTCAAACATCAAACTGTCCAACCAGTTTTTCATGCGCGTTACTCCTCAATTCTACTACTTAAAACTGGATGCACAGGATGGTTTTTATTTTACTTCAGCATTCACATTAGCTAAGAAAAATTTTCCGCTTTCTGTTTCAGCGATCATCAACAAAACAATTAATACGAATATTACGGGAAGTAAAAACTTTGTTTGGAATGCAAGTTTAGTTTACTCTTTCAATAAAACATATGTCAACCGCTAACAAACGCGAGGAATTAGTAAGTTTGTGGAACATGCGTAAAGTAGAAACCATAGAGGAATTTTACCAAAGAAAATTCGAAGGAGTGCCTGGTAATATCCGTAACGAGATCGGGCATTTCAATGTGTTTAAGTTAGATCCTTTTGTCGGGAATAATGCTACGCCGGTCCCTTACAGCAGGAGAGATTATTTTAAGATCATGCTGGTAATAGGTAAATACAGGATGCACTATGCGGACGGAGCCGTCGAAATACAAAAGCAGGCATTGGTGTTCTCCAATCCACAGATACCTTATAGCTGTGAATTTACCGATAGAATCAACAGTGGTTTTTTTTGCGTGTTTACTACGGCTTTTTTTCACCAATACGGAAACTTAGATCAATATACCGTTTTTCAACCCGGCGGAACGCACGTATTTGAATTGACGGATGAACAAGTGAACAAGGTAACCGGTATATATAAAAGCATGTTTGAAGAAATTGATTCTGATTACGTACACAAATATGATGTGTTGCGCAATCTTGTTTTTGAATTGTTGCATTTCGCAATGAAATTGCCCTCTGCAAAATTTGATAAGCAACCTATAAATGCATCCCAAAGAATTTCCACATTGTTTTTAGAGCTCATGGAACGCCAGTTCCCGATTGATGACAGCCACCAAACATTGAACCTGCGTTCCGCATCCGATTTCGCACAACAGTTGAATGTTCATGTAAACCATTTGAACAGGGCAGTAAAAGAAACCACAGAGAAAACAACATCGCAAATTATTGCCGAGCGCATTGTGCGGGAATCAAAAATTCTGTTGAAGCACAGTGCGTGGAATGTGTCTGAAATTGCCTACGCATTAGGTTTTACTGAAACAACTCATTTCAATAACTTCTTTAAAAAGCATGTCCAACTGAGTCCGCTGAAATTTCGGAATGTTTGAATTATGTACTAAACTGCATTGCTACTATCATCGCCTGTTGTGTCACTCACTTGTACTGTAATCTATTATGGCATCAACTTGCATAGGAATGAATATTTATTGTGGTATTAGTTTTTGAAAATTGTTTTCATCACAGTATCAGCAAGAAGACCTCTGACATGTTGATGTCCAACATTCGTAAACTTATCAATAAAAATTGAGAATGGATCATATGTTGTTGCATATGTCTCTTCAAACTGTTGTTTAGTCATAGGTCTATTCTTTAATTTAAAAATACCATGTTTTACATACTCATCAATTAACGAATTGAGTGTTTGTTTTTTCTCTCTTAAAAAATCAGCATACAAAATCAAAGTGTCGATATTTATAATAGTAATTTTTCTTACCCCATTTATTATAACACCTTCCTCTTGAAGTTTTTTCATTTCAATGTCAAACCAGAAATTGACGAGGGAATTTAAACCAGGGCATTCAAAAGAAGAATCATGGAGTATTAAGATAGGATAAATTCTTAATTTGTTTTGATTATAGTTTGTATCAAACTTATTTCCTTTAACTAAAGCTTTTTTTACATTTCTGCCTAACTGCATTACTGCTTTCGGTTTTATTTTTAATGAACCATTTTCTTTTAATTCCGTATTAAAATAAAGCTTCTCTTTAAAGGCTTGTTCAAGTTTTTCGAAATCAAAAGACTGTCTTAAATCAGCATTAATATAGACATCTTTATTCTCAAAAAGGTATAAGTCGTTTCCGTTTCGAATATAATAATCGGGAGGTCCGTTTTTATCAATGTCTTTTAGAAAATCTCCAGTATATTGTATATATGAACGTCTTCCATAGATGTGTTCCAAAACGCTATAAAGTAATGTGCTTTCAGAAAAATTTGTAGTATAAAATTTTTTCCAATTAGAAATTTTCACAATTGAAGGATCATTAAGGGGCGCTAAGTCATTCAGTTCTTTAAGCCTAAAGTAGGAACCTTTAAAAATTTTTTCAACAACGAAAAGCGGAAAGATGATTCCATAAACACCTTCGTTTACTTTATATAGAGGGTTTGTTCTAATTGATTTAAAATCTGATTCAATATCGACCTCTTGAGCAAGTGACTCTAAAAAGAAACAATTTTTTTCAAATTTTTCATTCCTAATAACATTGAGATGAGTCCACCCACCTTTTTTGGGATGCAGCGCATGAGCTTGAATGATTGGAATTATAAATTGAAAAAATTCTTGCCATTTATTTAATCTATAAAAAGTACAAAATGTATTTAATAAGAACGAAGCTTCGTTCTTATTTTCAAGAAATACAAATAAATAACAAGCTTTAATTATTTGTGTTTTTAAAACATCGCCTAATTGAAAATTTGAATATTCACCATAGGGAAATTGCTGATTTAGAATTAATGCGCAGAGTTTTCGATTCTCATGTAAACCTTCAATATGTTTTTCACTTTTTCTTTCTTTGTCTGTTATTGCTGATAAAAACAATAAATAAACTATAAATAAATTTTTCTCAGAAAGCACGTCATCAACTTCTTCATGACTTTCAGTAAATGTTTTAACGAACTCAAAAAATTTTAAAAATGCTGGTATAGATAAAAAAGTAACTGATCCGTATTTTTTTTCTAATAGCTCACATCGCTCCCAAACTTTATTTGCAAATTCATAGTTTTCATGCCTAAACCACATCTTAAGCAATTCACGCCAATCATTCAAATCTGATGTTTGAAAATCTATTCCCAAAAAATGCGAAGTAATCATTTTCAATCTGGCTCTATTAATTCCATTCAAATACTCATGCATTGGAAGAGGTTGTTCTCCTTCAAAAATTACAGAATAGTCCAAAAGCATTGACATTGTCATTTTACAATATCCTACTATTTTATTAAACCACAATATCCTTTAGATAATTAGTGCTTTTGCTCAACAAAGAACTCCTTCTCCGCAATATCTCCATGCAGGCTTTGTGCGCAGCTCATGGGACGTTGCGGTTCGGCTACCGTAATTACTATCCGCATAATCTTTACCAACTATAGCGCAATGTCCCCCCGGCTAACACACAAATCTTTGGAGAGACAATGCGGAGAAATCGAGGAGGAAAATTCAAACGTCCATGTAGCTACAGTGACGGTAGTAGGTTCAATCGGAGGTGATGATCCCCATTATTCACCTCATTTGATTGCCGCGGAATACTGGAAACTGTTTAACCAACAAAAGGGTGTGAATTTGAAACTGAAATAATCTATTGATAAAACCCTGTTGAAGCACAGTGCGTGGAATGTATCTGAAATTGCGTACGCATTGGGTTTTACTGAGGTTACCCATTTCAACAATTTCTTTAAAAAGCACGCCCAACTTAGTCCGCTGAAATTTCGGAACGTTTGAATTTCGTAAGGTGTTGTTTGGTTTTCGTTTGTTTTGCCATAAACTGCTGATCTACCTTTGTACCAGAATTTAAGAAGCTGGAAGAAAATTTATTTTATGATGCCAGCTATAGTTTTTCATAGCAACATCGTTGCGTCGCAATCACTTTATCACCTGCGCTAGTGGCATCTTATTAGAAATTGAAGACATCGATTTAAAAACTAAAAACATAAAATTATGAATACAAAAATGCAAAAACGCAAACTTGGAAACAGCGGTCTCGAAGTTTCAGCAATCGGGCTTGGTTGTATGGGTATGAACTTTTCATACGCACCTTTTCCTGAAAAGAGTGAAATGATTACGCTTATACACGAAGCAGTAGAGCAGGGTGTTACCTTCTTCGATACAGCAGAAGTGTACGGACCTTACACAAACGAAGAGCTGGTAGGTGAAGCACTCTCTCCCTTTCGTAATAAAGTAGTAATAGCTACAAAATTTGGTTTCAACTTTCAGGATGGAAAAAGTACTGGTGTAAACAGTCGGCCTGATAATATCAAAAAAGCTGTTGAAGGTTCGCTTAAGAGATTAAAGACCGATGTTATTGATCTGTTGTATCAGCATCGTGTTGACCCGAACGTGCCAATTGAAGATGTTGCAGGTACCGTAAAGGATTTAATAAAAGAAGGTAAAGTAAAATACTTTGGTCTTTCTGAAGCAGGTGTGCAAACAATTCGCCACTTGAAGAACTGAGGATCGGCTTTGTTCCATTCAGTCCCCTCGGTAAAGGATTTCTTACAGGAAAAATCGACGAAAACACGAAGTTTGAAAATGTTGACATTCGCAACACGATCCCTCGTTTTACACCTGAAGCACGCAAAGCAAACCAGGCGTTGATTGATTTACTTGGAAAAATTGCAGAAAGTAAGAAGGCAACAACCGCCCAGATAGCATTGGCTTGGTTGCTTGCACAAAAGCCATGGATCATTCCTATACCCGGAACTACAAAATTGCACAGGCTTACAGAGAACAATGGAGCTGCTTCAATTAAACTTACCGCGGATGATCTTGCTAACATTGAAGAAGCGGCATCAAAAATCAAAGTTGTTGGAGCACGTTATCCTGAGCATATTGAAAAAATGACGGGGCTATAAGATTTTGATGTTTATAGTTTCGTATAAATGCAACTCAGTTGTTTCAACATCGGGAATATCCAGAGGAGAGAGTATCAAACACTTTAAAAGCGTCAGATACCTTACACCACTTAAATAAATTTTATTCTGCCTCTTTTATATTTTCTTATAAAATAATTTGTGTTTTCAAAGTGAGTTTGTATATTGCTGTTCACTCTAAATCCAATATCATCAATCTTATACCAACATATCATTCCTTCTATTCAAAAATCATTGCATTCAATATTGCTGTAATTGCAGGTTTTATTCTGCGGTTTTACAATACTGTTTTGTGCACCAACAATAAAGCTTTGCATATCAACAAGCATGTTTTGTGCAACGACAATAAAGCTTTGCGCACCGGCAATGATGTTTTGTGTACAGTTATCAAAGCTTTGCGTATTCACAATAAAGTTTCGCTTGCTAACAACGATGCTTTGCATATCAGCAATGAAGTCTTGCGCAACCGCAGAATTACATTGTGGTATCCATCTATGCACTTGCGGGTAACATCTATTAATATTATCCTAAACAATTCAATCTTTTTTCTTAACAATTAAACCCTTTAATTATGGCTATTAAAATCGCTACTAATTTCTCACGCTACACAGACAACAGCCTTGCAGAAAAAGCGCAACACATCGTAAACAGCTTAACGGGGAATACTGCTTACCCTACGCCAGAACCCACTTTAGCCACTGTTCAAACAGCAATTGACTCGTTCACCACTGCTCTTGCCAACCAGGCAAATATGGGCAAGCAGGGCACTCTTGTTAAAAACCAGCAACGGGATGCACTGGAGCAATTGCTAAACCAACTTGGCTTGTATGTGCAAACGCAGGGTGGTAATGATGCCGTTACCCTCCAGAGCAGCGGGTACGATCTGCAGAAAGGTAAAGGAGCTCCTATCGGGATATTGCCGAAACCTTCTGATTTGAAGATAGTACCAGGACCCAACCCAGGCACAATGAAAGTTTCTTTTGCTGCTATTGATGGCGCTAACACTTACCTGTTTCAGTACACAGATATACCTGCAAATGGCGGTACTGTATGGCAAAGCCTGTACAGTGGCAAAAGCACTTATCTTATTGACGGGCTTATCAGCGGCAAGCAATATACGTTTCGCGTTTGTGGTATTGGCACAGACCCCACCCTGGTGTACAGTGATGCCATTACCAGTTTTGTGCTGTAAAGCAATTACCGGTTCTGTTATTAAAAGGCAGAATAAAGTCATCCATCTTTTACTCCGTTCACATTTCGTGGCGGAGTTTTTTTTGTCTGTTACCTACGGGTTGTTCCGGAATATGATGAGAAGTAATTTTTATGTAACCGGCTTTGGAAATGCTATGATTTAATAAATATTATCAGTCCATTGGATGACATAAAGGATTTGATAGAAAAGAAGCGGGCTGTATTGTCGCAACAGGGAAAATAAAGAATATAAACATGTATAATTTGATGCAAGGGATTGAAAATAAAGTGGGATATTTTTTCATGAAAATTATTGGACGATTCGGATATTGCGACTATATTCGAGTTGCCTGCAAGCGTAACGGGACACCACAATTAACTCATCAGCAATGACAATAAACCTTGATTTAGCTTGGAGCAGAGTAAAAAAAGATTTAAAAGATAAACATTTTATCGCACCACTGTTTCTTCCAAGCATTTTACAAGTAGATTTACAAAATTGGCTAACACAATTAAAGAGCAAAGTTGAAAGTAAAATGTTTCAACCCCATGCCATGGAGATTATTGAAATTCCCAAGGGAAAAGGCTTGATTAGACCTGGCTCGTTATTATTTATCGAAGACAATCTTGTTTATACAGCTTTAGTCCAAGAATGCTATTTAAAAATATTGTCACAAATTCAGTGGTCACAAAATAATGTTGACCTTGCCTACGTAATGTCGGACGAATATGCACAACTACCAACTTGGTATAAAAGTAAATTAGTAAGCTGGAATTTATTTAGAGAAAAGAGCTTACAAAAAATAAAAGAAGGGTACTTATTTGTAATAGTTACGGATTTGACGGGATTCTATGACAATATAGATATACCAATACTAATTTCAGATTTAAAAGCATGTGGCGTTGATACAGATGTAGTAAATGAACTAAGCAAATGTCTAAATCGATGGACTCAAGTAAATAACAAAGGACTTCCTCAAAGCAACAGTGCGTCAGATATTTTGGCGAAATTATATCTTGACAATGTTGATAAAGGACTAGTAAATGCTGGATTTACACATCTGAGATATGTTGACGACTTCAGAATATTTTGCAAAACCAGCAGCGAAGCAAAGAAAGCGTTAATTGAATTAATTAGGTTGTTGAGAAAGCGAGGACTAAATCTTCAATCAGCAAAAACCAAAATCTTACCGGCAAATGAAGCTTTAAACGAAATTGAAGGTATTCAGCCTGTTATAACTATGGTTGAAAAGGAAGCAGAAAATGAAATTTCGTCTTTTAAATTTAAATCGGAGTATGATGATGACGAGGAGGAAGAAGGCATAAACTCAAAGACAAAAGAAGATCCGCCAATTGAAGTAATAAGAGAGGCTTTCAAAACTTATTTTATTAATGGTACAGACGATAAGTTTAATAAAACATTATTCCACTTTTTAATAAATAGGCTCATTCAAGAATTTGATAGCTCTGCATTGGACTATTGTTTATCAAATCTTGAAAAGCATCCGGAAGAAACTTCGTATTTTTTAAAATATTCAAAATCTTTTGATGATTGGGATATCAGAGTGATGCAACTCCCAAAAAAGATGCAAAATGCTCTCATTGCTTTTTTATCTTCAAAAGAATCAGTTTATGATTATCAAAATTATCAGATAATAAATTGGTTCTTAGAAAATATTAATGAGAGTGATGAAAGTTTATTAAAAATTTGTCGTCAATATGCTTTTGATGGCAATAAACCTTATTATCTCCGTTCTTTATCTATATGTCTGTTAGGAAATTTTGGAAATAGTGCAGACATCGAAAAAATAGAAGACCAATTAAATAAAGCGGTCAGCGATTTTGAAAAGGGTGAATTACTTTGTTGTTTGACAAAAATGGAAAAAGGTAAAAGAAATGCATTGCTAGGCAGAGTTGCAAAAGATGGACAACTTACAGAGATGGCTGTAAAATTTGTTAGAAGTCAATCATAGGCACGCCTGCAGGCAACAGCAGGTTTGGCAATAGGCTGGCTGGACGGAAGAGCAATCGGCTGCAAATGAATATCAGCATTAGTCTCAGCTCGACGTTATCTATTTAGCTATTAGTTGTTATCTTCAGCTTCGGTAACAATTTTCAGCTTCGGTTCCGGGCTTGACGTTATAAAATATCAGCCCATCGCCAAGCCCTCAACGTTAGCTGCAAGCCCAAGTACTCCCTCAGTGTAGACATTACAAAACAATTTTTCAAATGCCCAAAAGAGAAATATCTAATCTCGATTTAAAAATAAAGCTTACCAAAGAGTATTTAGACAACGAAAGACTTAAGCAGTTTTAGCAATCCCCTCTATTTGATTTTCTTAACTTTGCTCCATGCAAAACAAGAATGTGCGTTCGGTTTCGGAGTTCAATAATGAACTGAAGCTAAAGGGGTTTAATGTGTACCAAATAGAGAGTGATAGCAATGCAACACGCATTTATAGTAGAAAGGACTTTTATAAAATTTGCCTGACGACAGGTAAGAGCATCATTCACTATGCTGACAGGAGTTTTGAAACCGACGGCACTGTTTTGTTTTTTGGTAACCCCCACATACCTTATTCCTGGGAGACAATTTCAACAAGCTATGTAGGCTACACCTGTCTCTTTTCAGAAGAGTTTTTAAAGTTATCAGACCGCTCCGAAAGCCTGCAACAATCACCTTTATTTAAGATTGGTGGCACACCGATTTTAAATATAACAGAAAACCAACGGGAGTTTCTAAGTACCATTTTCCAGAAAATGATTGATGAGCAACAAACTGATTATACCTACAAAGATGACCTCATCCGCAACTACATCAATTTGATTATTCATGAGGCATTGAAAATGCAGCCTTCAGAAAATTATTCTCAACACAAAAACGCTTCGTCACGCATTACTTCTGTGTTTCTCGAATTGCTTGAACGGCAGTTCCCTATTGAAAACACAGAACGTCCATTACAACTGAAAACTGCACAGGATTATGCAAATAACTTAGCTGTACACGTGAACCATTTAAATCGTGCTGTAAAGGAGGTCACCGGCAAACCTACAACTGCCCATATTACCGAAAGGATTATCAGCGAAGCAAAGGCACTGTTGCAGCACACCGATTGGAATATAGCAGATGTTGCCTATGCACTTGGTTTTGAATATCCTACCTACTTTAACAACTTCTTCAAAAAAATGACCGGAACTAATCCTAAGTCCTTGCGGGCACAAGAGGTTTGAAATTCTTAATCATTGGTTTGAATATCATTACCAGCACAGGTATCGGGTAAAATACCTTTGCGGTATATTATCAAATTCAAACACAATGGACAATTTGGAAAAGAAAAGGGGCTCTAATCAGAACGATAGAGACATTTTCGATAGAATGAAAGCCGGAGAGCCAATACGATTGGATGACCCGGAGTATCCAAGGGTGCAAGAAGTTGTTGACTGCACCATAAGACTGTCGCCGAACTCAATACTTCCACCGACGTTGATCAAATACGGGAACGATTGAGTGAAATCACCGGTACTGAAGTAGATGAGACCACCACTGTCTTTGCTCCATTTTACACCAATTTTGGTCGGTTTATTACAATAGGCAAAAGGGTATTTATCAAATGACGATGACCAGTGATGCTTCATTTATGAATTTTCCTTTGCTGACCTATATCAAATCAATTTCTCCGAGACCAATCTTGTTTATCACAGGCGAACATGCACACTCAAGATATTTTAGCGAAGATGCTTACAAAATGGCAGCAGAACCAAAAGAATTATACATCGTTCCGGGCGCCGGACACGTGGATTTGTATGATAGATTACAATTTATCCCATTTGACAAACTAACATCATTCTTCACCGAAAACCTGAAATAAGGTGAGCATTGGAAAAGACAATACTATGAACAATAACATTGAAGGAAAAATAGTCGTAATTACGGGAGCAAGTAGCGGGCTTGGTGAAGCTGCAGCAAAACATCTTTCGGAACAAGGAGCAATTGTTGTATTGGGTGCACGACGTGTTGATCGAATTCGGTCATTAGCAAACGAGTTAATAAAAAAGGGTGGCAAGGCATTGGCTTTAGCTACTGATGTTACAAAGTACGAACAGGTAAAAGCATTGGTTGATGCAGCCGTTAAGACATACGGACGCATTGATGTCATCATCAACAACGCGGGCTTAATGCCTCATTCGCCATTGGAGCGTTTGAAAATTGATGAATGGAACCAGATGATTGATGTAAATATTAAAGGTGTGTTGTACGGAATTGCCGCAGCGCTGCCCTATATGCAACAACAAAAATCCGGTCACGTTATTAATGTTTCTTCTGTAGCAGGTCATAAGATCGGCCCCAATGGTGTGGTCTACTCAGCAACCAAGCATGCTGTGAGAGTTATATCGGAAGGATTGCGCCAGGAAGTAAAGCCTTACAACATTCGAACAACTATCATTTCACCCGTGCAGTAGCTACTGAATTACCAAACAGCATTACCGAAAAAGATGTTGCTAAGAACATAAAAGATTTCTATGAGCAGTATGCAATCCCTGCTGATTCATTTGCACGAACCGTCGCATTTGCCATCAGCCAGCCGGAAGATGTAGACATCAACGAAATTTTATTCAGACCTACATCACAGCAGCTATAGAGCACCAATCGTATCAGGGTGCTTGCCCATTTTATTAAAGCGAATTTTTTAAAATGAAAAATGTAATCATTCTTGGTGCAAGTGGCAACATTGCAAAACATGTCATTGATATTTTAGCAAAAAAAGATGACATCAGCCTCACCTTGTTTCTACGTAACAAAAACAGGTTAAGAAATAAGGACGTTTCAAAGCCCGTATTATCGAAGGCAATGTTTTGGATTATGATCAACTGAAAGATGCCATACAAGGACAGGATATTGTGTATGCAAATCTTGCAGGAGATCTTGAGGCGATGGCAAAAAACATTCTAAAAGCAATGGACGAAACAGGGGTTAAGAAACTCATCTTCATTAGTTCGATCGGCATTTATGATATTCCTCTAAGACCTGTTTTAAAGCCTTACCGGAAAGCTGCTAATGTGATAGAAGCATCAGACCTTGAATACACCATTTTGAGACCAACCTGGTTTACCAATGCAGATGAAGTGGATTATGAAATAACCAGGAAAGGTGAACCGGAAAAAGGCTCAGTCATTTCTCATTCATCACAAAAATTATTGAGTCTCCCGAAAAATACAGTCGTGAAGACCTGGGTATAAACAAACCCAATTCTTAATAACGTATGGCGCTATTGAAAAAACTGATGTACATAAATCAAAGGATGGTGGAGTATTAATGATGCATTGTGTCATGCTGGTTTATTGTTGCAGGAGCACACAATATTTAATCTAATCAGAACACTTAAATATCAAAGGAGAAAAGAAATATGAGTAATAAAAAAGTTTGGTTCATTACTGGTGCTGGTCGTGGTATGGGCCTGGATATCGCCAACGCAGGTTTGGCTGCTGGCTACAAGGTTGTGGCTACTGGTCGCAATACCGATAAAGTAGCTAAAGCTCTTGGTGAGGCTGAGGATTTGCTGATTACGAAACTGGACGTTACAAAGCCAGCAGATGCTGAAGCTTCCGTTAAGGCTGCTGTTGACCGGTTTGGCCGCATAGATGTGTTGGTCAACAATGCTGCCAGCTTTTATGCAGGGTTCTTTGAGGAGCTGACACCGGAGCAGATCGGGCTGCAATTGTCCACAAGTCTCATTGGACCAATGAGTGTAACTCGCGCTGTGCTGCCGGTTATGCGCAAGCAGCGTTCGGGGCATGTTATCACAATATCATCGAGTGCGGGTCTCGTAGGCTTTGAGTTCTGTACCGCCTACGCCGCCTCCAAGTTTGGCGTTGAAGGTTGGATGGAGTCGCTGCAGGCCGAGATAGAACCGTTTGGTATCAACACCACCATTGTCAACCCGGGCTTTTTCCGCACTGAGCTTCTCACAGAGGAGTCAACGAATTATGCTGAGCACCTCATTGAGGACTACAACGAGCGTAGAACGCAGCAAATGCGTTTTTGGAAAGGTGCAAACGGTCAGCAGTCCGGCGACCCGGCTAAGCTTGCCCAGGCACTGATTAAGATTGCAAGCGAGGAACAGCCGCCGCGCCGTTTTATTGCAGGCGCAGATGCCATTGGCACTGCAGAGCAGGTGGTGGCGACGCTTCAGCAACAGCTCAATGCTTACCGTGAGCTATCATCCTCCCTCGCATATGAGAACGCGTAGCTACGTGGGCAGTCGATTTCGCCATTTGCCGGCTAGAGGAAGCAGACACTAATGAGATTTTGTTCAGACCAGACAGCATTTAGTATGGCTGATATATTGTACTAAAAACCAATATGATTTTTTAAAAATGGACGGTGTTATATAAAATTAACAATATTGAATTTTGAATAACTGTTTCTGGACTAATTTTTCATTCCTTTATACTATCTACATTAACTATTGTATTCTTATATTTTGAACACTTCCTTTTTACAATGCCTCCAATTGCAAATGAAACTTATACGGAATCTCAGATAAGAAAACTTTGATCAGGTAAAAAGATGATTTTCATCAGCTATAGCAAAATAAATTACCCTCTGCTTTTCTATTGACCTTGTTAAAGTTTTTAGTTGCTATACAGTTTATCTTTCAATGTTCTCCACGTTCTATTCAAAGCGCCATGCTGAACGCGATGTGTAAATAAGTAAGGAAAATATTATTAAAAGAAGAAATGAGGACAGCCTAAAATGCAAACAGAAGAAATAAAAAAAATTTTCCCATCATTTGATACAAAGCTTGCAGAAGAAATAGCAAAAAAATCAGAGATCAAAACATTTAAGCAAGGCGATTTGATTATGAAGACGGGCCAGTATATGCGCTCTATAATGTTGCTTGTAAGCGGGTTGATAAAAATTTTTAGAGAAGATGACGATGGCAACGAATTTTTTATGTATTATCTGCAACCGGGACAGGCTTGTGCTCTTTCTATGATCTGCGCTACAAAGCAGGAGACAAGCGAAATACTTGCAAAAGCAGCAGAAGATACTGAAGTGATTACAATTCCAATTGAGTACATGGACAGCCTGATGCTGAACTATAAGAACTGGTATTATTTCGTTTTGGAAACATACCGTTCAAGATTTGAGGAGTTGCTGCAAACTATAGAAATTGCGCAGGAATTAAATTCGTCAAGAGAAGTTATTTCAAGACTTATGAAAAAACTGTCGGATAAAGGTCGTGTTAAATTAATACGCAATCATATTGAAATAATCAATCTCGAAATTTACTGATGTGATTTTAGTCACACATGGTTTAGCTTAAGAATTTGAAATTTGTTTTCGAATTTTGAACGAGGCAATTATCAATTACATGGGGCATGTTTATTGATAACATCATTTTAATTACAATAAACTTTTACTTTACATGAATGAATTAATAATCCAACCGTGGCCATGGTATGTTGCAGGAATTCTCATTGGTTTAACTGTGCCATTATTGCTCATACTCGGCAACAAGCATTTTGGTATATCATCCACGCTAAGACATATTTGCGCAGCCTGTTTCCCCGGAAACATAAATTTTTTCAAATACGATTGGAGAAAAGAGGCCTGGAATTTATTTTTTGTTGGTGGTATTTTGTTGGGTGGATTTATTGCAACGCAATATTTAAGTTCACCACAACCTATTCAGGTGAATCCTGCATTAACAGATGAATTGAACAAGTATGACATTAACGATTATTCCAATGTAGTTCCCAAACAACTATTTTCATTTAGTTCACTATTTACTTTAAGAGGTTTCTTCATGATGGTGGTTGGCGGCTTTCTCGTTGGTTTCGGAACACGTTACGCAGGCGGTTGCACATCCGGTCATTCCATTATGGGTTTAAGCAATCTTCAATGGGCCTCGCTTGTTGCTACTATTTGTTTTATGATTGGTGGTTTTATTATGGCTAATCTTATTTTACCCATTATTTTAAGTTTATAAATTTTTTTAGTATGGCGATAAAAGAAAAGGAACCTGTTTTGCAGGAATTGCTCAATACCGATTTTGAAACACGTTCCCTTGATACAATTTGTATAAATGAATCACATCTGCAACACAAGTGGTATTATAACTTTAAGTACATGATTGCAGGGATTGTTTTTGGAATTGTGCTTGTGAAAGGAGAAGTTATTTCATGGTTTCGCATACAGGAAATGTTTCGCCTGCAAAGCTTTTACATGTATGGAGTTATTGGAACGGCTGTAGCGGCAGGCATTATCTCTGTTTATCTTATTAAGAAATTCAACGTCAAAACTATTTACGGCGAACAGATCGAATTTCATAAAAAGAAATTCAACAAAGGACAAATTTATGGTGGTTTATTATTTGGATCCGGTTGGGCATTAACAGGCGCTTGCCCGGGACCGATGTTTGCACAAATAGGAACGGGGGTTTTTGCAGTAATTGTTGTTTTATTAAGTGCCATTGCAGGCACATGGGTTTACGGTGCGTTGCGGAATAAATTACCGCACTAATTCACAATGCTTCATTGCTTCTTAAATCGCAAAATAATTTTATTTTATCTTTTAAAAGGCAGAATAATTTTTTTATCCGCAGGTCGCAGACTCTGTGAGATTCTGTGAATGAGCCCATCTGTATTGCTGCTATAGGAATCTTCCTTTGAAGCCTGTTTCGTCTGCGATGATGAATCACGCTCTTGTACGTTCTGTACATTATTCAGCAGCATCAAAGAACTTCACTAATAGTTGGTCACATGACCAATCTTAATTTAAAATGTGATTATTATCACGATTTACTGATAAATCTATTTTCATTTTTACATAAAAATCAAATGGAAATCGCAGGATACATTGCAGCCGCACTGATTGGTGTTTCATTGGGACTTATTGGTGGTGGTGGTTCTATTCTTACCATGCCTGTATTGGTTTATTTATTCAGAGTTTCTCCTTCATTGGCTACTTCTTATTCTTTGTTTGTCGTTGGTTCAACAAGCCTGGTAGGCGCTGTAAATAATTATAAGAAAGGTCTTGTTAGCATTAAAACTGCGCTGCTGTTTGGCTTGTCCTCTATCGGTACTGTTTTCCTTACAAGAAAATATTTCATTCCATTGCTTCCAAAGAATATCGTAATTGGTTCATTAAACATTTCAGAATCTTTTTTCATCATGTGCCTCTTTGCGGTGTTAATGGTGTTTGCATCCGTTTCGATGATTAGAAATAATACAAAGGAGAATGCAGATACTGTAAGTGAAAGCAAGATCAATTTATCTAAATTATTTTTTTATGGTATTGCCATTGGCATAGTTACAGGTCTGTTAGGTGCAGGAGGGGGATTTTTACTAATACCTGCATTGGTTTTACTGGGGAATATTCCAATGAAAGAAGCGATTGGTACTTCGCTTTTAATCATTGCAATGAATTCTTTAATTGGTTTTACAGGCGACCTCGGTCATTTTGAAATTGACTGGTTATTTCTTGGCAGGATAACTTCTATCGCCATTGCCGGAATTTTTGCAGGTAGTTATATCGGTAAAAAAATTTCCGGTGAAAAACTAAAAAAAGCTTTTGGCTGGTTTGTGTTGATCATGGGTATTTATATAATTATTAAAGAGCTTTTTTAAAATGATCTGAAAAGTTGCTTACGTGATTATAGTCACGGTTAATCTTTTTACTTCTTATCAATTTTACAATAACAAAATTTTTATTATGAAAATAGAACAGATTTACACCGGTTGCCTTGCACAAGGCGCTTATTATATTGAGAGCAATGGTGAAGCGGCTATTGTTGATCCGCTTAGAGAAGTAGAACCGTACATTAAAAAAGCAAAAAAAAATAATGCAAGGATCAAATATGTTTTGGAAACACATTTTCATGCGGATTTTGTTTCAGGTCATTTAGATCTTTCTCAAAAAACAAGAGCACAAATTGTATACGGACCTGGTGCAACTCCGTCATACAAGGCATATATCGCAAAAGATGATGAAGAGTTAAAGCTTGGCAACGTGAAAATAAAAGTATTGCACACACCCGGTCACACAATGGAAAGTGCCTGTTATTTATTAATTGATGAAAAAGGAAAAGAAAAGGCTTTGTTCAGCGGCGATACATTATTTATCGGCGATGTAGGCAGACCTGATCTTGCACAAAAAGCGGCACACATGACAACTGAAGGGCTGGCTGCTACGTTATATGATTCTCTCCAAAACAAAATAATGCCATTGTTCGATGATGTGATTGTTTATCCCGCACACGGTGCTGGAAGTGCCTGCGGCAAGAATATGAGCAAAGAAACAATTGATACACTTGGCCATCAGAAAACCACGAATTATGCATTGCGCTCAACTATTACAAAACAGGAATTTGTGCGTGAAGTAACAAGAGGGTTAATGCCGCCTCCTGCTTATTTTCCTTTGAATGTTATGCTGAATAAAATGGGATATGAAAGTATTGATGCTGTAATAAAAAGAGGTGAGCAGGCTTTATCACCTGATGCGTTTGAAACAGCAGCAGATGAAACCGGTGCTTTGATCATTGATACACGTGATCCTGAGATTTTTGCAAAATGTTTTATTCCAAACTCAATCAATATTGGCTTAGACGGAAGCTTTGCACCCTGGGCTGGCGCATTAATCACTGACATAAAACAACAAATACTAATTGTAGCAGAGCCAGGCAGAGAAGAGGAAGTGATTACAAGGCTTGCACGTGTTGGTTTTGATCAGTCAATAGGTTATTTGAAAGATGGATTTGATGCATGGAAAAATGCAGGCAAGGAAGTTGATACAATTGTTTCCGTAACAGCAAATGCACTTGCAGAGAAAATGAAGAGGGGGCCTGTAAATATTTTGGATGTTCGCAGAAAAAGTGAATATGATAGCGAACATATAATTAATGCTGTAAGTGCGCCACTTGATTATATCAACGAAAGCATGTTGTTGATTGATAAAAACAAAGTGTATTATGTGCATTGTGCGGGTGGTTATCGTTCCATGGTCTTTATCTCCATATTAAAAGCAAGAGGATATAATAATCTCATTGACGTGAAAGGAGGTTTTAAAGCCATGAAAGAAAGTGGCGTGTTTAAGATAACTGATTATGCATGCCCTACTACCATGCTGTGAAAGCAGTTTTTTAAATAGTTAATTAATCTATCGCTAAAAAAAATCTAAAATCATGAATCTGGTAAAGGCAATTGTCAACAATAGAGCAACTACAATTGTAGACGTGCGAAGCCGTGCTGAATTTAATTCAGAGCACATTTCTGGTTCAAAAAATATTCCATTGGATGAAGTTGCAGATCGGTTGCCGGAATTTCAAAACATGCAAAAACCCGTTGTGCTTTATTGCAGAAGTGGCAATCGCAGTGGCATGGCGATAAGCTTGTTGCAGCAATACGGCATTCCATATCTGTATAATGGCGGCAGTATTGATAACATGAAAGTTTTAATGAATTAATATGCTTAAACTGATCAGAAAAATTCTTAACGGAAACAAAAAAGATTTTAAATCTCTTGTAAAGAATGGCGCTCTGATAATTGATGTGAGAAGCAGCGCAGAATTTAGAACTGGTCACATCAAAGACGCAATCAATATTCCTCTGGAGCATGTGAAAGCAATAATTAGTGATCTGAAAAAGATAAACAAACCCGTTATCACTTGCTGCAAAAGCGGCATGAGAAGTGGCATGGCAGCATCTGTTCTTGCTTCAGCAGGATTAGAGACGTATAATGGTGGTGCATGGGATTCTTTGCAGAGAAATATAAACTAAAGTGTGCCTAGGTATTAAGCCCAGCCGGATTTCCATTTGAAAAAATATGAGACAACTATTTTTTATAGCCTGGTAAATGGCACTACAGCCCGTTACAAAAAAAAACTAAATAATTATTATTAATCTCTTTAACGTTGGATATATCTTTTGAATAAAAAGGGTTTAATGAAAACATTCCGAGAATTACTGAACGGCGGTGATCTGCGTTCAATTGGAAAATCAAATGAGGTAGTTACACTAATTACAGATCAGGAAAGTTTTGATAATTTTTTCCTTCTGTTTTCAAATAAGAGGATAGTTGTGATGAGAGCCGCTGATGTTATAGAAAAAATAACTGCCACTTCGCCAAAATATTTGAATAAGCATAAGAAAAAAAAATTTTTGTATTATCGGAAACAGTCACTAATAAAGAATTGAAATGCAGGGATTATTGATTTGTCAAGAGAAAATCTTGCACTGCAAAATAATTTTGATCAAACAATAAGAGCACTTGAACAGGAGAATATTCGATCTATCACAGCAAGAATTAAGAAATTCAAAAAAAGTAGCAAATAATTAGCACGTGCCATTTAAACAATTTTTCCGTCAACTAATTTCATAATGCGATCCGCATGTTTTGCGAAATCTATATTGCGTGTAAAAGTGATAACTGAAGCAGAAAAAACATTCTTTTCGAAGCGCCGGGAATGGAAAAAATTGTATTTCCGAATATGACTACAATCATATTTTGGGTTGTTAAAAGTCATTAGTTGTTGGTTAAATTCCTGAGAGATTTGCCAAAACAAAAAATGATCATGAAAAATATCATTACTGCCGCTGTATTTATTCTTGTGACGCTTCCTGGTATCTCGCAGAATAAAAATAAAACTGCCGGAATTGAAATAGATGCATTACCGTATCTCACCGGTGGTTACTATGGCTCAATATGGATTGGAAACAATCACATGAGATATAGAGCTATTGTTACAAAAGTTACAACACCAAAGTTTATTTTGGAAGATGGTTTTACTGAAAATAAAATCCATGCTTATACCTTAATAGCCGATTACTTTTTTAAGCCAAATTTTCAAAAATGGTGGGTTGGTGCCGGGTTTGAATACTGGGAGGGACAAATTCAAACAGAGGCTAAACTCTCCACTGCAAAATATGACAATATAATTTTTACTTCAGGCGGAGGATATGTCTGGAAGTTTTATAGAAATTTTTATTTGAACCCATGGACCGGAGTACATATAAGAGTTGCTGGTGATAAAAAAGTTATGCTAGATGGAAAAGAATTTAGTCCGGCATTGTTCACTCCGGAAATTTCATTAAAAATAGGATGGCATTTTTAAAAAGCAAAACATTAGACCAGGAGTATGGACAGAAGACGATTTATCGGCGCGACCAGTGCTTCAATTCTTGCAGCGGGAGGAGCATTTTATCTTTTCAGCGATAAAAATAATTTTGTAAGGAGTGATATAAATGAAACTCCTTCCGGTAAATTTTTTTTGCGACCGGAGGAACGTGAAATCCTCTACCTGGCTTCTCTTGCGCCCAGTGGTCATAATGCACAGCCCTGGTTTGTAAAATACATCGAACCTTATCATTGGATTATTGGAAACGATAAAAGAAAATGGCTTCCCGCTGTTGATCCCACACAAAGAGAAACGATTTTATCAATCGGCGCATTTATGCAGAGCCTTGAATATGCAGCGCTTCACCATGGCTATATATGTGAATGGAACATATTGGCCTCATCGAACCAGGACGAAAATATTGCTGAAGTAAGGTTGATTAAACAGAATAACAGTGCTGTTTATGATATATCAAAAATTAAAAACAGAAGAACTGTTCGTTCCAATTACTTAAATGATGTATTAAAAAGAGACCACATTATCCATCTAATCGGTGAGGAGCCTGATTATTTTCATTACCTGCCAAATAACACTAAAGAATATCGATGGGTGAATGAACAAACAATAGAAGCAAACAAAATTCAGATGAGCAGGGATGATGCAGAATGGGAATTGGCAAACTGGATTCGATTTTCAAGCAGGGATGCAAAAAAATATTGCGATGGCTTAACTACTGCGGGCATGGAAATGAATGGAATTACCGGTTGGGTTGTCAGAAATTTTTTTGGCAGGAATGAAGTCATGAAAAAAAGTTTCAAAAATCAAACCATTAAAAAAGTAAAAGACCAAGTAACTCATTCAGCAGGCTGGATTATAGTAACTGGTAAAAATAATTCGGTAGCACTTGTTCTTGACGCAGGAAAGCGTATGCAGCGTCTTTTTCTGAAAGTAAGAGACAAGGGAATTGCATTACATCCTACGACTCAGATATTCGAAGAATTTCAGAGTAGCAAAAAGGTGAATGAAATAACGGGTCTCACTGATGATGTACATTTCATTTTACGGACAGGCTACATAAAAAAATACCCTGAGCCTGTTTCACTTCGTAGACCTGTAGATTGGTTTATAAGAACATAAAAAAATAATTCAAAATTAACGGCATTGTAGTTTGTTTAACTTGCATTATTTACCCGTGCTTGCAATTTTTCCATCGGCAATTTCTATGATACGATCCGCATGATGGGCAAAATCTGTGTCGTGTGTAACGGTGATGATAGTATTACCTTTATTTCGTGAAAGATCCTGCAATATATCAAATACAATTTTTGAATTGATGCTGTCAAGATTGCCTGTAGGTTCATCTGCCATGATGATGGCAGGATCGTTAATCAGTGCACGTGCAATGGCAACTCTTTACTGCTGACCGCCTGATAATTTGCCCGATGGTTTATTTGCAAATGCGTCCATTTCCATTATTTTTAATTTATCCATTGCTTTTTCTTTTATTTCTTCAAAACTGTATTTGTCCAGTTTGCGTGCAGGCATCATTACATTTTCAAGAGCTGTAAACTCAGGCAATAAAAAATGGAACTGGAAAACGAAACCTATATTTTCGTTTCTGAATTTGGCAGGCTCATTCTGACCTTCGCCTGTAACTTGTGTATCGTTGATGACGATTGTTCCTTCGTAATCTGTATCGAGTGTGCTAAGCAGGTAAAGCAACGTAGATTTACCGCTTCCGGATTTACCAATGAGTGAAACAAATTCTCCTTTGTTTACAGAAATAGAAACATCATTTAGCACATGAAAACTTTCGGGCTCATAAAAATATTTATTGAGATGTTCTGCTTTTAAAATTTCACTCATGGTGCGTACCCGGATTTATAATTGATGGTATTGCTAAATAAAAGTTTAGAAAGTATAAGAGTCCCGCCAGATACACAAAAACTCATAATACAAATTTTAGCCTCTCAATATCGCTACAGGATCAACACGCGAAGCTTTTACAGAAGGTATAAAGCCTGCAAAAAAAGTGGTAAGTACACCAAACACGATTCCGAAAATATAATACGCCTGTTTAAATAAAACCGGGAAATATTTCCATGCAATTTCTTCATTATCCGGAAAAGGAACCCTTGATAACATATACGACAATACAAAGCCAAGCATAATACCGGTGACTGCACCAATAAAACCAATGATTAATGATTGTGATAAAAATATCTGTACAACATCTCTGCGTGCAAAACCTTGCGCCTTCAATATGGCAATATCTTTCATCTTGCCTGCGATTGTCATGGTCATAATATTGTAAATGCCAAAACCTGCAACCACCAATAAGGTAAAACTTACCACATAAGTAAGCATATCCCTGATGAAGGCTCCTGCCATTGCCGCCGCATTGGTCGTTTGCCAGTCGTCTGATTTATATCCATATTTTTTGTGCATAAGTGCTGCCTGGTTTGTTGCGAGTTTATTGTTTTTTATTTTGATGTTGATGTCTGTAATGTAACTCCGGTCTTTGTTCAATAATTGCTGCACACTTGAAAGATTTACATAGCTCTTTACATTATCAATTACGCCCATGCCTACCTGGAATATACCAACAATACGAAAACGCATTGTACTTCCGGAAGGTGTTGCAAGCGAAATAAGATCACCAGTTTTTACATTCAGCTTTTGCGCAAGTCCGCTGCCCATAATGATGCCATTATCGGCGGTAAGCAGGTTTTCTGTTTTGCCCTCTGTCATTTTATCTTCAAGATCATAGAGTCTTGTTTCTTCCAAAATGTTTACGCCATCAATATAACCATTGATTTGTACAGGACCATAGTTGTAAAACACTTGTGTACTAAGTAATGGTGAAACAGCGACTACAAGCGGATTTCGCTTAATATCTGCAATTATTCCATCTGCATTTTTTATGTTTAGTGTTATTTCTTTTGGTTTGGGATGATGCACTGTTACCAATTTGCCTGAGTCTTTAAAATATTCACCCGCTATCGAAACAGAGTAATCTGTTTTTACATCATTGTAAATATGTATATCGGGTGTGGAAGAAAGCATAGTATCTTCCAAAAATTGATTTACACCCTGCATAAAACTGATCACGAGTATGAACATGGCAATACCAAATGTTACACCAAGTATGGCAACAACGGTTTGCTTTTTTTTCGAAAGCAGGTGTGTTTTTGATATGTCGAAATTTACATTGAGTACCATGATTTATTTTTGGGAAGGAATTATAACCTGTGATGTTTCATTAAGTCCTTGTACAATTTCTGTCTCATCCAGTGTATGAATACCCGTACGGATAGCAACAGTTTTTTGTTTTCCATTTTGCATTACCTGCACGCTGTCGTCGGCTACCAATGCATTCCGGGGAATAACAAGTATGTTGTTTTTTCGCTGAATAATAATATTGGCTTCAACAGAGCTATGTATAAAAGGTTGTTGAGTACTGTCAATAAACGCGGCATCTACGCGAAATGTTTGATCACTCTCATTCATCACAGGATAAAGACGTGTAATAACAGCATGATAAATATTACCTGCAATATCTGTTTTAAGTAACACCTGCTGTCCTGTTTTTATTTTATCAATATCCTGCTGATCCACTGCAAGCTTTATGATGCGTTGTAAAGTTTCACCCAGCAATGCCACTAAATCATTCGGTTTTACAGATTCTCCAACTTCTTTATATGTTTGAAACACTGTGCCGTTTGCCTCGCTGCGAATGAAATAATTATTTAAATCTGTTTGTGCATTTGCAAGCTGGCTTTCAGCATTGTGCAGGGCAACTTTCAAATCGTTAATTGCAGAATAATATTTTTCTTCTGCTGATTTTTGCTGGTTCTTTGAAACAATGAAGTTGGTGTGGGCTGCATCAAGATTGCTTTGTGTGCCTATGTCCTGCAGCAACAGATTTTTTAAACGGAAGTACTGCAATGAATCATTATTAAATTTTACTTCAGTGCTTTGCATCGCAAGCTTCAGATCATTCAAAATGCGTGATTGCGATGAAAGATTTGCTTTTGCATTTTCATAATTGCTGCGTGCTGCCTCAAATCTTGCAGCAGGCGCATCATTTTTTATCACATACAGGATTTCATCTTTGCTTACCATGTCACCCTCTTTCACCAATTTTTTTATTACTGTACCGCTTGAAAGTGCGTACACATTATATTCATTGTTTGAAATAATTTTTCCCGATGCATATACCGTTTCAACAATATCTTTTTTTTGAGGATGAATAGTGTTGGATTGGTGGCACGAGAACAAAAGAAGTAATAAAGTTGTACATGAAAAAAGCCAGGAAAATTTACACGTTAACTGTTTAAACATACTAATATGATCAACATTATAAATTGAAAATTTAATAATCATTATAAATATGTTCATATCAAGTTTTAGATTTTAAAAGCTATTAGCAGTAGATATTAAAAGATTGGCAAGATATATACAGCCGAATAATACTTTTATGACTAAAATCAACTCTTTTAATGCTTATTGTCATCATTATCTTCTTTAGTAAGGTTAAGCTTTACGCTCTACAATTATTGCAATAAATATTTTAATAAATTATGGAACAGAAAACAAATCCGATGGAAGTATTTTATCGTGAAGCACCCGAAGTATCAAAAGCTTTTGACAGATTGATAGAGGCTTTAAAACATACAACTGGTTTAGATGCAAAAACAAAACAATTAGTTTACATCGGCATAAAATCAGCAATAGGCGATACAACGGCAGTTTATTATCATGTGCCTATGGCAAAACAGTTGGGTGCTACGAGAGAAGAAATTAAGGATACAATTTTAATTACGTTAACCGTTTGCGGTTTAAAAGGTGTAGCAGCTTGTTTACCATTGGCATTAGACATTTATGATAAGACTCAATAAAAGCTGTTATGTTATGCAAATGTGAAACCCAACTACCACGTTAATAAACTGCTTAAACATTCATTATTTTTTCCCCTGGCATATTTCGGTAGTCCAGGCAAAAGTTAAACAAAAATTTCATTAAAACTGGCTTAAATAATTCGTGAATAATGAGCAAGATCATAAATCCCACTGTTTCCCATCATGATTTTTGCTTCACATGCTGAATACTTTTATAAAATAAAAATGAGCCATGACTACAAATACCTTAGATGAAGAAAAAGCTGTGATGGAAGAAGTAAATTATTTGCCTGCTATTTCTATTATTCAGCCATTTGAGTTGGACTTAAATAAACACAGAGTAATTAGAAATCACAGAAGATTACACGATATGTATTGGCATGGCACTGATACAAGCACATTCATGTTTGTTATGGGGAAAAATTAAGATCCTTGCGATTGTAACTTTTATTAAAGGTGGATATACAATGCCTTCTTCAAATGAAATATTATCGGGTTTAACTTTTAGCGCCAATATGTTCAGGCCTTTTGCTATTATTTGGCATTTGATTTTTTTTGCTTTAATAGTTGCGCTTTTAACCCGATGGAAACCTTCTAATCGTTTATTTGCAATGTTGTTTAGTTTACCTCTTTTATCAGTGAGTTTCTTTGCATGGCTTACCAATAATTATTTTAACGGCTTCGTCTTTTTACTTGCTTCGATTATATCATTTACAACTGCTTTTAAAATAAATGAGCATCCGATTTCTGGGGGTATGCGATGGTCTTCAGTAAGCGGATCACTGTTAATTCTTTTTGGATTGGTATATCCTGAGTTTCTACATGCATACTCTCCACTTGAATATATCTATGCTTCACCGGTGGGTCTCATTCCTTGTCCGACTTTGTCTGTTATAACAGGTTTCGCTTTGATTTTTTTTTTGACAATGAATCCCGTTTATGGATGCTCCTTTTATTTACAGTTGGATTATTTTATGGCATTTTCGGCTTATTCAGATTACATGTTATTCCTGATACGATAATGTTAGTCGGTTCATTAATATTATTTTTCAAATTGCTGGTCACAAAAAAAATACGGCTCGCTAATTACTGAATTGCAAACGAGAACTGTTGCATGAGGATATGTTGCACAAGAGTACGCCTGACGCGGAAGAGAAGTTTAATTGAAATTCTTTCGCCGGATATATAATTCTTTCAATAAATGACCACAAGCACATTTGGGTTTGATATTCATCATTGGATAAGAGATATAGTTAAAATAAAATTTGTACACAATACTATTTTATGCAAAAGTTTATAAAGAATAATGAGATTGGCATTGCCGATGTACCGACAGTAGGGGGCAAAAATTCTTCTTTAGGTGAAATGTTCACACAGTTATCCTCAAAAGGAATTTCTGTTCCTAATGGTGTTGCTACCACTGCATTCGCTTTCTGGACATTTCTTGACTGCAATAAATTATGGGAAAGTCTGCAACAATTAATGTCAACACTTGACAAAAAAAATTTTTTCAAATCTGAAAGAAGTAGGTGTAAAGGCAAGAGCATTAATAGCAGATGCAAGAATGCCCGATGAAATTGCAAAAGATATTATTAATGCTTACAAAGAATTATGCGGTGGTAAAGATATTGAAGTAGCTGTTCGCAGCAGTGCAACCGCTGAAGATCTTCCCAATGCAAGTTTTGCCGGTCAGCATGAATCTTATCTGAATATAAAAGGTAAAGATGCATTGTTAAAAGCGGTGCAAGCATGCTTTGCATCTTTATATACCAACCGTGCAATTAAGTATCGCGAAGATCAGATAACACATTAAAGGTTCGATCAACATTTCCGTTGATACTTTGAATGACAATTTAAGCAAACTAAAGGGCAAAAATAAACCCATCATAACCTGTTGTGCATCTGGGATGCGAAGTACATCAATAAGTATTTTAAAATTCAAACGGCTATACAGAAGTCCATAATGGTGGAGATTGGCAAAGTTTAAATCATAAAATAAAAAAAACATGGAACCACATTATTACAATGTAGATATAAACTGGAATAGAGAACGCAAAGGTATCATGTGTTCACCTGAATTAAATCTACCCAATGGTGAAACAAACAGTTGCATTGAAGTTGCCACACCACCGGAATTTCCAAGAGGGATACCAGGGATATGGTCCCCGGAACATTTATTTACTGCTGCCGTGAGCAGTTGTTTGATGACAACATTTTTGTCTATAGCGGAAAATTCAAAATTGGAGTTCACAAGTTTTAGTTGCAAATCAAAAGGCAAGTTAGAACAAGTAGATGGGAAATTTATGATGAGTGAAATTACTCTTGAACCTACCATAACTATTACCGACGAGAAAGACCGTGAACGGACAGAACGGGTTTTACAAAAATCAGAAGCCGCTTGTTTAATTTCCAATTCAGTGAAATCAAAAATTACTATGATAACAACAATTAAAATCAACTAAATCAAAATGAAAACAACAAATCAAATCGTCAATCGACAGGTTGAGATAATTCCCTTGGCATTAATAAATTCAATTTTGCATGATACACCTGTGAAAGGTTTGTTCAATATGAACAAGCGTTATTTCGATGGTTGTATGCGCGTGGAGAAAGCCATAGAACTTGCACACCTGATTTTAAAAATAATACTATTGCGATTGATACACTTACGGAAAAAGGTTGCCTCTTAAACCAGTCACCGATAACAGTTCATGCTGATGAACCAATGCAATTATTTGTCATCTATACTACTGCATTACGAAGGTGAAGTAAAATCTTTTGAGGATGTGTATCATAAGATGAATCTTCTCAGATAGCATTTCAATTAATGATTCGCAATTGGCGATTTACGATTTTCCAGTACAAGTGTGCGACGCAACAGAAGTTCAATGCTTATTCTTCAGTCGGACTCCCAAAAAAATAAACCTGTCTCAAACACTATTACTCCCCTTTAGGGGATGGGGGCTAAAACTCTTTAAATCTTTCGAAGCAGGCCTTATCCAATACTTCCCTGTCATCGGGATGTGCAATATTGATAAGTGCTTTGGCGCGTTGCCTTAAATTTTTTCCCCACAGGTTTGCAACACCATATTCTGTAACAACACAATGCACATGCGCTCTCGTAGTAACCACACCTGCACCGGGCTTTAGCGTAGGCACAATGCGTGCAATGCCTTTGTTTGTACGCGAAGGAATGGCAATAATAGGTTTTCCTCCTTCACTTAACGCTGCGCCACGCATAAAATCCATTTGACCGCCAACACCAGAGAATTGATAAGTGCCTATTGAATCACTGCAAACCTGCCCTGTAATGTCTATCTCTATAGCGCTGTTAATAGCGATCATTTTATTGTTGCGGCGAATTACATGCGGATCGAGAAAGGCGAAGGCAGGATTATCATTTATATAATCATATAATTTTTTTGAACCCAATGCAAATGACGAAACTGTTTTATTGGGATGTATTCTTTTGAATTTATTGTTGATGATATCTTTTTCAGACAACTCAATAATTCCATCGGAACACATTTCTGTGTGCACACCAAGATCTTTGTGATTGTGCAGACATTTTAAAACAGCATCAGGTATAGCACCAATGCCCATTTGTATGGTGCACCTATCATCAATCAATCCCGCAACAAATTCACCAATCTTTTGTGTTTCACTGCCAGCCTTCTCTGTAAAATTTGCCGTATGCAGTGGCTCTTCACAATACACCATTGCTTGAAAACGACTATAATGCACCAAACCGTCTCCGTGTGTTCGTGGTGCATTTGGATTTACTTGTGCAATTACATATCGGGCTGTATTCACAGCGCTTCGCGCAATATCTACCGAAACACCGAGTGAACAATAACCATGGGAATCAGGTGGCGATACCTGCACAATGGCTACATCAATTGGCAAAATATTTTGCTTGAATAATTCCGGTATCTCACTCAAGAAAACAGGAACATAATCTGCATAGCCGGCATTCACAGCATTACGAACAGATGCAGAACCAAATAAAGAGTTGATATGAAAATTATCTTTGTATTGACATCTGTCTATGTGCAAATCGCCATAAACGCTGATAGAAACAATTTCAACATTTTGCAGCCTGTATGCTTCTTTTGAAAGATGCTCTAAAAGATAAGTTGGCGTATGTGCACTGCCATGAATAAATATACGTTGGCTCGATTGTATAACTGATAACGTTTCTTTCGGACTAACATAATTCACGGAAATCTTCATTTTAAAAAAAATTTTTTCAAAGCTATTGATGATACAAAAAGCAAAACTTAATCCCGATCATACAAATGGATGATTCAAATCATTGTCTCTTAAAATTAACTAGGGCATCTTGCGCTTCAATTAATAAAAAAACAAAACAAAAATGGAACAACTTTTTGAAGAAAAAGTAGCAATCGTAACAGGAGCAGGTTCAGGTATTGGACAAGCAACTGCTATTTTATATGCACAGCATAAAACCAAAGTAATTGTATCTGATATCAACGAAAAAGGTGGAGCAGAAACAGTATCTATGATAAAAGCAAATGGCGGCGAAGCAACATTTGTAAAAGCAGATGTAAGTGATGCAGCAGAGTGCGAAGCATTAATAAGGCAAACGATCGAACATTATGGCAAACTTGATATTGCATTTAATAATGCGGG
>WNGE01001562.1_pt1 | contig 28819 bp, 35 predicted proteins | sample 5400651 | NCBI WGS metagenome assembly WNGE01 (sample SAMN13153370, study PRJNA577476) | soil metagenome | isolation source: 60 cm soil or saprolite under grassland replicate 2 | place: USA:California | collected 2016-06-15
CAGGCCGGGGCCGGAGACACTCGCCGCCGACGGTCCCTTCGCGGCGGCCGCGGCCGGGAACAACAGCAGGGCGGTGAGCGCCGCCGCGAGCAAAAGTGGACGTCTCATGGGTCGCTCCTTGGTCGTTTGAGGTGCTACACCGACCGGGCGGAGTGGGTTCCGCCGACAACCTTGGCGAACGCCGCCTCGAGATCCTCGAGGAGGTCGTCTGCGGACTCCAGGCCGACCGAGAGCCGGATCAGGTTCCGCGGCGCGGCGAACGGCGCATCCGCAGTCGAGGCATGCGTCATGCGCGCAGGCAATTCGATGAGGCTTTCGACGCCGCCGAGCGATTCGGCGAGCTTGAAGATCTTCGTGCTCGCGACGAACACAGTGGCTTCTTCCTCCGACTCGGCCAAGAACGAGATCATGCCGCCGAAGTCGTGCATCTGCTTCGCAGCGATCGCGTGCCCGGGATGTCTGGGGAGCCCTGGATACAAGGTCTGCTCGACGCGTGGATGCCGGTCGAGAAAGCCGGAGAGCGCATGGGCGTTGTGGCAGTGCTGGCGCATGCGTATAGCGAGCGTCTTGATTCCCCGCAGCACGAGCCAGCAGTCCAACGGGCTCGGGACGGCCCCAAGGGACTTCTGGAGGAACAGCAGCCGTTCCGCGATCGTCGGATCGTTCGTCGCCGCGAAGCCGCCGACGACGTCCGAGTGTCCGCCCAGGTACTTGGTCGTCGAATGCACGACGATGTCCGCCCCGAGCTCGAGTGGCCGTTGTAGATACGGCGTCGCAAAGGTGTTGTCCACCACGAGGAGCGCACCGGCCGCATGCGCCGCTTCGGCCGCCTTCTCGATGTCTACGATGTTCAGCAGCGGGTTCGACGGTGTCTCGATCCACACGATCCGAGTCCGCTCGTCGAGGTGAACGGCGAGGTCGTCGAACTCGGCCGCGGGCAGATAGTCGAAGACGTAGCCCTTGGGCTCGTAGACCTGCGAGGTCATGCGGTAGACGCCGCCGTAGACGTCGGCGATCAGCACAGTCCGGTCGCCCGGGGTCAGCAAGTGCATGATCGTGCTGACAGCGCCGAGGCCCGACGCGAATGCGGCTCCATGCTCGGCCGATTCGAGTGACGCGAGGCACTGTTGCAGCGCGGTGCGCGTCGGATTTGCCACGCGGGAGTAGTCGTACCCCTTGTGTTCCCCGACGGCGTCCTGCACATACGTCGACGTGAGGTAGATCGGCGTCGTGATCGCGCCGGTCGCCGGATCCGGCTCCTGGCCTTCGTGGATGGCTCGAGTCTCGAAGTCCATCGGCACCCCGATTCTACGGGTGCCTCCCGTGCTAGGCGGGTGCGGAGACTGCGCGTTTCGCGGCCCGCTCCTCCTGCCGCGTGCTGACCCGAACGATGACTGCGATCGCGAGAACCGCGGCCACAATGTCGATCGAGTCACCGACGAGGTAGGCCGCCGTCGACTTTCGCAGTCCCTCGGCGGTGTCGCCCTGGAACGCCATTCGAGCTCCGAACTGGCTGATGAAGTTGGAGGCCAGCCAACAGGCCCACCACAGTGTCGGCACGCCCCACAACGGCGTGCTCCCCGACGGTTGTTCGTCGGGATGGTCGGGATCGCTCGCCCGCCAGATCTCGTTCGCGATCTGCTTGGGCCGCCAGGCGACAACATCCAGGACCGCCACCACGACGAGTGCGATGACCGCCCAACTCGCCCGCTGGCTCAGCGGCCGGAGCTCCACGCATGCGTTATAGCGGCGGCTTCGGCTGTTCGATTGGCTTCGCTCCGACGAACGTTGCGAGGTCTCGGAGTGGTGTCTGCAGGGAGACCGGCTTGACGCCCTGCTCCCACCAGACGCCCTTGACCTGAAGCACGCTCTTCTTGCGGTCGAGGACGGGCTCGATCCTGCCGATCAGTCTGTCCCCGCGAAGGATGGGGAGGACGTAGTAGCCGTACTGGCGCTTGGCTTGCGGCACGTACATCTCCAGCCGGTAGCGAAAGTTCCACAGTGCTTCTGCACGATCGCGGTTGTAGATGAGCCGGTCGAACGGTGAGAGAAATGTCACCCGTTTCGACACTGGTCCATCCTCGGCGTCGGGATGCGCATGCCAGCCGCCGTTCTCGAACCGGACGCCGAGGGCACGGAAGCGCTTCTCCGCGAGCAGCTGCTTCGCTTCGGGCCAAGACATGCTCTCGGCCTCGGGATACCACCGCTCGGAAAGGTCCCACAGACGCTGGTTCCCCCGGCGTCCGACGATCGCAACCACACCCCGACCCTCGAGCAGTTCGAGCATGAGCGTGACCTTGCGGCTTCCCCACCACGCGTGCGGGTCTCGCGACACCATCAGGTCGGCTTCGATCTCGCGCGAGAGCAACGGTCCGCGCTCCTCGAGCTCGCGCAACAGGTGCCGCTTGAAACGCGCGTTCCGCCGCAGGAACTCGGTTCCTCGCTGCTCGAACTTTTGCTTGCCCCGCCGACGGCGCATGCGCGCGCGGATGAGCGGGAAGTCCTCGATCGGCCAGATGAATGCGCCCCACTCGAACAGCTTGCGCTCTTCCCAGAGCAACCGATCGAGTTCTGCCGAATCGTAGGGTCCGAGGCGGCTCCAGAGGACGAGTCGTTGTGGAGGTGCGACCGTGGAGATCGGATCGATCTGGAGGAAGGCGAGCCGGCGAACCGTGGCGAGCACGCCGTCGGCGCTGCCGTCGAGGCCCTGTGCTCGAACCGCGATCCGGCGCGCCTGTGCGAGGGTGACGGTCTTGAGCTTCACGGAGTTCGCACTCTCCCAGCTAGCCGGGCCGCCGCAGCGGGTACTCGAGGTCGGCTGCGGCCGCGAGGGCGGTATCGCCACCGCGCTCGCAGGCGCGGGTTACGACGTGCTCGCGATCGACCCGCACGCCCCGGAGGGGCCGCTCTACCGGCAGACCACTTTGGAGGAGTTGGACGATCCGGGCCCGTTCACTGCGGTGGTTGCCGGGCGTGTTCTCCATCACGTTCATCCCCTGGCTCCGGCGCTCGAAAAGCTCGCGGCGCTGGCGCCGCAGCTCATCCTCGATGAGTTCGCGTGGAATCACGTGGACGAGCCCACGATCGACTGGTACGAGTCGCAGCACAGGGTGCTCGTCGCGGCCGGACGCGAGCCCAAGGGACCTCCCGATCTGGCGGAGTGGCGCGCACGCCACGCCGACCTCCATCCCTACGAGACGCTGCGCGCGGAGATCGACGCGCGCTACGACGAGCGGCACTTCGAGTGGCGTCCTTACTTCTACCGCTGGCTCGGGGGGCCGGCGACCGAGTCGCTGGAGGCCGGTCTCATCGCCGCCGGTGCGATCCGCGCGATCGGGTTCCGCTACGCCGGCGTGAGCAGGGAGACGGCGCGCTCGGCTGCGGACTCGCGGTAGTCGGGACCGAGCTTCTCCTCGAGGACGCGGGTCAGCTCTCCACTCGCTGCGAGCTCCTCGGTGATGTCGGCGCCGCCGAGCAGCTCGCCCTTGACGAAGACCTGTGGGATCGTCGGCCAGCCGGAGAGCTCGGACAGCTCCTGCCGGATCGCCGGGTCGGCGAGGACGTCGACGCCCGTGACGGGAGCGCCGGCTTCACGCAGCGCGCGCAACGCACGATCTGAGTTGCCGCACATGACGAACTGAGGCGTCCCTTTCATGAACACGGCGACGGGCTCGTTCTGGATCACGTCCTGGATTCGCTGGCGTAGCTCGCTCATTCGCTCCCTTTCGTCTTGATTCGCAGTTCATGAATGGTGCCGTCTCGCAGCGGCTCGGCGAGCGCCTCGTTCACGAGGCGATGCTGGTCGAGCAGCGACAGGTCCGCGAAACGAGGGCTCGCGACGGTCACCTGGAAATGGTCTCCGCCGCCGGTTCGGTCCTCGACGTACACCTCGGTCGCGTCCGGGAAGGCGTGCTCGAGCAGGGCCTGGAGCGGCGCGGTAGTCACGCTTCCGATAGTAGTGCCCGTCCAGCAATACATGTCGGCTTCTGGCCCGCGATCACGCGGCGCCAGAGTCCACCCTCGCCCTTGGCAAGGCAGACCAGCCTTGCTGCGGTCGAGTGCGGTCTCTGGCTTGGTGCTCGCGACCCAGAAACTCGACGGCATTACTGGACGGGCACTAGCCACGCTGGTGCGCCAGGTAGTCGAGGAGGTCCGAGCGGGTCAGGACACCGATCGGCTTCCCCTTGCTGGCGATGACGAGGGCGTTCGTGCGCCCCGTCAGCGTCGCGAACACCTCGTCGAGCGTGACGTCGCTTTCGACCGCGGCAAGTGGGGGCTGCATCGCAGTCGCGACGTCTTCGTGGAGCGCGTCCGGATTCTTGAACACACGGTCGAGCAGATCGCGGTCCTGGAGCGACCCGATCACGTCGGCGAGGGACTGCACGTCCCCGTCCCGGACGACAGGTAGCTGTGAGATCGAGTAGCGCTGCATGATGTCGATCGCCTCCCCGACCTTCTGGTGCGCGGCAATCGTGATCAGTGCCGGCACGTCGATTTCCTCGAGGCGCTTCGAACGTAGGAGCTCGGAAACCGTCGGCGCCGGAACACGCCGCTCGACGAAGCCATGCTCGAGCATCCAGTTGTCGTCGTAGAACTTCGACATGTAGGAGCGGCCCGAGTCGGGGATCATCGTCAGGATCTTCGCGTCAGGCCCGAAGCGCTTTGCGATCTCGAGCGCAGCCCAAACGGTCGTCCCGCCGGAGCCGCCGACCAACAGTCCCTCCTCGCGCGCGAGCCGGCGTGCCGTCAGGAACGAGTCCCGGTCGGACACGCGAACCCACTCGTCGACGACCGCAGGGTCCATCGTCTTCGGCCACGTGTCCTTGCCGATTCCCTCGACGAGATAGGGGTGGACGTCGCGCTCTTCCTGCGCGGTGTAGACCGACCCCTCGGGGTCGGCGCCGACGATCAGGACCTCCGGCTTGTGCTCCTTGAAATAGCGGCCGACGCCGGAGATCGTTCCGCCCGTGCCGACCGAGATGACGATGGCTTCGATCTCGCCGCCGGTCTGTTCGAAGATCTCGGGACCGGTGTGGAGATAGTGCGCCTCCGGGTTCGACATGTTCGAGTACTGGTCCGGTTTGAAGCCGCCCGGGATCTCCTCCGCGAGCCGGTCCGAGACGGAGTAGTACGACTCGGGCGAGTCCGGTTCGACGGCCGTCGGACAGATCACGACCTCAGCGCCGTAGGCGCGCAACATCGAGATCTTCTCCTGGCTCATCTTGTCCGGCATGACGAAGATGCAGCGGTAGCCCTTCTTCGCCGCCGCGATCGCCAGACCGACGCCGGTGTTGCCGGAGGTCGGTTCCACGATCGTGCCGCCGGGTTTGAGCTTTCCTTCGGCCTCGGCCTTCTCGATCATGGCCAGACCGATCCGGTCCTTCACCGAGCCGCCGGGATTGAGGTACTCCAGCTTGGCCAGCAGCTGTGGCTCCACGCCGCGCCCGACCGAGTCGAGCCGGACGATCTGCGTGTTGCCGACGAGCTGGAGGACCGTAGGGTATTCATGCGCCATCGGCGGGAAGCGTACTTCCAGGAGAAGGCCACAGGGCCGCGGGAATACGTATCCAGCCGTCCCGTTGGTCTAGGCAGCGATGAAGGGAGCGGAGAAATGAAGATCGCAGTGATCGGTAGGGGAAACGTGGGCGGGGGGCTTGCAGATCTCTGGGAGAAGGCCGGCCATGAAGTGATGCGGATCGGCAAGGAGGGCGGAGACGTCTCGGAAGTGGAGGCCGTGCTGGTTGCGGTGCCGGGCGGTGCGATTGAAGCCGCACTCGACAAAGTGCAAGGGCTTCAAGGCAAGACGGCCATCGATGCGACCAATCTCTTCGGCGCCGATCGTCCCACCGGCTTCCAGTCGAATGCTGAGTTCGTCAAGTCGAGGACGAACGGGCCAACGGCGAAATCGTTCAACGTGAATTTCGCCAACCAATACGGCGAGCTCGCGAAGGCGCGGTCGAAGCCGGGCAACATCTGGACCGGAGACGAGGAAGCCCGCGAGGTCGTCGAGCAGCTCAATCGCGACGCCGGCTACGAGCCGCTCCACGGCGGATCGTTGGAGAACGCTCGCGTTCAAGAGGACTTTCTGCCGCTGTATGTCAGCATCTCGAAACAGGTCGGGCCGTGCGTCTACCGGATGGCGCCGCCGGCAGAGATCTAGTCCGGCCGTGCGAATTCGCGTGTCAGGCCCGGGGGACAGTTAGCGCGTCACGGAGTGCAGCTCTGCAGCGGAACCCACAAGCTCACGTTGCCTTGCTTCCCGCCGCTGATCCAATTGTGGTCTGCGAGCGCCGCGTCGTCGATGCAGGCGTCGGCGAAGTCCCCGGCTGCGTTCTTGAAGCCCGCGAAGATCGACAGGTGGCTCCCATCCGGGAGCGTGATCTTGAGCTCCGTCCCATCGGGGCCGATTTGCACGCCACACGTCTCGCTGACCGGTGCGCAGTTCGTCGCCTCTATCAGCTTTCCCGCGTCGGACGTCCCCTTGGAACAGCCGACGAGGGCGAGCACGGCCAGCACGAGCACGAACGCCTTCCACATGTCCCCTCCCTCAGGAGCTAGGGGGGCAGGATCTCAGGATCGAGAGGCGGCGTCGAGGTCTGAGCCCCAGCTCGCGCCACCCGAAGAGCTCCGGCCCAGCTGCCAGAACTCCCCTGTCAGGCCAAGACTGCGGAGAATCGACTGGTTCTGTTCCAACGTGTGCGGTCGCCAGTCCGGGTCGAGCCGATCGGCGTACCAGGCATGCGCGAGCGCGCAAACCGTGTCGACGCTCGTGGTCGCGCCGGGCTCACGGCCTGCCAGCCAGCATTCCAGGTGCTCCTCCGACCGGAAGAGATTCATCGTCGTTCAGGTGAAGACGATGTCGTCCCACCAGTGCCGCGCCGGCACGAGCACGTGGAAGAAACAGTCGTGCTGCACGGCTCTCTGATCCCTTACGTCGATGGCGAGCGGCTCGCCGCAGTCAGCGCAAGAGCTCTCGATGCGACCGTCGCTGTGCAGGGCAGCGCAGATCGCGAACGAGTCCCAGGCGCAGTTCGAGTACCACGTGCGCCCGCCCGCGTCGACACGCCAGGCGCTCGGCGCGCACGAAAAGGGGTTGAGCATCCTGATCTCGAGCGCGTCACCCTCCAGGACGAGGGCGTGCGCATCGTGCAGGCGGCGCAGGGCAGCGCCGGCAGCCTCCTGAGAGAGCTCGAACTCTCGCGCTACATCCGCGGCGCGCTGGGTTCGGCCTGACTCGACGAAGCGGCGATATAGGAAGTTCCGGATCCGGACGTCGAGCTCGTCCATCAATGCCGAAAGTGGCGGCGGCCCGTGAGCACCATCGTGGCTCCGGCCGCTCGCACTGCTTCGGCCACCTCGGCGTCCCGCTTCGACCCGCCCGGCTGGATGATCCCCGTTACACCCGCATCGAGCGCAGCCTGCGGGCCGTCGGAAAAGGGGAAGAATGCATCGGAAGCAAGCACCGCGCCGCGCACGTCGTGACCGTGCTCGCGCGCCTTGTCGAGTGCGATCCTCACCGAGTCGACGCGGCTCGTCTGGCCGGCGCCGATGCCGATCGTTGCGAGATCCTTCGTAAGGACGATCGCGTTCGAGCCCACGTGCTTGCACACCCGCCAGGCGAAGACCAGGTCGCCCCAGCAACCTTCGTCCGGTTCCCCGCAGGCGACCTCCATCGCCTCGCGATCGTCAACGTCCCAGTCGCGATCTTGCACGAGCAGGCCGCCGAGCACGCGCTTGAAGTCGCGCTCGCCCCGTGGGAAGCCGCGCCGCTCGCGATCGCGCAGGATCCGAACGGCCTCCTTACGCTGTAGCGCCTCGAGCGCTCGTTCGTCGTAGTCCGGGGCGAACAGCACGTCGATGAACCGCTCGGCGAGCGCTTCGCCGAGCTCGGCGGTGACCGGTCTGTTGACCGCACAGACCATTCCGAAGGCGGAGACTGGATCGGACGCGAGCGCGCGCTCGTAAGCCTCTTCCACCGTGCCTGCGACGGCGACGCCGCAGGGATTCGCATGCTTGATGATCGCGCAGGCCGGCAGCGCGAACTCGCGGAGGAGCAGGCGCGCGGCCGAGAGGTCGAGCAGGTTGATCAGCGAGAGCTCCTTCCCGTGCAGGTGCTCGACCCGTGACAGGAGATGCACGCGCGCGCCCTGCTCTGCGTAGTACGCGCCGCGCTGATGCGGGTTCTCGCCGTAGCGAAGGTCCGTCACCTTGCTGAACGCGGTCACGAGAGTCTCCGGAAAGGCCTCGACATCGCCGAACCAGCGTGCAATCGCAGCCTCGTATGCGGCAGTCGTCGCGAAGGTCTCTGCGGCCAGCGCCCGCCGTGTCTCGAGCGAGAGGTCGCCCTTCTCCTGCAGTTCGGCCAGGATCGACCCGTACCGCTCCGGCCGGCACACAGGGGCGACATGTGCGAAGTTCTTCGCCGCGCCGCGCAGCATCGACGGCCCGCCGACGTCGATCATCTCGACCGCTTCCTCCTCGCGCACGCCGTAACGGTCGGCCACCTCGCCGAACGGATAGAGGTTGACGCAGACGAGGTCGAACGGCTGGATGTCGTGGTCATCGAGCGTGGCGGCGTCGTCGGCGTGATCGCGGCGGGCGAGGATCGCAGCATGGATGTTGGGATGGAGCGTCTTCACCCGGCCGCCGAGCATTTCTGCGACTCCTGTGAGCTCCTCGACCCGTTCGACGTCCAGCCCGACGTCCCGCTCGAGAAAATCTGCGGTGCCGCCGCTCGCGACCAGCTGGAAGCCGAGGTCTGCCAGGCCGCGCGCGAACTCCTGCAGGCCGGTCTTGTCGTAGACGGAGATCAGCGCGCGCAAAGCTCTCTCACCACCTCCGGGAGGATTCGGTGCTCGACGGCGTGGATCCGTTCTACCAGGGTCGCACGCGGTTCGACGGCGACCGGTTCCTGACGGATGACCGCGCCCGTGTCGAGGCCCTCGTCCACGTAGTGGACGGTGACGCCGGTCGTGTCGACGCCGGCGGTGAGTGCGTCCGCGATCGCCCGCGCGCCCGGGAACTGAGGCAGCAGCGACGGATGGACGTTGACGATCCGATCGCGGAAGCGATCGAGAAACACAGGCGTGAGGAGGTGCATGTAACCGGCCAGCACGACGAAGTCGACGCCGCGCAGTTGCAGCCAGTCGGCGAGCTCACGATCTCTCGCCGCGCGATCGGGATAGCCGTCCAGCTCGAAGATCCGGTTCGGGATTCCCGCCGCGTTTGCACGCGCGAGCGCGCCGGCGTCGGGGCGGTTGGACGCGACGGCTGCGATCGGCAGCTCGGCATCGATGAGCGCCTGCAGGTTCGTTCCTTCACCGGAGACGAGCACGCCGATCATGCGAGCTCGCCGATCACGAGCACGTCTGGGGGCGGTTCCGGCAGGACGGCGCACATCCCGATGCCGACGTTGAAGACGCGGCGAAGCTCGTCCTCTTCGACCCCCTGCTCGGCGAGCAATCCGAAGACGGGCGGGCGCTCCCACGAGTCCCAGTCGATCCGCGCCTCGAGCCCTTCCGGCAACACGCGGGAGAGGTTTCCGATGAGGCCGCCGCCGGTCACATGCGCGAGCGCGCGCACATCGGCACGTTCCTGCAGGCTGCGGATCTCGTCGAGGTAGAGCCTGTGTGGCGCCAACAGCAGGTCGCTGTCGAAGTCGCCGTCACCGACGAGCGACCGTACGAGCGAGAAGCCGTTCGTGTGCAGCCCGCTGGAGAGGAAGCCGACTACCGTGTCGCCGGCCTCGCAGCGGGATCCGTCGATCACGCGATCGCGCTCGACGAGCCCGACGCACGTTCCGGCGAAGTCGACCTCCGACTCCTGGTAGATCCCCGGCAGCTCGGCCGTTTCCCCTCCGATCAGGACGCAGCCGGCCGCCCGGCAAACTTCCGCGGCGCCCTCGACGAGCTCGACGACCTGGGCCTCGTCGATGCGGTTCGCCGCGACGTAGTCGAGCAGGAATAGGGGGACGGCGCCTGTGCAAAGCACGTCGTTGATGCAGTGGGCCGCGAGATCCATTCCGGCCCAGTGCAGGCGGCCGGCGCGTCGCGCGAGCATCAACTTCGAGCCGACGCTGTCCATCGAGGCTGCGAGGAGCCGGTGCTCGTCGAGTGGGTAGAGCCCTGCGAAGCCGCCGAAGGCTCGAGCGCCCGTGGACTCGGCAGCGGTCCGCAGGCGCTCGACGATCGACTCGGCCGTGGCGAGCGAGACGCCGGCCCCCTGATACGTCTTCGGCTTGCTCCTCAGGGGGCCAAGTCTAGAGCCGCGACCGGCGTCAGCCCTCGATGTCGACGTGTTGGCTCGCAGTGGGAGATCCCACTGTGAAGTCCGTGCCCTCCACCAGGTTCAGCACGAAGGCGTTGTTCTCGACGGTCGCCCGCCGGCCGTTGGCTTCTGCATACGTGTGACCGTCCCCGACGAGCCCTACGACCAGCCGGGACCCGTCCTCCTGTCGGTCGGCCATGTAGATGCTGCCGGTGCGGAGGACGCTGCGATCGGCACAAGCCCCGCCTGCCGTGTCGGCCGACGAGTCCACCTCGACGAGGCAGAGCATCCCGCTCTTGCCGGGCACGGCCCAGAGCCTCAAGGAGCCCTGCTCCTGGAGCAATCGCGAGCCGCCACCGTTCGGCGAGGCGAAGTTCCGCTCGGCGAAGGGATAGTTCAGAACGCTCTGAGGCAGCGTGTCGGCCGCACGGGCCGCCTGCGCGAGCGCGGACACCGAGCCGTTGCCGATCTGCACCTTGTCGCTGCCGCCCAGACCGAGTTGCGTGAGCAGGCCGGCGATCGCCGCCGCGACCAGTACGGCCGCTCCGAATTGAACGCGTCTGTCCTTCACGGCTACCACTGGTCCTTGCACTGGTAGACGAAATGCGTGCTGCCGTCACGGTTCGAGCAGAATGAGTACGTGTAGTAGTAGGCCGGATGTGCGTTGAAGCAATTTCCGACGCACCACTTGTCGAAATGTCGGTAACCGGCCGGTGTGACCTCCCAGACCTCGCTCCTCCAGCCGGCGTTCGGCCCGAAGTAGAGCTCGTTGTAGATGTGGTTGTGAGCCGTCAAGCGGTCGTAGCCCTGAGCGTTCGGGGCCATGTTCTGCTGCCACCAGTAGATGTGGTACTCCGCGCCTGCGGTGGATGCGAACGTCAGAGCGAACAACACGAGCATCGCCACCACGAGCGCCCACCGTCTTCGGAATCTCAGTCGCACTTGCACCGTCCTTGTCGAGGTTTCCAAACTCGTGCAAGCATCCGGCGAACGAGGCGTCCCGTCAATTCGCTCTTTCGGACGGTGTCGCGTGCAGCTACGGCCTAGACGAACAGCTCTGCGTGCAGCTGTGGGCGGCCTTGTGGCCCGTCGGGAAGGAAGCGCACGATTGTCGCTCCGATCGTCACCGTGCCCTTCGTGTAAGGCACGTCGAGCAGCTCGCCGAGCGCCGCCGACTTCAGCTCGGGGTCATCCGCGCGTAGCTGTAACTCCGCGAGCTTGAGGTCGGAACCGCCGGCGAGGAAATCGTCGAGCCACTCACGCGGCGGATGCAGCTCGAGTCGGTAGCCCGCGTTCGTCGTCACGAACGTACGCCTGCCGCCGTGCTCCTGTATGCGCAGCTCGCGCAGCTCGGCGCGCGCGAGCGTGGCGACGAAATCGTCATCGTCGAGCGCGAAGCCGAGGTGATCCAGTCGCGGCAGCGCCCATTGGCCCGGCTGCACGACGACGTTCACGGCGCCACGCTCGAGCTCCGACAGGCGCAGCTTGAACCCGATCCGATCCAGCTCGTCCCAGCCGTGTCCTGACTCGAACGACGTCGCGTCCTCCTCGATCCGGCCGTGCCTGGCTACCAGGCTGAAGCCGAGCTTGCCGAGGTAGCGCGCCTCGACCTCCCGCACCTTGCTCGTCACCAGGTGGTAATGGAAGAGCTGCACGAAGGCAGACTAGAGCCGTGCTGGCCCATCTGCCCGTCGACACCAGCTGGACTTTCGACCCCCTTCAGGTCGTGCCCACGGTCCTGCTGGCGGTCCTTTATGCACGCCGGGTGTGGACGCTACGCGCCCGCGGGACCGCCGTTCCGGGCTGGCGGGTCGCACTCTTCGCGACCGGAATCGCCGTCCTCTTCGCCGCGCTCGTCAGTCCTCTGCACGCGCTCGGCGAGCAGCTCTTCAGCTTTCACATGGTCCAGCACGTCCTGCTGGGCGACCTGGCGCCCCTTGCGCTCCTCGCGGGGCTCACGGGGCCGATCCTGCGGCCGGCGCTTGCCTTCATGCATCGCCTGCGTTTCCTCGCCCATCCTTTCGTGGCCTTGCCGCTGTGGGCGGCGAACCTCTATGCCTGGCATCTGCCTTACCTCTACGACGCGGCCGTCCGGCACGACTCGGTGCATGCACTTGAGCATCTCTGCTTCTTCACGGGCGGCACGATCATGTGGCTGCCCGTCCTGGAGACGCTGCCAGCACCGGAATGGTTCGGGACGGGCGCGAAGCTCGGGTACATCGCCGTCGTGCGCGCCGTCGAGACGGTCCTCGGGAACATCTTCTTCTGGGCGGGCGCCACCTTCTATGCCGTGTACGAGCACCGCCAGAGGCTGTGGGGGCTCTCGCCGCTCGAGGATCAGGGCCTTGCAGGCGCCGTGATGATGATCGAAGGCTCGATCGTGACTCTCGTCGCGCTCGCCTGGCTCTTTCTGCGGATGGCGGGTGAGGGCGAGCTGAGGCAGCGCCTGCTCGAGCGCGGCCTCGATCCGAGGACGGTCCGCCGCGCGGTCCGTTATGGACGCGCCAAGGAACTCGGCCCGCCGCGCTGAAACGAGAAAGCGACCATGCGCTCCACCGGCGTTCACCACGTCGATCTCGTCGTTTCTGCGATCGGGCGGAGCCTGCCCTTCTACACGAAGCTGCTCGGGCCGCTCGGCTACCACCGCGTCAGTGAGGTCGAGGGCGAGCGGGGCGAGACGATCTGGTACCTCTCAGGTCCAGGCACCTCGATCGGCCTGCGCGAAGCGACGTCGGATTCGGGCCCTTACGACCGCTACCGCGTTGGGCTGCACCACCTCGCGTTCGAGGCTGGATCGCGCGCGCAGGTCGATGAGTGCGCCGCCTGGGTGCAGACCCAGGACGTCCAGGTCGAGAGCGAGCCGCAGGAGTACACATACATCCCGGGCTACTACGCGACATTCTTTTACGATCCCGACGGTCTGAAGCTCGAGATCGTCCACGTACCAGGCCTCGTTGCGGCCTGAGGAAAGGAGCTAGATGTCGACGACTCCTCCGGAGCAGCCCACGACTCCCCAGCAGCCGGGAGGCGGGTATGGAAGCCCGGGGCCCAACGTCAACTTCAACCTGGCGGCGCTCATGCCCACGCCGGGGAACGCAGAGCTCGCCGTTTATGTCGTCGCGACGCTCATCGTCACGATCGTCGCGCTCGCGGACGATGCCGTGAACGCGCCCACGTGGGTCGACTTCTTCAAGTGGGCGACGGGGGCTTACTTGATCTCGCGTGGCATCGCCAAGGCGAGCCGCGTCCTCGAGCGCTAGCCAGGCCCGGCCTAAAGGATGCGCGGGCTTCGCCCGCGCATCCGTCTTAACGCCCGACCTGGGTCAGTAAACGCTCGACGCCGGCACCGACACGTGGCCGCGATCTTCGAACTGAAGCTTCGCCGCCTCGCGCGGGATTGCCGTCGGGTAGTCCCGCGTGAGGCAGGCGCGGCAGAACTGCGACTCGGGGCGGCGCGTCGACGCCTGCAAGCCTTCGAGCGAGATGTAGGCCAGTGAGGTCGCGCCGATGTATTCGCGCACCTCGTCGACCGTCTTGTTCGCGGCGATCAGCTCGTCTGGGTCCGCGAAGTCGATCCCGTAATAGCACTGCGAGACCACAGGCGGCGACGAGATCCGGACGTGCACTTCGGCCGCTCCGGAGTCGAAGAGCATCTGGACGATCTGCCGGGTCGTGTTGCCCCGGACGATCGAGTCGTCCACGACGACGACGCGCTTGCCTGCCACCTCGGCCAGCGGGTTGAACTTCAGCTTGACTCCCTGCTCACGCAGGCCCTGGTCCGGCTGGATGAACGTGCGTCCTACGTAGCGGTTCTTGATCAGCCCCTCGCTGAAGGGGATGTTCGATGCGCGCGAGAACCCGATCGCCGCGGGAGTTCCCGAGTCCGGGATCGGCATGACCAGATCCGCCTCGGCGGGCGACTCTTCGGCGAGCCGCTCGCCCATGCGCACGCGGGCAGCGTGCACCTCGATGCCCTGCAGCTTCGAGTCGGGCCGTGCGAGATAGAAGACCTCGAAGATGCAGAGCGCGCCGCCTCTGTCCTGCGGCACGACCTGGCGCGCCTCGACTCGCTCGTCGATCATCATCAGTTCGCCGGGGCGGATCTCCCGCTCCAGCTCGGCGCCGACGAGGTCGAGCGCGCACGTCTCGGAGGCGACCACCCAGTCGCGGTCGAGCCGGCCGAGGCAGAGCGGGCGCATGCCGCGCGGGTCGCGGAAGGCGATCAGCTTCCCCTCGGAGAGTGCAACCACGGAAAATGCGCCGTCCAGCTTCCGCATGGTGTTCGCAACGGCGTCGGCAAGCGGGGCGGGATCGTTCGCGATCAGCGCCGCGATCACCTCGGTGTCCGCTGTCGTGGCGGGGCGGTGGCCCGATTCACCGAGCTCCTCTCGGAGCTCGGCAGCGTTCGTGACGTTGCCGTTGTGGCCGAGGGCGATCGTGCGCGCGCTGCCGTGCTGCACGAGCGGCTGCGCGTTCCACCATTGCGACGATCCTGTCGTCGAGTAGCGGGTGTGCCCGATCGCAAGGTCACCGCGCAGTCCGCGCAGCTTCTGTTCGTCGAAGACCTGGGTCACCAGTCCCATGTCGCGCAGTGCGGTGAGCCGGCCTTCGTCGGAGACGGCGATGCCGGCCGACTCCTGGCCGCGATGCTGGAGCGCGAACAGGCCGAAGTAGGTGAGGCGCGCGACGTCGCGCTCGGGCGACCGGACCCCGAACAGGCCGCACATCAGCGCACAACGCCGATTCGCCGTAGGCCTTTGGAGCCGAGCCGCTCGATGTCGTCGGGCGCGCACGCGAGGACGATCTGGCCGCCGGGCGCCGCCTCCGGCAGCTCGACGTCCGCGCTGAGCCCGGAATGCTCCTCGGCTTCGCGCAGCGCCTCGGTCAGGCCGCCGTCCGACACGTCATGCGCGAGCGTCAGCACAGGGCCAGCCTTCCAGACGAAGCGGACGAGCGCCGCCTCGGCGGCGAGATCGAGCTCTCCGGGCGCCGTGGCGACGAGGACGATGTCGCCGCTCCGCCACGCACCGGGAAGGAAGCGAACGTCGGGCACGAGTCCGACGCAGCCCACGACCGGGGTGGGCGGGATCGAGCGCCCGTCGGTGTCGTTGTAGAGGGATACGTTGCCCGAGACGACGGGGATGCCGAGAGCGTCGGCCGCCCGAGCGATGCCGTCGATCGCCTGCTCGAGCTCCCATCCGATCGCAGGCTTCTCAGGGTTGCCGAAATTGAGGCAGTCGGTCAGCGCGAGCGGCTCGGCTCCGGCGCAGGCGACATTCCGTGCAGCGCCGAGCACAGCGAGCACGCCGACACGGAAGGGATCGCGCTCGCCCGGAGGCGGTCCCTGAAGCGACAGCGCGAGCCCGCGCAGCGAGGGGCGAAGCCGCAGCACGGCGGCATCGAGCCCGGGCCGCCGCACCGTGCGCGACCCGACGAGCTGGTCGTACTGCTCGTAGATCCATGCCTTCGACGAACTGTTGTGTGTGGAGGGCTCGGCGTGTTCGATCTCGTGCGGCTCGCGGTCGACCTCATAGCGGGGACACTCGTCGGTGAGCAACGCGGCGGGAATCGAGCCGACGGGCTCGTCCTCATAGAACGCGCGCAATTCGCCCGTGTCGCTGACGTCCCCGATCGGTGTGCAGGCGAGTTCCCACTTCGCGCAGACACGTTGAACTGCCTCGAGCATCTGCGGCCGGACGACCGCGACCATGCGCTCCTGCGACTCCGAGATCATGATTTCCCACGGCTCCATCCCGGTCTCGCGTACGGGGACGCGGTCGAGGTGGACGTCGATTCCGGCGCCGCCGCGCGCCATCTCCGCGAGCGACGAGGCGAGACCGGCGGCGCCGCAGTCCTGCAGCGACTCGACGAGACCGCCTTCGACGAGCTCGAGCGACGCCTCGATCAGCTTCTTGCCGGTGAACGGATCTCCGACCTGCACGGAGGGACGCTTGTCCGGATCGTCTTCCCCGAGCTCTGCGCTCGCGAGCACGGACGCGCCGCCGATCCCATCACGCCCCGTGGTCGCGCCGTAGAGGACGACGTGCGCACCTTTCACGCGCGCGCGAGAATCCAGGAGCCGTAGGCTGGGGAGGAGGCCGACGCACATCGCATTGACGAGGCAGTTGTCGCGGTACGCCTCGTCGAAGACGGCTTCCCCGCCGACGGTCGCGACTCCGACGCTGTTGCCGTAGTGGCCGATGCCGGCAACTGCGCGGCTGAAGTGATGATCCGGCTCTGCAAAACGAAGACCGTCGAGCAAGGCGATCGGCCGCGCGCCCATGGCGACGATGTCGCGCAGGATCCCGGCGACGCCGGTCGCGGCCCCCTGGAACGGCTCGACCGCGGAGGGATGGTTGTGCGACTCGACCTTGAAGGCGACCGCCTCGCCGTCGCCGAGGTCGATTACGCCGGCGTTCTCACCGGGGCCCTGCAAGACGCGTTCGCCCTCGGAAGGGAGCCGCTTCAGGAGGAGAGCAGAATGTTTGTAGCCGCAGTGCTCGGACCAGAGCAGGGAGAAAACCGCAAGCTCGAAGTCGTTGGGGTCGCGGCCGAGCAGCCCGCGGATGCGGTCGAGTTCCTCGTCGGTCAGCCCCAGCGTACGGTGGAGCGGCTGTTCCGGAGCGACCTGCGTCAAGGGCAGGAGTCTACCGGGGGCAGAAGACAGGCCCCGCTAGTTTCTCGTCCTGTGAGCGCACCTGTGGTGATCTCCGTACGGAGGGCCCGTCTCGACGACCTCGACTTCCTCGTCGAGCTCGTGAATCACGAAGACGTGCAGCCTTTCCTCGGCGGGCGCTCCCCTCGCGACCACGACGCGCTCGCGGCCGAGATCGAACGGTCTCAAGGGGATCCCACGGCGTACGGGCGCTTTGTGATCGAGGTGGACGGTGCTCGTGCGGGCGTGATGGGCTTCGAGGTCGAGAACCGCCGTTCGCGGATCGCTCACCTCGAGCGTCTAGCGGTCCATCCGGACTACCGTGGGCAGCGCGTGTCCGACGAGGCGGCGCGACTGTTGCAGCGCCATCTCATTCGGGATCTCGGCTACCACCGGCTCCAGCTCGAGATCTACGGGTTCAACGAACGGGCACAGCGGCACGCCGAGCGCGTCGGCTTTCTGCGCGAGGGCCTGCGGCGACAGGCCTACTGGCGTCACGACAGCTGGGCCGACGGCGCGCTCTTCGCGCTCGTGCGAGATGATCTCGAGGTGCCCGCCGCCGTCGGACTCCTGCACGACTACGTGATGGTGCACAACGAGTGCGTTCGCATCGGCGATTGGCAGCCGCTCGCCGAGTGGTTCACCGAAGGCGCGCAACTTGCATTCGAGGGGGTTCCGGTTGGGCCGTTCGACGGTCGGGAGGCGATCGCAGCGGCCTACGACGCCCAGCCGCCGGATGACGAAGTCGTGATCTTCGGGACGGAGGAGAGCGGCGAAGGGGTCATTGCGCGCTACGGCTGGTTGCGCGAGCCCGGCAAGCAGGCGGGAAGAATGCTCGTGACCCCGCGAGACGGGAAGATCGAGAAGCTGATCGTCACGTTCGAGGACGGCCAAGCGCCTGCCTGAGGTAACTACGCACTGACCCCCGACCCTCCTTGACTTGTCGTGGCGCGCTGCTGTTTGCAGCGATGTGCGTCATCTGGGGGATCCCCTACCTGATGATCCGCGTGGCGGTGCGAGAGCTCGCGCCCGTCACGATGGTCTTCCTAAGGACGGGGATCGCTACGGCGCTGCTCGTGCCTTTGGCCGCACGACGCGGGGAGCTGCGGCCGCTGGTCGGTCACTGGCGGCCACTGCTCGCCTACACGGCGATCGAGGTCGCGTTGCCCTGGCTGTTGCTCGGCCGCGCGGAGACGAAACTGACGAGCTCGCTGACGGGGCTCCTGATCGCAGCGGTGCCGCTGGTCGGGGCGGTGATCGTGACCCTGAGCGGGGAGCGCGCGCGGCTCGGCCTCCGCCGCTGGCTCGGCCTCCTCGTCGGCATTGTCGGCGTCGGTGCGATCGTCGGTCTCGACGTCGGGCAGATCGACCTCGTCGGGCTCGGCGAGGTTGCGCTCGTGGCGGTCTGCTACGCCGTCGGCCCACTGATCCTCGCGCGCCGGATGGGCGGAGTGCCCGCCCTCGGGATCGTCGCCGCCTCGCTGGCCCTCTCCGCGCTCTTCTACGCACCCCTCGCTGCGGCCAACTGGCCCTCCACGTTCCCCTCCGCGCACGTGGTCGAGTCCGTCGTCGGCCTCGCGGTCGTCTGCTCGGCGGCGGCGTTCCCTATCTTCTTCGCGCTGATCAGGGAGGTGGGCCCGCTTCGCGCGACGGTGATCACCTACGTGAATCCGGCCGTTGCCGCGGTGCTCGGTGTGACGCTGCTGAACGAGCGGCTGACCGTCGGCATGGTGATCGGCTTCTCGCTCGTGCTCACAGGCAGCGTCCTGGCGACGGGCGGCACCCCCGAGGCTGTCGCCGAGCCGTAGCTCCGGCGGGGCTGCTTGCCGACACCTAAGATCAGCTCATGGCGGGTTATCTCCACACGATGTACCGCATCACCGACCCGGAGACGAGCCGCGCCTTCTATGAGGCGCTCGGATTCGAGTTCAGCCGGGACATGGACATCGTCCGCAACGGCGAACTCGAGGCGACGAACTACTTCTTCTCGATTGGCGACCAGGAGAACGTCCTTGAGCTCACGTTCAACCACGATGGGCGCGCGTACGAGATTGGTACCGGCTACGGCCACATCGCAATCGGAGTAGATGACCTCGACGGAACGCTCGCGCGGTTGAAGGAGCAGGGGATCGAGCCGGAGCGCGAGCCGTACCGCGTGCGCGAGGGTGGCTCGCGGCTTGCGTTCGTCAAGGATCCTGATCAGTACAGAGTTGAGTTAATCGAACGCGGGTAGGCGGCTTCCAGTCTCGTGCGCGACCACCGCGGCCCGGCCTCATCGCGCTTGGGTGGTCGGTGAGCCGATTGGGCGGCGCGTGGCGGTGGCCGAGCGCGTGAAACTGGGCGGATTGGTGCGGAGGAGGTCTTGCCTCCGCCAGGCTGCTCCACCGACGCGGTCTGACGCGACGCGATGTGACGCAACAGGCCCCGCAGAGCGCGCCGGCTGCGGCAAGCAGTACTTCGCTCGGCTCGTGTCGAAGTGCGTATGAGCGGTCGAACATCCGGCCGCGAACGCCGCGAGATCCGCGTGCGTTAAGGGTTTTGTCCAAACTGTCGCCTTTTGTTGGAAAGACGACGCCTACTTGGTGTGGCCGGCGGGTGGGGTTGTCGGACGGATCCGCCTAGCCGATGCGGCAGGCTTGCAGCGGTGATCCGGTCTCTTCGCGATGTCGACTTTGGCCGCTTCCTCGAGCTGGCGCGCGGCGAGAGCTGGTCGTGCGACGAAGCGGAGCTGGCTGCGTTTCTCGCCGTCTTGCCGGACTGCTGTCTGGTGCTCGAGCAGCGAGCTCGCCCGGTCGGGTTCGTGATGGCGTATCGACACGAGCGCAGCGCCTGGATCGGCAACTTCATCGTCGACCCGGCATGGCGCGGCTCCGGCCTTGGCACGAGGTTGCTGGAAGAGCTGCTCGGCCGCCTCGACGTGCTCGTTCCGACCGTGTACCTAAACGCCGTCCCCGCCGCGACGAAGCTGTACCGCCAGCACGGCTTCCGCCCGCTCGGCTCCGTCTCGCGCTGGCAACTCCGCTCGAGCAAAGACGGAGCAGCTCCGGCCCGAGGCGAGGAGCATCTGGCGGGACTGCTTGCGCTCGACGAGCGTTGCTGGAGCGACCGACGTGACCGACTGCTGCGCACGCTGATCTCGGGCCGTTACCTCCTCCACGACGAGCACGGCGGCAGCTACCTCGCGTTCGGAAGGGTCGTCGACCACGTCGCGATAGGCCCGTTCGAGATGACCGAGCCGAGCCCGGCCGCCGCCCGACGCGTGCTCGAGCGCGCTCTCGGCGCCGCCAGGTCGATCGCAGGCGACACGCGGATTCTGATCGACGTTCCCGATGCCTGCCCCGCGGCACGCGGTGCCGTCCGCAGCCTGGGCGGCACACCCATCAGCGGCACCATTTGCATGCGCCGCGGCGCCCCCGTCCCCATCGACTTCACACGAATCGGCTCCTTCGCCAGCATGGGCTCGAAAGGCTGATGGGGCAAACGCTGCGCAACCCCCGGCTGGGCGACGAACGCCACCGGTGCGGGCACATGCTGCTCGCACGTTCGTCCTCTCCCGTTGGGCTTCGCCGGTTCCGGTTGTCGTAGAAGAACCGAACGACGACACGAGGCCCGAAGCCCGCTTCGTTGAGCCGGCTTCAGCCAAACGCGCGCGGGTATCAGATCCCGAGGCGCCTGCCAACCAGAACCAAACGTGACTCCAGCAACGCCTTGAAGCGGCGTCTTTTACAAAACGCTGATCTGATCGGCGGCACGAAGGGCCGAGGATGCGGCGAAAGTGTCAGAACGCGCAGGGCGTTTTTCATTCCAGCGCGTTCTTCACCGCTCGGCGCCACTCGCGAACCAGGCGCTCCGCCTCGTCTTCGTCCAGTTGCGGCTCGTAGCGCTTCGCCGTGCCGAGTGCCCGCGTTACCTCGTCCTTGGAAGTGAAGACGCCGACGGCGAGGCCCGCGAGCGCAGCTGCGCCGATCGCTGTCGTCTCCCGCTCTGCGGCGACCTCGACCGGGATGCGGAGCACGTCGGCCTGGAACTGCATCAGGAAGCGGTTCGCGGTCGCGCCGCCGTCGGCGTGGAGCACGTCGAGCTCGATGTTCATCGCGTCGATCACGTCGCGTGTCTGGTACGCGATGGACTCGAGAGCCGCGCGCGCAAGGTGCTCGCGGCGCGTGCCGCTGGTCAGGCCGGTGACGACGCCACGCGCGTCGGGGCGCCAGTGCGGCGAGCCGAGGCCGGCGAGCGCCGGCACGAAGTAGACGCCGCCGTTGTCATCGACCGCGCGCGCGAGCGTCTCGCTCTCGCCTGCGTCGGCGAGCAGACCGAGGCCGTCCTGCAGCCATTGGATCGCCGCGCCGGTGACGAAGATGGACCCTTCGAGCGCGTACTCGTGGTCGCCGGCGGCCGCAGTGGCGATGATCCCGTGCGGCGGAACGGGCGGAGACGTTCCCGCGTGGACGAGCACGAAGTTGCCGGTGCCGTACGTCGTCTTTGCCTGACCGGCGTGGAACAGCCGTGGCCGAAGAGGGACGCCTGCTGGTCGCCGGCGATCCCCGCGATCGGGGCGCTCGCGCCGGAAAGCTCGCCGTCGCCAACGACCTCGTTCGACCGGCGGATCTCCGGCAGCAGCGATCGCTCAACACCGAAGAGCTCGAGCAGCTCGTCGTCCCAGTCGAGCGTGTCGAGGCGAAGGAGCATCGTCCGCGACCCGTTGGTCACGTCGGTCGCGTGGACGCGGCCGCCCGTCAGCTTCCAGACGAGCCAGGAGTCGACGGTGCCGAACGCGAGCCCGTCCGGGCTGCGGTCGCGAAGCAGCCATTCGAGCTTCGTCGCCGAGAAGTAGGGATCGGGAACGAGCCCGGTGCGCGCCCGGATGAGGTCCTTCGGCAGCTCGCGACACCGCTCCGCCGTACGACGGTCCTGCCAGACGATCGCGCGCTGCACGGGCTCGCCTGATCGGCGGTCCCACAGCAGCGTCGTCTCGCGCTGGTTCGTGATCCCGATCGCCTGCACGTCGCCGGCGCGAACACTTGCGTCGAAGAGCGCCTGCTCCGTCGCCGCGACGACGCTCTGCCAGATGTCCTCGGGATCGTGCTCCACCCAACCGGGCCGCGGGTAGTACTGGCGCACCGCGCGAAAGCCGCGCCCCCGCGGCCGTAACTCGCCGTCGACGACTAGGCACGTCGTGCCACTGGTGCCCTGATCGATCGCAAGAACCACCCTGCCTCCTAGGACGCCGACCGGTCGGCGGAGGCTTACAGAAACTGCAGTCGGTCCGGTGTTAGGACAGGCCGGGAACCCGCCGCCGCTCCAGCCGTCTGACACGCGCTCCAATGTCCATCAGGATCGTCAGCGCGACGCCGCCGTTCCGTCACTCACCGGACCAGCTCCACACGCCGGCGCTCGCGCCGGTCGCGACAACCAGCAGTCGATCGACCTCGAAGTGCAGCGGTGTCGCCGTTTGGCGGAAGGGCGACACGCCCGACGGCGCTCCGCCCGGGCCTAGCGGGGGCGGCCGGTGGCACCCCTTTTCGAGCGCCTGGCGCTCGGCCGGCGTTTCGCGGCTACGCCGAGAGCGATTCGCAAGCCGGCTGACCCTGAGCCAGAAGACGATCCGGAACCACGTCTCGAACATCTTCACGAGGTTCCGCGTCGCCAGGCCTCGCTCCGGTGTTGCCTGTCAGGGCAACCAAATCGAGGGCTTACGGGGGTAGGACCAGGTCGGACTAGATTGCGACCAATACGAGTGCCCAGCTCGGCGCAGTAGCGCACGGGACCCTTCCGCAGGCGAATGCCTACGTTCGGAGCTTCGTCGCTTTCCCGTTCAATGCTCGCGCATACGACTTCACGTCGGCGAATGCATCCGAGAGCTGGCCCGCGATCTCGCTGAGCAGCTCGCACGAGGCCGTGATCTCGGAGCGGAGGTCGTCCGCGGGAGACCGACCGAGCCGAACCTCGAAGATGCGGTCACGAATCTTCGCGAGGTTCGGTTCGAGACGCCGCCGCTCCTCGTCGAGGATCTGCTTGTGTTCGATTAACCGGTCGAGCGCGGCGATTTCACGCGCCAGGATGTCAGCGCTCCGCAGGGTGGCCGGCCAAGCGGTCGACTGCTGGCGGAGCTCCTCGAGGCGATGCACAAGGGATCTGCGGCGTACGCCCGCGAGAAACTTGTCGACTTCCGCAACCGTTCGCCCTACCCTGACCATCGTTCCGGCAAGATCTCGTATCGCCTCTCGCAACGCTCCTTCGGGCGTGATGCTGACGAGGGAATGCACTCGCCAACCCATCAGGCCGATGCCGTGAAGGAAGCTGTGTCGCCTCAGGTTCAACGCGAGAAGCACGCCGTAGATGAAGAATGCTGCTACCGCGACCCACCAAGGCTGGAAGGCGAGGGTGAGCCCGACGACAACGCACATCGCCAACAGCTGGATGCGAGCAGTCGTCGATCCCCACCCGGCCTGGACGATGAGCCGCAGAAACTCCCGAGAGCGGACTCCCAGCCTCGCGAGGCGCTGGTTCCGCCACTCCGCGATCCTCTTGCGCCGGGTCGCCAAAGCCGTCTGCGCGGCACGGGCAAGCTCATTCTCCTGTCCGGCGAAAGGCGTCGCTTTGAGGGGCTGGGCCTCGTACGTCTTGGGCGTGCGAAGGTCGTTCAGCAGCCCGTCGATGAGGAGCTGATAGATCCGTTCAGCCCGTTCGATGTCCTTGAGCCGGTGGTCGCCGAGGTCGCGAAGGGAGATCCCTTCTAGCTCGTCGTCTTCGAGCACTGCCGATGTCGACCGTGAGAGCAGCACCTGGCCGCCGTACCCTGCCGAGCAGATCCGGGCCGCCCGATGAACGGCAAGGCCGAGGTAGCCCTCGTCGCGGAGTGAGGGCTCGCCGGTGTGCAAGCCCATTCGTACACGCACGTCGATTCCCTCGGGCCATCGATGATCCGCGAGTGCACGCTGCCCGGCCACAGCCCCTGCAACCGCGCTCCTCGCGCTCTCGAAAACGACGAAGAAGGCATCGCCCTGCATGTCAATCTCGCGCCCCCCATGCTCTTCAAAGACACCTCGCAGCAGCCGCCGCTGATCAGCGAGCACCTCGCCATAACCTCCGCGCAGCTTCTTGAGCAAGCTGGTTGACCCCTCGATATCGGTGAAGAGGAACGTCACCGTTCCCCGCGGCAGATCGGCCACGCTTGCCCTCCGGTTGTCCGAACCAGTGTAAGACGCGACCGGACGACGACCAAGCATTCCGCGACGCGCAGTAGCTCGGTGAGCTCTTGTTAAGGCTGCGCAACCAGCGACTGCATCGACTCCCGTATCGGGCCACGTCTCTGTCGCAGTTCCGCCAAAACGCGACAACTGCAGCCTTCAATCGTCGCGAGCTCGGTCGGCCACGGCAGTACCGCCTTTTGGCACGCTCGCGGCGTTAACGCCGCGAGCACAGGCGGCTGGGGCGGCGGTGGCAGCCCGCAAGACTCGAGCTTCTAGGGGATCTATTTATAGGGCTCTTGGAGAACCTTGAATCTGCGGTTGTGCCATCTGAGTTTCATCCAATGGGGGTGGAAGGTTATGAGACGGACGGCACTTGTGTTCGTACTGGCGCTTGTCGCGGTGCTCGTCGCTGCGGGCGGCGCCGCATCGAAGACGTCGAAGGCAACGTTCGATGTCCATGTCGGCGATAACTTCCTGCCGCCGCTTGCGCAGCCAAGTATCGCGCGTGCGGCGAGCGGGGAGACGATCACGATCGTCCTGAAGGGGTCGTTCAGTGCGGCTGGGAAGTTGGCGAGCGGCAGCGGCACCTTTGTGCACATGCGCGGGACGACGGTGCTTGCGACTGGAACGCTGACGCTGACGCGGACGATCGCGTTCCAGTTTTACGGCTGCGGCGTTGGACCGGACGGAAGCACGTTTCCGAGCAATTTCTGCGGCGGCCGGGTGCTCTTGGCCGCGCACCTGATCGGCCATCCGGCCTCGAACCCGAGCGCGACGGTTGAGCGGAACGCGCTGTTTGAGGTGAACTGCCAGGTCCACTCGACGACGTTCTCGCCGCCGCCCGGTACGGGCGAGGGGATCAAGCTCGTCGTCAGGGGCGGACCGAACTTCAACAAGCACGTCAGCGGGGCGAACCTCTTCGTCCAGACGGCCAGTGCGTCGAAGCATTCGAACCGGGGGCATTCGAAGTAACGCCCTTCCCGCTCGCCCTATCCGGGCAACATCGTCAAGTGGCGCTCCACCCAGCCGGTCGAGCGCCACTTCTTTCCGCGTGGCCACTAGGCCACGTCGCCGTTCGGCTCTTTCGCGACAAACGCCAGCTGGCCACGCCCTGGCCGACGGTATAGGGAAACCCTGCAGAGCCGAGAACTAAGGCGGCATACGACGTGACGACCAACCGAGCGGACTCATCCACGAATACCACCGAGTGGCAGCACGGGACCGGTGGCGGTGCGTGCGCCTTCGCGCCCGCCCCGGGATGATGCGCGCGTCAGTTAGCTCTTGATGAGGTTGTGGAGCTCGTACTCTGTCTCTTCGGGCGGAATCACTTCGCGTCCCTGCTCCTGAGCCGTCCCCTGGATCGCCGCTCCGAGACGCTCCTGAAAGAAACGGTCGAAGTCGGCCCGGGACTCCCAGACGTCGAAGATCCGCCAGCGACCGTTCACCTCTCCCGCCGTGTGCACGAGCATGCCGGCGGGTGGGTTGTTCTCGATGTCGAGCTTCGAGAGGACCGCGTCGTACTGCGTCGCGTCGCCATCAAAGTCCTGAATCAGCCCGATCGGCATCTGGGTGCCCTCCTTCGAAGGTGTGGAAGAGCGACCTTATACACCGCCGCAACTGCCCGACGCGCCCAGCGACCGCCTTCCTCGAAAGGACACCCTGCGGCGTGGTGAAGCGCGTTTCGTGTGAACATTGCGTCAGGCGGATCGCCTTCGTGCTCGTAACTGAGGAAGCCGGCGCGCACTGCCTCTACGCCGTAGTCGGACATCGCGGCGACCATGGCCTTCGACGGATCGACGGCGATCACCCGTGCGACGTGCGGCGCGAGCGCCCGCGCAAACGCGCCTGTACCCGCTCCGACGTCGGTGACCGTGCTCGTCGCGCCGACGCCGAGCGCCAGCAGCGCCGCGACGTCCTCGCTCCAGTCAGTCGACGCTTTCCGGTCGTAGCCGGCGCCATAGTTCGGGTCGAGGTGCTCGAGGCCAGCGTGCGCCAGCTCGTCGAGGTGCCAGGCAATCGGCTTGCGTGCCACAGTCAAGACTCCTTCCGTTTGTACACGGGCGCGCGCGACTATCACAGCGGCTCGTTTACAGCGGCTCGTTTGACGTCAACCGTGACGACTCTGCCGGGCGCTGGCGTCGGCACAGTTCGACACCCTCACACAACCGTCTCACGACCCGGGTGTGAGCGCGTGTCGCCGTTTGGCGGAGACGCGACAGTCGGCGCATTTAGTCGTTCACGGAGCCGAGTCTTGCCCCTGCCCAGGGGTCAGGGCTTCTTGCGGACCACTTTGCCTGAGGGTGTAAGCACATACCACAAGCCGCCGTTGAGGTTCAGAGCTTGTCCCTTGGCGGTGCCGGCCTTTGTATCGGCGACGTAGGTGTACAGCGGCCAGTGGGCGTATGTGACAACGCGGCCGCCTGTCGGATCGCGATCGCTGCCGAGCAGCGAAGACTTCGCCTGGCCCGAGGCGACGGGCTTCGCCCCCTTGGGCAGCTTCACCGGCGGCCAGATCGCCGCACAGGCGCGCACGCAGGTGACCTTCTTGCGCTTGTCGGGCACAAACATGTAGAGGGTGCGGCCCTTGCTGTTGACGAGTACGGTGCCCAACTTGGGCAGCTTCCTTGTCGAAATCCGCACCGACACTGCTCGCTTGGCCAGCCTCGTCATCGGGCCGCTCGCCGAGGTACCCGTGGCAGAAGTACCGATGGCAGCGAACAGCACCATGACGGCGGCGGCGGTGGCGAACAGTGCGAGCTGGAACAGCCTATGCATCGAGTAGACCTCCTCGCCTGCCCTCACGTATGTCCGGCAGAAAACGCGCTCAAGACCGCGTCCGGAAGAGCGTAGCGCGCCAGTTCCGCGCCGGTGCTGGTGCTCGCCGACTGTCGTGTTTCCAACAAAGGGCGACGATTCGCCCGCCCTTACCTGAGCGACGCGAGCCCTCGGCTATCAGAGGGCCGACGTCTGTACCAAGTGTGATTCGGTCAGCCTCAGCGCGCGGACCGATTCGGGTTCTCCAGTCGTATCGGGTGTGTGGGTCGCCCTGGCCAGCGCCTTCCTATGCCGCCGCAGGCGATGGTCGCTGTCGGCTTGCTCGCAGTCGCGTTGCTCGCCGCCGGCTGTGGCGCGAGCGCCAAGTCGTCATGGACACAGACGACGTCTGTGGCGTCGTCGTCGGCACCGCTCTACGGCATCGCTGGGCCGCCGCCGCGGCTCTACGCGGTCGACCCGCGCACCTTGCGACCGCTGCGCGCCCGCGGCGCCCTCGTCGAGGGCCATGCCTTCGGCTGGAGCTTCTCGCCGGATCGCCGTCTCCTCGCTGCCGGGAGTGACGTCACCGCCGAGCTACGGCTGTTCGACCTCCGCCGGCTGCGCTCGCTTGGCGACGTCGAGCTCGTCGCGCCCAACGTGCATGGCCTGGTCTTCGCCACCACCTGGTCGAGCTCGTCGCGGGTGCTGGCGGCGCTCGTCTCTCCCGGATGTTGCGGCCTCGGCGACACCCTCGTCAGCGCCGTCGATGTCATCTCGCGTCGCGTCGGCTGGCGGCGCGATCTCGGCGGCTCGTTGCAGGCCGGCGCCTCCTATCGCGGCGGCTTCGTGCTTGTCCTCGGCCCGAAGTACGCGATCGGGCCTTCTCGTCTTGTCGTCGTTGCCCCCGACGGGCGCGTGCGCACGGTGCGGTTGACGCAGATCCGCTCCGGCTGGCAGCGCTCGGGCAAGGGTGCGCGCTTCGTCTCTTATCAGTGGAACCCCGGCCTGGCCCTCGACTCGGCCTCCGGCCGCGCCTTCGTCGTCCAGGCCGGCGCGCCGGTTGCCGAGGTCGACCTGCGCCGGTTTTCGGTCCACTACCACGAGCTGTCCGAGCCGATCTCCCTCCTCGACCGGCTGCGCGACTGGCTCGAGCCGAGGGCCGAGGCCAAGGCGATGCAGGGGCCGGAGCGGCGCGCAGTCTGGCTGGGGAACGGCCGGCTGGCCGTTACCGGCGTCGACTACCAGGCCTTGGTCGACAGCAAGGGTCAAGAGCAGGAGCTCGACAGCCCGGCCGGCCTGAAGCTGATCGACACGCGCAGCTGGAGCGTGCGCACCCTCGACCACACGACCAGCTCGGTCACCTTCAGCGGCGGCGTCTTGTTCGCCTTCGGCACGAGCTGGGACTCGCGGACCTCGAAGATGAGCGGCAGCGGCCTGACCGCCTACCAGGCCGGCGGCCACCAGCTCTACCACCACTACGGCCACCAGCCGATCGGCGGCGTCGCGGCCGTCCCGCGCGGCGTCCTCGTCGGCGGCAGCCAGGGGAGCTCAGTCTTCCGCCGCGAGGACGTGCTCGACCCGCGCAGCGGCCATGTCCTCGGGCACGCGCGCGTCGACGTCGAGCTGATCAGCGGCGATCAGCCCTTCTGGTTCTGAGGATGGGCAGGGTCGGTTGATCGTCGCCCCGCGCAGGCGGACGGACCACGAGCCCGAGCTCGCGCTTTCCGTTCCTTGCGGCAATCGTCGTCGCCGTCGTGGCCGGTGTGAAGCAGGTTGGGACTCAGTGAGAGTTAGAGCGACTGGCTGATCCGATTGGCGCACGTCTGAGCGTGCGCCACTGGAGACCATCCAGTCTCTCGGGATCGGCGGGAGCGGTGCGATTGTTCTAGGCGGTCATCTTGCTCACGCCCACTGGGGGACGATTGCCGAGGCGATGCCAGCATGACAGCGG
>WNGE01001563.1_pt1 | contig 28814 bp, 30 predicted proteins | sample 5400651 | NCBI WGS metagenome assembly WNGE01 (sample SAMN13153370, study PRJNA577476) | soil metagenome | isolation source: 60 cm soil or saprolite under grassland replicate 2 | place: USA:California | collected 2016-06-15
CGTAAACGGCACGTCCGGGTTCTGCTCGTGCAGCACCTTGGTAATCGCCGCCGTCAAGGTCGTCTTGCCGTGGTCGATATGCCCCATCGTCCCAATGTTCAAGTGCGGCTTCGTCCGCTCAAACCTCTTCTTCGCCATCGCCTGGTTCCTCCAAGCTCTGCCTGCCTGGTCAGACACTCCCGTCCCGGCCTGCGCCGCCGCGCCGCGGGCGGGGCGGCCGCCACCAGGACCCAACCACAAAGCGAGAGCGGCTGTGCACCGGCACCACCACTCTCGCTCGGTAGCGGCGGGTGGACTCGAACCACCGACACAGCGATTATGAGCCGCTTGCTCTACCTCTGAGCTACGCCGCCATGGGAGCCGGTGCAGCCGACCCCGTCGCGCTCCGGCCGGTGCAACGACCCCGGGTGGCTAACGCTCCCGGCCTGCGGTTTCCCGGCTCGAAGGCCTCAGAACTGTAGCAGCAACCCGCCGCGAACCTCCACCTGGTTCCACAGCCCTCCTGTCGCCTCTCATGCCCCTGCTGAGCAGGCACTTCAGCGGCCGGGGAGGCGGCGCCAGGTAGGTCAGGCGGCCGCGGCGGCCAACGCGGGCTCCGGCTGCGCCTCGAGGCCGACGCCGGCGTTGAACAGCAGATGGGTCAAGGTGCCGATCACCGGCAACTGGTCGGGCAGGAACTCGAGGCCGACGGTCTGCCCGCCGCCCGGATGGTCGATGCGGGCCCGCTCGACGCAGCGCACGGTGACGTCCTGCCCGGGTGCCTGCAGGATGAGGGTCGACACGGTGGCGGGGAGCGCCGCGAGCGCGAAGACGCGGGCGCCGGTCAGCGACAGGTCCCTGGCGACGCACGACGCGCCGTCGAGCCGGGCCTGCAGGCTGACCGCGAAGCGGACGCTGGCGCGCCGCTCGGCGCCGAAGCGGACGCCGCGGATACGCCCGATCGCCGCGAGCACCACGGCCAGGTTGAACAGCAGCCAGCCGGCGGCCGCGTAGGCGACCACCGGCACGCCGTAGTGCAGCGGCGTGTGCCCGTTGAGGCTGGCGCCGAACCAGGCGGCCGCGAGCAGCGAGGCGACCACGACGACCCAGAGGATCCACGGCACCGGCGCCCGCCGCCGCTGCTCGCCGGTGCGGCCCTTCGGGGTCACCTGGAAGCTGGCCGCGCGCCTGCCGAACAGGGCCAGGGTGGCCGACAGGTTCGAGGGCAGCCGCACCACGTCGAACAGGATCGCCAGCCACGGTCGCTGCCAGCCGCGGCCGAGCAGCCACAGCGCGAGCTGCTGCAGCGTGAAGGTCGTCACGAAGGCGACCGCGAAGGTGGTGAGCGGCGCCCGGATCGGGACCGCGCCGGTGAACAGGACGGCGACGGGCAGCAGCAGGTAGCCGAGCGAGCGCCAGGCGTCGAACCAGCCGAGCAGGGTGAACGAGTAGGCGAGCCGCTGCGCCAGGCTGAGGCCCCTGACGGTGAGCGGGTTGTCGGCCCGCAGCACCTGCATCGCGCCGGTGCCCCAGCGGTAGCGCTGCAGCATGTACTGGCGGGCGCCGGACGCGGCCAGCCCTCTGGCGAGGACCTCGTTGTGGTAGACGGTGCGCCAGCCGGCCACGTGGAGCCGGATGGTGGTGTGGATGTCCTCGGTGACGGTCCCGGTGGCGACGCCGCCGACCTGCCGCAGCGCCGCCGTCCGCAGCAGCGCGCTCGTGCCGCACCAGAAGGCTGCCTGCCAGCGGTTCTTCCCCGGCATGATGGCCCGGTAGAAGAGCGACTGCTCGCTGAACCCGTCCCGGGCGGCGGTGCGGCTGTGCTCGAAGGAGCCCAGGTTGTAGAAGTCCTGCGGCGTCTGGACCAGGGCGACCCGCGGGTCGTCGAAGTACCCGATGGTGTCGCTGAGGAAGTTGGGCCGCGCCACGTGGTCGGCGTCCAGCACGGCGACCACGTCGGCGTCGACCACCGCCAGGGCGTTGTTGAGGTTGCCGGCCTTGGCGTTGCCGCGGTCGCGGCGTCGCAGGTAGCGGGCGCCGAGGTCGGCGGCCAGCCGGGCCACCTCCGGCCGGGCGCCGTCGTCCAGGACCCAGGTGTCGTGGGCGGGCCGCAGCGCGACCGCGGCCGCGATCGTGGGAGCGAGCACCTCCGACGGCTCGTTCCAGGTCGGGATCAGCACCGCGACGCGCAGCGGGGTCTCGCGCGCCGGCCGCGCGCTCGGCCCGGCCCCCAGGTTCCACAGCGAGAACGCGTACAGGCCGAGCCCGACCGCCGCGTGCAGCTCCAGCAGGTACATCGGCAGCGACAGCCACCACACCGACGGGTCGATCGTGGCCACGGCCCGCCAGCCCAGGTACGCGGCGGTCACCGCCAGGGCGAGGACCGCGACCGTCCTGGCGATGCGCTCGCGCAGGCGGGAGGAGCCGCGAGCCGAGCCGTCCGGGAACGCCGGCAGGCTCGGCTGCTCCTCGCTCACCTCGGCGGCCAGGTCGCGATCTTGCACGGTGCCGACCTCGTCTCGACGGATCTGGGTCACGAGTTCGATCGGCAGGGGCGTGGCCGGGTTTGAGCCGTCGCGGCGACGCCGGCGCGGACCAATCCGCTTGCGAGGCGGCCACGACGGCCCGCAGGATCGTCGTCGATGGTCCCGCTCGCCGTCTTCGTGATCCTGCTCACCGCCTCCGTCACCCAGGCCGTGACCGGGTTCGGCTTCGCCCTGGTCGCGGTGCCGCTGCTCGCGGCCGCAACCGACGCGCGCACCGCCGTCGTCGGCGCCGCGCTGGTCAGCCAGCTGATCACGGTGACGATGGCGGCGCGGGAGCGGAGCCACGTGCGCTGGCGCACCGCCGTGGCGATCGTCGGCGCCGCGCTGCTCGGCATGCCGTTCGGCCTGCTGGTGCTTCGTGGCGCGCCCGAGCGGGCGCTCACGGCGCTGATCGCCGTGGTGGCGTTCGCCTGCACGCTGATCGTCTGGCGTGGCGCACGGATCGGCACCGGCATCGCCACGGTGGGCATGGTCGGGGTGCTCACCGGGGCGCTCGGCGCCGCCACAGGCACCAGCGGCCCGCCGCTGGTCGCCGCCTTCCAGGCGATGGGCTACGACCCGCGCACCTTCCGGGCGACGATCGCGGTGGTCTTCACCGGCAGCGGGATGTTCAGCATTGCCGGCTACGCCCTCGCCGGCCAGATGCACCGCAGCGCGCTCTGGGTCGCCCTCGCCGGCGTGCCCGCCGTGGCGCTCGGCTGGTGGGCGGGAAACCGGCTGTTCGCGCGCATCGACCCGGCCCGCTTCCGCCAGGTCGTGCTCGTCGGCCTGGTGGTCAGCTCCACCGTGACCCTGGCCCGCGCTGTTCTGGGTTGATCCTGATTCATCCGGGGGGGAGCCCGAGGACAGCTCCCCCCCCGGGACCCCCCCATCGGGTACTGCGGCGGGATCCCTGCTTGGGCCCCGGGTCGGTGCGGCGGGATCCTGGGGCGGTCTGGGTGGCTGCGGCGGGATCCTGCTTGGGCCCCGGGTCGGTGCGGCGGGATCCTGGGGCGGTCTGGTGGCTGCGGCGGGATCCTTGCCTGGGCCCCAGGTGGCTGCGGCGGGATCCGCTTGGGCCCTAGGTGGCTGCGGCGGGATCGCTTGCCAAGGCGTGCCGTGGTGGGCGATGTGATTGCAAACCTGCCCGTGCCAGCGGCGTGTCAGCGGCATGCCAGCGGGCGGTGCGCGCTGAGGGTCGCGTGTGACCGCCAGCTCAGCGGCATGGTCCAAGGTGCTCCCGCAAGCCACCGAGCAAGCGAGACGGGAGCTGACATGAGCTACGCGATCCAGGCCGAGGGCCTGGTCAAGCGCTTCGGCGAGACGACGGCGCTCGCCGGGGCGGACCTGGCGGCCCGCAGCGGCACGGTGCTGGGCGTGCTCGGTCCCAACGGGGCCGGCAAGACCACGGCGGTGCGCATCCTCGCCACCCTGCTGCGGCCCGACGGGGGCCGCGCGACGGTCCGCGGCTACGACGTCGTCACCCAGGCCCACGAGGTGCGGCAGATGATCGCCCTGACCGGCCAGTACGCCGCGGTCGACGAGAACCTGACCGGGGTCGAGAACCTGGTGATGATCGCCCGCCTGCTGGGACTCTCCCGCGCCGAGGCGCGGGCGCGCGCGGGCGAGCTGCTCGGCGAGTTCGCCCTCGCCGACGCGGGGAGCCGCGCGGCCAAGACCTATTCCGGCGGCATGCGGCGCCGCCTGGACCTGGCCGCCAGCCTGGTTGGCCGGCCCAGCGTCGTCTACCTCGACGAGCCCACCACCGGCCTCGACCCACGCGGCCGGGGCGACCTCTGGCGGGTGATCCGCCGGCTGGTCGAGGGCGGGGTCACGGTCCTGCTCACCACCCAGTACATGGAGGAGGCCGACCAGCTCGCCGACGACGTGGTCGTGATCGACCGCGGCCGGGTGGTCGCGACCGGCACGCCCGACCAGCTCAAGACACAGGTCGGCCGCCAGGTCCTGCAGGTCAGCCCGGTCCGCGAGGCCGACATCGGCACGGTGGTGCGGGTGGTGACCGACCTGACCGGCGGCGCGCCCGACTCGGTGAAGGTGAACGGGGCGGTCTCCGCCACCGTGAGCGACCCGGCGCTGTCGCCCGCCGTCCTGCAGCGGCTGACCGAGGCCGGCGTGGCCGTCGCCGAGCTCAGCCTGCGCAAGCCCAGCCTCGACGAGGCCTTCTTCGCCCTCACCGGCCGCCACACCAGCGCCGACGGCAAGGGTGCACTTGACGACCACGATCGGAGTGCCACATGACCACCATGACGCAGACCACCAGCCCGATCGGACTGTCGGCGCGGGTCGCCCCGCTCGCCGCGGTCCGCCACGCCCTCACCCTGGCCTGGCGCAGCCTGGTCCAGATCAAGCACAACCCGATGGAGCTGATCGACCTCAGCCTGCAGCCGCTGATGTTCGTGCTGCTGTTCGCCTACGTCTTCGGCGGCGCCATCTCCGGCTCGGTCCACCAGTTCCTGCAGTTCGGGCTCGCCGGGATCATCACCCAGAACGCCCTGTTCCTGACCATGAACACCGCGGTCGCGCTGAACAGCGACATCGGCAAGGGGGTGTTCGACCGCTTCCGCAGCCTGCCGATCGCCCGCTCGGCGCCACTTGCCGGGCGCATCGTCGCCGACGTGGTGCGCCAGGCGTGGTCGGTGGCGATCCTGCTCGGCGTGGGGATGCTGCTCGGCTTCCGGGTCGGCACCGGCCCGGTGGGCGTGGCGGGTGCCTTCGCCCTGCTGATCGCGTTCAACCTCGGCTTCTCCTGGCTGCCGGTGCTGGTCGGCATGCTGGTCGACGAGCCGGAGAAGGTGCAGGCGTTCGGCTTCGTGGTGATCTTCCCGCTGACGTTCGCCAGCAGCGCCTTCGTCCCCACGGCGACGATGCCCGGCTGGCTGCAGGCGTGGGTCAGGGTCAACCCGGTGACCCTGCTCGCCGACGCCTTGCGGGGACTACTGGTGAGCGGGGACGTGGCTCGCCCCCTCCTCGGCACGCTGGCCTGGGCCGCCGTCTTCCTGGTGGTGTTCGCACCGCTCGCCCTGCGCGCCTTCCGGCGCCGCGCCTGAGCGGCCGGTCAGCCGCCGGGGCCGAGCCTGGCTCGCGCCGTCCCCTGCCAGGGGGCGGCGCGAGCCCTTGCGTCATCGATCGCCGCCGGGGCCAGCTCGGCGAGGACCTCGTCGCGCGGCCGCGCCGTGCCGCGCTGGTAGGCCCGGGCGAAGCCGTCGCGGCCGAGGGCCGCCATGGCGGCGGCGCGCACCCGCGCCAGGTCCACGTCCGCCTCGTCGGCCATCCCCCGCAGCACCTCCGCCGTCCCGAGCAGCACCGCGGCCTGCTCGGCGTCCCCGGCGGCGAGGTAGGTGTCCGCGCGCAGCTCGACCACGCGGGCGATCACCGGCCGGTCCCTGGAGCTGCCCGCGCTCTCGAGCGCCCGGTCGCACCACTGCCTGGCAGCCTCGACGTCGCCTGCCGCCAGGTCCACCCGGCCTCGGGACACCAGCAGCAGGGCGTGCCGCTGGAAGATCGGGTGGCTCACCTCCTCGAAGTGGCCCAGGGCGCCGTCGAGCAGCTCGCGGGCCTCGTCGAGGCGCCCCTCGATGCGGGCCAGGTCGCCGAGCATGTGCTGGACGAAGAACTTCTGGTCCTCGGCCCCGACCTCGTGCGCGATGCGGTCGGCCAGCGCCAGGTCCTCCCGTGCCTGCCCGAGCTGCCCGGCGCGGACGCGCTCCTGCGCGAGCCGGATGATGATCTGCCCGACGTCCTCCCGGTCGCCGAGCCCGACGAACACCTCACGGGCCTCTTCGAGCGCGGCGACGGCCTCCTCGTGCCGCCCCCGGGTGGCGCTCAGCTCCGCACGCGAGACCAGCGCCTGGCCGAGGCCCCAGCGCTCGCCCAGCGCCCGGAACTCGCCGAGCGCGCGGTCGAACCGCGCCTCGGCCTCGTCCGCCTCCCCGAGGTTGACCATCAGCCCGCCGACCATCGAGTGCCCCAGCGCGCGCACCCACGGGTCCGGCTGGCCTTCGAGCTTGCGGGCCTGGTCGAGGGCGATGGCGTCGTCGTTGCGGAGGAGCGGCAGCATCACGTCGAGGAACGCGAGCATGGGGTTGAAGCGGTCAGGGTCGTCGGCGGGCATGCCGTGGACGATCTCGACGGCCTCCTCGAGACGGGTCATCGAGCGGGCGAGGTCCACGCCGCCGCTGATCGCGATGAAGGCGCCGACGACCAGGACCTGGGCGCGGACCGCCGCGGGCACCTCGCCGGGCAGGGCCAGCGCCTGCGCCGCCCACTCGGTGGCCTCGGCGCGGAGGCTGCGCAGGAACCAGTACCAGCCGAGGGCGGCGACCAGCCGGCACGCGAGCGGGCCGTCCTCGTGGTCGACCGCCCAGCGCAGTGCCGCGTGCAGGTTGTCGCGCTCGACCGCCAGCCGCTCGACCCAGCGCTGCTGGTCGCCGCGGCGCAGCTGCGGGTCGGCCTGCTCGGCCAGGTCGCGGAAGCACTCGGCGTGGGCGCGCCGCAACGCGTCGTCCTCGCCGGCCGCGCGGCGCCGCTCCTCGCCGTAGGCCCGCACCGTCTCCAGCATCGAGTAGCGCACCTCACCGGCACCCTCGCCGGCGACCACCAGGGACTTGTCCACCAGCGAGGCCAGCAGGTAGAGCACCTCGTCGGGGGCGGGACCGTCCAGCCCGGGCCCGGCACAGACCCGCTCGGCCGCCTCGAGGGTCGCCCCCGCGGCGAAGACCGCCAGCCGGCGGAGCAGGATCCGCTCGGCGTCGCCGAGCAGGTCCCAGCTCCAGTCGATCACGGCACGCAGCGTCTGGTGGCGCGGCAGGGCAGCCCGGCCGCCGTCGGCGATCAGCCGGAAGCGGTCGTCGAGCCGGGCCGCGATCTGCTCCGGGGAGAGGGCGCGGAGCCGCGCCGCGGCGAGCTCGATCGCCAGGGGGATGCCGTCGAGGGCACGGCAGATCCGCAGCACCGAGGCGAGGGTCGAGCGGTCGACGGCGAAGGCGGGCCGCGCGGCGGCCGCCCGGTCGGCGAACAGCCGCACCGCGGGGTAGCGCAGCGCCTCGGCGGGCTCGACGCCGTCGGAGGGCAGGGCCAGCGGCGCCACCGGGTGCAGCACCTCCCCGGTGATGCCGAGGGGCTCGCGGCTGGTGGCCAGCACCCGCAGCTCCGGGCAGCGGCCGAGCAGCAGGTCGGCCAGGGCGGCCGCGTCGGCGACCAGGTGCTCGCAGTTGTCGAGCAGCAGCAGGAGCCGCTTGTCGCCGAGCGCCTCGACCAGCCGGTCGGCCGGTGCCGTGGCGCTGGAGCCGCGCGGCGCCAGCAGCGCGAGCTCCCGCGCGCCGAACAGCGACAGCACCGCCTGCGGCAGGTCGGCCGGGTCGACCACCGAGCCGAGCTCCACCATCCAGACCCCGTCGGGCATGCGGTCGACCAGGCGCGCCGCGGCCTCGCTCGCGAGCCTGGTCTTGCCCGCCCCGCCAGGCCCGGTCAGCGTCACCAGGCGGGCGCCGGCCAAGACCCCGGTGATGCGGGCGATGTCGTCGTCGCGGCCGACGAAGCTGGTGATCTGGGCACGCAGGTTGGTCCGGACGCCCGATTCACCCCCGCGGCCGGCCGGGAACGCCGTGTCCTCCGGCGGCGGCGCGGCAGCGCCGCGTCGCACCGTGTCCTCGGGCGGCGCCTCGGCCGCCAGGTCGCCGCGGGATGGCGCCGAAGCCTCGCCACGGAGCACCGCGAGGTGGATCGACTTCAGCTCCTCGGACGGGTCGACGCCGAGCTCGTCGGCGAGCCGCGCGCGCAGCCGCTCGTACGCCGCCAGGGCGTCGGCCTGCCTGCCGGCCCTGGCCAGGGCGCGCATCAGCTGGCCGTGCAGCCGCTCGCGACGAGGGTGGACGGTGACCAGCTCGTCCAGCTCGGCGACCAGGCCGTCGTCCACGCCACCGGCGAGGTCGGCCTCGATGCGGTCCTCCAGCGCGCCGAGGCGCAGCGCCTCGAGCCGCACGGCGGCGGGCTCGGCGAAGCCGGCCTCCGCCGCGTCGGCGAGCGCCGGCCCGCGCCACAGCGACAGCGCCTCCCGCAGCGTGGCCGCCGCCTGCCGTGGGTCGCGGCGCAGCTCCCCCCTGCCGGCCCTGGCCAGCGCCTCGAAGCGGACCGCGTCGACCGCCTCGGGGTCCAGCGCCAAGCGGTAGCCGGCGGGGTGCGACTCCACCACGTCGGGCAGCAGCCGGCGCAGGCGGGAGACGAGCGACTGCAACGCGTTGGCGGCGCGCACCGGCGGGTCCTCGCCCCAGACCGCGTCGACCAGCTGGCCGCTGAGCACCACCCGGTCGGGGTCGAGCGCGAGCCGCACCAGCAGGGTGCGCAGGCGAGGTCCGACGACCTCGACGGGCTCGCCGAAGCCGACCCGCACCTCCAGGGGGCCCAGGATGCCGATGCGCACGTCGCTGGCCATGCCCGCCATTCTGCCCGCTGTCCGCGGCGGCCGGGAGGCCCGCTGGCCCGCGCCCCGGCGGCGCCGGGGTGGCCGGCCGAACGGCGCGGCGCCCCGACCACCCGGCTCGGGTGCGGGTGCCGGTCGGGATTGCCCGCCGAGGCCCTACAGCCAGCCCTTCTCCTCGGCGATGCGCAGCGCCTCGAGGCGGCTGGCCGCGCGGGTCTTGCGGATCGCGGCGGAGAGGTGGTTGCGCACGGTTCCCTCGGAGAGGTGCAGGCGGGCGGCGATGACGGCGGCGCTGGCGCCGCCGGCCGCCGCGGCGAGCACCTCGCGCTCGCGCTGCGACAGGGGGCTGGCTCCCTCGGCGAGGGCGGCCGCGGCCAGCCCGGGGTCGACCGTGCGCTGGCCGGCGGCGGCGCGGCGGATGGCACCAGCCAGCTCGGAGGCGGGCCCGTCCTTGACCAGGAACCCGTAGGCGCCGCTGTCCATGGCCCTGCGCAGGTAGCCGGGACGGCCGAAGGTGGTGAGGATCAGCGCCCGGCAGTCGGGCAGGGCGTCGCGCAGGGCCGCCGCGGCGGCGAGCCCGTCCATGCCCGGCATCTCGATGTCGAGCAGCGCCACGTCCGGCCGCTGCTGAAGCGCCACGGGGACCACCTCGTCGCCGCGGCTCACCTGGGCGACGACCTCGATGTCCGGTTGCAGGGACAGCAGGGCGGCCAGGGCGCCGCGCACCATGCCCTGGTCCTCGGCCAGCAGCACCCTGATCATCCGGTGGGCACCTCGACGCGGAGCTGGAAGCCGCCCTCGGGCCGCGGGCCGGCCTGCAGCCGGCCGCCGCAGCCCGCCACCCGCTCCGCCAGGCCGGCGAGGCCGCTGCCACCGGCGCCGTTGCCGCCCGGCACGCCACCAGCGCCGTCGTCGGCGATCACCACCTCGACGCGGTCGCCGTCGCGCTCGAAGCCGACCCGGCAGCTGGCGGCGGCGCTGTGGCGCAGCACGTTGGTGGTCCCCTCGCGGACCGCCCAGCCGAGCGCCTCCTGCACCGGATCGGGCAGGTCGCGCGGCGGCTCCTCGACGGTGGCCCGCACGCCGGCGGCGTCGAGGGCGGCGCGCGCGCCGGCGGCGTCGAGGGCGGCGCGCGCGCCGGCCAGCTCCGCGGCGAGGGCGACCCGCCGGTAGCCGCCGACCGCCTCCCGCACCTCGGCGAGCGAGCGCCGCGCGACCTGCTCGATCTCGCGCACCTCGGTGGCGGCCCTCGCCGGGTCGGACGCGAGCAGCCCGCCGGCCAGCTCGCTCTTGAGGACGATCACCGAGAGGCTGTGGCCGAGCAGGTCGTGCAGGTCACGGGCGAAGCGCACGCGCTCGTCGGCGACGGCCATGCGGGCGAGCTCCTCCTGGGCATGCCTGAGCTGGACGTTGAGCCCGATGATGTGGAAGAACGAGAGCATGCCGAAGCCGGCGATCGCCGTCTGCATGCAGTTGAGGGCGACCGTGCTCGGCGGCAGCCCCTGCCACAGCGAGAGGACCAGGGTGAGGACGACGGTCAGCGCGACCGCGCGCGCCGCCCGCCGCCTCGGGTAGACGGCGGGCAGCGCCAGGCTCACGAACGTCAGCAGGCTGACCCACCTGCCGGGAAAGCGCGCCAGCACCAGGGTGACGATCACGGCCAGGATGACGGCGATGGCCACGCCGCGGCCCGGGAGCGGCCGGTCCGACGGCGGCCGCAGTACCACGTACACGTAGGCGGCGACCACCAGGGCCAGCAGCGCGAGCTGTAGCGCCAGCCGGGTGCCCGGCTGCGGCTGGCGGATCACCCCGGGAAGGTCGAAGAGCAGGTAGGCGAACCAGAACAGCGTGCCGACGTGCCAGTAGACGCGCTGCCGCCGGGTCGGCCGCGTGTAGCCCAGGTCGCGGTCCATCGTCTCCTCCGCTCGGCGGACACCCTGAAGGTACCCTGGCGACGCCGTCATGCGCGCAGTTCGTCCCGGCGGTAGCGCCACGCGGCCAGCGCGGCGAAGGCCGCGCCGTAGGCGAGCAGGACGAGCCCGTCGGCGAGCACCGGCGCCTGGCCCGCCACCGCACGCCAGCCGAGGTCGGCCAGGTGGTAGGAGGGCAGCACGTGGGCGATCTGGCGCATGGTGTCGGGCATCCGGGCGGTCGGGATCCACATCCCGCCGAGCAGCGACAGCACCAGCGCGCTGACCACCGTCACCGGCTGCGCGGTGTCGGCGTCGAACAGGTAGCCGATCAGCACGCCGAGCGCGGCGAACGGCAGCGTCCCCAGCCACATCAGCAGCACCAGCTCGGCCCAGGCGCCCGCGCCGAGGCGGACCGGGCCGGTGACGAACGCGGTCGCCCCCACCAGCAGGATCGAGGGCAGCGCGATGGTCATCGCCGCCAGCGCCTTGACCGTCAGGTAGCCCCATGAGGGCAGCGGGGTGACCCGCAGCAGCCGGGTCCAGCCACCGGCCCGCTCGGCCGCCAGGCGTGCCCCGCCCATGAACAGGACCGCCAGCATGGCGCTGTAGCCGGCCATCGACACCATGAAGAAGGTGCTCACGTCGCTGCCGCGGACCGCGCGGCCGTCGTCGCCCAGCTTGCCGAACAACAGGTAGAAGCCGACGGGCACGGCCAGCGCGAGGATCACGTAGCGCCGGTTGCGCAGCACGCGCAGGATCTCGGTCTTCAGGTAGGTGCGCATCACAGCTCCTCCGCGGTTCCGTTGGTGAGCGTCAGGAAGGCCTGCTCCAGGTCGGGGCCGGTGACCTCGAGGTCGCGGACCTCGACGCCGCTGGCGAACAGGGCGCGGACGGTGGCGTCGGCGTCGGCGGACTCCAGCAGCACCGACTCGCCGTGCCGCTGCAGGCCGCGCACGCCGGGCAGGCCGCGGAGCAGGGCGTCGTGGACAGCGGCGACGGTGGCGCTGACGCGGCGGGTGCGGGCGTTGGCCTTGATCGCGGTCGCCGGCCCGTCGGCCACCACCCGGCCGTCGACCAGGACCACGATGCGGTCGGCGTGGTCGTCGGCCTCCTCCAGGTAGTGGGTGGCGAACAGGACGGTCGCGCCGCGTCCGGCGAGCTGCCGCGCACCGCGCCAGAACGCCTTGCGGGCCTGCACGTCCATGCCGACGGTCGGCTCGTCGAGGAACAGCAGCTCCGGGGCGCCGGCGATCGCCAGGGCGTAGCGCACCCGCTGCGCCTGGCCACCCGAGAGCCGCTCCACCCTGCGGCCGGCGATCGAGGTCAGGCCGGCCAGCTCGAGGGTCTCCTCGAGCGGTCCCGGCGCCGGGTACAGGTCGTGGACGAGCCTGACCAGCTCGGCCACTGTCGCGCCCTCCGGCAGGTCGCCGTGCTGCAGCATGGCGCCGACCCGGCCGGCGGCGGTGGCCTCGTGCGGGCTGCCGCCGAACAGCTGCGCCCGGCCGGCGTCCGGGCGCAGCAGGCCGAGCAGGATGCCGACGGTGGTGGACTTGCCGGCCCCGTTGGGGCCGAGCAGGGCGACGGTCTCGCCCTTGCGGATCTGGAAGCTCGCGCCGTCCAGCGCGGTCACCTCGCCGTAGCGCTTGACCACCCCGTCGACGCGAACCGCCACGTCGTTGGCCATGGCTCTCCCCTGTTCCGGTTCGTTCCCGAGGCCGGGTCCGCCGCCGCGGTCGCGGCGGACCCGCCCACTGACCGGGTCAGCGTAGGAACGGCAGGGGAGCGCGGCCGTGCCCGATGTCACGACTTGACCATGAGATCCGTCATGGTCGCGCACGCGACGGCGCTGACCAGCAATGCCGGTCAGCGCCGTAAGGGAAGCCTGGGCAGGCCGGCGCGGAGCCGGCCGCCGGCCGTTATCCGGTGGTCGTCGGGGGTCCGCCCTGCCCGTTGTTGTCGCTGCTGTGGTCGTTGGCCTGGGACGCCCCGCCGTTGCTCTGCCCCTGGCCGTGGGCGGCGGTGGTGCTGGTCGGCTGGCAGTACGCGGCGATCTTGTCGGCCCCGCCGGCCGCCGTGGCCAGCGCCTGGAACGCCGTCGAGTCCTCCCGCTTGCTACTGGTCGCGCCCTGCCCGGACTGCGCGGCCTCCCAGGCCTTGCAGAGTCCGTCCTTGGCGGCGGCGGTGGCGTCCGGCGCGTGGCCGGCGGCGGTGGTGGCGGTCTGGCAGTAGGCGTCGACCTTGTCGGCCCCGCCGGCCGCCGTGGCCAGCGCCTGGAACGCCGTCGAGTCCTCCCGCTTGCCGTTGGTGCCGCCCTGCCCGGACTGCCAGGCCTGGCAGAGGCCGTTCTTGGCCGAGCCGGTCGCGTCCGGCCCCTTTGCGGCGCTCTGGCTGTTGCCCTGGGCCTGCGCGGGCGAGCCGCCACCGACGGCGGAAGAAGCGTGGTCGGTCGCCTGCTGCGCTGCCCTGCCGGGCAACATGCCGGTGGCAGCGGCGGCCACACCGCCAACCGACAGGACCGCCGCGAGCACGGCCGCGGCGGCCTTGACGCTGAACAACTTGCTGGGCATGGACGCCCTCCGGGGGACGTGGGTTGGGGGATTGGCATGCGCCATGGCCATGAACGCGGCGATCACGGCCGCCTCGCCGGCCAGCTCCTCGGGCGCCGCCGGGCCCGTCGCCGCCTTCACCAGCCTGGCCACGGGAGCGTAGGCAGACGGCGTGTCGGCGGGATCGAGCCGGCCGCTGAGCAGCCGGTCGGCCGTGTCCTCGTCGAGGACGGGGGTGGAGCCCAGGAGGGCAAGCAAGGGGCGCATGTCGCGGGGAAGAGCGCCCCCGCCGCCCGGCGCGTTACGCCTGCTGCTCAGGACCACCGCGGCACCACCACGAACGGGTCAGGAGGGGACTCAGCGCTCGACCGCGAACAGACGGACAGGTCAGGCGGGTTTCGGGCGCCGCCCCGGACCGGGATGTAACGCAGGACGGTGGTTCGCCGCTCTTTGCGCCAGATGCGGCAGAACGCGGCAGGGCCGGAAACCTCTCCAGGCGCCTGGGCCGCGGAACCGTCCCCCGGGGGAGGCAGTCAAGTGTTCGTGGTCCGACGGAGCAGGCTGTTCGTGGTCGTCTTGGCGTTGACGTTCGCAGGCGGGGTGCCGCTACTTGGCGGCCTCGCGTACGCGGCCCCCAACCCGCCAGGCAACAACGGCACCATCAAGGTCGACGACCAGCCGTTCGACGACCTTCCGAACAACGAGCCGCACGTCGGCTGCACCTTCCAGATCGACTTCTACGGCTACGACGAGGGCGACCTCGACGCCGACGTGACCTTCGAGGCGCAGCCGCCGACGCTGCGACCCGGCGGCGGCAGCCAGGTCCTGCTGCACGACACCGTGTTCATCGGCGAGGACGACAACTCCGGCGGCGGCAGCCAGGCGGGGCTCGACGCCTCGGAGACCTACACGCTCGACTTCGCCGGCATCACCCCGCACCCCGTGCAAGGGTTCCACGTCAAGCTCACCATCCACGCCGAGGGCTCCCAGGGTGCCGACACCAAGTTCAAGGTGTTCTGGGTGCAAGGCTGCGGAGGCGAGCAGACCACCACCACGTCGGGTGCCACCACGACCTCAGGAGCGACCACCACCAGCCAGGAGACGACCACCACCACCGGTGGGTCGACCACCTCGGCACCCAGCAGCTCGGTGGGCGGGTCGAGCTCCTCCGCGCCGGGCAGCTCCGCCGCGGGCGGGGTCTCGTCCACGCAGAGCGGCGGCGGGCTCGCCTTCACCGGCGCCAACACGGTGGCGCTGCTGGTCGTCGGCCTCAGCATCCTCGGACTCGGCGCCGCGACCCTGATCGGCGCCGCGCGACGCGGAGGCGCGTAGCCCGTCTCCCTCCGCGAACGCCGCCGGGCGCCGCTGCCCGGCGGCGTTCGCCTGTTCCGGCGCGCCGGCTGGACGACCGGGCACTGGATGGTGACCAGGCTCGGTGGTCGCACAGTGGTGGTCAACGGCGGGAGCGCCTGGCACGCTAGCCGCGTGATCCCGCTCGACCGCCTGCTGACCTTCGCCATGGTGGCTTTGGTGCTGCTGGTCATCCCCGGCCCCAGCGTCCTGTTCGCGATCGGGCGTGCCGTAGCCCTGGGCCGCCGGGCGGGGTTGGCCGCGGTCGCGGGCAACGCAGCCGGAGCGTACCTGCAGGTGACAGCGGTCGCCCTTGGGATCGGCGCCATCGTGGAGCGCTCGTTGCGGGTGTTCACGGCCCTGAAGCTGCTCGGCGCTTGCTACATCGTCTACCTGGGCGTGCGCGCCATCAAAGAGCGCCGGGCACTGGCCCGGGCACTGGACGCGGCGATTGCCCCCCGCCCAACCCGCCAGATCGTGCTGGAAGGGTTCCTTGTGGGCGCTACGAACCCGAAGGGCGCGGTGTTCTTCGCCGCCGTGCTGCCGCAGTTCGTCGCGCCGGCCGCCGGCCACGTGGCGCTGCAACAGCTGGCGCTGGGCCTGGTGTTCGTCGCCCTCGCCCTGCTGTCGGACAGCACCTGGGCGGTCATGGCCGGCACGGCCAGGAACTGGCTGGCCCGATCGCCACGGCGGCTGGAGGTGGTTGGAGGGACCGGTGGCCTGCTGATGATCGGGCTGGGTGTTCGCCTCGCGGTCACCGGCCGCCGGGACTGACCAGGGTGTCGGCCGGATGGTGGAACTGCCCTCAGCGAAGCAGGAACGGGATCCAACCTAGCCGGCCAAGCACGCTGAGATCCCGACGAACGGGTATCCCGGTCGCGACAGCCGCCGCCCGCCCAAGACGGGAGTGCCCATGCGCCGGATCCTTCACGAGAACGGCCTCTCGATCGCATTGTTCGGGCTGTTCCTCGCCTTCCTGCTGTTGCAGAGCATCGCCGGCTGGCGGACCGAGAACCAGAGCAACGAGGAGCACCGCCAGCCGGTCGAGAGCTACGCTCGATACCTGCGCAGCGGGTCGTTCGTCGAGGCCACGTTCGAGAACTGGGAGAGCGAGTTCCTGCAGATGGCCGGCTATGTCGTGCTCACCGTCCTGCTGCGCCAGAAGGGCTCGCCCGAGTCCAAGGACCTCGAGAAGCCGGAGCCGGTCGACGAGGATCCCCGCGAGGCCCGCGACCGCCCGGGCGTGCCCGGCCCGGTCCGCCGCGGCGGGCTCGCCCTCGGCGTCTACCAGCACTCGCTGGCGCTGGCGCTCACCGGCCTGTTCCTGATGTCGTTCCTGCTCCACGCCGTGGGCGGCCACGCCGAGTACAACCAGGAGCAGCTCCAGCACGGCGAGGCCCCCGTGTCCCTGATCGGCTTCGTCACCAGCGCGCCGTTCTGGTTCCAGTCGATGCAGAACTGGCAGAGCGAGTTCCTCGCCGTGTTCGCCCTGGTCGTGCTCGGCATCTTCCTGCGCCAGCGGGGCTCGCCCGAGTCCAAGCCGGTGGCCGCCGCCCATGCCCAGACCGGCAGCTCCTGAAGCGGAGGCTCGAGGGCCGGCGCACAGGTCCGTGAGCTGGGGCAATTGACCGACAACCACGCCTCACCTAGCGGCGAGCGGTGCTCCAGGCTCGTGATCCCTGGGCTCGCTCGACGGCCTGCCGCAGACCGGCGTCGCGACTACTGTGGGGCGTGCCAGGTCGTGCAGGGGGGACACTGCCCAAGGTCGCCGGGCTCCACTTCCATGAGAGCGGCAAGGGCGGGGCCGAGCCCTACTCGTACCGCATCCTGGGCATGTACGCTCACCGACATGCGTCGCGGGCCGCCCTGCAGGCACCTGGCGCCGAGTCCGAGGAGCTTCCGACGTGACCGAAGAGCGACGCCTCCGCAGGCTGAACGTCCCTCCTGACCAGCGCCCCGACCCCAACGAGGAGTTCCGGCGCAGGCTGGAACGAGAGACCGATCTATCCCTGCGCAAGGACCCCGAAAGGCGGTGGTTCTACCGCTCCGGGGACTTGCCGCGTTCCGGGTCGCCCAGCGATGAGCGACCGCCGGCCGCGATGCCACACAGCGGCGTTGACGTGCTCACCTGGAACGGGGAAACGCTCACCCTCATCGAGTGGTCGCGGCGGACGGGCATCCGGGTCGAGACACTGCTCCGCCGCTGTCGCAAGGGCTGGTCGGTCGAGCAGGTGCTGACGACGCCGCCAGGAGAGGGAATGGTGGCCACCCCATCCAGGTGAGACCGCGTTGCGGCGCGCGCCAAGGGTCGCAAGAATCGAGCCTCGGCGGGGTTTGGTGTCGATCTGGCGCCGCTGGGGCCAGCTCTTCCTCGCTTGGAGGGTGTACGGCTCCGTTGAGCAGAGAGGGAGGCCCGACCTGACTCAGCCCTGACGGCCCTGCTCGATGCACGCGATCACCCGTTTGGCGTAGCGCTGGAGCTGGGCGAGGTCGTATTCGTTGAAGCTACGGGCGTCAGGTCCCTGCACGCAGAACGAGCCGATCACATGCCCTCGGAAGGTAACGAGCGGGACGCCGGCATAGCAGCGGACTCCCTCGATGCGGACCAGTGGGCTGTCCTGCATCAACGGATGGTGCCGCGCATCGTCCACCACGAACGGTTCACGATTGCGGACGACGTGTTGGCAGAAGGACCACTCGGCGGGGGTGCCCCGGGTCGTGGCCATCCAGCCGTCGAGGCCGTGGGAACCGCGGAAGTACTGGGCCCGGTCCAGCACGATGCTGACGAGCGCGACCGGCAGGCCGAAGTGGGCGGCGGCCTCGGCGGCGATCTCCGACAGGCTGCCGTCGATGTCGAAGTCGTTGAGGCGCAGGTCGGCGATCTCCCGTAGCCGGGCGGTGTCGTCGAGCGCCTGGGCGTCGGGCGGCGAGCCGTGGGAGGGAGTCGTCATGCTGAAATCCTCGCAGCGGACAGCGCGATGTAGGTATTGACCCGGATTGCCAGTGAGCGCCCGAAGACGCCGGCGGCGTCCCGGCGGGCGGCGAGCTGCTCGGTGATGCGCAGCAGCACCTGCTCCTGGTTGTCTTGCTGTTCGGCGTCCTCGTCCGGGTCGGAGGCCGCCCGCCAGGCGAGGATCGCGGCCTCGGCGCCGACCAGCTTCATCAGGTCGGCGATGACTTCCGCCTCCGACGGCAGCGTCAGCCCATAGTCAGCGGCGCTGGGCTGGTCCGTTGTCACATCCGTGCTCCTCGTGGCGGTGCTGTGCCCGGAGGAACCCGCCAGCTCGGGGAGCATCTGCAGGACGCTCTGCGCTGAGGGGACCTACTGATGGACGCCAGGAATCGTCTGCAACATCGACCAAGCAGCCTCCTGTGCCGTAAACCGTGGGCCGGTCTCTTCCCTCGCTCTGCTATATCGGGCCCGATGGGCCCGAGCTGAGCCAAGCGGCACGGTGAGTCCTGCCCATCCATTTCTGTACGTTTGCGACTTGTATATCCGTGACGCTCGCCTGCTGAGATAGCTGTACGCGGTGGCGCAGCAGGGTCGCCACTCCGAGGAGGCAGCGACATGGCAGGGTCCCGCACGACAGACCGTCGCGATCTCAGCGGTACGCTCGCTACCCCCGCTGAGCAGCCGCCCAGGGCCGAGGCCGTTGCCGCGACCTCGCCAGCCCCGCTCGCACAGGCCGTCGCCGAGCTGCCGCTGGTCAGCGCGGTGGTGGAGCCCCCCGGCGGAATCGAACCGCCGACCCCATCCTTACCATGGATGTGCTCTGCCGACTGAGCTAGGGGGGCGTGAGGTGCGTTCTCCCGGTTGAGAGCCTGTCTGCAAGCCTCCTGTGCGTCAAGTGGTCTTCTCTGAGCCCTCCTCGTCAGGAACCCACCAGGACCGCGGTCACGAATCATCGGGCGGCCGTGACGCGGGGGGCATGGTACATGGCTCGGATCGTGGCTGCCCCGCCGTCCGTGCGGCACCGTCGGCGTCACCTGGTTGTCGAATAGGCAGCCGACCGCGTGCACGGGTAGCGTCCGGTCTGGTGGCGACGTCTGTCGTGAGGTAGGGGCTCGGCGTATGGGCGGCGGGGTCACGGCCGACCTGGTGGTGCGAAACGCGCGCGTGTACACGGCGGAGGGTCTTCTCAAGTGGTGCTAGAGCCTGTGGCCGTTCGCGTCCAGGTAGACCACGCCGCCGCGCGGCGGCACCTCGAAGCCGGACGGGGTGACCAGGACCCAGTAGCGGGCCTGCAGGCCCGGCCGTTCGATCGTCCTGGCCGCCAGCGTCCTGGTGACCGGCCGTGGGCCGGCCGGGTGGTAGATGTCGAAGGTCGTGGTCGTCCGCGGGTAGCGCGCGACGGTCCGGTAGCCGTGCCGGCTTGAACTCTTCGCGACGAGCATCTCGATGCCGCAACGGCCCCGCGGCGATGGCCACGGCTGCGGTAACGGTTTGGGACCGCCGCCCTCAGCGGACGTCGCAGCCGGCGACCGGAGCGGCCACTCGATGTGCCTCCGGGGTCTATGCTCCCAGGATGGCGTTCCGTGGATGGCCGGACGAGGCGGTGGAGTTCTTCGAGGGGCTCCAGGCCGACAACACCAAGACGTACTGGACGGCGCACAAGCCGGTCTACGAGGCGAGCGTGTACGCGCCCATGGCCGGGCTGCTCGCCGAGCTGGCCGACGAGTTCGGCCCCGGCCGCATCGCCCGGCCGTACCGGGACGTGCGCTTCAGCGCGGACAAGTCGCCCTACAAGACCGGCATCTACGCGATCCTCGAGGACGGCGGCTACGTCAACTTCAGCGCCAACGGGCTGACCGCCGCGATCGGCTACTACATGATGGCGCCGGACCAGCTCGACCGGTACCGGAGCGCGGTCGCCGCCGAGAAGACCGGCAGCGACCTGGTCGCCATCGTCGACCGGCTGACCACCGACAAGGTCGAGGTCGGCGGGTCGAGCAGCCTCAAGCGCGCCCCCAAGGGGTACCCCGCTGACCACCCGCGGATCGAGCTGCTACGCCACAAGGGCCTGATCGCCTGGCGGCACTGGCCCGTGGCGGCGTGGCTGGGCACGGCGGCGGCCAAGCGGCGGGTGGTGGAGTTCCTCCGCGCCGCGGCGCCGCTGCACGCCTGGCTGGACGAGCAGGTCGGGCCGAGCACGGTAGCACCCGAAGGCCGCTGAGCCGGCCGCGCGCCGAGGGCGGCCGCGCCCACTCCCGTGACCGGGTGGAGCCGCAAGCCTCATGCGCCTTGCAGGAGGCTGAGCGCCGTGGTGGCGCGGCCGAGCGGGTTGCCGATCCCCCACCTGGCGCCCAGCTCGGCAAGCCTGGCGCCGTCTTGTGCGGTGTGCGGCAGGGCGGTGCTGACGGCGGGAAGGGCGAGCGTCCGAGCCGTGCGGACGACCTCGGGCGCTCGCGCGAGGTAGTCAAGGGCCGCGTTGAGCTTGCCCGCGACCCCGGTCAGGCGGGGATCGCCCGCCGCGGCCGCGTCCAGCAGCGCGTCGAGCGTGCCGAACCTGCGCAGCAGGCTGGCGGCGGTCTTCTCCCCGATCCCCGGCACCCCGGGCAGACCGTCGCTCGGGTCGCCCCGGAGGGTGGCGAAGTCGGCGTACTGCGCCGGGGCGATGCCGTACCGCGCCACCAGCGCGGCGGCGTCCATGACCTGGATGTTGGCGACGCCACGGCCGGTGTAGAGCACGCGGACGGCGCGGTCGTCGTCGATCAGCTGGAACAGGTCGCGGTCGCCCGTGACTACGTCGACGGGCATGGTGGCATTCTCTGCGAGCGTGGCGATGACGTCGTCGGCCTCGTGCTCGGCGGCGCCGAGGGCGGCGATGCCGAGGGCGGCGAGCGCGTCGAAGATGATCGGGACCTGTTCGGCGAGCCCAGGCGGCTCCGCCTCGCCGGGCGGGGCGCCGCCGGAAGGCGACGCGACCTGGTCGGCGAGGCGGTGCGTCTTGTAGGAGGGGATCAGCGCGACCCGCCAGGCGGGGCGCCAGTCCTGGTCGACGCAGGCCACCATGTCGCTGGGCCGATAGTGCGTGATCAGGGTCGAGACCATGTCGAGGAAGCCGCGGACCGCGTTGGTCGGGGTGCCGTCCGGCGCGGGCATCGCGCGCTTCACCCCGAAGAAGGCGCGGAAGTAGAGGCTGGCGGAGTCGAGCAGCATCAGCGTCACACGCTTCGTCTCCCCGTGGTGTTGTCCTTCGAGGTCGTGGGGGGCGGCACCTGGCGAATCGGTCGGTCACGCGAGCATGCCACAGCGAGGACCTCTTCGACCCGCGCTGCCGGATGGTCCGCGGCTGATACCCTGCCAGGGTATGGCATATCGAGCGAGGAAGGTGCCATGACAGCGGTCACCACGCACCCACCCGCCAGCGGTGCGGTAGGACAGCGCCCCACCGCGACCTGGAGCAGCAACCTCCTCACGGCCCTTGGCGGCCTGTGGGTGGTCAGCGGCCTGCTCTACGACGGCTACACCCACGTCAACACCCCCGGGCTGGAGAGCTTCTTCACCCCCGCCCACGGCGTCCTGTACGGCGGCTTCGCGGCCACCAGCGGCTGGGTGCTCGCTCGGGCCCTGCGCGCCCGGCGGGCGGGACGCCCCGCGCCCTCGGGCTACGGGCTGGGCCTGCTCGGCGCGGCGGTGTTCCTCGCCGGCGGGCTCGCCGACCTCGGCTGGCACACGTTGTTCGGCATCGAGGCGGACCTGGAGGCGCTGCTGAGTCCCACCCACCTGGTCCTGTTCGCCGGCGCGGCGCTGCTGCTCACCACCCCGTGGCGGGCCGCATGGGCCACCCCGGGTCCGGCCGCGCCAGGGACGGCCGCGTTCCTGCCGGTGCTGCTGTCGGCCACCGCCACGGTGGTGTTCGTCGGCTTCTTCCTCAGCTACCTGTCGCCGTTCGTCGGCCACATCGCGCCCACCACCGCGGCCATGGCCCAGCTGGGCGGCCCGCCCGGCAGCGAGCAGCTCGAGCAGTTCCAGGCCCGCGGCATCGCCAACCTGCTCGTCACCACCGCACTGCTGGTCGGCGCCCTGCTGCTGGTGCTGCGCCGCTGGCGCCCTCCCGCCGGCACCGCCACGGTGCTGTTCAGCGCCACCGCCGTGGCGCTCGACGCGGTCTTCCGCTTCCAGGCGGGCTGGCTGCTGCTGGCCGCGCCGGTCGGCGGGCTGGCCAGCGACGCCCTGGTCGGCTGGCTGCGCCCGGCCCCCGGCCGGCCGTGGGCGCTGCGGGCGGTCGGCGCCTTGGCGCCGCTCGCCATGTGGCTTCCCTACATGGCCGTGCTCGCCGCCCGCTACGGGCTGGCCTGGGCCGCGCCCGTATGGGCCGGTGCCGTCGTGCTCTCCAGCATGACTGGGTTCGCGCTCGCCTTGCTCACCGCCCCGCCGTCGCTCCCGGCGTCCGCGCTGCGGTGACCGCTACCCGCCGTCCGGGTGCCGCCGGCGTCACGCCGCCTCGGAAACCTGGCAACACCTGGACCCGAGGCGCGCGAAGCACTCGGCGGCTTCCTGCTCGCCCTGATCTTCATGTGCAGGCGGTAGAGCGGCCGCTCCCGGGGGGTCGGCAGCCGCCGCGACCCGTCGTCCGAGCGGGCGCCGCCCTTGTCGTTGACCGCGATGGCGATGAACACCACCCCCACCACCGCCAGGAGCAAGGGAAGGAGCAAGACCTCTGCGACGCCCGTAGCGCCCGTCACCGCCATCCGCCAGCGGCCGGACCCAGCCCCGGCGATCCCGATCATCGAGGTAGAGGGCAAGGCAGTCGGTCCCGCCCGGTCGCAAGAAATCCTATACGCACGCCGTCCGCTTTCCACCGCAAGCCGACGAGCACCTGGCTCCAGCGGCACCGGAACGAGTCAGCGCGGAGGGCGTAACCCAGCCAGGGTGACCGTGACGAGCCGGCGGACCGCGGCCTTGGACGGCAGGCTGCCGGCTGCCGCGAGGGCGTGGAGGCAGTAGCTGGCGAGCTCGTCGGGCGCGACGTCACCGCGCAAGTCGCCGGTCTTTGCGCCCTCGGTCAGCAGGTCCCGGATCATGTTGCGGAGCCGCTGCTGCGCCGGGGCGAGCTGCTCGTCGCGGTGCAGGAACGCCACGAGTTCGGTGTCGGAGTGGCCGTGGGACTCGTGGGAGATGAGCGCGAAGGCCTCGAGCACGGCTTCGAGCCGCCCAGCGGCGTCGCCAGCCTGGTCCCGGACTGCGGCGAGCTGTTCGAGGTGGCCGCTGACCTGACGCTCGTGCCAGGCGAACAGGATCGCTTCGACGTCTGCGAAGTACTTGTACAGCGTCGCGCGCCCGATGCCGGTCTCCTCGGCGATCTGCGACATCGTCACCGACCGCAGCCCGTGCTCGGCCACCAGCGCCGCGGTGGTGTCCAGGATCGCGCGGCGCACCTCACGGCGGTGCGCCGCGATGGTCTGGTTCCACAGCCTCGGCACCCGCCGAGTATACGCGACGGCTCAGGTCGAGACACTCTAGATTGGATATGAACAGAGTGTCTAGTAAACTCGACCGTCACCTTGACCCCAACCGCGACCGAGGAGGACACCCACATGGCTGGCCCGCCCCCCTACCCCGACCCCAACGGCGACACCGGCGTGGGACCCCACCGTGGGTCGACCAGCGGCACCCCACGCTGGGTGAAGGTGTTCGGGATCGTTGCCCTCGTCGTGATCCTTCTGATCGTCATCATGTTGCTCAGCGGCGGCAACCACGGCCCTGGTCGCCACACCGGTGGCCTTGGTGGCCGCACACCGGCCGCCGCAGTCACGGCGCACGACCTGCGACAGCCATGACCATGGCGCCCCGCCTGCGCAAGTTCGTGCTCACCGCGCACGTCACCTGCTCGGTCGGCTGGCTCGGCGCGGTCGCCGCCTCCCTGGGTCTCGGCGTCGTGGGCCTGGCCAGCCAGGACCCACCGACGGTGCGTGGCGCCTACCTCGTGCTGGAGCCGATCGGCTGGCTGGTCCTCCTCCCGTTCAGCCTCGCCTCGCTGCTCACCGGGCTGGTCCAGTCGCTGGGCACCACCTGGGGCTTGTTCCGGCACTACTGGGTCCTGTTCAAGCTGCTGATCAACGTCTCCGCCAGCATCGTCCTGCTGCTGTACATGCAGACACTTGGCTACCTGGCGGACGCCGCCGCGGCGACATCGTCCAGTGGCGATCTCATAGCCCTGCGGAACCCGTCCCCCGTGCTCCACGCCGGCCTCGCGCTGCTGCTGCTGCTCGTGGCCACCACGCTGGCGGTGTACAAGCCGCGGGGCATGACCCGGTACGGGCAGCGCAAGCAACAGCAGCGTGCGCTGTCCAAGCGGCACCAGCAGCGCGCGCTGTCGCAGCCGTAGCGGCAGCGGCCCTGCTCGGCCCCGCCCGTGGAGTGCAGATGAGCATCCTCCGGGTTCGAGCACGAGCTGCGCCAGTACCCGGCGGCCGACCTCGACCTCGACGCGCTCGCCGCGCGCGCCGAGCGGATCGTGCCGGCGGCCGGGCGGGAATCGCGTGGCCGTCCCGCCCATGAGGTCGGCGTGGCACTGGGCAGGAAGCTCGGTCGGGACCTGGTCGAGCTGCCAGCGGCCAGTCGGTTTCGTGACCCAACCCGCCGCGTTCGCGCGCGAGCTCGTGCAGCTCTTGCCCGGGCAGGGCACGGACCGAAGGCGTGACGCGTTCCGGTACGGACACGTCTAGCGCTGGACAGCGCGCCGTGATGCCGTAGACGCACGCGGCTCCTGGCCGGCTTGGACCGGGCGAACCGAAGGGGCTATGTCGGGCGTGCGCTGTTCGGTATGGGTTTCTCCGGCGCTGCGGATAGTCGTACCCGTACGGTGAGGCCGCCGCCTTCCCTAGGGAAGGCGTGGACGTCGCCGCCGTGGGCTTGGGCGACGGAGCGCACGACGGACAGGCCGAGCCCGGCTCCTCGGCTGGTCGAGGTGGTGGCGGCGTCGGCGAGCCGTTCGCTGGCGGGCAGCCGGCGGAAGGGTTCGAACAGGCTCGGGATCTCGTAGGGCGGGACGGGCGGTCCGGTGTTCTCGACGGTGAGCCGGGCGTGGCCGTCGACGGTGTCGGTGGTGACGGTGACCTCGCCGTGCTCGGGCAGGTTGTAGCGGATCGCGTTGTCGAGCAGGTTCTGGGTGAGCCGCTCCAGCAGGACCGGGTCGCCGGTGACCGGGGCGGGCCGCAGGTGGGTGCGGACCTCGACCCCGGCGGCCTTGGCGGCGCCGTGGGCTTCGGTGGTGGCGTGGCGCGCGACCTCGGCGAGGTCGACACCGGTGGGGTCGGCGAGGCGCTGCTCGCTGCTGGCGAGGGTGAGCAGGCCGTCGATGAGGCGTTCGTGGCGTTGGTTGACAGCGAGCAGGTTGGTGCCGAGCTGACGCAGCGACTCGCTGGCCTGCGGGTTGTCGAGGGCGACCTCGATGAGCGTGCGGTTGATGGTCAGCGGGGTGCGGAGCTCGTGGGAGGCGTTGGCGACGAACCGCCGCTGGCTGTCGAAGGCGCGGTCCAGCCGCTCCAGCATTGCGTCGAAGGTGTCGGCGAGGTCCTTGACCTCGTCGTCGGGCCCGTCGAGGGCGATGCGTTCGTGGAGGCTGCGGTCGGCGACTCGGCGGGCGGTGGCGGTGATGTCCTGCAGCGGCCGTAGTGCCCGCCCGGCCAGCAACCAGCCGAACCCTCCGGCGGCGACGCCGATGACACCGAGGGCCACCAGCGAGGCGATGAGCATCGCGCGCAGGGTGTCGTCGCGGCCCTGCCGGAACTGGGTTTGGAGCTGATCGGCAAGTTCGGGCGGCACCTCGTGCGACCGCAGTTGTTCGGTGGACGCCGCGCGTCCGCTCAGCTGGTGGTTGAGCGACTGCCCGAGGTAGAGGTACATGAGGGCCACGAGGATCGCGCCGGCGAGGAAGAATGCCCCGGCATACAGCAGCGTGAGCCGGACCCGGATCGTGGACTGCCACCAGCGTTTCATGGGATGCGGTATCCGGCGCCGGGGACGGTCTCGATGACCGGTGGTTGGCCGAGTTTGCGGCGCAGCATCATGATGGTGAACCGGACGACGCCGGTGAACGGGTCGATGTGTTCGTCCCAGGCCTTCTCCAGCAACTGTTCGGCGGACACCGCGCCGCCGTCGGCGCGCAGGAGCTCGGCGAGCACGGCGAACTCTTTGCGGGACAGCGGAACGTGCTCGCCGTCGCGGGTGACGGTCCGGAGATGCGGGTCGAGCTGGATGCCGGCGCGTTCGAGCGCGGGGGGCGCGGCGGGTCGTGCCCTGCGCGCCAGCGCCTGGATCCGGGCGGTGAGCTCGGCGAACGCGAACGGTTTGGTCAGGTAGTCGTCGGCGCCGAGCCCGAGACCGGCGACGCGTTCCTTCACCGCGGTGGCGGCGGTGAGCATGAGGATCCGGGTCTCGCCACCGGATTCGACCAGCGTGCGGCACACGTCGTCCCCGGACACGACCGGCAGGTCGCGGTCGAGCACGATGACGTCGTAGTCGTTGACCGCCAGCCGCTCCAGTGCCTGATCACCGTCGTAGGCCACGTCCACGGCCATCGCGTGCTTGCGCAGACCCGCAGTGATCGTGTCGGCGAGCAGCCGTTCGTCTTCCACCACCAGAACCCGCATCTGCCCATCATGCCGTGGTCAGGCGTTAGGGCGGTGTTAGGGAATCCCTCGCGCCGCCCTAACGGCCGGTCGGGTGAACTGGGGCGCACGAAAGGACACGCATCACAGGAAGGACACGCATGACAGCAAGGCGGCAGGGGCGACGTCTGGTGCCGGCGCTGCTGGTGGCGCCGCTGCTGGTGCTGGCCGCGTGCGGACAGAGCAACCGAAGCGGCGTGACCCCGGTCGACAAGGCGGCGGCGGCCCGGGCGTACGCGCAGTGCATGCGGGACAACGGCGTGCCCGACTTCCCCGACCCGGACGCCAACGGGCAGTTGCGCGGCCCCGCCCACGAGCAGCAAAGCGACCCGAAGTTCCAAGCCGCGCAGGAGAAGTGCCGCAACCTGGCCCCAGGCGGCGAACATCAAAAATCCGACCCAGCCACCGTGGAGCAGATGCGCCAGTTCTCGCAGTGCATGCGCGCCAACGGTCTGCCCGACTTCCCCGACCCGGACGCCAACGGGCAGTTGCGCGGCGCCGGCCACGAGCAGCAAGACAACCCGACGTACCGAGCCGCGATGGAGGCCTGCCGCCAAAAGCTGCCCGGCGGAGGCGACCATCAATGAGGCGGAAGCTCCTGATCACCGGCGCCGCGGTGGTGATCCTCGGTGGCACGGTCGCCGGACTGGCGCTGGCCTGGGGATCGGCCGCCAAGGAACCGGCAGCCAACCCCGCGTTGCCGCCCGCCACCGCGAAGGTCACCAGGACCACGCTGGTGGAAACCAAGAAAGTGTCGGGCACGCTCGGCTACGGCGACGCGGTGCCGGTCGGCGCGGCCCGGACCGGGACCCTCACTTGGATCGTGCCGGAGGGCTCCACGGTCAAGCGTGGCGAGCCGCTGTTCAAGCTCGACGAGCGACCGGTCGTCGCGCTCTACGGATCGCTGCCGCTGTACCGGACGCTGCGCGCGGGTGTCAAGGGACCCGACGTCGAACAGTTCGAGGAGAACCTGTCGAAGCTGGGCTACACCGGGTTCACCGTCGACGACACCTACGCCGCGGTCACGGCCCAGGCCACGCGGCGCTGGCAGGCCGACCTTGGCCTGCCCAAGACCGGAGCGGTGGAACCGGGCCAACTGGTGGTCACCCCAGGCGCGGTGCGGGTCGCCGAGCGCACCGCCCGAGTCGGTGACAGGGTCGGCGGCGACACCGGCGGCGCGTCGGTGCTGTCCTACACCGGCACGACCCGGCTGGTCACCGTCGGGCTCGAGGTGGCCGACCGGGCGCTCGCCGCCAAGGGCCGCACGGTCACGGTCACGGTTCCCGGCCAGCGTCCGGTGAAGGGAACGATCGCCAAGGTCGGCACCGTCGCCACGGCGCCGGAACAAACCGGCAACGCGCCTGGGGACCAAGCGGGCAACGCGCCGGGCGGGAGCGGCTCGACCGCCTCCGACGCGCGCATCCAGGTGACGGTGACGATCGCCGACCAGAAGAAGCTCGGTTCGCTGGACGGCGGCCCAGTGGAGGTCGACTTCGTCAGCCACGAGCGGAAGGACGTCCTGGCGCTGCCAGTCGCGGCGCTGCTCGCGCTGCCCGAAGGCGGCTACGGCGTCCAGATCGTCCAGGGCGGTGCGGCCCGCATCGTGGCTGTGAAGACCGGCATGTTCGCCGCCGGGCGGGTCGAGGTCAGCGGCGGCGGCATCGCCGAGGGCGTCACGGTCGGGGTGCCGAAGTGAGCGGCCGGGCCGAGGCGATCGTGACGCTGCGCGGGGTCGGCCGCGACTATCCGGGCGGCGTCGCCGCGCTCCGCGACGTCGACCTGGAGATCGACCGCGGCGAGATGGTGGCGATCGTCGGGCCGTCGGGGTCGGGCAAGTCGACGATGCTCAACGTGATGGGCACCCTGGACCGGCCCACCACCGGGGAGGTCGTCATCGACGGGTTCGACGTCGCGGGCCTGTCCGACCGTGAGCTGTCGGCGCTCCGGGCGCGCCGCATCGGGTTCGTCTTCCAGCTGTTCCACCTCGCCCCGGGCGTGTCCGCCCTGGACAACGTCGCCGACGGGCTGCTCTACACCGGCGCCAGCCTGCGGCAACGGCGCGAACGGGCAGCACGGGCCTTGGAGCGGGTCGGGCTGGGACACCGGTCGACCCACCGGCCGCACGAGCTGTCCGGCGGGGAGAAGCAGCGCACCGCCATTGCCCGCGCGGTCGTGGGCGAACCCACCCTGTTGCTTGCCGACGAGCCCACCGGGGCGTTGGACAGCCAGGCCGGTGAAAGCCTGATGCGGCTGCTGACCGACCTCCACGAGGCAGGCACGACCATCGTGGTGATCACCCACGAGCGCCAGGTCGCGGCGTACCTGCCCCGCCAGGTTTCCATGCTGGACGGTCAGGTGGTCGGCGACCGGACGGCGGTGGGGGCATGACCACGGCATTGCGACCAGGCCGGTTGAGCCCGCGCGATGTGGTGCGGGTGGGTGGGCA
>WNGE01001653.1_pt1 | contig 28813 bp, 26 predicted proteins | sample 5400651 | NCBI WGS metagenome assembly WNGE01 (sample SAMN13153370, study PRJNA577476) | soil metagenome | isolation source: 60 cm soil or saprolite under grassland replicate 2 | place: USA:California | collected 2016-06-15
GCGGCTGATCCTTCAGGTAGCCGTCCTTGCCGTCCCGGTAGAAGAGCCGCGCGAAGATTCCCAGCACCTTGAGCTGGCGCTGCGCTCCCATCCACTCGAAATCCCGGTAGAAGTCGGCAAAATCTCCGGCCACCGGCAGACCGGCGGCTCGCGCCTTCTCCCAGTAACGCACGGCCCAGTCGATGACGCGTTCCTCTTCCCAGGCAACGTAGGCGTCGCGCAGAAGCGAGACTAGATCATAGGTGATCGGGCCGTGGACCGCGTCCTGAAAATCGAGAATACCCGGGGACGGCTCGCATACCATGAGATTGCGCGAGTGATAATCGCGGTGCACGAAAACGCGCGCCTGCCCGAGGTTGTTCGCGAGGAGCGTCGAAAAAGCCTCCTCCAGGATCTCGCGCTGCGCGGCACCGAGCTCTCTTTTGAGCTGGCGGGCGACGTACCAATCGGGAAAAAGGCGCAGCTCCCGTTCGAGCAGCTCTCTGTCGTAGTCGGGCAGCACGCCCGGCCGGCTCGCCAGTTGAATGAGCAGCAGGGCGTCGAGCGCGTCGCCGTATAGCCGTCCGGCGTTGCGATCGTCGAGCGCATCCAGATAAGTGGTGCTGCCCAGATCCGAGAGCAGCAGAAACCCGCGTTCTAGATCCTGCGCCCGAATCTCTGGAACGTGAACCCCGGCTTCGGCGAAGACACGCGCGACGTGCACGAACTGCCGGCAGTCCTCACGGTCGGGCGGCGCGTCCATCGCGACGAGCGACGGCTGCGCCTCCCCGCGGCGTATCCGGAAATAGCGTCGGAAGCTCGCGTCGTCGGAGGCCGGCGCGACGCTGAAATCGCCGCTGCCGAGCGTCGTCTCCAGCCATTGGCGCAATTGCCCGGCTCGGTCCAAAAGTCCTCCTGAAACAAAGAATTGCCTTCGCCGCTTATTTATGCGATTTTAGCACCCGCCACGACAGCCCAACCCTACAAGCTTCCCCGCCATGTCTTGTCTTCGTGCCCGCCTTGCGGCGCTGGCCATTGCGATGTTTTGCGCTGCCGGGGTGCAGGCACAGGGGCAGGGGCTTCAGCTGCGACGCCCTTCCGACAAACCCTCGGGCGTAAATCCCGACTCCTTGCCCGTTACCGTCGACGCGGACCGCCTCGAAGGCGTGCCCGGAGAGGAAACGACCGCGCAGGGCAACGCCACCTTGCGCCGGGGCAGCTTGTCGATCCGGGCCGACTCGCTGAAGTTCCGCGAGCAGAATGAGGACGTCGAGGCGCGCGGCAACGTGCGCCTCGAACGCGACGGCGACGTCTTGACCGGTCCCGCCCTGAAGTATCGAGTCAGGGATGCGACCGGAGTATTCGAAAAACCCGACTTTACTTTCGTTCCGCGCGCAAAGTCAGGCCGGCAGCCTGTCACCGCGCGCGGCCAGGCCGAATCGATCGAGCTCTTGGGCGAGAAGCAGTTCAGGATCAAGGACGGCTTTTTTACCTCCTGCAAACCGGGCGACGACGGGTGGTTCATCAGGGCCGACGAGCTCGACCTGGACTTCACACGCGAAGTGGGGACCGCGCGCGGCGGCGGCGTGTATTTCAAGGGGGTGCACATCATCGCCGCCCCCTCGATCGATTTTTCGCTCAACAACCAGCGCAAGTCCGGTTTGCTTCCTCCCTCGATCGGCACGACGGGCAAAAGCGGACCCGAGTTGGCCGTTCCCTACTACCTGAACCTCGCGCCCAACTACGATCTCACGCTCACCCCGCGCTACATGGAAAAGCGCGGCCTGCAGATCGCCGAACAGTTCCGCTATCTGCAGACGAACTACAACGGCGAATTCCGGGCCGAGGAGCTTCCGCGGGACCGCGCCGCCGATCGCAGCCGATCGGCGATCACGCTGGTCCACAGCTACAACCGGGACGGCGCCCTTGTGGGGGGGCTGAACCTGAACAAAGTGTCCGACGACAGCTATTTCCGCGATCTCGCGAGCCGGATCAACGTCACTTCGCAGGCCACGCTGCCGCGGGAGGGTTTCCTGACCTACAACGGCAACTGGTGGAGCACGGGCAGCTATTCGGCCACCGTGCGCGTGCAGCGGTTCCAGGTTTTGCAGGATCCGGACAATCCGATCGTCGCGCCTTACGCCCGAACGCCGCAGCTCACGCTGTCCACGCTGCGCCAGGATATCGGCGGGTTCGACTTCGGATCCTCGGTGGAGTTCGTCGACTTCAGCCATCCTTCGCTGGTCGTCGGGAAGCGCTCGACGATCTATCCGAGCCTGAGGCTGCCGTTTATCACGTCCGGCGCATATCTCACGCCCAAGCTCGGCGTTCACTACACTTATTATTCGCTCGAGCACGCCGACCCGGGAACGCCCGATACCATCAGCCGCACGCTCCCGATCTTCAGCCTGGACAGCGGGCTCGTCTTCGAGCGCGAGGGCCAGGCGCAGGGACAAGCCATCACGCAGACGCTCGAGCCCCGTCTTTACTACGTGCGCGTTCCGTTCCGCGACCAGAGTCGGATCCCGCTGTTCGATACGGCCGTCGCGGACTTCAACTACGCGCAGATTTTCTCGGAGAACAGCTTTTCAGGAGGCGATCGCATCAACGACGCCGACCAGCTCACCGTCGCGCTCACCTCGCGCGTGCTGAGATCCTCGACCGGACAGGAAATGCTCCGCGGAACGATCGGCCAGCGCTATTACTTCAAGGATCAGCAGGTGACGCTCAACCCGGCCGATGCGCCCCGGACCTACGGCGCCTCGGACTGGCTTGCCGCGCTTTCAGGACGGGTCGCTGAGCACTGGACCGCGGAGGCCGCGACCCAGTACAACCAGCGGGACAACCAAGCCGAGCGCTTGACCGTCACGACGCGCTATCAGCCCGAGCCGCTCAAGACGCTCAATCTGAGCTACCGTTTCCTGCGCGACCCGATCAACCCGATCAGGCAAGTGGACCTCTCGGGGCAGTGGCCGCTCTTCGATCGCTGGTACGGGGTCGGGCGGTTCAACTATTCGCTGCGCGACAGCCGGATCGTCGAGAGCATCGGGGGCTTTGAGTACGCGGCCGACTGCTGGGTGAGCCGCATCGTGGTGCAGCGATTTGCGCTGACCGCCGGCACATCGACGACCTCCGTGTTCGCGCAGCTGGAGCTGAACGGCTTCTCGCAACTCGGGTCGAATCCCCTTGAGGCCCTGAAACGCAACATCCCGGGCTACCGGCAGATCAACGCGGCGCCCCCCGATGCGAATCCCGACCGTCCGTTTGATTTTTACCAGTGATGAGGCTTGAAGTCGTGGCTCGCGCGCGGGCGCGGGCACCGCGCCGGGCGACAATACTGCAAAATAGCGGGACCATGACGATGAGATACCCCTTCGCCACCCTGCTGTTGCTCGCGTGCGGCACGGCGCTTGCGCAAAGCGAGCGTCCGGAGCGGGCCGCCGCGGCGCGCATCGCCCTGGTCGATCGGGTCGTCGCGGTGGTCAACAAGGAGGTGATCACCCAGTACGAGCTTGCGGAGCGGATGAACCGCGTGCTGAAGGAGCTGCAGCGGCGCGGGACGTCTCTTCCGGAGCGGCGCGAGGTCGAGCATCAGGTGCTCGAGCGCCTTGTGGTCGAGAAGGTGCAGCTGCAGTTCGCCCGCGACACCGGGCTGCGCGTCGACGATCTGGAGCTCGACCGCACCGTCAACCGCGTCGCCGAGGGAAACAAGCTGTCGCTCACCGAGTTCCGCAAGACGCTCGAGCGCGATGAAATCGGTTTCGACAAATTTCGCGAGGAGCTGCGCAACGAGATCCTGATCACGCGCTTGCGCGAGCGCGAAGTCACCAGCAAGATCACCGTCAGCGAGGGCGAGATCGAGAATTTTCTTCTCGAGCAGAGCGGAAGAAAGGGCGCGGCGACCGAGTACAGCATCGCGCACATTCTGGTGCGGGTGCCCGAGCAGGCGAGTCCCGAGCAGCTGGAAGCGCGGCGCGCCCGCGCCGAGGAGGCGCTCAAGCGGCTCAAGGACGGCGCGGACTTCGCGCAGCTCGCCGCCGCCTACTCCGATGCGCCCGACGCGCTCCAGGGCGGCGTCATGGGCTGGCGCAGCCAGGAGCGGCTGCCCGAGTTGTTCGTCGAGGCGCTGGCGAAGCTGAGAGCCGGCGAGGTGAGCAACGTCCTGCGCAGCCCGGCGGGGTTCCACGTGCTCAAGCTCGTCGATCTGCGCGGCGCCGGGGCGCCGCTGCTGGTGGAGCAGGCGCACGTGCGCCATATTCTGGTGCGCACCAACGAGCTCGTCTCCGAGGACGACGCCAGGAGAAAGCTCTCGAACCTGCGCGAGCGCATCGTGAACGGCGTGAATTTCGCCGAGCTCGCGCGCCTGAACTCCGACGACAGCTCGGCTTCGCGGGGCGGGGACCTGGGGTGGGTCTACCCGGGCGACATGGTGCCGGAGTTCGAGCGCGCCTTCATGGATATGAAGCCGATGGAGGTGAGCCAGCCCGTCAAGACCCCCTTCGGATGGCATCTCATCCAGGTGCTCGAGCGGCGCACCGCGGACATGTCCTCCGAGCGCAGGCGCATCGAGGCGCGCAAGGCGCTCCTGGACCGGAAAGGCGACGAGGCCTATCAGGAATGGCTGCGCCAGCTGCGCGATCGCGCCTACGTCGAGCTGCGGCTCGAAGACCGGTGAGTGAGCCGATGCTCGCCCCCCCGAAAACGCTCATTGCAGTCACCTCGGGGGAGCCGGCGGGAATCGGCCCGGATATCTGCCTGGCTCTTGCACGGCATAACTTTTCCGCCCGTATCGTGGTGCTCGGGGACCGGGGGATGCTCGAGGGCCGCGCCCGGCAGCTCGGGCTCGACCTGCGGCTGAGCGACACGGAAGGCGCCCTGACGCCGGATTCGATTGCGTGCCTGCACCTCCCGCTCGCTTCCCCCTGTCGGGCGGGCAAGCTTGACCGGCGCAACGCGCCCTACGTGATCTCGCTCCTCGACCGCGCGATCGCAGGCTGCAAGACGGGCGAGTTCGCCGCGCTCGTCACCGCGCCGGTGCACAAAGCGGTCATCAACGACGCCGGCATCGCGTTCATCGGTCACACGGAATATCTCGCCGAACGCACCGGCGTCCCCCAGGTGGTGATGATGCTCGCCGGCGGGGGCCTGCGCGTCGCGCTCGCGACGACGCACCTCGCCCTGAAGGACGTGCCGCGCGCGCTGACCCGCAACAGCCTTGAGGGAACCCTCCGGATTCTCCGCGCCGAGCTCACCCGCCGCTTCGGTATCGCCACGCCGCGGGTGCTGGTCGCCGGCCTCAATCCCCACGGCGGCGAGGGCGGCTATTTCGGGCGAGAGGAGATCGAGGTGATCGGCCCGGTTGTCGAGAAGCTGCGCGCCGAGGGTTTTCAGCTCACCGGACCGCTTCCCGCGGATACGCTGTTCGTGCCGGCGCTCCTCGCGAACGCCGATTGCGTGCTCGCGATGTATCACGATCAGGGGCTCCCGGTGCTCAAGTACGCGAGCTTCGGCAAGGGAATCAACGTCACGCTCGGGCTGCCGATCATCCGCACCTCGGTCGACCACGGCACCGCGCTCGAGCTCGCCGGCACCGGCCGCGCGGAGCCCGAGAGCCTGTTCGCTGCGGTCGGGGCGGCGATCGGGATGGTGCAAGCGCAGGCGCGGTCGCAGCGCTAGTGCAGTGGCGACACGCCGGCATGTTGCGCGCAAAAGGTTCGGTCAGCACTTTCTCGTCGAACGGGGAGTCATCGGGCGCATCGTCGCGGCGATCGATCCGCGGCGCGGCGAACACATCGTCGAAATAGGCCCCGGGCTGGGCGCGCTGACCGCGCCGCTCCTCGAGCGCGTCGAGCACCTGCACGCCGTCGAGCTGGACCGGGACCTGAGCGCGCGCCTGCGCGAGCGCTTTCCCGAGGAGCGTCTGGCGGTGCACCAGGCCGACGCGCTGCGGTTCGATTTTGCGGCGCTCCCCGCGCCGCTCAGAATCGTGGGCAATCTCCCCTACAACATCTCCACTCCGATCCTGTTCCACGTCGCCGCCGCCGCGGCCCGGTGCGTCGATCTCCATTTCATGCTGCAGCAGGAGGTCGTCGACCGGATGGTCGCGATGCCTTCGGGCCCTGAATACGGGCGGCTTTCGGTGATGCTGCAATACCGTTTCCGGCTGGAGCGGCTGTTCACGGTTCCGCCGGACGCGTTCCGGCCTCCGCCCAAGGTCCATTCTGCGGTGGTGCGGCTTTTGCCGCGCCCTTTGCCTGAGCTGGAGGCCATGGATGAGGCCGGCTTTTCCGCCGTCGTCGCCAAGGCTTTTTCGAAGCGGCGAAAGACGCTGAGAAACGCCCTTTCCGGGCTGGTCTCCGAATCCGAGCTGGCAAGACTCGGCATCGATCCGGGGGTGCGCGCGCAAACGCTGCCGGTTGCGGCTTTTGTCACAATCGCCAACTGGTTGGCGCTGCGCCGGACCTAGACCCCGCAGACGCGTGCTGGCAAAATGGCGCATCGATATAGGGTTGAAAGCGGGGAGATGCCATGGGCCTTCTTGACGACCTGAAAAAACAGGCGGACCTGGTGAAGACCCAGCAGATTCTTCAGCAGAGTTTGCAGGGGGACAAGCTCAAGCTGGTCGAAGACAAGATGAAGCAGACGTTCCAGTACGTGAACGAGCTGCTCAAGCAGCTCACGGTGGTGAAGCCGACCAACCCGCTGATGTTCTCGATCCCGGGGGTTTCCAACCTGATCGGGCTCGCCCTGACGGATTCCTTCATCGATTACCGGCGCAAGCGCATCGGCGACAAGGAATACTTCGACACCATCCACTTCTTCGTCAAGTGGGAGTCGGGAAATACGGTGACGGTCAATTGCGACGACGCGGTTGCGGCCCAGAGAGCCCGGGAGGCGCTGTGGGCGAGCAAAGTGAAATTCGCGGAGGAGGAAAAGAAAAGCCCCAAGGGAATACTCGTCGGTGCCAGGTTCACGTTTCCGGCGGCCATCTTGACCGACATGACCGTCACCGCGGACCCTACCCAGGGGGAGCTGCTCGTCCAGGCGAAGAATCTGTTCGGGGTAGGGGTGGAGCAACTGAAGATTCCGGCGCCGGAAGTGACCGACGACTTGCTCGAGGATCTGGCCAAGGCCCTGATCGGGCAAAAAAGCAACATCGGCAAGTACCGGGTCGCAAAAAATCCCGGAGCCTCGCGGTAAGCCGCGCCTTTAGTTTCGCTCGATCAGCTCGATCTTGTAGCCGTCGGGGTCCTCGATGAAGGCGATCACCGTCGTGCCGTGCTTCATCGGCCCGGCCTCACGGGTGACCTTGCCGCCGCGGCGCTTCACTTCCTCGCACGCGTCGTAGGCATCATCGACCGCGACCGCGATGTGGCCGTAGGCGTTGCCGAGCTCGTATTTTTCCACGCCCCAGTTGCAGGTGAGCTCGAGCACCGTCGTATCGGCTTCCTCGCCGTAGCCGACGAAGGCGAGGGTGAATTTGCCCTCCGGGTAGTCCTTGCGGCGCAGCAGCCGCATGCCGAGCACCTCGGTGTAGAAACGCAGCGATTTTTCAAGATCTCCCACCCGCAACATGGTGTGAAGCATTCGCATATCGAGACTCCTAACAGGTTATCGAAAAGAGGGCATGCCCCCTTTAAATCCCCCAAGTATGAGACCGTAGAAAAACAGTCTGCTATAACTATAGTTCGGGCAGCGTCCGCGCCAGGGCGTTCAGCTCGCGCCGCGCGGATCGGTGGTGCGGATACAGCGAGGCCACGATATCCCAGAAGCGCGGCGAATGGTTGAGCTCGCGCAGATGGGCGAGCTCATGCGCGACCACATAATCGACGAGGTGCGGCGGCAGGAGCATCAGCCGCCAGTTGAGAAGCACGCGCCCGTTGGCACCGCAGCTGCCCCACCGCGTCCGGGCGTCCGAAAGTCCTACCTCGGATGCGGAAAAACCGGGCGCCGGTGACAGAACCGCGGCGCGTTCCCGGAAAAACCTGAGCGCCTCCCTGCGCATCCAGTCGAGCGCCCGTTCGCGCAGGCTCGCGCCGTCGGCCAATCCGAATTCGAGCTCGCCCTGCGAGAGCCATACCCCGATTTCGCCGTGCCGGAGCCCCAATGTCACGATCCGCCCGAGCCACGGCAGCCTTGCTCCGGCCTGCCAGACGAAGGAGATGCGCCGCGGCCCGGCGAGGCGCTCGCGGACCCAGAGCTCCTTCTTCCGGATGAACGCTTCGATATCGCCGACCGTGGCATCACGCGGGGCCCGAACCTCGACGCCCTCGGCGTCGACGAACAGGCCGATAGTGCGGCGCCTTGCGCGCACGAGCCGGTAAGCGAGGATGCCGCCCGCGAGCTGCACCTGGCGAACTCGCCCCGGTTTTTCCGGCTGCGGCGGGATGTCAAACGGCAGCTGCAGTTGTCTCAGGGCCCGGGACATAGCGCGGCCATGCGTTCCTCGATCCATCGCTCGACCGTTGCGTTGAGCGATTCCGCCGTGTGCGCGCGCGAGTCGATCACCGCACCGATCTCGACCGTGACCGTGCCAGGACGTTTAAGGAATGCCCCGCGACCCCACAAGAGACCCGCATTGTGCGCGACCGGCACCACCGGTGCTCCGCAGTTCACGGCAAGCCACGCTCCGCCAGGATGGTACCTACCCTTCTTGCCGGGCTGCACCCGCGTGCCTTCCGGAAAGATGGCGATCCAGAATCCTTGTGCGAGGCGCTCGCGGCCCAACTCCACCATTCGCCTGAGCGCGCGGGCTCCGCTGCTGCGGTCGATGGCGATCGGACTCGTCAGCGCGAGTCCCCAGCCGAAGAACGGAATCCACAACAGCTCGCGCTTCAGCACCCAAACCTGAGGTGGGAAGATCACCTGGAAGGCGAGGGTCTCCCAGGCCGACTGGTGCTTGGACAGAATGACCGCGGGAGTTCGCGGAAGGTTTTCTGCGCCGATCACGCGGTATTGGATGCCGAGCACCTTCTGCGCCAGCCAGATCATCGCGTGCGACCAGCCGGAGATTACGCGGTAGCGCGCAAGCCGCGGCAGGGGAAACGTGGCGATGGCGACTATGGCGTATGGCGGGGTGACGATGAGCTGGGCAATGACGAAGACGAGCGAGCGCAGAAAGATCATTGACATAGCGCCTGCGCGACCGCGGCGAGATCCGGATAAATGACCGTCCCCTCCGGCAGCTCGCCGGCGGCGTGCGTCTCCCTGCCTTTTCCTGTGAGCACGAGGATCGGCTGCGCCCCCACCGCGGCCGCGGCCTGGAGGTCGCGCAGGCTGTCGCCCACCGCCGGAACGCGCTCGAGCGTGACGTTCAAGCGCTCGGCGATAGCGAAGAACATCCCCGGTTTCGGCTTGCGGCAGGCCGACTGCGATTCGGCCGTGTCGGGGCAGTAGAACACCGCCTCGATGCGCCCGCCCGCCTGGTTGACGGCCTTGTGCATCTTCGCGTGGATCGCGTTGAGCGCCGCCATGTCGAACAGGCCGCGTCCGATTCCCGACTGATTCGTCGCCACCACGACACGCCAGCTCTCCTGCGTCAGACGCGCGATCGCATCGAGGCTTCCAGGGATGGGCCGCCACTCGTCGGGATCCTTGATGTACTGGTCGCTGTCGAAATTGATGACGCCGTCGCGGTCGAGGATGACGAGCTTCATGTCCGTTTAACTTTGGAGCCGGGAAACATCAGCAATGCGAAGGAACAGATTTCCTAAGTCTCTGAGCAATGCCAGCCGATTGGCGCGTAAGTTGTCGTCATCTACCATAACCATCACCTTATCGAAGAAATCGTCCACAGTAGGACGCAGTGTTGCCAGTCGCTTCAGCGCCGCGGCATAGTCGTTCTCTCGAAGCAGAGGTTCAAGGTCGCCCATCGCCGATCCCAATTGGCGGTCAAGGGTGCGTTCTGCATCCTCGCGCAACAACGCAGAGTTTCTTGCAATCCCAGCGTCACCGCTTTGACGTGTTTCATAGCCATCAGCCCCCAGATGCAGATCCGGGAAAGCCTGGCGCAAGATATTCCGGATTCTCTTGTTTGCTGCGGACAACGCTAGTCCCTCTGGCAATGCGCGAAACCTTTTAACGGCGTCAAGTCGTGGCACTATCTGGTCCAGACGCGTTGGATTGACCGCGAGCACGGCGTCGATCTCATCAGGTGCGTAACCGCGTTCACGTAGGTACGGCCGAAGGCGATCCATAAGAAAAGCGTATAGATTCATACTGACATCACCCGATGTTTGGCCCGCGAAACCGTTCTGCGCCTTCTCGAATAGTTCCACAACATTAAGTGATAGCGACCTCTCGATGAGAATGCGTAGTACGCCCAGCGCGGCCCGGCGTAGCCCAAACGGGTCCTTGTCGCCGGTCGGGACTTGGCCGATCCTGAACAATCCGGCCAGCGTGTCGAGTTTGTCGGCCATCGCTACCGCGGCACCCACATTGTCCTGCGGCAAGATGTCCCCCGCGAAACGCGGCAAGTAATGGGCCTCGATCGCATCGGCGGCCTGCACGGGTTCTTTGTCGTACAGGGCATAGTAGCGCCCCATGATTCCCTGGAGCTCGGGAAATTCCCCGACCATCTCGGTGAGCAGGTCGGCCTTTGACAGCCATGCTGCGCGCTCGGTAAGTGCGGGATCGGCACCGATCTCGCGTGCGATCGTTCCGGCGAGCAGCTGGATACGTTCGACGCGCTCGAGCTGACTTCCGAGCTTGCCGTGATAGACCACATCGGCGAGTTTGGGTACGCGCGTTTCCAGCCGCGTCTTGCGGTCTTGGTCGTAGAAAAACTTGGCGTCGGACAGCCGCGCCCTCAAGACACGCTCATTACCGCGAACAATTTCACGGGTATCGCCGCCCATGATGTTGGCGACGAGGAGAAAGCGAGGTAGCACCTTGCCGCTCTTGCGTTCGCGCAACGGCACGTATTTCTGGTGCTGTTGCATCGATAGGATCAGGCACTCCTGAGGAACCTCGAGGAAGCCCGGCGCGAATTCTCCCGCGTGCACTGTCGGCGACTCCACCAGCGCGGTGATCTCATCGAGCAGGGCGTCGTGCGTCACGAGCTCGACTCCTTTGCCGGCGGTCCTGTCTAGGTCTTGGATGATTCTTGCCCGGCGTTTAGCGAAGGATGCCTCCACCTTGCCCGTTTCGCGTAGCTCTCGCTCGTATTGATCGGCATGCGTGAGGGCGATCGGCTTCGCCCCCAGAAACCGATGGCCGAAAGTCCGATTGGCGCTCTTCATCCCGAGCACATCTCCGGGGACAACACGCTTTCCGTGCATCATCACCAATCCATGAACGGGACGCACGAACTCGACGTCATGGGTGCCCCAGCGCATCACCTTGGATATCGGAAGTTTTTTCAACGCCCTTTGCACAATGCCGGCGAGGTGACGCTCCAGCGGCTCGCCCGCCTTCGTCGTGCGGAACAGGAAAAACTCGCCTTTCCCGTCCTTGACGCGCTGCAATGCATCGACCGCAACCCCGCACGATTTAGCAAATCCCAGCAAAGCCGGTGTGGGCTTGCCGTCCGAGCCGATACCCGCCGCCACGGGTAATTTTTTTTCTATGGGCGCTTCCCGTTGGATACCAAGGACATCGGATACTAGAACGGCAAGTCTTCGCGGCGTGGCCAAGACTTTGGCGGGGTCGTAAATTGGACCTTCAGTGAAGTAACCGGTTGACACCAATCCTTCATAAATTGACTCCGTAAACGCGCGTCCAAGCTGCACCAGCGATTTTGGCGGTAGCTCTTCGGTAAGGAGCTCGACGAGCAGCGTTTCCGCCTTAGGGTTCTTGGCGGCAGTCTTTTTCGGCATGGCTCAGGCCCGGGCTTCGGCTGGCGGGGGCCGCTTCACCATTGGAAACCCGAGCTTCTCGCGAGACTCGTAATACGCCTGCGCTACCAGCCGCGCGAGGGTGCGTACTCGCGCGATATAAGCCGCGCGCTCGGTGACAGAGATTGCCCCGCGCGCGTCCAGCAAGTTGAAGGTGTGCGAGCACTTCAGCACCATCTCGTAGCCGGGCAAGGGCAGCCCCGCCTCGATCAGGCGCTTCGCCTGCGATTCGTAATCGTTGAATTGCGACAGAAGCCAGTCGGCGTCGCTCGCCTCGAAGTTGTATTTCGACTGCTCGACCTCGTTCTGATGATAGACGTCGCCGTAGGTGACGCCGTCCACCCACACCAAATCGAAGATGCTTTCCTTTCGCTGCAGGTACATCGCGAGGCGCTCCAGGCCGTAGGTGAGCTCACCCAGCACCGGCTTGCAGTCGAGTCCGCCGACCTGCTGGAAATAAGTAAACTGGGTCACCTCCATTCCGTTCAACCATACTTCCCAGCCCAGGCCCCACGCGCCGAGCGTCGGTGATTCCCAGTCGTCCTCGACGAAGCGGATGTCGTTCTTGCGCAGGTCGATGCCGAGCGCTTTGAGCGAGCCGAGATAGAGATCCTGGAGATCCTCGGGCGAAGGCTTGAGCACCACCTGGTACTGGTAGTAGTGCTGCAGGCGGTTGGGATTGTCGCCGTAGCGCCCGTCTTTCGGGCGGCGGGACGGTTGCACGTACGCGGCTTTCCAGGGCTCCGGGCCGATCGCGCGCAGAAAAGTCGCGGTGTGAAACGTTCCCGCGCCCATCTCCATGTCGTAGGGCTGCAGCAGGGTGCAGCCCTTGCCGCCCCAGTAACTCTGCAGCTCGAGGATCAGTTGCTGGAAGGTGAGCATGGACGCGCCGTGACAGCGGTGGATTCTACCGGCTTTCCTCGACCCGACCAACGCGACGACGGTGCAATGCGAGCGCCGCGACGAGCGCGAGGCAGCAGAGAACGATCGGGTAATTCCCGAACCTCACGTAAGGCGAGGCGCCGCCGTAACCCCGCACTTCGCCGCTCAGCACGCCCTCGGTGAACTGCGGCAATCTCGCGACGACGTTGCCGCGAGGACCGATGATCGCGGTCACTCCGGTATTGGTCGCGCGCAGCATGGTGCGCCCGGTCTCGAGCGCACGCATGCGGGAGATCTGCAGGTGTTGGCTCGGGGCGAGCGAATCGCCGAACCAGGCGACGTTGGAAACATTCACGAGGAGCGTCGCCTGCGGCAGTTGTCGGATGATCTCCTCGCCAAAAGCATCCTCCCAGCAGATGTTCGGCGCGACGAACTGCCCGCCGAGCGCGAGCGGCCTTGGATTTTCCGGGCCCCGGGAGAAATCCGACAGCGGGACCGCGAGCGTCCTCACCATCCAGCTCAAGCCCCAAGGCACGAATTCGCCGAAAGGGACCAGATGCGACTTGTCGTAGCGCTGCGCAGGCGAAACGCCCACGCTGACCAGGCTGTTGAAATAGCGTCCGTCCGGATCCCGGATCGGCACGCCGATGAGGAGGTCTGCTCGACGCGAGGCGGCGGCTCGCTCGATGTCCTGCAGGTAGAACGGGTCGACCGCGTCGAGAAACCGCGGAATGGCGGTCTCGGGCAGCACGATCAACTGCGCGCGGCTCGCTTCGATCAGCCGCTTGTAGGTCGCGAGCGTCGCCGCATAGCGATCCGCCCGGAACTTGAGGTCCTGGGGGATGTTTCCCTGGAGCAGCGCAACCTGGAAGGGCGCGCCCTGCGGCGAAGTCCAGGCGATCTGTTTCAGCAGCTGTCCGAGCCCGAACGCGAATACGAGCGCGACGCCGCCCGCGATGCGGGCCTTCCCGGAGCCGGAAACGACGACGCCGAGAAGCCCCGCACAGAGCGCAACGGCGAACGACACGCCGTAGACCCCGACGACGGGGGCGAAGCCCGCGAGCGGCGAATCCGCCTGGCTGTAGCCGACGGCGAGCCAGGGGACGCCGGTGAAGATCCAGCCGCGCAACCATTCAAAGAGCGTCCACAAGGCGGGGAACGCGAGCAGGGCGGCGGCGAGCGGGCCGAGTTGCAGGCGCGCGAGGCTCCAGCCGGCAGCGGCCGGATACAGAGCGAGGATCGCGCAAAAGGCGAACGCGCCGATCGCCGCGAGCGGCGCCGGCATCGTGCCGAAATCGTGCAGGCTGACGTACACCCAGGACACGCCTGCGCCGAAAAGGCCCGCGCCAAAGGCGAAGCCGATCCGGAGCGCGACTCGCGGCGTCGCCGCGCTGCGCCACAGGAACAGCAGGCCTGCGAGGGTCGCGAACGGCAGCGGGAAAGCGGCGAGCGGAGCAAAGCCGGCGACGCTCAACGCGCCTGCCGCAAGGGCCGCGACCATCGCGGCGCGCGGCGATCGGAGGAAGGCCTTCAAGCCTTGCCCGGCGGCCGCTGCACCTGGAGGACGTGCAGCCGGCGGCTGTCGCCCCGAAGCACCTGGAAGCGCAGGCCGCCGACGGTGATCACCTCGCCGCGCTTCGGCAGGCGTCCTAAGCGGTGCAGCACCAGCCCGCCCACGGTGTCGAAGTCGGTGTCGGAGAACTGGGTGCCGAAGACCTTGTTGAAGTCGGCGATCTCGGTCTGCGCCTTGACGCGGTAATACCCGCTCTGCTCGCGCACGATGTTGTCCTCGGACTCGTCGAAGTCGTATTCGTCCTCGATGTCGCCGACGATCTGCTCGAGCACGTCCTCGATCGTCACCAGGCCCGCCACGCCGCCGTACTCGTCGACCACCACCGCCATGTGATTGCGATTGGCGCGGAACTCGCGCAGCAGCACGTTCAGGCGCTTGGACTCGGGCACGAACACCGCGGGCCTCAGCATGTCGCGCAGGTTGAACTCCTCCTCGCCCGCGTAGTAGCGCAGCAGGTCCTTGGCGAGCAGGATGCCGATGGCGTCGTCGCGGTTCCTGTCGATCACCGGAAAGCGCGAGTGCGCGGTGGCGATCACGTGCGGGATGAACTTTTCGGGCGTCTCGTTGACGTCGATCACGTCCATCTGCGAGCGCGGCACCATGATGTCGCGCACCTGCATTTCCGAGACCTGCAGCGCGCCCTCGATCATCGACAGTGCGTCTCCGTCGAGAAGATTTCTCTCGAAGGCCGAGTGCAGCAGTTTCACCAGCTGCTCCCGGTCCTCGGGCTCGCGCATCAGCAGAGCGGACAGGCGCTCGAGCAGCGTGGGTTTATTCGGTTCGTTCATCCGGGCGCGCTTGCGTAGGGATCAGGATAACCGAGTTTGGCGAGAAGCCTCTTTTCCAGCGACTCCATGCGCGCTGCTTCGCGCCGCCCCGCGTGCTCGTGCCCCTGCAGGTGCAGCAGCCCGTGCACGGTCAGGTGCGCAAAATGCGCTTCCAATGTCTTTCCCTGGGCGAGCGCCTCGCGCGCGATCACCGGCGCGCAAAGAACGATATCGCCGTGTACCGCGCGATGTGACGAAGCATAAGGAAAAGCGAGCACGTTGGTCGCCTGATCGCGACCCCGATAGCGGCGGTTCAGAATCCGCGCTTCGGCCTCTCCGACGATTCTAACGGTGATGTCGCCCGATCTCCCGAGCGCTGCCCGCGCCCAGCGGCGGATCTGTGCCGGGGTGGGAACGCGGGCGGCGCGCGAGACCACCTGAAGATGGAGCATTAGGCGTGGCTGGCGCGCGCGACGCGATCGCGGAGAAGCGTCGGAGGACCCGCGGGCCCGCACGGCGTCTACTCGTCGGCGTGACGCTCGTAGGCATCCACGATGCGTTGCACCAGGGGATGGCGGACGACGTCGTCGCTCTTGAACGCGCTGAAGGCGATCCCGCGCACGTCGGCGAGGATTTTCTGCGCCGCCACCATGCCGCTCTTCTGCCCGCGCGCGAGGTCGATCTGCGTGATGTCGCCGGTGACCACCGCCTTCGAGCCGAAGCCGATCCGGGTGAGGAACATTTTCATCTGCTCGGGGGTGGTGTTCTGCGCCTCGTCGAGGATGACGAACGAATGGTTGAGCGTGCGGCCGCGCATGTAGGCGAGCGGCGCGAGCTCGATCGCCCCGCGCTCGAAGAGCTTTCCCGCCTTGTCGAAGCCGAGAAGGTCGTAGAGCGCGTCGTAGAGCGGCCGCAGGTACGGGTCGACTTTCTGCGCGAGGTCGCCGGGCAGGAATCCGAGGCGCTCGCCCGCCTCGACCGCCGGCCGCGCGAGCACGATGCGCTTCACGGCGTCGCGCTCCAGCGCGTCCACGGCGCAGGCCACCGCGAGATAGGTCTTTCCGGTGCCGGCCGGGCCGATCGCGAAGGTGATGTCGTGCTCGAGGATATTCTGGATGTACTGGCGCTGCCTCGGCGTGCGGCCGTGCAGGTCCGACCTGCGCGTGAGAAGCGGTGAGTCGTCTTTCGTTCCCGGGGCGCCGCGAGCGCGAGCCTCGATCAGGCCGAGCTGGATGTCGTCGACGGTGAGGCCGCGCTTCGCGTCGCCGTAGAATTTCCGCAGCACCTCGGCGGCCCGCGCCGCCTGCGCCCCGCGCAGGGCGAAGCGCTCGCCGCGGCGCGCGATCGAGACATCCAGAGCGGTTTCGATCTGCCTCAGGTTCTCGTCCAGCGCGCCGCAAAGATTGGCGAGGCGCTGGTTGTCGACCGGGGAGAGGACGAGCTCGAGGGGGCGGGTCTTCAAGAGCCTAGGCCGCGGCGCGGACCTCGCCGCGCAGCGAATGCGCGAGCGCCGCGGTGATCGTCACATCGACGAACCGTCCGACGAGTTCCGGGGAACCCCCAAAGTTGACCACGCGGTTGTTTCCGGTGCGGCCCGACAGCTCTCCCGCGTCCCTGCGGGAGACGCCTTCGACGAGAATGCGCTCTCGCGTGCCGACCATGCGCTCTGCGATCCGCCTTGCATGCGCTTCGGTCCTCTCCTGCAGCCGGGCGAGCCGCGCGAGCTTCAGTTGCCGCGGCGTATCGTCGGGAAGGTCCGACGCGGGGGTGCCCGGCCGGCGGCTGTAAACGAACGAGAACGAGCCGTCGAAGCCGACCTCGTCGACGAGCTTCAGGGTCGCCTCGAAGTCCTCCTCGGTTTCCCCGGGAAAGCCGACGATGAAGTCCGAGGAGAGGCTGATCCCGGGCCGCGCGGCGCGGAGCTTGCGCGCGATCGACTTGTATTCAAGGGCCGTGTAGCCCCGCTTCATCGCCGCGAGCACCCGGTCCGAGCCCGACTGCACCGGGAGGTGGACGTGCGGGGCGAGCTTGTCGATCCTCGTGTAGGCATCGATAAGGCGTTGCGTGAACTCCTTCGGATGCGACGTGGTGTAGCGGATGCGTTCGATCCCCGGCACCTCTGCGACATACTCGAGAAGCAGCGCAAAATCCGCGATCACGCCATCCGCCATCCTCCCGCGATAGGCGTTGACGTTCTGGCCGAGCAAAGTCACTTCCTTGACTCCCTGGTCGGCGAGGTCGGCGATCTCGGTAAGAACATCCTCGAACGGCCGAGACACTTCCTCGCCGCGCGTGTAGGGGACGACGCAGAAGCTGCAATACTTGCTGCAGCCCTCCATGATCGAAACAAAGGCGCTCGGTCCTTCGACCCGCGCCGGCGGAAGCCTGTCGAACTTCTCGATCTCGGGGAAGGAGACGTCCACCTGGGGCCGGCCGGAGCTGCGCCGCGCGTCGATCAGCTCCGGCAGCCGGTGCAGCGTCTGCGGGCCGAACACGAGATCGACGTAGGGCGCGCGCGCGACGATCGCCGCGCCTTCCTGGCTGGCGACGCAGCCGCCCACGCCGATCAGCAGGTCGCGCCTGCCCCGCTTGAGGTGCTTCACGCGCCCCAGATCGTGGAACACTTTTTCCTGCGCCCTTTCGCGCACCGAGCAGGTGTTGAACAGGATCAGATCCGCATCTTCAGGCCGGTCGGTGATCTCGAAACCCCTCTCCGCGCGCAGCAGGTCCGCCATCTTGCCCGAGTCGTACTCGTTCATCTGGCAGCCGAAGGTGCGTATGAAGAGCTTCTTCGTCATGTTATCCCGGCAAGGGGGAAATGGTGGCGAATCAGGGACTCGAACCCCGGACCTGCGGATTATGATTCCGTCGCTCTAACCAGCTGAGCTAATTCGCCACGGAAAAACGGAAAATTATCCTTTTTGCGCTCAAGGGTTGTCAAGGAAGCGTGCGAGTACAATCCGCGTATGGATTTCGACGTCGTCATCGTCGGAGGAGGGCTTGCGGGGGCGAGCCTCGCCGCGGCGCTTGCACAGGGCGGGCATAGGCTCGCGCTCATCGAGCGCAAGGCGCCGGCCGCGCCGGGTGCGGAATGGGATTCGCGCGTCTACACGCTGACTCCTGCGAGCATCGCCTTTCTCGAATCCATCGGTGCGTGGTCGCGAATCGACGCCGAGCGCGTCACGCCGATTTACGACATGCGGGTATTCGGCGACGATGGACGGTCACGGCTGGATTTTTCCGCGTACGAGTCGGGCGTGCTGCAACTTGCGGCAACCGTCGAATCCGGCAGGCTGCATCACGCCCTGTGGCAGGGTCTGGAGCGCCAGCGCAATCTCACGCTGCTTTGTCCGGCGGCGCCGTCGGAACTGCGCTCAAGCGCCGACCGCGTCGAAATCGATCTCGAGGACGGCAGCGTGGTGGCGGCGAAACTGGCGGTCGGCGCCGACGGGTCCGACTCGTGGGTGCGCCGTGCCGCAGCCATCGAGACTCGAGCCGGCAGCTACGGGCAACTCGGCATCGTCGCCGACTTCACCTGTGCGCGCGCGCATCGCAATATCGCCTATCAGTGGTTTCGCCGGGACGGGGTGCTCGCCTATCTGCCGCTCCCCGACCGGCGCGTCTCGATCGTCTGGTCCACTCCCGAGGCGCACGGTCGCGAACTCCTCGCAATGGAGCCTGTGGCGTTCTGCCGGCGCGTGGCCGAAGCGGGCGGCGAAGTCCTGGGCACACTGGAATCGCTCACCGCCCCCGCGGCTTTTCCCCTGAGTCGCTTGCTCGCCGGTCGCATCGGGCAGGGGCGGATCGCGCTCATCGGGGACGCAGCGCACGTCGTGCATCCGCTCGCCGGTCAGGGAGTGAATCTCGGGCTGGGCGACGCGCACGCGCTCGCCGACCTGCTCCGCGAAGCGCCTGACCCGGGCGATCGCCTGTTGCTGCGGCGCTTTGAGCGCGCCCGCGCGGAGGATATACTCGCTTTGCGCTGGGTCACCGACGGTCTGTTCCGGATGTTCGAGGCAAATTACCGGATTGCCGCGCGAATCCGCAATTCCGGATTGAACCTGGTGAACTCCAACCCGGTCATAAAGAACTTGCTCGCCCGCCGCGCGGTCGCGGTGGGCGGGGGCCTTCACCACAAGGATCCATCATGAGTCTGCGGCTGCCGATCCTGTTTCTCGCGGCGACTTTCTCGGCGGCCGCGCTCGCCGACGAGGCTTCGGTCAGGCGCGGCGTCGAGGCCCGCTTCGCCGGCGTCAAGGTGGACAGCGTGACCAGGACGCCTTACGCCGGCCTGTACGAGATCGTGGTCGGAGAGACGATCTTCTATACCGACGAGAAGGTGAGCTACTTGTTCAAGGGCGAGATCATCGACGCGCGCTCGCAGAGGAATTTGACCGAGGAGCGCCAGCAAAAGCTCTCCGCGATCAAGTTCGAGGACTTGCCGCTCGAGCTCGCGATCAAGCAGGTGCGGGGCAGCGGCAAGCGCGTGGTGGCGATTTTCGCCGATCCGTTCTGCCCCTATTGCAAGAGCCTCGACCGGGCGCTGCTGCGCGAGGACGACATCACGATCTATACGTTTCTCTTCCCCATTCTGCGGCCCGAGTCGGCGGACAAGTCGCGCGCGATCTGGTGCGCGCCGGACCGCGCCAAGGCCTATTACGATCTCATGCTGAACGGCAGGGATCCGGCGCCCGCCGCCTGCGACGCGCCGGTCGACAAATGGCTCGCTCTCGGTCGAAGAGTCGGCGTGAAGGCGACGCCCACGAGCTTCACCACGGGCGGACAGCGCATTCTCGGGGCCCGGCCCGAGGAGCTGGTCAAGCTGATGGACGAGGTCAAAAAGTAATTGCCTGCGGACGGCTGGGAGCGCGGGGTTCTCTCAGGGTGCCACCACGCCGGCCGGGTTCGGTTTCAGGTCCTTCGGGAGCAGGACCCACATCCTTCCAGGTTGCCGCATGCGACCCGCCTGGGCGCCGGCCTCGGCGCCGGATCCCCAGAAAAAATCGGCGCGCACCGGACTGCGGATCGCCCCGCCCGTGTCCTGGGCGACGACCAGGCGGGTCAGCGGGGTCGCGCTCGCGGGATGAGTCGTGGCGAGAAATACCGGAGCGCCGAGCGGGACGTACCGCGGATCGACGGCGATCGAGCGGCCCGCGGTGAGCGGCACGCCGAGCGCGCCGACCGGGCCGCCCGCCGGGTCGGCGAGGGGCAGCTCGCGGAAAAACACGAAGCTCGGATTCTGGTTGAGAAGCTCCTCCAGGCGCTGCGGATTCGCCGCCGCCCAGGACTTGATCGACTGCATCGAGGCCTCCTCGAGCTTGAGCTCTCCGCGCTCGACGAGGTGGCGCCCGATCGATTGAAAAGGGTGGCCGTTCTGGTCGGCGTAGCCGAGGCGCAGCGTCTCGCCGCTGTCGAGCTGCACGCGGCCGGAACCCTGGATATGGAGGAAGAACGCTTCGATCGGATCGTCGACCCAGAGGATTTCCTTGCCCGCGACGGGCGCCGCGCCCCGTGCGATTTCCGCGCGCGAGTAGTACGGCACGACGCGCTTTCCCTCCACGCGCCCGCGCAAGCGCAAGCCCCGCAACTCCGGGCTGACCGTGGCGAGATCGATGGTGAGCAGGTCATCCGGCGGACCATAAAGCGGGTAGAGGTACGGTGCCGCCCGGGTGCGGCTGCCGCGCAGAAGCGGTTCGTAGTAACCCGTGATCACTCCCTCGAGCACGCCGTCGGGGTTGGCCAGACGCCACGGAACGAAATGGCCCTCGAGGAAACGCCGCGCTTCCTCGTCGCTGGGTGAGCGCAGCTCCATCGCTCGCGCACAAACCCCGCGCCAAGCCTCGCGCCAGCGCAACGCCCGGCAGGATGCGAGCAGCGCGTTCCATGCGGCGGCCTGCTCGCCATCCTTCCAGCCGGTGAGCGCGCTGAAATCAACCTGCTCGAGCGGATTGGCGCGCGGGAGGGCGGCGGGTTGAGCGGGACAGACCGGGCAGGCCGGGCATCCGCCGGGAGCGCATCCGCCCGCCACCGAACCGTCGGGCGACGGCTGGAGGGCACAGCCTGCGATCGCTCCCGTCGCAACAAAAGCCAGCCGGCGCAGTTGTTCTATCATCCGTTATTTCGAGAAAGTATAGCGACGTGGGCTCCGGACTGTGGATCTTCCTGCTCGAAGCGGGAGTGGCGCTCGCGCTCCTCGCGTTTATCGTGTGGTGGACTCTGCCGCGCAAGCCGAAGAGCGGCGACCGCGCTCGGGAACGACCCGGTCAAGACGATGCGTCCGGACGCCACTAGTGCAAGACGCGCGGCACCGAGAGCGTGAACTCGGGGATAGTCGCGTCGAATTGAGTGCCGTCCTCGGCGACCATCTGGTAGCTGCCCCGCATGGTTCCGACCGGCGTCGCGATCGCGGTGCCGCTCGTGTATTCGAAGCTCTCCCCGGGTTTGAGCAGCGGCTGCGCGCCGACGACGCCCAGTCCCCGCACTTCCTGCACCTGGTTGCGGCCGTCGGTGATGATCCAGCGGCGCGAGATCAGCTGCGCGGGGATGCTCCCCGTATTGCGGATGGTCATGGTGTAGGCGAATACGTAGCGGCCGTTTTGTTCGTCGGACTGCTCCGCGACGTATTGCGTCTGCGAGGAGACGACGACCTCGTACTTTTTGTCAGCCACCATGCGGTCATTCCACACGAAATCGCGCGCACTGACAAGGGCGAGGATCGCCGTTTCATGCGGTCCGGCTCGAATCCAAGTAGAATTTCGCGCGATGGCCGCACGCACGTTCCGGATTGCCGCGAGCATCCTGTCCGCAAACTTCGCGAGGCTCGGCGATGAAGTGGCCGCGGTTCTGGCGGCGGGCGCCGACATGATCCACTTCGACGTGATGGACAATCATTACGTGCCGAACCTGACGGTGGGGCCGCTCGTGTGCGAGGCGGTCCGCCCGCTCACCAAGAACCTGATCGACGTGCATCTCATGGTCAAACCGGTCGATCGCATCATCCCCGATTTCGCCCGCGCCGGGGCCAACATCATCAGCTTCCACCCGGAGGCGAGCGAGCACGTCGATCGCACCGTCGGCCTCATCCACGACTCCGGATGCAAGGCGGGACTGGTATTGAACCCCGCGACGCCGCTGTCCTGTGTCGACCACGTCCTGCACAAGCTGGATCTCGTTCTGATCATGTCGGTCAATCCCGGATTCGGCGGGCAGCGGTTCATTCCTCACGCTCTGGAGAAATTGCGCGATGCGCGCAAGAAAATCGATGGTTCGGGCCGCGCCCTCATGCTGGAGGTGGACGGCGGCGTAAACGTTTCGAACATCGCCGACATTGCGGGCGCCGGGGCCGACACCTTCGTCGCCGGCTCGGCGATCTTCGGCTCGAAGGACTACCGGGAGACGATCGCGCAGATGCGCGGCGCTCTCAAGTCCGTCGACTAAAAACGGGTCCCTTCGCGCTCGCGCCGCAAGAGCGAAAATGAGATCGCTCCTCGACGAGATCCGGATCGTCGTCGGACCGGCGGGTCTCATTACATCACCGCAGGAATTCGCTCCGTACGCGACCGATTGGCGCAAGCGCTACGTCGGCAAGCCGCTCGCGGTCGTTCGGCCCGCCTCCACCGCCGAAGCGGCGCGGGTCGTTCGCGCCTGCTCGGATGCCCGCACCGCGATCGTTCCCCAGGGGGGAAATACCGGCCTTTGCGGCGCGGCGACGCCGGATGCGAGCGGGTCCCAGATCGTCCTCAGTCTTTCGCGCATGAGCCGTATCCGTGCGATCGACGCAGGTAACAACACCATGACTGCCGAAGCTGGTTGCGTTTTGGCCAGCCTGCAAAAGGCCGCCGAAGAAGCCGGGCGCCTTTTTCCCCTGAGCCTCGCGGCCGAGGGGAGCTGCGAGATCGGGGGCAATCTTTCCACCAACGCCGGCGGCACCGCGGTACTGCGCTACGGCAACGCCCGCGAGCTCGTCCTGGGGCTCGAGGTCGTGCTGCCTTCAGGCGAGATCTGGGATGGCCTGCGCGGCCTGCGCAAGGACAACACCGGCTACGACCTGAAGCAGCTTTTCATCGGGGCCGAAGGGACGCTGGGAGTGATCACAGCGGCGGTGCTGAAGCTCTTTCCCCTGCCCAAGTCCCGTGCCACCGCGGTCGTGGCACTGCAAAATCCCGAAAAAGCCCTGGCGCTTCTCGTGCGAGCTCTGGACGCCTGCGGCGAGCGGCTCACCGGCTTCGAGCTGTTCTCCGATTTTTGCCTCTCGCTGGTGCTCAAGCATTTCAAGGATACGGCCGCTCCCTTTCCGCGTCGTTTTCCTTATTATGTGTTGGTGGAGCTTTCGGACACGCAGCCCGGCGAGGGTGCCAGGACTCTGGTCGAGAGCGTGCTCGAGGCCGCTCTCCATGAAGAAGTCATCCTGGACGCCGCGGTCGCGCAGAGCGAAACCCAGGCGCGGGCTTTCTGGAGCCTGCGCGAATTCATCTCCGAAGCGCAGGCCCACGAAGGCCCGAATATCAAGCACGATGTGTCGATCCCGATTTCGCGCATCCCCGAATTCATTTCGGCGACAGACGCGGAGCTTGCGCGCGCTCATCCGGGTGTCCGGATGGTGACGTTCGGCCATCTCGGCGACGGCAACCTGCATTACAACGTGTCCCCGCCCGAGGGAACGGCCCCCGATATTTTTGCCGAGGATTCGGCGCCGATCAACCGCATCGTGCACGACAGCGTGGCGCGTTTCGGCGGCTCGATCAGCGCCGAGCACGGCCTGGGCCAGCTCAAGCGCGAGGAAATCCGCCGCTACAAATCGCCGCTCGAGCTGGAGCTGATGCTTAAAATAAAGCGTGCGCTCGAGCCGTACGGCATCATGAACCCCGGCAAGGTTCTCTGAGTGTTTAGCTCCGGAACTGGACAAGCCGCGCCGGGCTGTTATAGAGTAGCCGCTCTCTACAAGCCGCAACACGAGTCGAACGTGCTCTTCGAAAACGCCGGGAAACGGGTGCAATGGCGCCGGTGGCGCCGCTAAAGTCGTCCTCCGCGCGCCGCATCGGCGTAACACGCGGCGCGCACCCGCAGTAACCCGCAGCGTTTTCGTGGAGCAGTCAGATGACTGAAGCAGAATTCCAGCGGCTTGCCGCTCAAGGTTTCAACCGCGTCCCGCTCGTCGCCGAGACCTTCGCCGATCTCGAGACGCCGCTTTCGCTTTACCTCAAGCTCGCCAACCGGACCCATACCTATCTGCTCGAGTCGGTGGTGGGAGGGGAGCGCTTCGGACGCTATTCGTTCATCGGGCTCGCGGCCCCCGTGCGGCTGCGCGCGGTCGGGAGGCTCGTGACGGTGACCCACGGCGACGCGATCACGGAAAAATCCCAGGCCGCCGACCCGCTCGACTTCGTGCGCGAGTTTCTCGCGCGCTACCGCGTCGCCGAGCTCCCCGGCCTGCCCCGGTTCTGCGGAGGCCTCGTCGGCTATTTCGGCTACGACGCGGTGCGCTGGATCGAGCCCCGGCTCTCCGGCGGATGGCTCAAGCCCGATCCGCTCGGCTGCCCCGACATGCTGCTCCTGGTTTCCGAGGAGCTTGCCGTGATCGACAATCTCTCCGGCAAGCTCTACCTTGTCGTGTACGCCGACCCGGCGAAACCGCGCGCCTGGCAGGACGCTCAGGCGCGCCTGCGCGAGCTGCTGGGGGCGCTCAAGCTGCCGCTTTCCCTGCCTCCGGAGCGCCAGCAGGCACAGCCCGATATCGCGTCGAACTTCGGAGGCGAGGCGTTTCGCGCCGCCGTCGGCCGCGCCATCCGCTATGTGCACGACGGCGACGTCATGCAGGTGGTGCTGTCGCAGCGCCTGTCGCGCCCGTTTGGGGGATCGTCGCTCTCGCTGTATCGCGCCTTGCGTTCGATCAATCCTTCGCCTTACATGTTCTATTTCGATTTCGGAGATTTCCAGGTGGTCGGCGCGTCGCCCGAGATTCTCGTCCGGCTGGAGCGCGGCGCGGTGACGATCAGGCCGATCGCCGGCACGCGCCGCCGCGGCGCGACGCGCGACGAGGACGCGGCTCTCGAGCGCGAGCTGCTCGCCGACCCCAAGGAGCGCGCCGAGCACGTGATGCTCGTCGATCTCGGCCGCAACGACGTTGGGCGCGTGGCTGCGACCGGAACGGTGCGGCTCACCGAGAACATGACGGTGGAGCGCTACTCCCACGTCATGCACATCGTCTCGAACGTCGAAGGCAGGCTGCGCGAAGGGCTGGATTGCCTGGACGTGCTGCGCGCGGCGTTTCCGGCGGGCACGGTGAGCGGCGCGCCCAAGGTCCGCGCGATGGAGATCATCGACGAGCTGGAGCCGGACAAGCGCGGCATCTACGCCGGGGCGGTCGGCTACCTGGGCTTCAACGGCGACATGGATCTTGCCATCGCCATCCGCACGGCGCTCCTGAAGAATGGGCAGATGCACGTGCAGGCGGGCGCGGGGATCGTCGCCGACTCGGTGCCGGAAAACGAGTGGCAGGAAACCCGCGCCAAGGCGCGCGCGGTGCTGCGCGCGGCCGAGATCGCGCTGCAGGGCATGCAGGCCGGGGAGGTGGCTTGATACTGCACTCAGCGGCAGCCGATCGGACCCGTTACGCACCGGTCCGGGTAGGTCGCGGTGTACCTCGTTCGCCCTTGCATGTCGAAATGGATCTCGGCGACGTAGGTTCGCACGCCGATCAGGTAGCGGTAGTCCCAAACCTCCTCTTCGAGCCGGGGGAAAAACATGGTGAAGAAGGGTCTGCCGACCCGGCGCTCGACCTCCTCCTTGGTGGTCTGGGGCGTGATCGGAGTGAAGTCGCTCGCTTGTAGAGTCCACTTCGGGCGAACGCCTTCCTGCGCGGCGCATCCGCCAAGCACCAGCGCCGCGGCCGCGGCGTAAAGCAGATGGGGTCGTCTCATTTGCATCCTCCTTCGGTCCGGACCAGGCGATCGAGAATCGGCGGATCCCCGCCGGCTGACCGGCAAACACCTCCCGGGCCCGTGGCATTCCATTCGGCCCGCCGCCGAGCCCGATGCGCCTCAGCCCCTCGGCTCCGGCGACCGATCTCGGCGCGCGAGAGCCGAGACAGGTATAATCGACCGCGTGAATCTGCTTCCGTTCCTTCTCATCTTTTCGTGGCGCTGGCGTCAGCCAGCCGCCTAGCTCTCCCTTACCGCGCCGAGCGGTATCTCGGCCACCAGAAACCGCGCTCTCAGAATGAGGAAAGCGGGTAGGACTTGCGGCTATCCGATGCACGCGAGCGCAGCGATACTCCGCTTGTTCGATAGGATAGATAAATTATGATCCTGATGATCGACAACTACGACTCCTTCACTTGGAATCTGGTGCAATACCTGGGGGAGCTCGGAGCCGCGGTCAAAGTTTTCCGCAACGACGAAATCAAGGCGGCGGACATCGCGGCGCTGAAACCCGAGGGCATTGTCATTTCGCCCGGACCGTGCACCCCCAATGAGGCGGGAATTTCGCTCGCCGCGATCCGCGAGTTCGCGGGCAAGATCCCCATTCTCGGGGTCTGTCTGGGCCATCAGGCGATCGGCCAGTCCTTCGGCGGCGAGGTCGTGCATGCCGGCAGAGTTGTCCACGGGAAGACTTCGGCGATCAGTCATCTCGGCCTCGGCGTGTTTCGCGGGCTGCCGAGCCCCTTTACCGCGACGCGCTACCATTCGCTTTCGATCCGCCGCTCGACCCTGCCCGAGTGCCTCGAGGTCACCGCAGAGTCCGAGGACGGCGAAATCATGGGAGTGCGCCACCGCAGTCTCGCGGTGGAGGGCGTGCAGTTCCACCCCGAGTCCTTTCTCACCGAGCACGGGCACGCGCTCTTGAGGAATTTCCTGCAGCGGGAGGCGGCATGAGCATCACGGCACAGGAGGCGCTGACGCGGACCATCGAGCACCGCGAGATTTTTCACGACGAGATGCTCGACCTGATGCGCCAGATCATGGGCGGGCAGATGTCGCCCGTCATGATCGCGGCCATCATCGTCGGGCTGCGAGTGAAGAAGGAGACGATCGGCGAGATCACCGCCGCGGCACAGGTGATGCGCGAGCTCGCGACCAAGGTCGCGGTGAAGGACCCGGACAATCTCGTCGATATCGTCGGCACCGGAGGGGACGGCGCCCACACCTTCAACATTTCGACCGCGTCCATGTTCGTATGCGCCGCGGCGGGCGGGCGGGTGGCCAAGCACGGCAACCGCGCGGTGTCTTCGCAGTCGGGCAGCGCCGACGTGCTGGAGGCGCTCGGCGCGAACATCAACCTCAAGCCCGAGCAAGTGGGCCGCTGCATCGACGAGGTCGGTGTCGGCTTCATGTTCGCGCCGGCGCATCACGCCGCGATGAAGCACGCCGCGCCGGTGCGGCGCGAGCTGGGCGTGCGCACCATTTTCAACATCCTCGGACCGCTCACCAACCCCGCCGGCGCACCGGCCCAGGTGATGGGGGTGTTTCACCCCGATCTGGTCGGAATCCAGATCCGGGTCCTGCAGCGGCTCGGTGCGCGCCGCGCGATGACCGTCTACGGCCTGGAGGGGTTGGACGAGATCTCCGTGAGCGGCCAGACCATGATCGGAGAGTTGAAGGACGGCAGGATTCACGAGTACCTCGTTCACCCGGAAAAATTCGGCCTGCCGGTGCACGACCCCAGAGCGCTGCGCGTGGCGACGGTGGAGGAGTCGCGCAACGTGGTCGTCGCCGCGCTCGAAAACAAGGCCGGACCGGCGCGCGACATCGTGGGGCTCAACGCGGGCGCGGCCATCTACGTCGCCGGGAAGGCCGGAAGCTTCGAGGAGGGAGTGGAAAAGGCATTCGGGATCATCAAGAGCGGAGCGGCGCGCGCCAAGCTCGACCAGTTCGTGAAGCTCACCCAGCAGCTCGCTCGTGGCTGACATCCTGAGAAGGATCCTCGCCGTCAAGGCCGAGGAAATCGCGCAGGCGAAGCAGGTTCGCAGCGAGGCCGCGCTGCGGCGCGAGGCGGAGGCGGCGGAGCGGCCGCGCGGTGATCGCCGAGATCAAGAAGGCGAGCCCGAGCAAAGGCGTCTTGCGCGAGCCGTTCGATCCGGAGGCGATCGCCCGCTCCTACGCGCGGCACGGCGCCGCCTGCCTGTCGGTGCTCACCGACTCGCGGTTTTTTCAGGGCCGGGCCGAGCATCTCGGGGCGGCGCGCGCCGCCTCCGGACTGCCGGTATTGCGCAAGGATTTCGTGATCGATCCGTACCAGGTGTACGAATCGCGCGCTTTGGGCGCCGACTGCATTCTGCTCATCGTGGCTGCGCTCGCGCCGCCGCAGATGCTCGAGCTCGCGGCTCTGGCCGACTCGCTCGGCATGGCGGTGCTCGCCGAAGCGCACGATCGCGCCGAGCTCGAACTCGCCCTCGAGCTCGCCACTCCGCTCATCGGCATCAACAACCGCGACCTGCGCAGCTTCGAGACAAGGCTCGATACGACCCTCAGCTTGTCCCGGGAAGTTCCTGCGTCAAAAATCGTGGTGACCGAAAGCGGGATTCTCGCCCCCGAACACGTCGCGCAGTTGCGACAGGCTGGAGTTAACGCTTTTCTGACCGGAGAGGCCTTGATGCGCGCCGAAGATCCTGGGATGGAACTGGAACGCCTATTTCTAACTACTTAATTTTAAACAACCACCCCTAAAGGAAGGCGGCAACCGGTGTTGTAAAAATGCAACAATCTGGCTTTCAGAAGCGGCAAAAATTCACGTTTCCTATTGAGATTGCCGGCTTCGATTAGCAGAATTGCAACAACCCT
>WNGE01002238.1_pt1 | contig 28796 bp, 27 predicted proteins | sample 5400651 | NCBI WGS metagenome assembly WNGE01 (sample SAMN13153370, study PRJNA577476) | soil metagenome | isolation source: 60 cm soil or saprolite under grassland replicate 2 | place: USA:California | collected 2016-06-15
GCGCGCGATTTAGGTGGCCGTGTGCCTCTTTAAATTTGTTAACTGTGAAAAGTAGATAGCCAAGGTTGTTCTCAACACGAGCACAGTGTCTATTGTGCCCGGCTTGTTCGAAGTGAAAACTTGCGCCAGCAAACTCAACCAAAGCTCGGTCGAATTCCTCTTCGCTGTGACGTCCCTGTGCGAGGCAATGCAACAGCGTACCGAGTCCGTTATGAAGTTTTCCTTTCAGCGTATGATTGTCTGTTCCCTCGATCAATGAAGCAGCGCTTGCATATAGGCGCAGGGCGTCGTTGTACCTTCCGGCGGTCTTTTCCACTAACGCCAGGCGGAGTGATGCAATTGCCTTTATCTCCTGATTGGCCTTTCCAGAGATTACTTCCGTTAGCATGAGGCGAGCTTCATCAAAGGCACCTTCTCGCCAATAACAGTATGCCAAGTCAGATCGTGCCTCAGCGACTTTGTCTGTTGCCTCTAAACGCTCGAAAATCTCGATGCTCTGACTGATAAAGTCTTTAGCTCTTTCCTGTGCGTCCGGAGTTTGATCGGCTGCGCCAGTCCAACCCGATAACACGCCAACTCGCAGCAAAACTTCGGCTCCCGCAGAGGGTTCGAGACCTTCGACTATTGAAGCCCTGTCGTCGCGGAACCAGAACTCGCGGAGCGCCTCTACGGCCGCTTCATATTCGCCGGCATCCTCAAACAGTCTTGCTAGTCGGCAAAAATATCGCGCGCGATCAGACTGTGAAGAATGATCGGTGACCGTCTTATCGATTGCTGGTTTTGTTAAGCTCTTGTGAGGCATGATGTTCTGTATACTTGATAAAAAGTTTGCAATGGGGGAAATGTCCTTATTTGGAAGTTGCGGACTAAAGAACCGGCAAACTGACTTTTTGTTGTTTTGCCGATCACAACACCCCACTAATTAAGGAGAAACCGAATGAAAACCCTTAGACGACTCAGTGGCGCCATACTGCTTGGGCTCGTGTTCGGCTTGTCATGCTTCGCCGATGACCCATCAATCGAGCCACCGCCGGCTTGCGGCCATATGGAGACCGGCAAATGTACTCCATCAGGCCCCACTTCGGCGACAACCTCGGACACCAATGGGGGCCTAATAGATACGGGAGTCGCATTCTCAATTAGCGATGCGGCCCTAAGCGTCCTACAGAGCGTTCTGCCGCTCATCTAGCAGACGCCTCATCGTTTTATAAGTCCATGCCTCGCCAACTCAGTTTCCGATTGGCGACATAGTATTTGTGTGCGCGCGTGTGAGAGTCTCTAAAAAGCAAAGAGCGCTTGACGAGGAAGCCCCCACGGCGGCGTAGCATACCGCCGACTCTAAGTCATTGCAACCAACTTTTTTAATTCAAGCGTAACGATTGGCAATACACGGCTTATGCTTTATTGCAATCTTTGGATGCCATCGTTAGCGTGATATCTTGCGAGCTCTTTAGGAGCCTTTTGATCTGTTCCGGTAGAAGGTTCCCGAAATTAGAGAGCTTTCGAAGTTTGCAGCCGGAAAGAACTTGAACCAGGCAGGACCTGAAATTTTTTTGCTCCTTACTCAACTCAGCGTGCGGTTCTTAAATATTATTGCAATCACTGGCGCAAGTGAAAGTGGTTGACAAAAGAACGAACAGCCCTATTATGCACGCGCTCTCGCAAACGAAACTGGGAAGATGACAATTAACCATAGAGATTCATTCCCAAACGGCATCAATCGCAATACTTTCGCTCACCCCACACAAATAACGATGAACGATCCTACTCCCATAAACTCCTACATTCAGCACGGCTACGATTTCGACCCAAAGACGCGGGCGCATGGTCCGCCGCCGCAGCGTCAATCGCAAGGAATAATTGAAGCCTACTCTTACGTCGACGGGTCTTGTTTGGCGATCGTTGGATTCAATCTCATGATTCGGCATTCAGGGCGAAACTCCTAAAGCCGTTCCGCCAAGGAAAGGTGTGGGCGCTTAGGCCCGCGCCAAATCCTGTGTCAAGGTCTGCCGACCGCCATCAGCACATTTTCTACCGCTTCCGGGCTGAATTCTTCACCCCGCACACCCTTTCCGGCTTGCATTTGCCTTGCAGGATCGTCTAGCTTTTTAACTTAGTTTCGCCACCCCAATCCGTTCTATGCCTATAAGCTTTGTACCCGTCGCGGTGGCTTTTGCGATCACCCTCGCGGTGACGCCCCTGGTGCGCGCCCTGGCGCGGCGCTGGGGACTGGTGGCGACGCCCAAAACCGATCGCTGGCACAAGAAACCGACAGCCATGATGGGCGGTGTCGCCATCTGGCTGGCCGTCGTATCAACCTGGCTCCTGCTGATGCCGCACACGCCGCATGGCTGGGTGGTAATCGGCGCCAGCACCTTTCTGTTCCTGGTCGGCCTGGCCGACGATCTGCTGCACACCAAGCCCTATCAAAAACTGATCGGCCAGGTAATGGGATCGGCAGTCGTTATTTACTATGGGCTGGCCCTGCCATGGAGCCGGTTCGCTTCCCTCAATCTTATCTTCACGATCTTCTGGCTGGTGGGAATTACCAACGCGATCAATCTGCTCGACAACATGGACGGGCTCGCCGCCGGAATTGCCGCGATAGCTTCAGGTTTTCTGGCGCTTAATTTTCTATCAGGCGGACAGCCAACTGAGGCGTTGATGCTGGCGGCTTTTGCGGCCTCGCTCCTTGCCTTTCTGGTTTACAACTCGCACCGGGCTTCGATCTTCATGGGCGATTGCGGATCGATGTTTATCGGGTTCTTCCTTGCCAGCTCGGCCCTGATGAATCTTTCCGGAGGCCGCTCGCGCAGTTTCCTTCCCGTGCTGGCAGTCCCGATTCTGGTTTTGTTCATTCCGATTTTTGATACGACGTTCGTCACGATCCTGCGCAAGTTGTCCGGACGGGCCGCGTCACAGGGAGGACGCGATCACACTTCGCACCGCCTTGTGGCCCTGGGCATGTCTGAGCAGCGCGCGGTCATGATGCTTTACCTCTTCGCAACCCTTTCGGGTTCGCTGGCAGTACTGGTGCAACAGTTGAAGGCGGACGTCAGCGTCGCCTTGATCGCCGGCCTCATTGTCGTCCTGACCCTGCTCGGGGTTTATCTGGCCGGAGTCAAAATATACGACGATGGCGAGCAAGCTCCGGCGCATGAAAAACCGTCGTTTGGATTCCTGATCGATCTTTCGTACAAGCGGCGCATCTTCGAAGTGCTGCTTGATGTGATTTTGATTTCCCTCTCTTACTGGAGCGCCTACGCGATCAAATTTGGTCCTTACCAGAATGACGTTCAATGGAGGCTGTTTTTGCGCACCTTGCCGGTGCTGGTTTTCGTCCGCCTGGGAGCGTTCCTTTTGATGGGTGTTTATCGCGGCATCTGGCGCTACACGGGAATTGGCGATCTCGTATTGTTTGCCAAAGCAGTCGCGCTCGGATCCGTCGTCAGTTTATTAATCCTGCTGTTTCGCTTTCACTTTCAGGGATTCTCACGAACCGTGTTTATGATCGACGGCGTAGTGATGTTGCTGTTGCTTTCGGGCAGTCGCATGACTTTTCGTTTCTTCCGCCAGATGCTGCCCGCAACGAAGGTAAAGGATGGCCGACGGATTTTGATATTCGGCGCCGGCGACGCGGGAGAGTTGCTGTTACGCGAGCTGCTTAACAACCGGGACCTTCGCTATGCTCCGGTAGCCTTTCTGGATGACGACGTCCGAAAGCAGGGAAAAGTCATTCATGGTTTGCGAGTTTTTGATGGTAATGGATCGCTGAGAAAACTGGTCAGCGAGCAGCGTATCGAAGAAGTCCTGATTTCCAGCCTGCGAATTTCCGACGAGCGGCTGACCCGGATCCAGAGAGAGTGTGAAGCCGAGCAGGTCAAGCTAAAGCGGATGTCAATAAGGATCGAAACGATCTCAGAGGGCCAGCCACCCACCATCGCCAAAGCCGTTTCCAACCGCGCATCGTGACGCGGTAGTGTAAACTACCAAGTGCGATCAATGACGCAATCAAAGTCCCGATCCCTCATGACACTCAATCTGCCCGGCCCGCTTCGGGGGTTCCTACTCGTACCCGTAATCGCAGTCATAATCGGTTCGTGGTTTATTTTGCACTGGTATATCGGCGATACCATCGCGGAATACGCGCCCGAGTTTGAAGAAAGCGGATCGGACATGGCCCAGCTGGCAGTCAAGTGGGCGCCCAACGATCCACTGGCGCATTTCACCTTGGGCAATTCGATGGAAAAGAACTTCAGCATGAACCAAATCGGCGACGCCGTCCGCGAATATGAAACGGCGGTCAGCCTGGCGCCAAATGATTATCGTTACTGGATGCAACTCGGCCGCGCGCTGGAAGCAGCGGGGCGCGTCGACGACAGCGAAAAAGCTTTGCGTCATGCGGTGGCCCTGGCGCCCGCCTATTCATTTCCACGTTGGTACTTCGGAAATCTGTTGTTGCGCGAGGGAAAGCAGGACGATGCTTTCCGGGAATTGGTGCAAGCTTCGCAAGCGGATCCGGCACTACTGCCGCAGGTTTTTAACCTGAGCTGGGATCTTTTTGGCGGCGACGTCGATCAAATTGCCAACGCGACCTGTCCGAACATAGACACGCGCGCCCAGCTTGCGGTTTATCTCGCCAATCGAAACGAGGCTGACAGCGCGATCCGCATTTGGCAGAACCTCAATCCAAAGGAGCGAAGGGAAAAGCATGACGCGGCGGAAATGCTGAAAAAATCGTTTTTCGAAGCGGGTAGATTCCATTACGTGCTGAACCTTATGGCCGATCTTGAGGAGAATGCGAGCCTCTTGCCGCGGCCCGAAACCTTTTCGAACGCGGGCTTTGAAAATGACAGCTCTTCGCGGAAGGCCGGGAAATTTGGCTGGTTGATTAATACCTCACCGGACGCGCAAATCGCGGTCGATCACACGCTGGGGCATAACGGACGTGCGAGCCTCGAGATTGTTTTCAAGTCGCCGCGAAGTATTGACACGATAGAAGTCTCGCAACTCGTGATTGTCGAGCCGGACACGCAATACCGTTTCGAATGCTATGCCCGCACGCTGGATCTGCACACCGGCAGCACCCCAATGATTTTGATTCTTGATCCGGCGGACCACTCAGTCCTGGCAAGCTCGGTGCCGCTACCCGATGGAACCAACGATTGGCAGGCAGTGACCTTTGATTTCAAAACCAGGCCCCGAATGGAAGGAGTAATAATTAAACTGGGACGGGCCCCGTGTGGGCCAGACTCAGTGTGTCCGATCTTCGGCACAGTGTGGTATGACGACTTCAACCTCCAGCGTTACAGCGGCGCGGCGAGCGCTGTTCGCAGCGATGCTGAGACCAGAGCCGGCAGCGGAACCGCCGGCGCCCTCCGCTAAGCGCGCGCGCACTTTCGCCAGCCGCTTCATTTTTCTGCTGATCTCGGTGGCAGTAGTGATGACGACGCTGGCCTATGGCACAGTACATTACTGGGCACTGGCAGTCTTTTGGTTAAGCGCGGCGGCGATAATCTGTTTTGCGGTCGCCGATGCCTGGCAATTGCGCTCAGTTCAATTGAGTCTCAACCCGCTGCAGCTGCCGGTGCTGGGAATGATTGTATTGGGCATCGTTCAGTTGTTGCCGCTGCGTGTCGCGCAGGACACGGCGGGACTGCCCATCGCACCTTCGCTCGCACTCTCGTTCGACCCCTATGCGACGAGACTGATCATTATTCAGGTTACTTCCCTGCTGATTTATTTCTCTGCGACCCTGATCTTTACGGATACGCCAGAGCGTTTGCGGCTGCTGGCGCGAACGATCATGATCTTCGGTTTTGCGCTTGCCTGTTTTGGTATGACCCAGTCGTTTGCCACGGGCGGCACCCGCGTCTATTGGTTCCGGGAACTGGCGCAAAGCACGGCGTTCGGGCCCTTCATCAATCGTCATCATTTCGCGGGCTATATGGAAATGACCATTGCCCTGCCGCTTGGTTTGTTGTTCTCGGGCGTAATTGAGCGCGAGAAACGGCCGATTTACGCGTTTGCGGCGGCACTCATGGGCATCGCGCTGATCATGACCAATTCGCGTGGCGGAATGATCAGTCTCGGAGCAGAGATTGTGTTTCTCGCTGTGCTCGCCGGATTTCGATCGAAGCGTGTCCGCCACCAGAGCCCCGCCGCACGCGCGCGGTTCGCAATGGTGCGCGCCGGCCTGGCTTTCGTGCTGGTTGGGGTTTTGATCGGTGGGGCGATCGGCTTTGGCGGTCCGGAAACGTTTTCTCGTCTGCTGGGAACGCCGACGGCTGCAGATCCTTCAACGGGCCGCGCGCACTTCTGGAACGTAACTCTGGATATTATCAAGGCGAATCCATACGTCGGCACCGGGCTCGGCGCTTTCGGCGTGGTCTACACTAGTTACGACACGCATAACGGATTGTTTCGTTTGGAACAAGCGCACAACGACTATTTGCAGGTCATTTCTGATGGTGGAATCATCGGCGGCGTACTGGGTCTGGCATTCATCGTGATACTTTTCCGTCAGGGTTTTGTGCGCCGCGAGACGGATGATCGCTTTCGTCGCGGCATCGCAACCGGAGCACTTGCCGGATGCTTTGCAGTCCTGATTCACAGCTTCTTTGATTTCACACTGCATACGACGGCAAACGCGTTACTCTTTTTGATCCTGGCGGCGCTGGCTACTCAGGACAGTCGCGTCAACCGTCCATCGCAGAGGCGACGACGGCGACGCTCCTTAGCTGAGGCTGACAATTTGGAACTTGCTCAGGCCGCCACGCCACAAACGTTGGTGAATAGCTGAACGCCGCACCACTCAGGGTCGGATGCTTTTCCGACTAGTCACGGCCGCACGTCGGCTAAAATCGTTTCGAGAAAATGACGCGAACTATCGGCACACCAGTTCCGCGCAAAGAGGGCCGAAAGAAAGTCACCGGCCAGGCGCTTTATGTCGATGACCTGCGCTTCGATGGAATGCTACACGGCGTAACGGTCCGCAGCACTATTCCGCGCGGCCTTATCAAAGACATTTCCTTCGAAGGTGAAATCCCGTGGAATGAATTTACCATCGTGACGGCCAAAGACATTCCGGGCGAAAACTATGTTGCGCTGATCCTTAACGATCAGCCCTATCTCGCAGAAAAACTCATTAATCATCCGGAAGAGCCGATCGTGCTGCTCGCTCATCACGACAAGTATTTACTCGAAGAAGCAAGACGAAACGTCCGCATTGAATATGAAGAACAGCCGGCCATCTTTTCCATGCACGATTCACTCACGAAGACAGAACTTATCTGGGGCGAAGACAACACCTTTAAGACCTTTCTGGTTGATAAAGGCAATGTGGACCAGGCCTGGTCCAACGCGGATTTTATCGTCGAAGGCGAATACGAAACCGGCGCTCAGGAACAACTTTATATCGAGAACAACGGAGCAATTGCGATTGCTAATGCCGAGGAAGGCGTAACCGTCTGGGGCTCGATGCAGTGTCCTTACTATGTGCACAAGGCGCTGATTAAGTTATTTGGTTTGCCCGAGGCAAAGGTTCGCGTGATTCAAACTGAAACCGGCGGCGGCTTTGGCGGAAAGGAAGAATACCCGTCGATGATCGCCGGGCACGCGGCGCTGCTGGCCTGGAAATCAGGAAAGCCTGTCAAAATGATCTACGATCGCGCTGAGGACATGGTGGCGACGACGAAACGCCATCCGTCGCGTACGAAGCACAAAACCGCGGTCAGCAAAGATGGAAAACTGCTGGCAATGGAAATCGACTTCATGATCGACGGGGGCGCCTATTGCACGCTGTCGCCGGTCGTGCTTTCACGCGGAACGATTCACGCCGCGGGTCCTTACTTTTGTCCGAATGTTCGCATTAAGAGCAAAGCGGTCGCGACAAACGCGCCCCCGCACGGAGCCTTTCGCGGTTTTGGTGCGCCGCAGAGCATCTTTGCTCTGGAACGTCACTTCGACAAAGTTGCAAAGACAATCGGACTAACAGCGGAAGAATTTCGGCGCCGCAATTTCATTAAACAGGGCGAGACCACGGCCACCAGCCAGGTAATTCATGAGAACGTTGATCTGGCTGGACTGTTGGACCGCGCCTTTGAGTTGAGCGGCTACCAAAATAAGCGCCGGCGCTTCGCGGAAGAAAACAAAACCTCTCGGCTCAAGAAAGGCGTGGGGTTCGCGTCATTCATGCACGGCGCCGGGTTCACCGGATCGGGCGAAGTCTTTTTGCAATCAGTCGTCGGCGCTGAAGCGACCTCCGAAGGCCGTATCAAAGTTCTCGCCGCCAGCACCGAAATTGGGCAGGGGACGAATACGATCTTTGCGCAGATCGCGGCGGATACCCTGGGCCTTGATTACGATCAGATCGAGGTCAGTCAGCCGGACACTGCCCAGGTCCCCAACAGCGGTCCTACCGTCGCATCGCGCACCTGCATGATCGTGGGAAAGCTGGTCGAATCAGCAGTACTGGGCTTGAAACAAACACTGATCGGCAGCGGCTTATTAACCGAGCAATTCACGCCATCCGATTTTCAAAACGCATGCGCTGATTACATCTCGAAGTTTGGATCGTTGAAGAGCATTAGCCAATATCAACCGCCACCGAACATTTATTGGGACGATGAAAAATACCAGGGCGACGCCTACGGCGCATTTGCCTGGGCCGTTTATGTGGCCGAGGTTTCCTATGACCCGCTGACCTACGAAGCTCACGTCGATGATTTTGTTGCGGTCCAGGAGGTCGGCCGGGTGATCAATCCCGTGCTCGCCGCCGGGCAAATCGAAGGCGGCGTCGCGCAGGCGATTGGCATGACACTCTACGAAAATGTGGTCTGGGAAAATGGACGGATGATGAACGGGCAGATGACAAATTACATCATGCCGACCGCGGCGGATGTTCCCCCGATCCGCGTTTACTTCGAAGAGAACCCGTACGCGTTCGGCCCCGCGGGCGCGAAAGGAATTGGTGAACTGCCGATGGATGGGCCCGCGCCAGCGATCTTGAATGCCATTGAGAATGCGACCGGCCAGAGTTTCAACTGCATTCCGCTAATGCCGGAGATAACGATGGAAACCTACTCATGAAGGGAACTTGATTTCCAAATATCCGGTTTCGTCTATTTGCCCGACAGTTTCAATCACTCGTTTCACGTGCGGCTTAATTCGGGGCCAACTTGTCGACGTTAAAACGATGATCTTGAGTTTTCGTCCGGCGAGATTCTGCTGATAGCGGAGTTGTTGGTCGGTTGTGATGAGTAAGTCGAAAGACTCTTCAGCTTGAGTCAGCAGCGCGCCATTTTCAAGATTTGACCAACCCCTCTCAAAAACTGTTTCCACGGTATGGCCGAGTAAGTAGTTTCTCAGGGGAACCGGGGTTCCTTGATCGAAGAGTATTCGCACTTAGAGGGAGATTTGGTGTCGTCGCTATACCTTCGCAAGACTTTGCTCGGCGTGCTCAAGGACTGCGGCAACTTGATGACGAGTCACACCGGGAAACCATTCCAAAAACTCGTCGACAGTCGCTCCGGATTCAAGATTTTCAAAAAGAGCGCGCACAGGTACCCGCGTGCCTCGAAAGACCCAGGCACCACCGACTTTGTTTTCCGCGCGCTCGACTTCGGAACAATCAGCCCAGTCCAACATGCACAACATGATATGCTTCGCTCAGAACGTCGGCAAGCCCACATTGTCTCTGACGAAGTCCGAAAATTAGAGAGAATTTTTTCCGTGTCAGAGAAGATCCAAATCATTTGCATGGTAAATCAAGTGCGTCGCACGTTCCAGGCCTATCCCATGGAGCGTCTGCTCGACGTGCTGCGCGACGAATTGCGCCTGACCGGCACCAAAGAAGGTTGCGGCGAAGGTGAATGCGGCGCGTGCTCGGTGATGATCGACGGTCAGCTCGTGAACAGTTGCCTGGTGCCCGTGGCGCAGGTCGAAGGTTGCTCGATCAAAACGATCGAAGGCCTCGCGCTCGAGGATCGCCAACTACACGACATGCAGCAAGCCTTCATCGAATGCGGTGGCGCCCAGTGTGGCATTTGCACTCCGGGAATGATTATGGCCGCAGTGAATCTGCTGGAAAAGAACCCGAATCCGACCGAGTCTGAGATTCGCGATGGCCTTGCCGGCAATCTTTGTCGTTGCACCGGCTACATGAAGATTTTCGAATCGGTGGCGCGCGCGTGTCAGAAATAGCAGGGTTAAGCTATGTTGGATCTTTACGAATGTCCCAAATTGATATGTCAGCTGCGGCGATTACGGCTCGACTCAAACTTGTTTCTCAACTGAGACGGCTCTGTCTCTCGCTGGGAACCGCGAAGGTTGATCCGCGGCCTCTGGAGACTAATGAGAACGTCAAGAACAAGGGCCAAGAAAAGCGTAAAAAAGAATCAAAGTGAGAGCCTACGTTCCTTCGTACCAGTTAATATCACCCGGCGCAATTGGCGAAGTTCTGGACCTTCTCGCGCAGGACGGAACATGGAAGCCCTTTGCCGGGGGTACCGATCTGATGGTGCTCCTCGAAGCCGGAAAACTGCCGCACAAGAACTACGTGAATATCTGGAGCCTAAACGAGCTGCGTGGAATTGAAATAACAAAGGATCAAATCACGCTGGGCGCGCTGACGACTTACAGCGAAGTCCAGGCCAACGACATCCTGCGAGACGAATTCCCCATGCTGTGCCAGGCCGCGAAAGAGACGGGCGGCATTGCGATCCAGAATCGCGGCACGCTGGGCGGGAACATCGTTAATGCTTCGCCCGCTGCAGACTCGCCACCGGCCTTGCTGGCGTATGATGCGCAGTTGCTGCTGGTGTCAAAACAGGGAGACAGAACGATTCCGTATTCCAGTTTTCATCGCGGCTACAAACAGATGGATATTCGCCCCGACGAATTGCTGCGCGCGATCCGCTTACCCCGGACGACCCAACCGCTGACGCATTACTATCGCAAGGTCGGCACGCGCAGAGCCCAGGCAATTTCCAAAGTCTGCTTTGCTGCCGTAGGCCACCCATCCAACAATCGTTTGTCGGGAGTTCGCATCGCGCTCGGCAGCGTGGCCCCAATTCCGCTTCGTTGTGTCGGGACCGAAAGCCTGATAAATGATCGAGCGCTCGACGCCCGGACAATCGCAGCGGCGAAGGAAATGCTGGCCAAAGAAATCCTCCCGATTGATGATCTGCGCTCGACCAGGGATTATCGCGAGCGCGTGGCCGTGAACCTGCTGGAAGATTTCCTCGCCGAACTCAGGCACCGCATTGACTGAAGGCGCAGACGACCGGGAGAACATCCGCATGAGCCAGAATATTATCGACTTTAATCGCCACGTGATCAGACCCACAGAGTGTGTGAAGGAAGGTTGGGAATTGATCAAGGACCAGTATTGGCTCTTTCTCGGCATCTCTTTTGTTGGAATGTTAATCGGCAGCGCTTTCGCGATTGTCCTGATGGGGCCGATGATGTGTGGAATCTTTCTTTGCCTGTTTCAAAGACAACGACGTCGGCCGGTTGAATTCGGAATGTTATTCAAGGGATTTGATCATTTCCTTCAGAGTCTGCTGGTGATGTTAATCAAAATGATTCCCATTGTGATTCTGATGGTGCCTTTCTATCTGATCATGGTTGTCATCATGTTTACCAGCATGCCTCGGGAGCAGACCACTCCCGAAGAGACATCGCGATTCTTGTTCACCTTCTTTGGATTTGAATTGGTCTTTATCTCGGTACTGATGCTAGTGGGAATTTTGGTCGAGATCTTTCTCATGTTCGCCTTTCCGCTGGTTGTGGATCGTCGGCTGCCGGCAATTGAAGCGGTAAAACTCAGTATCAAAGCGGGAAAAGAAAACTTTGGCGGGGTGCTGGGCTTACTGCTGTTGAATGCGCTCTTTGGTTTTGTCGGCGTGCTTTGCTGTTTTGTGGGTGTCTATTTTTATCTGCCGATTTCTTTCGCTTCGTACGCCATCGCCTACCGTCGCGTGTTTCCCGAGATTCCGCACACGTTACCCGTGCCTCCCCCTCCGCCCGCAAGCTGGGCCGCATGAAATTAAATGCCTAACCCGGAACTGGTCATTCGCGGACAACGCGTCGTCACGGGAAATTCAGTCGCCCCGGCATCCGTGCACATAACTCGCGGTTACATCTCATCGATTTCGATATTCGAAGACATTCCCGCGGACTGCGAAGTGATCGAAGCCGGTGCCGAATCCGTTGTCATGCCGGGGCTGGTTGATACTCACGTCCACGTCAATGAGCCGGGCCGGAGCGACTGGGAAGGTTTCGAAACCGCAACCCGCGCCGCGGCCGCAGGCGGCGTGACTACAATTGTGGATATGCCGCTGAACTGCATTCCGGCGACGACGACGGCGGGCGCGTTGGAAGGTAAGTTGAAAATGACTGCCGGCAAGCTATGCGTGGATGTTGCATTCTGGGGAGGCGTCGTGCCAGGCAATTCGAGCGAACTGTCGACGTTGTGGGATGCGGGGGTTGTGGGTTTCAAATGCTTTCTTGTCCACTCCGGCGTCGATGAGTTCCCGAACGTGACCGAGAAAGATCTGCGTGAAGCGATGCCTGAATTGGCGCGACTGGGAGCGATGTTAATCGTTCATGCGGAGTTGCCGGGACCGATTGAACGATGTTGCGAACAGGAAAGTCACGGCCATAATGGCCGCAGCTATTCGACATTTCTGCAAAGCAGGCCGCGGGAAGCCGAAAACGACGCGGTTGCGTTGATGGTTCGCTTGAACCGCGAGACAGGCTGCCGAGTTCACATCGTGCATCATTCATCGGCCGGAGCTCTCGATATGCTGCGCCAGGCGAAGGCCTCGGGCGCAGCCATAACTGCCGAAACATGTCCGCACTATTTGCACTTTGCCGCGGAAGACATCAGCGACGGGGCAACTGAATTCAAGTGCTGTCCGCCAATTCGGGAACGCGATAACCGCGAGCAACTTTGGAAAGCATTGGCCGACGGAACGATAGATTTCGTCGTCTCAGATCACTCACCCTGTCCTCCGAAAATGAAATTGCGCGAGCGGGGAGATTTCATGCAGGCCTGGGGAGGCATTTCTTCCTTGGAGCTGCGGCTGCCGGTGATGTGGACTGACGCCAGCGCGCGCGGCGCCGGCATCAATCAGCTCGCCGAGTGGCTTTGTCGCGCGCCGGCGCGACAAATCGGAATGGCGCACCTCAAGGGATCAATCGCCGTGGGTTCCGAGGCTGACATTGTGATTTGGAATCCGGAGAGCGAGTTTCGCGTCGAGGCATCAATGATTCATCATCGCCACAAGCTAACGCCCTATGATGGCGAGATCCTGCGCGGTAAAGTAGAAAAGACTTTTCTTCGCGGCCAGATCGTTTATGATGGCGGCGAGTTTGCTAAGCCTAAGGGTAGAGTGCTCCTGCGCCAACGCCCCTGAATTTTTGCGGCTTTGCGACTTGGCGTGAAACCCATCTCGCGCAAAGCCGCCAGGTCGCAAAGCTCCTATGGACTTTATTGAACTAATAGATCTGGCATCAGAACGCCTGGGCGGCGCTGTGCTTGTTGCCAACGACGAATTCTTTGCGCCCAGGGAAAATCTTCTAAAGCCGTCGCCGCCTGTTTTCATCGAAGGCAAGTACACGGACCTGGGCAAGTGGATGGACGGTTGGGAAACGCGCCGGCGACGCACGCCGGGATTCGATTGGTGCCTGATTCGTCTGGGATTGTCAGGCTTTATTCGCGGCGTCATCATAGATACGAGTCACTTCAAAGGCAATTACCCGGAACAATGTTCGCTGGAGGCTTGCGCGATCGACGGAGTACCGGCGGCGGAAGAGCTGATCGACGATTCAATTCAATGGATTGAGATCCTCCCGAAGACAAATTTGAACGGTGACTCGCTGAATCAATTTGCGATTACCAGCGATCGGCGCTGGACCCATCTTCGTTTCAAGATTTATCCCGATGGTGGTGTGGCGCGCCTGCGCGTTCACGGTGAAGCTGCGCCTGACTGGAATCGTATGAAAAAGATCGGCGGCGAGATCGATCTCGCCGCGGTCGAGAATGGTGGGTTGGTGCTTTCGTGCAGCGATATGTTTTTCGGACATCGTCAAAACTTGATCATGCCCGGGCGCGCGTTGAATATGAGCGACGGGTGGGAAACTAAGCGGCGGCGCGGACCCGGTCACGATTGGATCATCATCAAGCTGGGTTCGGCCGGTCACCTCCGACGTCTCGAGGTTGACACTTCCTGGTTCAAAGGAAATTTTCCGGAGAGTTGTTCGCTCGAGGCTTGTAACGCTTCAAATGCATCGATTGAGATGTTGCAGGATTCTTCGTTCGCCTGGAAATCAGTGCTGCCGCGGACCATTCTACAGGCGCACACGCGTCACTTCTTTGATGACCTGACCGGCGTGGGAGCAGTTTCGCACGTACGTTTCAATATTTTTCCGGATGGCGGTGTCGGCAGGTTGCGGGTCTTCGGAACGATTGAATGACGACCGCACTCGATCATTTGAATAAGCTTCCGTCTGAAGACGCCCAGGCAGAGTTCTTGAAATGCTGCGGTTCCATAAGCTGGGCGCGGGCAATGTCAAAAGCGCGGCCGTTTGAAAATGCAGATTACCTTTTGAGTGAAGCGGATCGCGTCTGGTGGTCACTTGACCCTGCAGATTGGCTGGAAGCATTTCGGGCTCATCCAAAGATCGGCGAGAAGAAGGCGGCTGCAGCTCAATCTGAACAAGCCGAAGGATGGTCGGCGCAGGAACAATCAGGGACTCAGAACGCGCCTGCCGGTACAATGGTCTTGCTGGCTGAAGGAAATCGAAAATACGAAGCACGCTTTGGGTTCATTTTTATTGTGTGTGCGACGGGAAAATCTTCGGAAGAAATGCTGGCAATTCTTAATGACCGATTACGAAACGATATGGATACTGAAATTCGCACTGCTGCTGAAGAGCAACGAAAGATCACACGACTGAGACTGGAGAAGCTTCTCAACTGAATGAGCGCCATTACCACCCACGTTCTGGATACTTCGCGTGGCCGGCCCGCGGAAGGGGTACCGGTCGTGCTTGAAATTGAATCTGCTGACGGCAGTTGGAAACAGATCGGCGTCGCCATGACCGACACGGATGGCCGGGCAAAGGACCTCTTGCCGTCCAACTTTGCCCTGCATGGTGGAGTTTATAAGCTAACTTTTGACACCGCGTCCTACTTTGCTTCGCAAAAAGTAGAAAGCTTCTATCATGAAGTCAACATCGTCTTCGAGATTCACGATCCGGCGCAGCATTATCATGTGCCGCTGCTACTCAGTCCGTTTGGATATTCGACGTATCGAGGGAGTTAGTGGTGGCACAGACTTCAGTCTGTGACTTGAACATAAGTGGCCCAATGGAGGAAGTTGTACACACCTACTATCGTCGCAATTTACCTCATTGGCATCCTATCGGGAGATCAATTTTCCTCACGTGGCGCTTGGATGGTTCTTTGCCAAGAACGGTAGTCGAAAAACTCCGACTCACACGTAACGAACTGAAAGTATCAAAATAATCCCAAAACCAGTGCCGAAGTCCGAATGCTCCAGTACAAAAGATTATTCGCAAAGGTTGATGCGATCCTTGATAAGGCCAGCAGTGGGCCATTGTGGCTTGCGGACGGTGAGGTCGCAACTTTGGTACAACGGACACTGCTCGATCGCTACGCTCACCTTTACACGCTTTGGGCCTACGTTGTAATGGCAAACCATTTGCACATCTTATTGAGGCCCAAGAGTCATGAAATATCCCTGGCGAAAATCACGAAGTGCATCAAGGGCTACACAGCACGCGAGGCAAATCGGCGGCTTGAACGAACTGGGTGCAAGTTTTGGCAGGATGAATCATTTGATCACCGGAGTCGGAATCAGAATGAATTCTTTCGTATCGTCGATTACATTGAGAATAACCCCGTAAAAGCCGGCTTGGTCAAGAAACCGGAACACTGGATCTGGTCATCAGCCGCCGAGCGAAATCGAAGAGGGTGGGCGAGTTTTCGTGCTTTGACTTAATAACTGAGCCTGAAGTGCAGATCACAGACTGAAGTCTGTGCCACTCCATAAATGATCAATCCGACAATCAGCGAATGGCTTAACTTCATTGCGCGTTGGGTCCATGTGTTCGCCGGCATCATGTGGGTCGGCACGACGTATTATTTCACCTGGCTGGATGCGCGTTTGAGCGAAGAAGAGAAGGCGCTGGCCAATACCGGAAACGCCGCGCAGATCTGGATGGTCCACAGCGGCGGCTTTTATGTGGTCGAGAAACGGAAAGTGCCGGACGAATTGTCGCGCAAGCTACACTGGTTTCGCTGGGAAGCAGCCACGACCTGGTTAAGCGGCTTCGCTCTTTTGATAATTGTTTACTACCTCGGCGGCGGCGCTCTGATTGACCGGGACATATCCGATATAAGTCTCGGCACCGCCGTCGCAATCGGAGTGGGCGCGCTGATCTTCGGATGGCTGATCTATGACCTGCTGATGATTTCGCCGCTGGGTCGAAACGAGAAAGTCTTCGCGCTGGTGGCTTATCTTCTTGTCGTGGGCACGGCTTATGGACTGACCCGGGTGTTAAGCGGCCGCGCTGTTTACATCCATGTCGGCGCCATCTTCGGCACGATAATGGCCGCGAATGTCTGGATGCGAATCCTGCCGGCTCAGCGAAAAATGATCGACGCCATTAAGGCAGGACAAAAACCCGACGAACGTCTGGCGGCCCAGGCAAAGCTCCGTTCAAAGCAGAACACTTTCATGGCCGTCCCGGTTGTTTTCCTTATGATCAGCAATCATTTTGGCGGAAATACTACCGGCGGTTATGACTGGATTCACCTCGCGGTGTTGGTTCCTGTCGGCTGGCTTGCGGCCAGGTTTATCCGTCGCGCTTAGCTGGCACTGCACTACAAACACGAACATAGCTTGATAAAGACAATGAAGTGGGCTCCGGAGGCTTAAAGACTTTGATATCGAATTAGAAATCAGGAAGATGCCCAACGGATGTAGCCTCAGAAATCCATTTCGAATTTAGCCCTTATTGAGGTCCCGAGGCTATTAAAGAATTGGCCGAGGTGTTGGCTGCCGGTGTTGTTTTGCACATCGCGAGGATTGAAATGATTCGTGATATTGAAAATGGCGACGCCGCCCCGCGCTCTCTTATCGAAGAATGGAATCTTGAATCCTTTTAGAATTTGCACATCAAGCGACATGAACATCGGAAATCGACCAGCTCGATTGCGCAGCCCAACGAAATCAAGACCATCATCGACGATCGAGAAGGGGAAGCCTGAGCGGATCTCGAACGCCGGCGTGATCGTGATGGCCATGGGCGCCTTCAGTTCGCCATAGGCGAGAAAGCGATGGGGCGCGTCGAATGGCAGGGGCCCGTACTGGTTTGCCCGAATAACCAAAGATGGAAAGTCACTGAGAAAATTATCGGATGTATTCAAATCACCGCGCGCTTTCGACCAGACGTAAGAAAAGTTCCAGTTGTGAAAACGCTGATTATCATAAGCCAGCAACGCCTGCGCTTCGCGGTATTGCGAACGGCCGCTGCTTTTGAGGACATACATTCCTTCGCCAAACCTGTTCACGCGCGGAATAACGATCGCCTCATTCATTGTTGAGCGTTGCAGAAATCCGATCCTGGCGGTGAGGTGTTTGGTTATGCCGCGATCGACCTGCACGCTCCAACGCGTGCTTCGCGCATCATGCAGAGGTCCTCTAATCACATTTGCAAAATGACGGGGGCCATCGATTACTGTCACTCCGTCCGGCGCATAGCTGGTAACAATGCGTTCCGGAAAACGGCCGGGCGCCGCGACGCCGAGAACGGAAGAATCAAACAGCGGGTCATCATTCTCATCCAGCTGCCAGGGAATGAAGTACCTGGATGACAAAGGACTTCGATCGTAAAAAAGGCCGACTCCGCCGCGGACGATCGTGCGATCGTTTCCGAACGGAAGAAACATCAGTCCTAAACGCGGCGCGAAGTTGACTCGTTTAGAAATGCTGTCACGATCGAAACGCGTACCCAGATCGAGCGTCAAACTCTTCCTGATCAGCCAGCGATCCTGAATAAAACCGCCTATTTCCCTGAGAGATCTGTTAAGCGAAGTCGGGCCCGCAAAATCGATTCGCTGGCTCAGTGTTTGATCGCGACGAAGAATTGAAATCGGTCGGAAGTTAAACGCTCCAAACAGCATCGTAGAATCGAACTCAGCCCCAAGCTTTAAAGAGTGTTGGCCTCCCGCGGAAATGGGGTGAGCAAAATAGTTTTCCAGCCACTGGAGCCGTTTGGACGATCGCTGAGAGTTTACGAAATAGTTTCCCGTGTTACCGTCAGGGAGATACGTCAATCCCATTGGGCCCTGCGGGAAAACCTGGAAGTGAAAAGTCTTGTAACTGACCAGCGAGGAGAGAAAGGATTCATTGCTGAATATCGCTTGCTCAGACAGCGAGAAGAGTTCGCCCCGCTGTTTTGTGTTTGGTCGCGTTTCCTGAGGATTGAACGTGTCAAGCCCGACGAATCGCACTTTCTGTGGAAACAGACCACCGACAAACTTCAGGCTATGCCTTTTGTTGATCGTCAGATCGAATTGCGTGAAAGAGTCGAATGATTCGGATGCTGAATCGTCGCGCGGGGCTTTCAAACTCGGCACCCGCACTCGCGAATAGCGATATTCAAACGATTGCAGAAAACTGAGCCGGTTTCGGATCAGCGGCCCGCTAAAAGTCATGCGGGGACGGAACGAATCGAGCTTGCCGCTGATGATGTTGCGATAAGTCGGGAAAAACCGGGAGAGGGTGAACTTGAATTTGTTGCCGCCGGTTTTTGTTTCCAGGTTCGTAGCACCGCCCGCAGCACGACCGAACTCGGCAGAATAAGGATTCTCTTCGATATGCACGCTCTCAGCGGCTTCGACTGGAATATCAAACGCGAGATTGCCGGTCAGCGGGTCGGTAACATCGGCGCCGTTCACTGTATAAGAGCTCTGTCCGGAGCGGGTGCCTTTGACATGATTTAATCCGTCGGCGCCGCGCACAACGCCGGGAGTTAAAGGCAGGGCGCTCTGATAATTTTCAGAACGAAGAGGCAATTCTTCGAGCTTCTCAGCGCGAACTGTATTTGAGGTCGTGGTTTCGGATGTGCTCAGCAGGCCTTCTTCCTGATGAACGGTGACCGACTCAGTGACCGTGGCCGTCAAGACGATCTCGACTACCAGAGTGGCGCCGGTCGTCAAGTGAATTTCCTGTTTGGCGCCTGGCAATCCGTCGGCTTCCGCGGCCAATACGTAATTAGCCGAAGGCAGATCCAGAAACGCGAAATTACCGGTTTCATCGGTGACGGTTTTGACGGGAGCGCCCTGAACGTCTCGATTCACCAGCGTGAGGCGTGCGCCCGGCACAAGGTAAGCCCGCGCAGAAGGATCGGCCGAAGCAGCACTCACCGTCCCCTTGATGCTCCCCGTCAACCCCTGCGCTCTGAGAATCTGCCATGGAGTAATCCCAACCAGGACCAGCACACACAGGCCAACGAACATTCGATACCGCCTGCTTCTCACCACCAAAGCAAGTGGTTTCCGGGCAAACTCGGCATCGAGTTCAGGCATTTGACCCTCCGAGAGACATTCGGCTCATTCAGGCGACGCGGTGTGGTGATCGGGAAATCAGCCAGCAACGCAATTCCAGATGTGTACGAGTTGGGCCGGCCACTGACCCAACAGGTAAGGAAAACTCTTTAACGAAGTGATACGATCTTGCAGACCAGTTGCCGTCTGGCCGGGATCGACGGCGTTCAAGATTGCGTGGCGCAGCTTATAACAAATACGGAACCGGCACAAGCCTGGTTCTTCGCGCGATGCTCGGCAAACTTTCAGATCTTAATAGACAGCAATTCCGGACAATTTTCCGATTTAGTCAATATTTAATGCGAAATGGGTTCGACTGCGAATCGGGTTTCACAGATGAACCGAATCGATCTTTATGGTGAGGTGATTTATTTTACGATCATGATGACCTTACGCTCGCGGGCGCCGTCGAACTCGCAGAGAAAAATGCCTTGCCAGCGACCCAGAAGGAGTTCGCCGTCTTTGAAAGGAACAGTCACACTCGGACCGACGAGACTGGCTTTGATGTGCGCATCAGAGTTTTCTTCGCCGTGACGAAAGCCCATCCCGTGTTGAGGAATCAGAGTGCGCAATGCGTGCAGCATGTCCCGCGGCACGTCAGGGTCGGCGTTTTCATTGATGGTGAGACCGGCGGTGGTATGTTGCACGTAGAGCACCACCACCCCTTCTTTTGCGTCTGATTCTTTCAGGCGCTTTCGCACTTCATCAGTGAACTCAACGAGCTCTTCGCGCTGATGTGAACGGACTTTAAGAACCTGCATGGGCCTGAATTATAACGCCGGCCCGTTAATGATGAGGAACGAGCAGGCGAGGAACCGGCCCGCTGACGGGGCTTTAGTTGTGAATGAAATCGAAAACCTCTAGCGAAACGCCGATGAGGGCGCTTCATCCCCGGATCCGGTTCGGCTTTCGACGGGGCCTAGCTTGGTCATGCCTTTAAAGTGCCAGCAGTCGACGCTCCACACCGGTACGATGCCTTCGCGATCGACACCCGTCGTGCACCATACGCCCGAGTCGCGATAGTCCGCCGGCGTCTTCAGTACCCTACCGCCGGCGCCGTAAAGTTTGTATTTCTTCAGGCGATCGTTGTAGAGGCTCAGTTTGTCGCCGCTCAGGATCTTTCTGTACGGCTCGTACTGAGCTTCTTCGGCTGCGGTCAGGTCGCCAAAGACTTTCTGGCCGGCGTCGCGCACCTTGACGCACATCGCGCGCGCTTCCGTGATCGTCATGTTGCCTTTGTAGGTTTCGACCTGAGTCGATTCGGCGAGCCCTTTTGATGTCGCTTCATCTATTTTGGCAATGCAAGCCCTGCCGTTCTCGAGCGCCAGCTTGCCATCCTCTTTAGGGTACATGCTGTCTTCCGGCTTCCAGTCGGCAAAGTTGGAAGCTGAATTGATGGCATCTTCGAGTTCCTTTGCGACTTTCTGTGCCATAACCACAGCCGAGCCGGCCAATATTACGCAGATAAATGTCGCCGTTGAAATCCTTCGAAACATCTCGTTTACCTCCTATGCGTCGCTATCATTTGAAATTGGCGAAAGTCGCTACTTAGCGCTCCACTTGCTCCCATCTTTGAACACCACTTCCTTTAGTGAACACTCTGCTTTGGTTGCCGCCGGCTCGAGTGGAGTCTGATCTTCGTAGGTCTTGCCACTTTCGATTGGCTTGCGGGTGGAACCTACAATGTTTTGCCAGACGATAGTTGTTTGTTCGACGGTCTTGCCACTCGCGTCGGTCTCTTTGAGGTTGATGTGAACTTCATCGATCGGTTTGTCGGTGTTTACTTTTATTTTGTACGAGACGTTTGTTTTGTCGGGGCTGATCCCGCCGTAAATAAATTCAACTGGAGCGCCGGTTGTGGTCTGCGGTGCAGCAGCCTGCGAATCCGCCTTTGACGATCGAGGCTCCGCCCCGCTGGCGGCTTGAGTGTTGGTAGCTGCCGGTTCATTCCTGGCGCAACCAGGAAGGAACAAAACAACCAGGATTAACCATGCGTACTTTTTCATTTTCGATTCTCCCTTTGTGAACACTGATGTAAATCTCCGGCGTTGTTGCCACCGCGACTCTACGCGCTTCTCGCGGCACGCGATGCTACGGGACGACAAAACCAGTTAACGGGCTGCCAAAAAAGGCATCCGTCTTGTAAGCATTCCGATCCCACGTGCCATCCTGATCGCCGGTAATTTGCACCGGCAATACGATGCGACCAGTTCCGAGGTTGTTCTGTTTGCCGACTCCCGAATCCACTAATTGACCATTCGGCCCCATGGTGAATTTTGCGGTACGCGCCAGTTTTCCATTTTCGAGGATTTTGATTTCATACTCGCCAGGATTTTCGTACATCTTGAAATCCATCGGATGAAATTCCGCCTGCTTGTCCCAGACCATGGCATTCACAACGAACTTCCGCAGGCAATACGTGTTCGGCGATTCTTCGTAGGCCGCATTCGTCACCAGGCAAGCGGTGTCGCCATATTTGCTACCGCCCCCGGCGCTGTCGGCCACAAGTTGCCCTTTGTAGTACAAATAGGCGGCGTACTTGCCGTAGTCGATGTTCCTGGGGTCGCTCTTGAACCACGTCGCAAACGAAAGCCGTGCTTCTGTTTGTGAAGGCCGATTGCCCGTGCGAATATCCAGGCCGTCATAGCTGTACACGTAGGCAATTGGCAGGGCCCAGTCGTAATTGACGTAATAAGAAAAGTTGTTTTTGAATTTCGGATTGCCTGAAGGATTGACAACAAACTTTTCGACTTTGAACTTGCCGGTGAAGAGATTCTTGTTGGCACCTTCGAGTTCGTTCTTGAGATTGATCTTGAAACCCGCCATGCCGGTTTCTATCGAGGTCTGTTCGTCTTTGACATCGTCGCTGTTCATGCCACATTCCGTGTGCCACCAGGAACCTTCTTTGGTTTCGTTGGTATTGCAATCAAACTTGATCCAGGACTTGCCCGAGGGCGTCATGAACTCCACCGACAATTGGCTGCCGGGCGGGATCGGCCCATTAACGCGAAACGCGATGCGCGGCGACCAGCTCCAGGTATCTTCATCGCGCTGGCCATTGCGGTAATACTGCCGGTGCGTGCGCAGATTGATTTGAATTGAAGGCTTGTTGATAGCGGCTTCGGTTGCCGTGGACCTCGTGTTTCTATTGTCCGGCTGTGGCTGCGCCGGTTGAGGGTTTGAGCTTGACGCCGGTTGTCCAGAATCAGTTTGGGTTGACTGGGGTTGGCCGAGCTTCGGCGTTTTGATTTTCGGAAACTGAGCGCGAGCTGCCTGAAAGCTGAATATGATCCCGGATATTAGAGTCAGCATTAACACAAAAAACTTCTTCATTGTTCTGCTCCTTTCGGTAAACCTATATCGGTGCGTTTTGTTCGCCTGTCGAAACCTGCTAATTGCTGATTCGACTCTGTTAGCGCCTTACTCTTATTCCTGACAAAGATTTGGTGCAGACCAGCATGACTGGATGATGCTCCGGTGAAATGAACCTTCGTTTCTTCAATCCGGTTACTGAAGCACACAATCCTCAAGCGCGGGCTCGTCGGTTGCAACCTTACCCATGCACTTACCTTTAATCGTTACCTTTTGGCCTGGCTTTAATTTAGAAATGGCCTCCTTCTCATCGCTGGCGAAACCAAAACAGTTGACGATCGGTTTCTGATTCGAGCCTACCAGGATGACCGCAGGCCTTCCCATGCCGTCGTCTGGAGTACTGGTCGTGCCAACAATGCCGGTAACAATCACGATCTTTCCCTGATAGATCTTGTCGGCTTCCGCTTCGTTCGACTGATATGCTTTATAGAAATCGTCGGCTGAGATTGTGATACTAGGTCCTTCGCGTTCGGCGCGCTTCTCGTCCATCGCTTTTCGGAAACTCGAACAACCAAGGACCAGTCCCAGCCATACAAATGAAACCAGCAGTAGGGAAACGTAGGATTTTTGAGTTCTCATCTTTTCTTTTCCTTTGTCAGGCCCCTGGGCTTTCTTCATCTCGAATCCGAAAGCATTATGGGCGGACGTTTATTCATTAAACGCACGCGCTGCTACCAGCGCTCGCTTTTGCATGTCAAAGACATAGTGGATCGCAGCGTGTGGGTTGCTTGAGCGATCGAAGATGAAATAGTCACCTGCCCAAACCGGATCGCTTAGCGGCCGGTTCGGCCATGCCACTCCCTGGATTTCGTAGACCTTCTCACTGCGGTTGGGGATGAGCACATGTCTTATAAAGATTCGTTCCAGGCCTTCTTCTGTGGTCACGGTGAACGACGAAAATCTTTTACTCTTGTTCAGCATCAGGTTCTGTAACTCGGCATTCTCGGGCACGCTTGATTCCACGATCTTTATCTCCGGTGCAAAATCTTTGAGCACATCTTCCCCTTTGGCGTGATGATGTGGATTGGGAATTGTTGTTTGGGCGCCCGGTTTGCTCGGACGTTGTTGAAGGTTGGGCGCAACCCCAAGGCTCAGCGCGCCCACCATTAGGAAAGATGCAAGATTATTCATGGGCTTACTTCCATCTTGCGGTGCCGCGAACTCTAAACCTGAATTGTTTTGTCGTCCACATTTGCTTTGTCTGTAAGCGTGCATCGAGGCACAAGGACCTAATTCACTGCTGGCGGTTCTACCGCTGAGACGAGCTACGGAACATCCACAAGGTATCCGGAGATAGTAAGAGAGAGACTGGCATCTCCAGCGTTTCCATTTCGCGAGGCGCTGAAAGTCACCGTTGAACCTGGATCGGCGTATATGCGTGTCTGTTGGCTAACACAATAGACATCACTGCCGAAATTTCCTTGTGACGTCAGCGCCAAGGTATGAGGCACGACATGGTTATTTAGTGAAGTTTGGATCTTAGCCAGCATTTTCTGCCCGGCCGGTAACAAGGCAGTCCCTGATGCGAACTCAATGACCAACCGCTTACCGCCAGGAACAACAAGCGCCGTGTTGGAGCCAGTGAATACTCCATCAGGTATTGCCACATCCTGTTCCAGCTGAATGGCTTGTCGGACAGGATTATCTACGTCGCGCACCGGCTGGGTAACGGCGGTGCCCACCAACCTCACATCCTGCGGCGCTTTATTGTTTTGACCGGCTCCAGTGCGCGGCGTGACGAGCGCGATCAAGCTCATAAGCGCTAGCAAACCCGTGAAAACGATGAGCGAATTCTTGAATTTGTACACAAAGTTTTCTCCTACCGAAGCTGGGTTTCCAGCTAGGTACGACGGAAACCGCGGAGCTTATTACCACGAGCGCCGGATATTCTCTTCAAAGAGACTTCCGTGTCGGCTGGCGCTTCCGGAATGGCATTGCCTTTGGTGCATTTCCGCCATAACATCTCAACCCCCAGTTCTAATGGTTGTGGTGTTTTTATGCCCGACCGGCTGGTATCTCGGCCCCTAAATAGTTCCTAAGCCGAGATTATTGGAGGAGACCCCATGTCCCAGGCTACTCGGTTTCGCTCGCTTGTCATTTTGCTGAGCGTGACTGTGTCGATCTTCAGTTTAGACACGAGCGCATCTTTGGGCGTCGGCCAGGAACCTTCGCCGGATGAAGCCCGGATGCGCGTGGAAACTTGACACCCGTAAGAAACAGTTACAGCAAGAGTTTGCCGCAAACGAGAACTTCGAGATCAAAAATCTGGCGATTCGAAAACTTATCTTTGAAGGCGATAAGGCTTCTGCACAAGTAACGCTGGAAATCACCGCAACCGACATCAAAACAAATCAGCCTGCCACGGCCTTCGGAAAAATGAATCGGGTACTGGAGTTCGTGAAGGAGTCGGGGTTCTGGAAGATTGCGCGCGACGCTTCGGCCGAAGAGGATCTGGCCATTGCTCTGATCGCCGCAAATGACGAGCGGCGTTATTCGCTTCTCTTACAAAACAATGAGTTGGTCAATTCGCAGTTGATCGGCGCGCTAAAGCTGTTAGGAGATCGCTCAACTGACTATCGAGAACAATTGAGAATCTACGCGCTGGGCGAAAGGCTGGCCGAGAAAATCGGCGACAAACATCGCACGGCCGAAATGTTGAATAGCGTCGCGGCGATGCACCGCATGTTGGGCGATTATCCCAGCGCGATAGACTTTGCTAATAAGAGTCTCGCCATCAGTGAAGCGACCGAAGATCAAACCGGAATAGCGAACTCGCTCCTGGCGCTCGGAGTCCTTAGCTATTCACAAGGTAGTTATACAGCGGCCCTTGAGTATTACCGCAAGAGTTTGTCGCTCAGTAAGTCTCTGGGGGACAAGAAGGGCATTGCGCTGGCTTTGAGCGGTCTTGCACAGGTAGCGGAGGAGCTTGGGGATTATGCCGAAGCACTTGATTCCTACAATAAGAGCCTGGCGCTCCGTAGTGAATTAGGAGACAAGGCCAAAGTTGCGTTAGGCCTCAATGCAATAGGTGTAATTTATTTCCGCCAGGGAAATTACTCTCAGGCATTGGAGTACGCGCGAAAAAGCATGGCGTTGAGTGAGCAGGTGAAGAGCACGCAAGGGATTGCCCAGACTCTCAGCACCATCGCGAGCGCGAGCGCTTTCGTTGCGCGAAACAATCGGAGACAAGCTCGGCATCGCCCAATCTCTTAACAGCATCGCTCACGTTCATCAGGACCTTGGTGATTACGCGAAAGCAATCGAGTTTGCGCAGCACGCGTCCGCACTCGCACGAGACATAGGCAATCGCGAAACCCTCTGGAATGCCCAGACCGTGGTCGGAAAATCCTATCGTGCGCTGAACAGGTTTGCGCCGGCTGAGGAAGCATTGTCAGAGGCGATCGCTACTATCGAGGCCTTAAGATTTCGGGTCGCGGGCGGCGAAAGCGACCAGGAGCAATTCTTTGAGAATAAGGTCGCTCCTTACCAGGAAATGGCCAAGCTGCTTCTCTCCCGGAACAGCACAAGCGAGGCTCTCAATTATTTGGAGCGTGCCAAAGCCCGTGTGCTTCTGGATGTGCTGCGCCGTGGCAGGATGAATGCCACGAAAGCTATGAGTGCAGATGAGCGCCGGCGCGAAGAAGAGATGAGGGCGGCGCTGACCTCGCTCAACACGCAACTGGCACGAGAGAGGTCTCGCCCGCAGCCCGACAAGTTGCGCCTCACCGACCTGGAAGCGCGATTGGAGAAAGCTCGCCTTGAACGTGAAAACTTCGAAGCAAGTCTTTACGCCGCGCATCCGGAATTGAAAACGCAGCGCGGCGAAACCGCGCCTTTGCGAATCGACCAGGCAAGCGAACTGGTGTCTGACGATCGGACTGCGCTGCTCGTATATACGGTGGCCAACGATCAAGTCTACTTATTCGTGCTTACAAAGGCGATGGGAACTTCAGGCGTGGATTTGAAGAGCTATACGCTGCCTATCAAGCGTAATGAGCTCGCTGCGAAGGTTGAAAGGTTTCGGCAACGATTGGCCAACCGCGACCGTGACTACGCGGATTCTGCAACCGATGTTTACAACCTGCTGATCAAGCCCGCTCAGGAGCAGTTGCACGGAAAGAGCGCGCTTGTGGTTGTGCCCGACGACGTGCTGTGGGACTTGCCGTTTCAAGCCTTACAACCAGCAGGTGGTCACTATCTGATCGAAGACCACGCCATTTCTTACGCGCCGTCCCTGACTGTGCTGCGAGAGATGATAGCAAAGCGGCATCGAGGAACGGATGCCGCGTTGTCAACCTTACTTGCCATCGGGAATCCCTTTCTCGGCCAGCAGACCAAGGCACGCGCGCGTATGGTCTTGATGAATGAAGCGCTCGAGCCTCTTCCCGAAGCCGAACGGCAGGCGAAAATGTTGGGACAGTTGTACGGAATCAAAAGCAGCAAGGTGTACGTTGGAGCCGAGGCGCGCGAAGACCGTGTGAAAGCCGAAAGCGGACGGTATCGCATCCTGCAACTCGCTACCCATGGGATTCTTAACAACACCAATCCGATGTATTCGCACATTGTCCTCTCACAGTCTACGGGTGACTCGAAAGAGGACGGCCTCCTTGAAGCCTGGGAAATAATGAATCTCGATCTCAAAGCAGATCTGGTAGTTTTGTCTGCCTGCGACACTGCTCGCGGTCGCATCGGCGCCGGCGAGGGTGTGATCGGCTTAACCTGGGCATTCTTCGTGGCGGGAAGTCCCACGACTGTCGTCAGTCAATGGAGTGTGGAATCAGAAAGCACGACCGAGCTGATGTTGAGCTTTCACCGGAATCTGAGGGCGCCCGGCAGGGGCTTGCAATATGCGATGAGTAAAGCCGAAGCGTTGCGACAGGCACAGTTAAAGCTGCTGCGAACGAAGCGTTACCAACATCCGTTCTTCTGGGCGGGATTCGTGATCGTTGGGGATGGAGGGTGAAGAAGTTGGCGCTGTTCTTGCCGGCGATCACGGTTGGTTCGATCTCTTCTGCGCTTCGACGCTGCGCAAGAGACTTTTCGCAACTGAAGATTTGGGATTCGCGGCCACCAGTTTTCGTAACTCGCGCGCAGAATCGTCAAGCAGTCCGGCATTGGCATAAGCGATTCCCAACACCAGGTGCGAGCGCGGCTCACGCTGGCGGATCTGCGCTAATTCTTCGGCTTTGGTGGTGTCGAGAATTCTGAATTTGGTCTCCGCAGCCGCCGGCGGGGGCATTAACACTTCCTCGCCTTTTCTGGTCGCTCTAACTTGCCAGGTGTAAATGCGGCCGCGTTCGAGCGGCCTGTTCAATCTCCACTTCGTTCCAGTAAGTACCTCACTGGCAGCGATCTTCTTTGCGTCACTACCATAGATAGTCACCACGTAACTCTCCGCGCCATCAATAGCGCGCCAGCGGAAAATTGGCGTGCGCGACTCAACCGCGGTCGCGACTGGATTCAACAAGCCATAATCCGAAGTGCCGGCGCCCATCAGCCTGCCCGAACGGCCCTTGAGTTCAGCGATCGACGAGGGCGATCCCACGCGGCCACTCTTGAGCGCGGCTATTACCTCGTTCTGAGTTTGAGCGGGCGCCGCTTCGAGACCTGAAAGCTTGTCGTCACTGTTCAACGCGACCCGATTGTCCCCATCGATGAGCTCAACCACCTGACCAGTGTTGCTCTCCTGCGCAGGCGACGAATTGTCGGTGGTTACCGGCTCGAGAGACGGAGCCGGGGAACTGGCAGCAACAACTTTCTCTTGTTGATCACGTTGAATTCG
>WNGE01001617.1_pt1 | contig 28788 bp, 26 predicted proteins | sample 5400651 | NCBI WGS metagenome assembly WNGE01 (sample SAMN13153370, study PRJNA577476) | soil metagenome | isolation source: 60 cm soil or saprolite under grassland replicate 2 | place: USA:California | collected 2016-06-15
CCGGGTCCCACGAGCCGTCCCCGTTGAAGACCACGATGTCGCCGCGGTGGATGCCGCGGACGTCGTAGACGAGCTTGTTGACCAGCACCCGGTCGTTGATCTCGAGCGTGTTCTCCATCGACCCGGACGGTATGAAGAAGGCCTGGATCGCATAGGTCTTGATGACGACCGCGAGCAGCAGGGCGATGACGACCAGGATCGGGAACTCGCGCCAGAACGACCGCTTCCTGCGCCCGCGGCGGGCGGCCGGCTTGCGGCCGCCGGAGGCGGCCTTGCCGTCCGGTCCCGCGTCCGCCGCGCTGTCGCCGTTCCCGGCCGACCCGCTGGCCTCGGCGTTGCTGCTGGCCTCGGCCCCGTCACTGGCCTCGGCCTTGCTGCTGGTTTCCGCCTGGGCCTGGTCCGGCGCCTCGGCGTCCGGCGCCTGGGCATCCGGCGTCTCAGCGCCGCTCATCCGCGCCCCTTCCGAGACCCGCGCCCCTCGTCGGGGTTCACCGTCATCGAGTCGAGCTTAGCGCCAAATCCAGCGCCAAATCCCGGCCGCAGGATCGCCAGCCCTGCGCCATCGCGGCGAGGTGGACAAGCCGGGCAACTGCCAGGCCTGATCACATTTCCGCACGTTACGGGGTTAATGCCGACGCCTGCGGAGCAGGAGCACCGGGGCCGCGAGGACCCCGGCCGCGCCCGCCACCGGGGCAGCGGCCAGCGCGGCCTGGCTGCCCTCGAGCACGGCGGCGCCCGCGGTGCCCGCGTGCAGCGCCGCCTGCTGGAAGGTCGTCGGGATGGGCAGGTCGCGCAGCTGCGACGGCGGCCAGATGATCAGGAACGCCCGGCCGACGACCTGGTTCTCCGGGATGGTGCCGCCGCCGGGGTCACCGGTGTGGTAACGCGAGTCATCGGAGTCGCTGCGATGATCACCCATGACCCAGAGGTGCCTGGACGGGACGACCGCGCTGAACTTGAAGGTGGAAGGCGGGTTGCCTCCGAACAGGTACTGGTTCTCGGTCAGCGGGACGCCGTTGACCGTGACCTTCCCGTCGGTGCAGCAGGCCACGTGGTCACCGGGCAGGCCGATCACGCGCTTGATGTAGTAAGTCTGGTCGCTGTGCAGCCCGAGCCCGGACAGCACGTCGTCGAAGACCCGGACCACCGGGTTGCTGGACGGCGGCGGGGCGTCGGGGCCCCACGAATCCTGCCCGCTGAACACGACGATGTCGCCGCGGGCGATGCCGCGGAAGTGATAGACGACCTTGTTCACCAGGACCCGGTCGCCAACCTCGAGCGTGTTCTCCATCGACGCGGACGGGATCCGGTACACCTGGATGATGAACGCCTTCACCAGCAAGGTGAGGATGGCGGCCGCGATGACGATGGTCAGCAGTTCGCGGGCGAAGCTCTTTTTCTTCTTCTTCTTGGCCGCGGGAGCGTCGTTGTCCGGCTCCGCCTCGGGGCCGGCATCCGGCTCCGAGGCGGGAGCCGGGGCAAGAGTGCCAGGATCTTGCTGGTCGTCCATTGCCCGGCGTCAGCTGCCGGTCTGGTCGCGACGCTCCTTGATGCGGGCTGCCTTGCCGCGCAGTTCCCTGAGGTAGTACAGCTTGGCGCGGCGCACCTGGCCCCGGGTGACGCGCTCGATCTTATCGATCGACGGGCTGTGCACCGGGAAGGTCCGCTCGACGCCCACGCCGTAGCTGACCTTGCGGACGGTGAACGTCTCCCGGGCCCCGCTGCCCTGGCGCCGGATCACCACGCCCTGGAACACCTGGATCCGGGAGCGGTTCCCCTCGGTGACCCGGACGTGAACCTTGAGCGTGTCCCCGGGCCGGAAGTCCGGGATGTCAGACCGGGTCTGGGCCTGCTCGATTTCGGCAATCGCGGTATGCATGACAGCGGTTTCCTCGATGGTGGTCGTGGCGGGCACCCGGCGCCGGCCGACTCGCGCCATGCAGACCTCGGGGGTCCCCGGCCAGGTGCCTGAAAAAGACAGCGGACTTCAGTGTGCCATATCTTCGGCACTAACCGGAAAGCCAGCCTCGGCCAGCACCTCCCGGTCGCGGCGATCCAGGTCGCGCAGTTCCCCGAGCAGATCGGGCCGGTGCGCGGCGGTCCGGCGCAGCGCCATGTCCCGGCGCCAGCGCGCGATCGCCGCGTGGTGGCCGGACAGCAGCACCTCGGGCACCTCGCGCTCCCGCCAGGCCCGCGGCCTGGTGTAGACCGGGCCCTCGAGCAGCCCGCGCATGGCGCCTCCGGGGTCCCCGTCACCGCCGAACGAGTCGTCGCCGACCGAGGACGCGTTGCCCAGGACGCCGGGGAGCAGCCGTCCCACTGCCTCGATAATGACCAGGGCGGCAGCCTCCCCGCCGGCCAGCACGTAGTCCCCGATGCTGACCTCGTCCACCGGCATCCGGTCACGCATCGCCTCGACGACCCGGCCGTCGATGCCCTCGTAGCGCCCGCAGGCGAACACCAGCCGCGGCTCGGCCGCGTACCTGGCCGCGATGTCCTGGCCGAACGGCACTCCGCTCGGCGTCGGGACGATCAGCCGGGCGGATTCCCCGCCAGCGGGGACGATCTCGTCGAGCGCGTCGCCCCAGACGTCCGGCTTCATGACCATGCCGGGCCCGCCGCCGAACGGCAGGTCGTCCACGGTGTGATGGACGTCTGTGGCCCAGCGGCGCAGGTCGTGCACGCCGAACTCGATGTCGCCCCGGACCGCCGCCTTCCCGATCAGCGAGACGCCGAGCGGGCTGCCGAAGTACTCCGGGAAGATCGTCACGATGTCGATGCGCAGTGCTTTTTTCCGGCCCACGCCCGCTCCTTCTATACCTATCCGGCTACTCCGCCTGGGCGTGGTCAAGCAGTCCGGGAGGCGGATCGATGACCACGACGCCGGCCCGGAGATCGACCTCGGGCACGATCGCCTTCACGAACGGGACCAGCGCCTCGCCGCCGGGTTCGTCCTGGCGCCGCACCACCAGCAGGTCCTGGCCGTAGTGCAGTACATCGGTGACCACGCCCACCGGATCGCCGGCACAGGTCCGCACGGACAGGCCGATCAGCTCGTAGTCGCGGAACTCGTCCGGGTCGCCGGTGTCCGGCAGCTGGCTGGAGTCCACGCTCAGCCAGCTGCCGGTCAGCTCGGCGGCCGCGGTCCGGTCGGTGATCCCGGCGAACGCGACCAGCAGCTGGCCCGAGTGCCAGCGCACCGAGGCCACCGTCAGGCGCTCCCCGCCGGTGCCATTCTCAGGGCCGGCGTCGTCGGGAGTGCTCCGGGCGTCGAGGGTGGCGCCCACAGCGAACCGGAGGTCAGGCTCGTCCGTCCTGACCCCGATCACGACCTCGCCGCGGATCCCGTGCGGACGGCCAATCCGGCCGACGACTACCCGCATCGAATCAGCGGATCTCGTTGGCGTCCAGCAGGTCGATCCGGACGTAGCGGCCATCCGCCAGGGCGCCGATCACGGTACGCAGCGCCCGGGCGGTGCGCCCGCCCCTCCCGATGACCTTGCCGAGGTCGTCGGGATGCACCCGCACCTCGAGGACGCTGCCCCGGCGCAGCGACCTGCTAGCCACCTGGACATCGTCCGGATACTGGACGATGCCCCGGACCAGGTGCTCGAGGGCTTCCTCAAGCACGCTAGGCTCCGCTCCCCGAATCGCCGTCCGCGGGCTTCGCGTCCGCGGCCTTCGCGTCCGCGGCCTTCGCGTCGGCGCTACTCGCCTCGGCGGGGGCCTCGCTCGCGGCGGGGGCAGGCCCGGCGGCCTCGGCGGCCGGGGCCTTGTCCTCGGCTGCACTGTCCTTGGGCGCACTGTCCTTGGGCGCACTGTCCTTGGCCGCAGTGCTCCTGGCGGGCTTGGACGCCTTGCTCGCGACCTTGCTCTCCTTGGCGCCTTCCTTAGCCGCCTTGCCGGCCTGGCTCTCCTTGGCCGCGGCCTCGAAGCGCTCCTTCTTGTCCGCGCGCGGTCCGGCCGTGCGCAGGGTGCCTTCGCTCCCCGGTTCCCCGGTGAACTTCTGCCAGTCCCCAGTGATCTTGAGCAGGACGCGGACCGGGTCGGTGGGCTGCGCGCCCACCGAGAGCCAGTGCTGCACCCGCTCGGAGTTCACTTCGATGAGCGAGGGCTCGGCCTTCGGGTGATACTTGCCGATCTCCTCGATGGCGCGCCCGTCGCGCTTGGTGCGTGCGTCCGCGACGACGATCCGGTAATAGGGTTCCCGGATCTTGCCCAGGCGCTTCAGCTTGATCTTGACAGCCACGGCTGTGGTCTTCTCCCAGCGTTGAGATGCGATGCGGCGGAACCGCGCCGACCGGGGAACAGCCGACAGGACCGCACAGATGAGCCAGGCCCGGCGAACGAGGAGAGGGCGTCGCATGGCCTAGCGGTCAGCATCACATTGTGCCAGACAACCGGCCCTGACTAGTAATCATCGCTCAGGACCCCAGGTTCGGCGGCCTGACCCGCCGGGAACAGGGAGCAAAGGGAGGGGCAGGGGAGGTGGGCGGGGGTGGCGGATGAACCGCGCACGGCGATACCGATGAGGCGCCTGGCGGGCTCACTGCAGGTGCCCTACCTCGGAATCTCACGGATTGAAACAGTTACATAACGTACGTTGACTCCCGCCAAACGGGCATCCTAGCGTTGCCATACTGTTCTTTATCTGTACGTCTGTTCGCAGAGCGCACGAATCCATCGGCGCGGCGGGCAGACTCTCACAAAGTGATAGGAGCCCGCATATTAGGCATCCCGTACCGAGGCCCCCTGGACCCGATGCCACCGAGCGCATGCCGCTTTCACGCGCGGCGCTCCCTCACCGGGATTTAGGTGATGTTAGCCTCGTGGCGCCGCAGCACCCTGAGCCCATCCGCAAGGGTCGCCGGTGTCACCTCAGACGCGGTCCCGCGCCCTCGGCGCGACCTCAAAGGGAGATCGATTGCACATGAGTGACCAGACTGCGCAACCCGATGGCACGTCAGAGGTGCCCGGGGGGACGACATCCCCACTGGAGCGGGGGGGTTTGGGGGGGCCGATCAGCAGGCGTGGCCTGCTGCGCACGGCCGGCGCCAGCGCGGCCGTCGTGGGAGGCGGCGGGCTGCTCGAGGCCTGCAGCTCGAGCATCAAGGGCGCCAGCGGCGGTTCCACGTCGACCACGGGCGGCGGCGGCACCAAGGACATCGTGATCGGCTTCATCCACCCGCTCACCGGGGCGCTGGCCGGCTTCGGCTCGTCGGACAACTGGATCATGACCAAGATCGCCCAGACGCCGCAGTACAAGAACGGCTTCAAGATCGGCGGCAAGACCTACAAGGTCACGGTCAAGTCCTACGACACCCAGTCCGACCCGAACCGGGCCGGCGACCTGGCCAACCAGGCCATCTTGTCGGACAAGGTGGACGTGCTGCTGACCTCCTCCACACCCGAGACGGTCAACCCGGTCGCGACCAAGGCCGAGACCCTGGGCACGCCGGTCATCTGCGGAAACGTGCCCTGGCAGGCCTGGTACGCCAACCTGGGCGGCAACCCGACCCCGGGCAAGAGCACGTTCAAGCCCAAGTACGCGACGATGTACTTCCTCGGCGTCAACGACCTGTGCGAAGCCTTCATCCCGATGTGGAACCGGATCCAGAAGCAGCTGCACACCGACAAGAACGTCGGCTGCGCGTTCCCGAACGACTCGGACGGCAACGCCTTCCGGGCCGCGTGGCCGGTCTTCGCCCACCCGGCCGGCTACACGCTGGTCGACCCGCCGGCCTACACCGACGGGCTCACCAACTACTCCTCGATGATCAATCAGTTCAAGGCGCACAACTGCGAGTACTTCACCAACGTGCCGCTGCCGCCGGACTTCAACGTGATGTGGAAGCAGGCCGCCCAGCAGGGCTACAAGCCGAAGCTGGCCACGGTGGCCAAGGTGCTGCTGTTCCCGTCGGACGTCAAGGCGCTCGGCAGCCTGGTCAACAACGTGGCCACCGACGCCTGGTGGACGCCCAACATGCCGTGGAAGTCCTCGCTTACCGGGGAGACCTGCCAGCAGATCGCCGACCAGTATGAGGCGGCCACCAACCAGCAGTGGGTGCAGGCGCTGTCCAACTACAGCCTCTTCGAGGTCGCCTACGCGGCGCTGGTCGCCTCGGGCGACCCGCACGACAAGGCCGCGGTGGCCGCCGCCATGTTCAAGGTGAACATCGAGGGCCTGGCCGGGCAGCTCGACTGGACCTCGAGCAAGAACCCGGCGCCCGGCGTGGTGGACACCCCGTGCGTCGGGGTGCAGTGGAAGCCCAGCTCCAAGTGGGGTTACTCGATGGCGGTCGTGGACAATACGCTGATGCCGAACGTGCCGACCACGGGAACCCTCGAACCGACGAACAAGTAACCGGATGACAAGTCCCCTGCTCGAACTGGACCGCGTGACGAAGCGGTTCGGCCGTGTCGTCATCGCGGAGGACCTCTCGTTCACCGTCGGGCCAGGCGATGTGGTCGGGATCGTGGGGCCGAACGGAGCGGGCAAGACCAGCCTGTTCGGCCTCATCTCCGGCGACCTGTCGCCGGGCGCCGGGCAGATCCGTTTCGCCGGGCGCCCGGTAACCAAGCTGGACGCCGCGGCGCGGTGCCGGCTCGGCATCGGGCGCACGTACCAGGTGCCCCGGCCGTTTACCGACATGACCGTGTTCGAGAACGTGCTGGTGGCGGCGCAGCAGGGCGGCGGCCTGCGGCGGCGGGCCAGTTACGCGGCGGCGGTGCAAGCCCTGGAGCAGGCCGGCATGACCGGCGAGGCGAACCTGCCCGCCGCCCGGCTCGGCCTGCTCCAGCGCAAGCGGCTGGAGCTCGCCCGGGCCCTGGCCTCGCGGCCCCGGCTGCTGCTGCTGGACGAGGTGGCGGGCGGCCTCACCGACCCCGAGGTGGCCCAGCTGGTCGAGATCGTCCGCGGCGTCAACGCCGAGGGGATCGCGGTCATCTGGATCGAGCACGTGGTGCGGGCGCTCACCGCCGCGGTGAGCCGGCTGATCTGCCTGGCCGGGGGGCAGTTCGTCGGCGACGGCGAGCCGGCCGCGGTGCTGGCCAACCCGGCGGTCCGCGAGGTCTTCCTCGGCTCCGAGGTCACCGCCTCGCTCAGCGGCGGGACTCTCACCGCCGAGATCGGCGACCCGGGAGAGGGCGCATGAGTGAGCGGACGGATAACGGCGGCACGCCGCTGCTCGAGGTGCGCGACCTGACCGTGCACCACGGCCAGCTGCGGGCGCTCGACCGCGTGTCGCTGCGGGTGTTCCCCGGCGAGGTGTACGCGATCATCGGCGCGAACGGCGCGGGCAAGTCGACGCTGCTGCGCACGATCGCCGGCCTGCACCAGCCGACCGACGGCGCGATCTTGTACGACGGCAAGGACATGACCAAGGTCAGGCCGGAGCGCCGCGCCACCGGCGGGATCGTCATGGTGCCGGAGGGGCGGCGGCTGTTCGGCTCGCTCACCGTGGAGGAGAACCTCAAGGTCGGCGCTACCTACGCGCGGAAGGGACCGTGGACGATCGAGCGCGTCTACGAGCTCTTCGCCTGGATGAAGGACCGCAGGACGCAGCGCACGGCCCAGCTGTCCGGCGGTGAGCAGCAGTCGGTCGCGATCGGCCGGGCGCTGGTCGCCAACCCGCGGGTATTGCTGCTCGACGAGCTGTCCCTGGGCCTGGCGCCCGTGATCGTGCAGCGCATCTACGCGATGCTGCCGCAGATCCTGTCCACCGGGCTCACCGTGCTGCTGGTCGAGCAGGACGTCAGCCAGGCGCTGCGGGTGGCCTCGCACATCCAGTGCCTGCTCGAAGGCCACACCACGCTGGAAGGCCGGCCGTCGGAGGTCACCGCCGAACAAGTCGAGGCCGCCTACTTCGGCCTAGGCGCCGACCCGGACGGGGGGCCAGGGGGGTACGGGGGGCCGGCCAGGCCCCCCCAAGGGGGGTCTGGGGGGATGGGTCTCTCCCAAGGGGGGTCCGGGGGGATGGGTCCCCCCGGGAGAAAGAGCAGGGGGGGTCTGGGGGGGATCGTTCCCCCCGAGAGAACGGAGCCGTTATGGCATGGGTCAACGCCATCATCCAGGGCATCCTGACCGGCGGGCTCTACGCGCTGTTCGCCTGCGGGCTCTCGCTGATGTTCGGGGTCATGAAGGTCGTCAACCTGGCGCACGGCGACCTCGCGGTCATCGGCGCGTACGTCGCGCTCGGCGTCATCACCGTCACCCATATCCCGGCGCTGTGGTCGTTCGTGATCGTGGTGCCGCTCATGGCCGTGCTCGGCTACGTGCTCCAGCGGACGCTGATCCAGGCGGCGCTGGACCGCGGCGTGCTCATCACGCTGCTGGTGACGTTCGGCGTCTCGGTGGTGATCGAGAGCGGGCTGCTGCAGTTCATCAACGCCGACAGCCACTCGCTCGGGGTGGGCGAGTCCATCGTCACCGGCTCGTTCTCGATCGGCTCGCAGATCCAGCTCTCCTACCTGCTGCTACTGATCTTCACGGTGGCGGTCGTGGTGCTGCTCGGCCTGCAGTACTTCCTGTTCGCATCCAGCTACGGTCGGATGATCAGGGCCGTGGCCGACGACCAGGAGGCGGCGCAGCTGTCCGGAATCGACTACCGGCACGTATTCGGCATCGCGGCGGCGATCGCGTTCGGCACGGTGGCACTGGCCGGCATCGCGTACGGCATGTACTCGCAGTTCTCGCCGACCACCGGCACGGACACCATCCTGCTCTTCGCGTTCGCCGCGGTGGTCATCGGCGGCCTGGGCTCGCTATGGGGCACGCTGCTCGGCGGCATCGTGCTCGGGGTCGCCCAGCAGATCGGCGCCCAGATCAACCAGGCCGACCAGGTCCTGGCCGGCTACCTCGTCTTCCTGCTGGTGCTGGCGGTCCGGCCCCAGGGCCTTACCGCCAGGAGGGCGCAGTCATGAGCGTGGTGACAGACACCCCGGCCCGTTCGGAAGAAAATTTCCGCGTGACCCGGTCACGGCGGAACGTGGCCTGGACCGGAGCCGGCGCCCTGATCGTCGTGGTCGTGCTCGCCCTGTTCCCCTACATCGTGTACTCCGGCACCACCAGCCTCATGGTGCAGGCGTTCATCGTGATCACCCTGGCCAGCATGTGGAACCTGATGGCGGGCTACGCCGGCCTGGTGTCGGTGGGACAGCAGGCGTTCGTGGGGCTCGGGGCGTACTTCGTGCTGATCCTGGCCCAGCACAGCCTCTCGCCGTTCGGCGGGCTCCCGGTCGCGGCCATCGGCTGCGGAGTGGCCGCCGTGCCGCTGTGGTGGCTGATCTCGCGGCTGCGCAGCGGGTACTTCGCCATCGCCACGTGGGTGCTCGCGACCGCGATCATGCTGTTCATCGAGAGGTTCCCGTCCATCGGCGGCGGCACCGGCATGTCGCTGCCCGGGCTGTCCGGCTACGACCCGACGCTGCTGGTCGCGTACACGTACTGGATCGGGCTGGCCGTCACCGTCCTGGCGCTGGTCACCGTGTACCTGCTGCTGCGCGGCCGGCTCGGGCTCGTGCTCACCGCGATCCGCGACGACGAGGTGGCCGCGCGCAGTTCCGGGGCGCGGGTCGGCCTGGCCCGGATGCTGGTCTACGTGGTGGCCGCGGTCGGCTGCGGCGCGGCCGGGGCATTGCTCGCGATCAGCCAGCTCATCGTGCAGCCTGGCGCCGTGTTCACCGTGCAGTGGACGGCAATAATGGCCTTCGCGGTGATCATCGGCGGGCTCGGCACGATCGAGGGTCCGATCATCGGCGCCATCGTGTACATAATCCTGCAGCGGACGCTGCAGTCCTACGACGCCTGGTACCTGATCGTGCTCGGGCTGGTGGCGATCTTCGTCGCGCTGTTCGCGCGCCGCGGCCTGTGGGGCCTGGTGGACGATCACCTGCACATCCGGCTGTTCCCGGTCGGATACTGGCTATGGACGCCGGAAAGTACAGGCCGGCGCGGGCCAGGCCGGCGCGGGATCCGAGCCCGCCGCGGCGGACGGCACAGCTGAGCGCGTAGGGGGTTGGGCGGGGGGAGAATGGGCGCGTGCTGCTTAGTGAGATCGCAGAGGTGTCGCGGGCGGTGGCGGGGACCAGCGCACGGCTGGCGAAGATCGAGCTGCTGGCCGCCGCGCTGCGCGAGGCCGGGCCGCTCGAGGTGCCGATCGCCGTGGCCTACCTGTCGGGTGAGCTGCCGCAGCGGCAGATCGGGGTGGGCTGGGCGGCCCTTCGGGACGGGTTCGCCCCGGCGCAGGCGCCCGCGCTGACGCTGTCCGAGGTGGACTCGGGGTTCAGCGCGATCGGCGCGGTGTCCGGGAAGGGTTCGGCGGCCGCACGCAAGGCGCTCGTCGGCGAGCTGTTCGGCCGCGCCACTCCGGACGAGCAGCGGTTCCTGGTCGGCCTGCTGTCGGGCGAGCTGCGCCAGGGCGCGCTCGAGGGGGTCATGACCGAAGCCGTCGCCCGGGCCGCCGACGTGCCGGTGGCGGAGGTCCGCCGGGCCATGATGCTGCGCGGCTCGCTCGGCGTGGTGGCCTCCGCCGCGCTGAGCGGGGGCAGTGCGGCGCTGGGCGCGTTCGGCCTGGAGGTCGGCCGCCCGGTCCGGCCGATGCTCGCGGCCAGCGCGCCCACCATCGCCGACGCCCTGGACAAGGTGGGCGCTCAAGGGGCCGAGGCGGCGCTGGAGTGGAAGCTGGATGGCATCAGGATCCAGGCGCACCTGTCCGGCGGGAACGTCCGGTTGTTCACCCGGACCCTGGACGACATCACCGCCCGGCTGCCCGAGGTGGTTTCCCAACTGGCGAAGCTGCCGGTGACGACCGCCGTCTTCGACGGCGAGCTGATCGCGCTGCGCGAGGACGGCAGGCCGCTGCCGTTCCAGGACACGGCATCGCGCACCGCGACGCAGGACGCCGGGCCTTCGGTCCCGCTGTCGGTGTTCCTGTTCGACGTCCTGCACCTGGACGGCGCCGACCTGATCGACGCGGAAGACCGGCAGCGGCACGCGGCGCTAGTCCGTTCGGTACTGCCTGAGCTGCTCATGCCGCGCCTGGTCACGGCCTCGGCCGAGGAGGCCGCGGCGTTCTTCTCCGGCGCGCTGGCGCACGGCCACGAGGGCGTCGTGATCAAGTCGTTGACCGCGCCGTACGCGGCCGGGCGGCGCGGCGCCGGGTGGATCAAGGTCAAGCCGCGGCACACGCTCGACCTGGTGGTGCTGGCCGTCGAATGGGGTCACGGGCGGCGCCGCGGCTGGCTGTCCAACCTGCACCTGGGCGCCCGCGACCCGTCTGCCGGCGGCTTCGTCATGCTCGGCAAGACGTTCAAGGGGCTGACCGACGAGCTGCTCACGTGGCAGACCGAACGGCTCCTGGCCCTGGAGGAGCGCCGCGATTCGTACACCGTCTACGTGCGCCCCGAGCTCGTGGTGGAGATCGCCTTCGACGGCGTGCAGCGCAGCCCCCGCTACCCGGGCGGCCTGGCGCTGCGGTTCGCCCGCGTGCTGCGCTACCGCGAGGACAAGACGGCCGCCGACGCCGACACGATCGACACCGTGCGCGCACTCAGCCCTGAGTAGGCCCCGGCTACTTCTTCTTGCGCTTGCTGTTGCCGCCGCGGAAGGCGGCGGGGATGTTGCCCTGCGGGCCCTGCGGCGGGAAGTTCAGGCCGGACGACGGCAGCTTGGACAGCTGCTCGGCCAGGTTCTCCGACAGCCCTTCCGGCAGGCCGCCGCCAAGACCGCCGCCCAGGTTCGGCAGCCCGCCAGGAGCCTGGCCGGGGCCGTTGCCGCCCTGATCCGGCTGCCCGCCACCGCCGCTCGCGAGCTCCGCGGCGCGGCGCGGGTCACCGCTGCGCGGGGCCTTCTTCTTGTTGCCCTTCTTACGGGCCGACTTGCTGGCCCGGCGGGCCGCGGCACCCATGCCCGGCATCGCCGGCATGCCCGGCATGCCCGGCATGTTCCCGCTGAACATGGCCTTCATCTGCTTCTGGCCCTCGAAGAAGTTCGTGACCAGCTGGGAGACCTCGCCGATGGCGACGCCGGAACCCTTGGCGATGCGCGCCCGGCGAGAGCCGTTGATGACCTTCGGGTTACGCCGTTCCTCCGGCGTCATGGACCGGACGATGGCCTCGGCCCGGTCCAGGTCCTTGTCGTTGACCTGCTCGATCTGCTCCCGGTACTTGCCCGCGCCGGGCAGCATGCCGAGCAGGTTCCCGATCGGGCCGAGCTTGCGCACCATCGCCAGCTGCTCGACGAAGTCCTCGAGCGTGAAGCCCTCACCCGAGGCCAGCCGCCCGGCCAGGTTCGCGGTCTGCTCGGCGTCGAAATTCTTCTCGGCCTGCTCGATCAGCGTCAGGACGTCGCCTAGGTCGAGGATCCGCGACGCCATCCGGTCGGGATGGAACATGTCGAAGTCCTCGAGCTTCTCCCCCGAGGACGCGAACATGATCGGGCGGCCGGTCAGCTCCACGATGGACAGCGCGGCACCGCCGCGCGCGTCGCCGTCGAGCTTGGTCAGCACCACACCGTCGTAGCCGACCCCGTCCAGGAACGCCTGCGCGGTCGCCACCGCGTCCTGGCCGATCATCGCGTCGACCACGAACAAGATCTCGTCCGGCTGGGTGGCGTCCCTGATCGCGACGGCCTGCGCCATCATCTCCGCGTCCACGCCGGTACGGCCCGCGGTGTCGATAATGACCATGTTCTGCTGGCGGCGCCTGGCCTCCTCGATGGAGTCCCTGGCCACGGCCACCGGGTCGCCGACGCCGTTGCCGGGCTGCGGCGCGTAGACCGGGACTCCGGCCCGCTCGCCGACCACCTGAAGCTGCTGCACCGCGTTGGGGCGCTGCAGGTCGGCGGCGACCAGCATCGGCGTGTTGCCCTGTCCCTTCAGCCACAACCCCAGCTTGGCCGCCAGCGTGGTCTTACCCGAACCCTGCAGGCCGGCCAGCAGGATCACGGTCGGCGGCGTCTTGGCGAACCGCAGCCGCCGCTCCTCGCCGCCGAGGATGCCGACAAGCTCCTCGTTGACGATCTTGATGACCTGCTGAGCCGGGTTCAGCGCGCCGGAGACCTCCTCGCCGCTGGCCCGCTCCTTGACCCGGGCGATGAACTGCCGGACTACCGGGAGCGCGACGTCCGCCTCGAGCAAGGCAATGCGGATCTCACGGGCCGTCGCGTCGATGTCGGCGGGGGACAGCCGACCGCGGCCGCGCAGGGCGGAAAAAACCTGCGTCAGCCGGTCAGAAAGGGTCTCAAACACAACACCCAGGCTACCGAACGGTCGCGGGTATCCGGGTCCTCCGCCGCTTAACCGCTCTCCTGGCCTTAGCCGTTTAGTCGCCCCGTGGTCAATCACCGAGCGCGGCCAGCACCGAGTGCACGATCGTGCGGCGCAGGTCACCGTCGTCCAGCGGCTTGCCGTCGCCGTCGGTCACGTAGAACACGTCGACCGCCTCGGCGCCGAGCGTCTCCACCCGGGCCGCGCGTACGTCCAGGCCGCACTCCCCCAGCGCCCGGCCGACCCGCCAGAGCAGGCCGGGCGCGTCGTGGGCGCGCACCTCCACCACGGTGGCGGTGTCGGAGGCGTCGTCGACCAGGCTCACCTTGGGCGCGGGCACCGCGGCGGCCCGCGGCCTGACCGCGCGGGCGCGGCGGTCGAGCCGGTCCTCCACGTCCAGCTGGCCCTTCAGCATCCGGCGCAGGTCCGCCGCCACCAGGGTGGCGTCGGGCGGGTCGCCGAACTCGGGCTCGACGTCGAACACGGACACGGCGGTGACCCCGACCGAGGTCGCGTTGGCGCTGCGCACCGCCAGCCGGTGCGAGGCCAGCACGCCCGCGGCGCGCCACAGCAGGCCAGGCCGGTCGGGCGCGACCACGGTCACCTCCGAGCCCAGCACGGTCGCGGCCGGGCCGCCCTCGGCGGCCAGCGCCAGCTGGTCCTGGCGAAGCGGCGCGGGCTGCGGCATCGGCTCGCCGTCCAGCACCGCCTCCACCCGCCGTACCAGGTCCGCGACCAGGGTCGCCTTCCAGTCGTTCCAGGCGGCGGGCCCGGTCGCCAGCCCGTCCGCGATCGCCAGGGCGTGCAGCAGCTCGAGCAGGACGCGGCTGCCCACCGTCGTGGCGACCTGCGTCACCGTCACCGGGTCGTCCAGGTCGCGCCGGGTCGCGACCATGGGCAGCAGCAGGTGCAGCCGGACCGCCGCGGCGACTAGCTCTACGTCCGGGGCGGGCAGGCCCATGCGGCGCGCGACGTCCCGCGCCACCACCTCGCCGGTGACGCTGTGATCTCCCGGCCAGCCCTTGCCCACGTCGTGCAGCAGCGCGGCGAGCAGCAGCAGGTCGGGCCGGGCCACCTCGCGGGTCAGCGTGGCGGCGTGCGCTGCCGCCTCGGCCAGGTGCCGGTCCACGGTATAGGTGTGCAGCGGGTTACGCTGCGGCCGGTTCCTGACCCGCTCCCAGTCCGGGATCAGCGCGGTCACCAGGCCCTCGGTATCGAGTGCCTCCCACACGCCGACCGCGGCTTGTCCGGCCCCGAGCAGCGCGAGCAGCGCGTCCCTGGCGGCCGCGGGCCAGGGCACGGGCAGCGGCGGGCATTCGGTCAGCCGGTCCAGGGTCCGCGGTGCCAGCGGCAGCCCGGCCTGCGCGGCCGCAGCAGCCGCGCGCAGCACCAGCGGCGGGTCGCTGGCCGGGTCGGCCGCCCGGGCCAGCACCACCTCGCCGTCCTGCTCCACCACGCCGTCGGCGAGCGGACTGCGTTCGGCCGGACGGCGGCGCAGCCGGCGGCCGCCGCCCGGCCGGCTGATCAGCCGGTCGGACTGGCGGAAGGCGTGGTCGACCGCGTAGACGATGGTCCTGGCCGCGCCGGCCAGCATCCTGAGCAGCACGTCCCCGTCGAGCAGCCCGAGCGCCCTGGCCACTTCGTCCTGCTCCTCGAGCACCAGCCGGTCCAGGCGCCGCCCGGTGATCTCGTGCAGCGCGTGCCGTGTGTCGAGGATCTGCTCGTACCCGGTGCGGACCCGTGGACCCGGCGCGGGCGCCACCCAGGCGGCCGCCACCGCCTGGATCGCGTGCACGTCCCGCAGCCCGCCCCTGGCCTCCTTCAGGTCGGGCTCGAGCAGGAAGGCGAGCTCGCCGCTGACCCTGGCCCGCTCGTCGTGCGCGGCGTGCAGCTCGGCCAGCCGCGCGGGCGCCGCGGCCCGCCAGTCCTCCAGGGCACCCGCCCGCAGTCGTTCGGTGAGATCGGGGTCGCCGGCCACGTGCCGGGCGGACAGCAGGCCGAGCGCGACCTTCAGGTCGGTCCGGGCCACCCGCCTGGCCTGCGGGACGGTGCGCACCGCATGGTCGAGTTCGGCTCCGGAGTCCCAGACCGGGTACCAGATGCGGTCCGCGATGCCCGCGATGTCGTCCCGGCCGCCGTGCAGCAGCAGCACGTCCAGGTCGCTGCGCGGCAGCATCTCGCGCCGTCCGTACCCGCCGATCGCCACCAGGGCCACGTCGGGCTCGGCACCGAGGAGTCCGGCCAGCCACCGGTCCACCTGGGTGGTCCGGCGGGCCCGATCCGCGGCGAACGATGTCATGGCTTCCACGCGCGTCCCCCGGGCCGCATGTGAGCCGGCCGGTCAGATCGCGTCCGGCCCGCGCTCCCCGGTGCGGACTCTGACCACCGTCTCGACCGGGACCGACCAGACCTTGCCGTCGCCGATCCGGCCGGTCTGCGCCGCCTTGAGCACCACGCCGATCAGGTCGTCGGCGTCCTCGTCCTCGCACAGGACCTCGACGCGGACCTTCGGCACCAGGTCGACCTGGTACTCGGCCCCGCGGTAGACCTCCGTGTGCCCGCGCTGCCTGCCGTATCCGCTTGCTTCGGTGATCGTCAGGCCGTGAACGCCGAACGCCTGCAACGCGGACTTGACGTCGTCCAGCTTGAACGGCTTGATGACCGCGGTGATGAGCTTCATCTGGTTTCCCTTCGGCAGCCTGTACCGAGGTTCCGATGCCGACGTTTCATCCGGCCTGCCGGCGTGTGTCAGCCGCGTGAAACACCACGGGCGCTTGTTACAGCCATGTTTCGCGACCCGCGGGGGGCTCCGCCCCCGCGGGTTAGCCGAGGATGGCGTCCACGAAGGCGCCGGGGTCGAACGGGGCCAGGTCGTCCGGACCTTCGCCGAGACCGACAAGCTTGACCGGAACGCCCAGCTCACGCTGGACCGCGATGACGATGCCGCCCTTGGCCGTGCCGTCCAGCTTGGTCAGCACGATGCCGGTGACGTCGACCACCTCGGCGAACACCCGGGCCTGGCGGAGCCCGTTCTGCCCGGTGGTCGCGTCGAGCACCAGCAGCACCTCGTCGACCGTCGCCTTCTTCTCGACGACGCGCTTGACCTTGCCGAGCTCGTCCATCAGCCCGACCTTGGTGTGCAGCCGGCCGGCCGTGTCCACGATCACCACGTCGACCCCGGTCTCGATGCCCTCGCTGACCGCCTCGAACGCGACGCTGGCCGGGTCGGCACCCTCCCGGTCGGCCCGCACCGTCTTGGCACCGACCCGCTGTCCCCACGTCTGCAGCTGGTCGGCGGCTGCCGCGCGGAACGTGTCGGCCGCGCCGAGCAGCACGGTCTCGCCGTCCCCGATCAGCGCCCGCGCGAGCTTCCCGCAGGTGGTGGTCTTGCCGGTGCCATTGACCCCGACCATCAGGATGACCGCGGGCACGCCGTTGTGTGGTGTGGTTCGCAGCGACCGGTCCATGTCCTCGTCGAGCTGGGTGAGGAGTTCGGCTTTGAGCAGGCCGCGTACATCGTCGGGGCTCCGCGCGCCGAGCACCTTGACCTTGGTCTTCAGCTCCTCGACCATCAGCCGCGCGGGCACCACGCCCACGTCGGCGGTGATCAGGACCTCTTCGATCTCGTCCCAGGTGTCGTCGTCGAGGCGGTCCCTGGACAACAGGTTCAGCAGCGCTGAGCCCACCGAGCTCTGCGACCTGGCCAGCCGGGCGCGCAGCCGGACCATGCGGCCCGCCGACGGCGGCGGCCGCTCGACCTCGAGCACGCCGGTCGCGGCCGCCGGCGTTTCCGGCACGGCGGACGACTCGCCGTCCCCGCTCCCGGCCGGGGTCGTCGTGGCCTGCGCCGCGGGCGGCGTCTGGGATTTCGGCGCTTCGAGGGTCCGGCCCCGGCGGGGGCGGACGAACAGCAGCCAGCCGCCGGTCCCGACGGCCAGCACGGCGAGGACAATGATCAGGATCACGTATTCCATCAGGCCTCCAGTCTTCCAGACCCTGCGCCCCACCGTAGCCACCGGGCCGCTGGGCCGTGGCCGGACGCCGGCTCCGCAAGTACCGCTATGCCCGACGGATGATCATCGAAGCGGGGCGGCAGATGATGCCGCCCCGCCTGTTCTGGCTAGCCGGTGCGTGTCAGTGCAGGACCAGCTCACGGCGGTCGCCGGGTACCAGCTCGCGGATATCGTCCGGTATCAGCTCGCGGATGCCGTCGGGTTCGGGCTGCGGATCCTGTGGCAGGTCGCGCCGGTTCCCGCCGCGCGGCGTCTGGCCGGTCCCCGGCACGGAGCGCGCCGCCAGCATCATCGCGGCCGTGAGCGCCAGCGTCATGGCGATGAGCACCGCCAGAATCAGGATTACGTCATGGAAGAGCTGCGTGTCGATCATCTGAGTCCCCGTAGTGATCTGTTTACACCGTTTACTGAGACGATTATTTCGTGTCTCAGTTAATGCCGTCAACTGAATTAAGCGATGCTAACGCTGAAGGGAACGGCCAGGGGACGCGGCGGGACCGGACTGGAGACGCGATGGGGCCGACGCGATGGGCCGATGTGACAGGGGAAGCGAGCTGGGCGATCCCGAGGGCGAGCCGGGGCGACCCGAGGGGCGGCGCCGAGTTGGGCGGGCTGGCGGGCGGGGGTAGGTGGCGGGGGGGCGGGGTTAGGCGGGCTGGCGGGCGGCTATCTGCTGGCTGATTACGGTGGAGACGCCGTCGCCGCGCATGGTGATGCCGTAGAGGCTGTCGGCGGCCTCCATCGTGCGGCGCTGGTGGGTGATGACGATGAGCTGGGAACTCTCCCTCAGCTCCTCGAAGACCAGGAGCAGCCGCTGCAGGTTGGTGTCGTCCAGGGCCGCTTCCACCTCGTCGAGCACGTAGAACGGCGAGGGGCGGGCCTTGAAGATCGCGAAGAGGTAGGCGATGGCGGTCAGCGACCGCTCCCCGCCGGACAGCAGCGACAGCCGCTTGACCTTCTTGCCCGGCGGGCGCGCCTCGATCTCGATGCCGGTGGCGAGCATGTCGTCGGGTTCGGTCAGCACCAGGTTGCCCTGGCCGCCGGGGAACAGGCGGCTGAACAGGTGCTCGAACTCGCGGGCGGTGTCGGCGTAGGCGGAGGCGAACACCTCCTGCACCCGGTCGTCGACCTCCTTGACCACGGTGAGCAGGTCACGCCGGGTCTTGCGGAGGTCCTCGAGCTGAGTAGCCAGGAAGGTGTGCCGCTCGGTGAGCGCCTCGAACTCCTCCAGGGCCAGCGGGTTGACCTTGCCCAGCCGGTCCAGCTGGCGCTGCGCGTCGGCGGCGCGGCGCTCGGCGGCGGTGCGCTCGAACCTCGACGGCACGGCGGCGTCGTCTCCGATCACCGGCACGGGCACCTCGGGGCCGTACTCGGCCACCAGGGCGTCCGCCTCGACGCCGAACTCCTCCAGCGCGTGCTCGGCCAGCTGCTGCAGCCGCAGCCGGTGCTCGGCCCGGGCGATCTCGGTGCCGTGCGCGGTGTTCACCACGGTGTCCAGGTCGGCGGCCAGGTCGCGGACCCGGGTGCGGACCGCCTTCAGCTCGGCGGCGCCGCCGCTGTTGGCCGCCTCGGCCTCGGTCCGGCGGGCCAGGGCCTGGTTTACCGACTGCTCGGCCGCCTCGACCGCGTACCGCGCGCCCAGCGCGACGGCCCGGGCCACGGCGGCCTGGGTGGCCCGGCGCTGACGGCGCTCGGCCGCGCGCTGGCGGGTGGCGCGCTCGGCCGCCGCCGCGGCGGCGAGGGACTCGGCGCGGCCGCCGATCGCTCGCAGCCGCTCCTCCGCGGTCCTGACCTCGAGCCTGGCCTCCATCTCGGCGTTGCGCGCCGCGGTACAGAACTCGGCGAGGTCCTCGCGGGCCGTCTGATGCTGCGGCTCGTCCGGCTCGTCGGTAGCGTCTAGCTCTTCGGCCTCGGCGAGCTCGGCGCGGAGCTGCTCCAGCCGGGCCAGGTCCTTCTCGGCCGCCTGGCGGGCCGAGGTGATGGCGCTATCGAGCCGCGTGGCCTCCTCCCGCGCGGCGCGGGCCGCCCCGGCCAGCCGGCCAAGACGGCCGGAGACCTCGGCCGCGGCCGCGTCGACCTCGTGCCTGCGGGCCTGCGTCCGCGCCACCGCCTGCCGGGCGTCCTCCTCGGCCTCGGCCGCCACCGCCAGCTGGCGGGCCGCCTCATCGCAGCGCAGTTCGGCCTCGGCCAGCCCCGCGGCCGCCTCGTCGGCGGCGGCCCGCATCTCGAACAGGCTCTGCGGCCGGGCGCCGCCGCCCTGCGCCCAATAGGCCCCGAGCAGGTCACCGTCCCTGGTCACGGCCTTAAAACCAGGATTGTCCCGAACGTACCGGCGGGCTTGCTCCAGGTCCGCTGTCACCGCTACGTCGCACAGAAGCTCGGCCGCGGCCTCCGCCAGCCCGTCGGGCGCGCGCACCAGCTCGTTAGCCGGGATGGGCCCTGAGCCGTGTGGGGCTGATGGGGTTGCGGGTGCTGGTGTGGCGGATGGGGTTGGTGGGGCGGGGGTGGCTTCGTCGGCGATGAGCGGGGTGGGGGTGGCGGCTTCGCCGGCGATGACGAGGGAGGCGCCGCCGGCGTCGTCGCGGCGCAGGGTGGCCAGGATCTCGGCGGCCGCGTCCAGGCCGGCCACCGCCACCGCCTCGGCGGCGGCACCCAGGGCCGCGGCGATGGCCACCTCGTACCCCTCGGCTACCCGCAGCCGCGCGGCGAACGAGCCGACCACGCCGCCGAACCTGGCCGGGTCGGCGAGCAGCGCCGCGGAGGCGTCCGCGCCACGCCGGGCGGCCTCGGTCAGGGTTTCCGCACGCGCCCGCCGAGCGGCCAGGTCGCGAGCTGATTCACGTTCGGCGGTGCGGAGAACCTTGGCCCGTTCGGTACATTCGGCGAGCATGGCGGTGGCCCGCTCGTGCGCGGCGGCCAGCTCGCTACGGTCTTCGTCGTGCCCGCCCGCCTGGTCCTGCACCTGCTCGAACTCGTCCTGGGCCAGGGTGGCGCGCTCCCGGGCCTCGGTCGCGGAGACCTCCAGCCGGTCCATTTCCTCCTGCGCGGCCACGGTGCGGCTGTCCGCCGCGCCGACCTGCTCGCGCAGCCGGGCGACCCGCCCGGCCCGGGCGGCCGCGGCCTTGGCGCCCTCGGCCTGGCGGCGTTCGGCCGCGGCGAGCTCCCGCTCGGCGGCGGTGCGCTCGGCGGTGGCGACGGCGAGCACTTCGCGCCCGGCCGTCAGCCTCTCGTTCAGGGTCTCTTCTTCTTCTCGCAGCTCGTCGGCCTGCCGGTCGAGCTCGTCGGGGTCGCGCCCGGGGCGTTCCGGCTCGGTCGCCTCGGTCAGCAGCGTGTGCCGCTGGGCGGCCAGGTGCTGGGTGCTGCGCAGCCGTTCGGTCAGCGAGGACAGCGCGAACCAGGTCTCCTGCGCCCGGGCCAGCACGGCCGAGGCCTGCTGGGCGGCCTGGTCGAGCTCGTTCTCCCTGGCCCTGGCCTGGGCCACCTCCTGCTCCAGCGCGGCCCGCCTGGCCAGCACGGCGGCCTCGTCCGCCTCGTCCCGCTGCAGGTCGGCGGCGAGCGTCACGTAGTCGTCGGCGAGCAGCCGCAGCCGCGCGTCGCGCAGCTCGGCCTGGATGACCGCGGCCTTCCTGGCCATCTCGGCCTGCCGGCCCAGCGGCTTGAGACGGCGGCTCAGCTCGGCGGTGAGGTCGACCAGCCGGGTCAGGTTGGCCTGCATCGCCTCCAGCTTGCGCAGCGCCTTCTCCTTGCGCTTGCGGTGCTTGAGCACGCCGGCCGCTTCCTCGATCAGGGCGCGCCTGGCCTCCGGGCCGGCGTGCAGGACGTCGTCGAGGTGGCCCTGCCCGACGATCACGTGCATCTCCCGGCCCAGGCCGGAGTCGGACAGGAGTTCCTGCACGTCGAGCAGGCGGCAGTGGTTGCCGTTGATGGCGTACTCGCTCTGCCCGGACCTGAACATCAGCCGGCTGAGCGTGACCTCGGAATAGTCGATCGGCAGGGCGCCGTCGGTGTTGTCGATGGTCAGAGTCACCTCGGCCCGGCCCAGCGGCGGCCGGGAGGTGGTGCCCGCGAAGACGACGTCCTCCATCTTGCCGCCGCGCAGCGACTTGGCGCCCTGCTCACCCATCACCCAGGACAGGGCGTCGACGATGTTGGACTTGCCCGAGCCGTTCGGCCCGACCACGCAGGTGATGCCGGGCTCGAGGCGGAGTGTGGTGGCGGAGGCGAAGGACTTGAAGCCGCGCAGAGTGAGGCTCTTCAGGTACAAGCTGCCCCCTTCTCTTCGCTCCCCCGCACCTTACCGCCCTGAAGCGTTCGAAACGGCGAACTGCAGCATGACTCGCGTGCCGCGGGTAGGGGATGCGGAGGTGGGTGGGAGGCATGCCAAACTAGCCGGATGTCTCCGGCGATGCTGCCGTGCTAATGCGGTCAGAACGTTGGTGCCCGTGTGACTATTGACATATAACGGGCAGATATACAACGAAGAGGGGCGCCGCCAAAGGCGCCCCTGATTCGTTCCCTGTTGTCCGGCCGAGTTGCTCGACCTCTGTCGTTTTAGCCGCGTCCTGCCTGCGCGCGTCAGACGTACGCGGGCTCGCGATCCGGCACCAACACGTCCTCGTGGCCAGCCTCAACCAGCGAATCATTCTCTTCCTGAAGCCGTACAAGCTCAGCTTCCAGGTCGCGTACTCGCTGCTGGAGGCGGCGCATCTCGGAAACCATGCGGGGATCGGGACCGCCGACGTGGCCGAATAGAGCCTTCGCCATTGTTAAAGGTCCTCCACGCTGAGTGACCAGAGTGGGCACATACTTAACGCGCGCGGAACCGCGCGCGCAACCAACAGCAACCAGTGTCCCATCTAGGCGTTGGCTGGTCAAGTTGAGGACGTAGCACATGCCCGGTATATACCGTATCCACCATAACAAGCCAATTTCGCCGCCTGACGTTTACGGGGCGTAACGGAACGCCCTGGTCAGGGCGTTGCTTAGAGCCGGGCGCGGCGGGGGCGGGGCTGGCAGCGCGGGCAGGTGTAGGCGGACCGGTTCATGAAGGAGTCACGCCGGACCGGCGTGCCGCAACGGAGGCATCCGGAACCCTCCCGGCCGTAGACCGCGAGCGACCGCTCGAAGTAGCCGCTCTCCCCGTTGACGTTGACGTACAGGTCGTCGAACGAGGTGCCGCCGGCCACCAGGGCCTCGCCGAGGACCTCGCGGACCGCGGCGAGCAGGCGGCTCACCTCCGGGCCGTTCAGCGTCTCGGTGGGCCGGGCCCAGTGCAGCCGGGCCCGCCACAGCGCCTCGTCGGCGTAGATGTTGCCGACGCCGCTGATCAGCGACTGGTCCAGCAGCGCGCGCTTGACCCCGGTGTGCCGGGTGCGCAGCCGCCGGGCCAGGCCGGCCGGGTCGAAGGCCGCGTCCAGGGGGTCGGGGGCGATGTGGGCGATCGGCTCGGGGAGTTCGGCCCCGTCCCGCACCACGCGCATGTGGCCGAACGTCCGCTGGTCGGTGAAGCGCAGGTCCGGACCGCCGTCTTTGAACGTGAACAAGATCCTGACGTGCGGCGACAGCGGCCGGTCCGGCTCGCCGACCAGCAGCTGGCCGCTCATCCCCAAGTGCGCGAGCAGGGCGTCCTCGCCCACCGGCAGCCACAGGTACTTGCCCCGCCGCCTGGCACTGTCCAGGCCGCGCCCGGCCAGGGCGGATTCGAACTCGGCCGGGCCGGCCGGCTGCCTGCGCACGGCGCGCGGGTGCAGGACGCGGACGGTTTCGACGGTCCTTCCCACCACGTGATGTTCGAGGCCGCGCCGGACCGTCTCGACCTCGGGCAGCTCAGGCACGCCTCAGCGCTCCGGCTCTCCCTTGTCGTCGCGCAGGTCGCCGTTCTCCCTGCCGTTCTTCGGGGCCAGGCCCTCCGACTCGGCCGTGATGGCCCGCCAGGCCGTCTCGGCGGCTTGCTGCTCGGCCGCCTTCTTGGTGCGCCCCTGACCTGCGCCGAGCACCTGGCCGCCGACCCTGACCGTGGCGCGGAACGACTTCTGGTGGTCCGGGCCGCTCTCCTCGACCTGGTAGTCGGGCACGCCGAGCATCTTGACCGCGGTGAGCTCCTGCAGCGAGGTCTTCCAGTCCAGGCCGGCGCCGAGCCGGGCCGACCTGGCGATGACCGGGTCGAACAGGCGGTGCACCAGCGCCCCGGCTTCGTCCAGGCCGCAGTCGATGTACACCGCGCCGATCACGGCCTCCAATGTGTCGGCCAGGATCGAGGGCTTGTTACGGCCGCCGGTGACCTGCTCGCCGCGGCCGAGCCGGACGTAGGCGCCCAGGCCGAGCTCGCGGGCCACCTCGGCCAGCGCGCCCATCTGGACCACCGCGGCGCGGAGCTTGGCCAGCTGCCCCTCGGGCAGGTTCGGGTAGCCGCGGTACAAAGTGTCGGTCACGACCAGGCCGAGCACCGAGTCGCCGAGGAACTCCAGCCGCTCGTTGGTGGGCGGGTTGTCGTTCTCGTAGGCGTAGGAGCGGTGCGTCAGAGCGCGCTCGAGCGAGGCTGGCATGATGGGCACGCCGAGGGCGTGCCTGAGCTCAGCGGGGTCTCTTCCGGCGTTCACACCGCCGTCCCAGGACCGGCTCACGACGCCCAACGCGTCCTCCTCCTAGCACTCGCTGATGATGCCCGGCCGGGCGCGAAATATAACCCCCCGTATCTGGCCCGGGACCAGTCGGCAAGCCCCGCCGCGCAGCGGCCAAGCATGCACAGCCTGCTCAGGCTGGATTGATGACCTGGCGCCGCCGGTAGGTGCCGCAGGTCGGGCAGGCCACGTGCGAGAGCTTCGGCTCGTGGCACTGCGGGCAGCTCACCAGCGAAGGCGCGGTGGTCTTCCAGTTCGAACGTCGCGATCGGGTGTTACTGCGGGACATCCTCCGCTTGGGAACCGCCACGTCAGCCCTCCTGTAGGTCGATGGCGCCGGCGCGCCGGTCCTGATGTTTGTCGTTGCCCTGCTCGCTCAGCTGCTGCAGGGCCGCCCACCTCGGGTCGACCGCCGCATCGTGCCGGTGTCCGGGACCGGCGTCGGCGAGCGGCGCGCCGCACTCGGCGCACAGCCCGGGACAGTCCTCCCGGCACAGTGGTGACATCGGCAGCGCGAGCACTACCGCGTCACGGAAGGCGGGTTCCAGGTCGAGCAGGTCGCCGTCGAGGTGGTAGATCTCCCCGGCGTCCTGCTCCTCCTGCTCGTCGTGCTTGTCGTCCTTGTCGTGCTTGTCGTGGCGGCCCTCGGCGTACAGGTAGAGCTCCTGGAAGCCGACGGTCACCGACGAGGTCAGCGGGGCCAGGCAGCGCGCGCACTCACCTGCGAGCGGCGCGATCGCGGTCCCGGTGGCGAGGACGCCCTCGGAGACCGCCTCGAACCTGACCTCGAGCGGGACATCGGCCCCGGGCGGTACCCCGATAAGCTCCAGGCGCAGGTCGTCGGGCGCGGGGACGATCCGCGTCTGGGTAAGCGCGGACCCCGCCTGACGGCCAAGCTGGCGCATGTCGAAGACAAGCGCCCCTCGGGGTACATGTGTGCGTGTGCTGGGCATGACAGTGTACTCGTTCGAGCGAATGGAAACCGAGCGCACAGCCTACCGGCGGAGCGCGGTATTCCCAACTTAGCGCCTTCGGCCAGTATTCCGGCCCGGGCCCACTCGTCCGCCGTGCTCGTCGTCCGCCCTGGTCTGCGTCCGCCCTATTCTTCGGCCGGGCGCTCGCGCAGCCGGGACAGCACGATCGCGGGGACCAGGCCGCTGACGTCCCCGCCGTACCTGGTGATCTCCTTGACCAGGCTGGAGCTCAGGAACGAGTAGAGCGGGTTGGTGGTCATGAACAGCGTCTCGACCTTGGCCATCCGGTAGTTCATCTGCGCCATCTGCATCTCGTACTCGAAGTCGCTGACGGCCCGCAGCCCCTTGATCACCGCGCTGATCCCGTTGGCCGCGCAGAAGTCCACCAGCAGGCCGTGGAACCGCTCGATCTTGACGTTGCCGAAATTGCTAGTGACCTGGCTCAGCATCTCGACGCGCTCGTCGACCGTGAACAGGCTGTGCTTGGTGACGTTGATCAGCACCGCGACGATGACCTCGTCGTACAGACCCGCCGCGCGGCTGATGATGTCGAGGTGACCGTTGGTGACGGGATCAAAGGATCCCGGACAGACTACGCGTCGCACGCGGTGACTCCCCTGCTGCTCTTCGGCCGTGGTCATGGAGATGCCTGATCTATTGTGCGGGGCCCGGTGGGATTTTCGGGACCTTCGGGGCCTTCGGGCCCAGGCCATACCAGAAGGTTGCCTCCCCGTACCGGCGCGATCTATCGGGCACGAACCCGTCCGGCCAGTTCAGCGGGCCGGACCTGGTGGCGCGCTCCACGATCACCAGGGCGCCGGGCGCCAGCCAGCCCTGCCCGGTGAGCAGCGACAGGACCTGCGACACGGCGGTGTCCGCCAGCGCGTACGGCGGGTCGGCGAACACCACGTCGTACCGTCCTTCCTCGGTGCTGTCCTGGCCCCGTGCGGGGGCGGGGCTGTCCTGGCCCCCGGCGGGGGCGGGCCCGCGGGCCAGCACCCGCTCCACCCGGTCGGCGGCGAGCACGGCACCGGGCAGGCCGATCGCCTCGATGTTCTCCCTGATCACGCGCGTGGCCCGGGCCCCGTGCTCCACCAGCAGCACGTGCCCCGCGCCGCGGGACAGGGCCTCGAGGCCGACCGCGCCCGATCCCGCGTACAGGTCGAGGACGCGCGCGCCGGCCAGCGAACCCAGCATCGACGCGATCGTGGAGAACAGGCCTTCCCTGGCCCGGTCGCTGGTCGGCCTGGTATCCCGGCCGTCGGGGACGGCCAGTCGCCGCCCGCCCGCCTCGCCAGCGATAACGCGTGCCACCCCTTAAGTGTGCACGCCCGCCCCGCGGGACGACGCGCCTCCCCCAAAGGTGAGCGGCGGCCTCCAGGCAGCACGTCAGCCGGCGTCACGGTGCCAGGTGACCGGACGCGCGACTCAACCGAAGGCGCTGGCCGCGGTCACGGCTGCCCACTGGCTCCGTGAGTCCCTTCCGTCGCTTGAATTCGTTAACCAGTGCGATGTAGGTCAAAATAACGGGGTGGATTCGGGCTTGTGGGTTGATTAGGGGCACTATAGGTGCTTCGAACAAATCCTCCATTGATTCCGCTTCACCTGCGGCAACGTCATCTGTGTCATCGTAGCCGTCCTGGCCGGGGTTGAGAATGGCCGGGAGGGCCCGCAGGGTGGCGTCGGTGATCTCGGCGTGGACGGTGGCCTGGCGGCCGGGCTTATTCCACAGGACCTGGATGTCGAAGGCCTCCAGCAACCGCGCCTTCAGGGCCGCCGGCAGGCGGGGCAGGATGTCCCCGACGATGGGGAGCTCGTCGAGCAGGGAGGGGTCGGCGGCGCGGGGAGTAGAGGCGGCCAGGGCAGCGAGCTGGGTGCCGAGCTGCTCGCGTTCGTGGTGCAGGTCGGCGAACCGGGCGCGGATACGGCCGCGCAGCGCGGCGGCGGCGGTGTCGGCCGGGTCGGCGGGGAGTTGTTCGAGTTCGAGGATGCAGGAGTTCTGGGCGGTGTCGATCTGCTTCAGCCGGGCCTTGATGGCGGCGGCGGTGGCGTCGCGGTCGGCGGCCGCGGCGGCGTCGGTGGCCGGGAGCTGGACGGCAAGCAGCCCGGCGCGGCGCGGGCCGAACACGTGGTCGGTGAAGAACAGCCGGACGATCTGGTCCAGCCGGGGTTCGGGGGCCTTGACGGTGCGGGGATGGTCCGGGGCCGCGGCGGCGTGCCGGGGGTTGGCCGGGTTATGCGGGCACTGGTAGTACACCCGGGTCCCGGCCGGGGAGGGGTAGGGGCTGGCGCCCATCCGGCGGCGGCAGTCCCGGCACCGGACCCGGCCCCGGTAGGGGTAGGTCCGGGTCGCGGCCGGGTGCCGGCTCAGCTGGTCGCCGTCCCGGCTGGTCGAATGCTCCGCGCTGATCTGCTGGGCGGCGGCCCAGGTGTCCCGGTCGATGATCGCGGGGTGAACGGGCCCGGGCGACCACAGCCATTCCGTTTGGGGGACGGTGACGCGGCGGCCCTGGCGTTTGCGGATGCGGCCGTAGACCATGTGCCCGGTGTACTTCGGGTTGCCCAGCACGGCGTACACGGTCTGGGTGGTCCAGCCTTTCCCGGTGGGGGCGGGGTAGCGGGCCGGGTCGGCGTTGAGCCGGGCGGCGATGGTCGGCATGCCGAGCTTGTGCACGACCCGCCAGGTGAAGATCTGCTCCACCACCGGGGCCCGGGCTGGGTCCAGGGCCAGCCGGGTCTTGGTCCGGCCCTGGCTGGCTTTGGCCGGGACCGGGTGCGGGATCCGGTCGGCCTGGTAGCCGTAGGGGGCGGGGCCGATGTTCCACCCGTCCAGGGCGTGCTCGACCAGCCCTTTCCAGGTTTTCTCCTTCAGCTGCAGCCGGAACCATTCCGCCACGCCTTGCTTCATCCGCCGGACCAGCACCGTAGTCGCGTTGAGGCCCTCGATGACGGCGGGCTCGTCGGTGGCGAACAGCGGGATCCCCTGCCGGGACAGCTTTTTCTCCAGTTTCAGGGCGTTGAAGGTGTCGCGGCCGGACCGCTCGATGTCCTCGCAGACCACCGCGGCGAACTGCGGGGCCGGGGACGCGGCCTCGGCGAGCAGGTCCGCCATCCCGCCGTCGCGGGGGATGTCCCCGGCCACGGCGCGCCAGGCCTGGCCGCGGCCGCGGGCCTCCAGGTCCAGGCCGCCGGACTCGATGTCCCAGTACCAGGCGGTGATGAACCAGCCGGGCGGCAGCCAGCCCCGGGCGGCGCGGATCTGCCGGCTCAGCGAGGCGCGGGGGTCTTGCATCTCCAGGGTGGAGGTGCGGCCCAGGAACGCGACCGGGACCGGCTCGGCTGGGCCGGCCTCCCGGGGGCTGGCCGCGGGGGCGGCGAGCCTCAGGGGCGGGTGTTGTGCTGGCGTTGCCATTGGAGTACCTCCATGATCACTTCCGCCTGCCGCGCGTCAATCAATTGCGCGCGTTTCCCGGTGCCAATGCGGATCTTGAACCGGACCATTAGTCCGCCCGGCCGTTCCCCCTCAGGTACATTATAGCTGATCACACCCCCTTCCGGCGCTATTCCAGGCAGATTACCATAACCATTTTCCCGGATTTCCCCAGCATTTTCTGCTGCCATTTACCGCTCTCTTTCACCTCTGGTCGCAGCGTAATTCCCGGGGTGATTTCCCCAAGGGCGGCCGCGCCATAGGGTGCCCGGTCCATCCCGTCACCGTCGGCCACCCGCAGGGGTGCGCGCCGCACGCCGCCGGTCCAGGTGGAGCACCCCGCGGCTGAACGACCTGGACCGGCGGCGGGCGGTGTGCTCGGCTCGTCCTGGCCGGCGGGGACGGGATGGCCCCATCCCCCACCCCAGCCGGCTACGGCCGGAGGCGTTGGCACGGCCCCGGTCCATCCCGGAGCCCGAGGCCCCG
>WNGE01001565.1_pt1 | contig 28786 bp, 21 predicted proteins | sample 5400651 | NCBI WGS metagenome assembly WNGE01 (sample SAMN13153370, study PRJNA577476) | soil metagenome | isolation source: 60 cm soil or saprolite under grassland replicate 2 | place: USA:California | collected 2016-06-15
TGTTCTTCAGCCGCTCGGTGGCCGGGTCGGAGAGCACCGCGTGGGTGGCGGCGACGATCACGTCGGCCGCGCCGGACTCGTAGAGGATGTCGGCGGCCTTGGCGATCGTCCCACCCGTGTCGATCATGTCGTCCAGGATCAGGCAGACCCGCCCCTCGACGTCACCGACCACCCGGTTGGCCACCACCTGGTTGGGCTTGAGCGGGTCGCGGGTCTTGTGGATGAACGCCAGCGGGCAGCCGCCCAACCGGTCGGTCCACCGTTCGGCCACCCGTACCCGGCCGGAGTCCGGCGCGACCACGGTCAGCGGCCGGCCGGCGTAGCGGTCCTCGACGTAGGTGGCCAGGGTGTCCATCGCGAAGAGGTGGTCCACTGGCCCGTCGAAGAACCCCTGGATCTGCGCGGTGTGCAGGTCGACCGCGAGGATCCGGTGCGCCCCGGCGGTCTTGTACAGGTCGGCCACCAGCCGGGCGGAGATCGGCTCCCGGCCCCGGTGCTTCTTGTCCTGCCGCCCGTACGGGAAGAACGGCAGCACCACGGTGATCCGCTTGGCCGAGCCACGCTTGAGCGCATCGACCATAATCAATGACTCCATGAGCCAGTGGTTCACCGGTTGGGTGACCGACTGGACCACGAAGGCATCGCTGCCGCGGACGGACTCCTTGTACCGGATGAAGATCTCGCCGTTGGCGAAGTCGAACGCGTCGGTCGGCGTGGGTGCGGTGCCAAGCACCTCGCCGATCTCATCGGCCAGCTCTGGAAAGCCCCGGCCGGAGAAGAGCATCAGACTCTTCTTGTTCTCGCCCACGATGCTGGCCATCGACCCGGTCGCTCCCTGCCCTCAGACCGTTCCTACCCGCTTGAAGTATCGCCGGTCGGCGGCTGCTCGAAACCCGGACCCCCGGCGTTACCTGCTGTTTCCGCACCCTCACCAGCCGCAGCCGCACGGTCCGCGCGCGCGGCGGCCGCCGCCGCGGCCGCGGCGGTACCCGGCCGGCGCTGCTCCACCCAGCCCTCGAAGGTGCGCTGCGGGCCGCCGGACACCGAGAGCGCCCCCGGGGGTACGTTGCGGCGGACCACCGTACCGGCGCCGGTGTATGCCCCGTCCCCGACCTCGACCGGCGCGACGAGCATGTTGTCCACCCCGATCCGGGCGTGCGCCCCGATCACCGTCCGGTGCTTGCGCGCGCCGTCGTAGTTCGCTGTCACCGTGGCGGCGCCGATGTTGGTGTTCTCACCGATCGTGGCATCGCCGATGTAGGACAGGTGGGGCACCTTGGTGCCGGCGCCGATCTCCGAGTTCTTGGTCTCCACGAAGGTACCGATCTTGCCGTTGTCGCCGAGCACGGTACCGGGACGCAGGTACGCGTACGGGCCGACCGAGGCACCCGCCCCGATCCGCGACGCCGAACCGTGGGTCCGGACCACCGAGGCGCCTGCCCCGACGTACACGTCGGTCAGTGTGGTGTCCGGTCCGACCACCGCGCCCACCCCCACCTCGGTACCCCCGCGCAGTTGGGTGTTGGGTTCGACCACCGCGTCGCGCTCCAGCCGGACCGTCACGTCGAGCCAGGTGGTGGCCGGATCGGTGATGCTCACCCCGGACAGCATCCACGCCTCGTTGATCCGGTCCCGCAGCAGCGCGCGCAGCGCAGCCAGCTGGACCCGGTCGTTGACGCCCAGCGCCTCGTCCGGATCCGCGGCGCGCGCCACGCCCACCCGGTGGCCCGCCGCCACCAGCAGCCCGAGTACGTCGGTGAGGTATTCCTCGCCCTGGTCGTTGTCGGTGGACAGCTTGCCGAGCGCGTCCCGCAGCAGGGCGGCGTCGAAGACGTACGCCCCGGCGTTGATCTCCCGGATCTGCCGCTCGGCCGGGCTCGCGTCGCGCTCCTCGACGATCCGTTCGAAGCCTCGCTCGCTGGTGACGATCCGGCCGAGCCCGCTCGGGTCGGCCACCTCCGCGGTCAGCAGGGTGGCCGCGGCCGCCCCGGTCTCGTGCCGCCGCACCAGCGCGGTCAGCGTCTGCGGCCGGATCAGCGGCAGGTCTCCGTTGAGCACCACGACGGTACCGGTGACCTCCGGCGGCAGGCTGATCCGCACCGCGTGCCCGGTGCCGTGCTGCTGCTCCTGGCGGACCGGCTCGGCGCCCGGGGCGGTCTCGGCCAGGTGCTCGCTCACCCGGTCCGCGCCGTGCCCGATCACCACCAGCGTCCGCTGCGCCGCCAGCACCTCCGCGGCCGCCAGCACGTGCCCGACCAGACTGCGGCCGAGCAGCATGTGCAGCACCTTCGGCAGCGCGGACTTCATCCGCTTACCCTCGCCAGCAGCGAGCACGATCACCGTACGCGACATGCGCCACATGCTAATGCGGCCGCACCGACGCCGGCCCACCCCACGCGCATCAGGCCGAACGGGCCCCCATGGCGTCCCGGCCGGAACCTACAGTCGGTACACATGGGAATCAGTCGGCGGGCCGCGCTCATCTCGCTGGCCGGCGCGGGGGCGCTGCTCGGGCTCGGAGGTAGTGGCGTCGCGTTGGTCGACGCCGAGGTGGTACCCGGCAAGTCAGCACTCAACGTGGCACTCGGCCGCTGCGACCCGCCCGCCGCGCCGCCGGCCCGGCGCGGCAGCCCACAACCGCCGGTGACCGGGACCTTCCGGTCCGCGAAGCGCCGCCGGGAGGTCGGCTTCGCGATCTCCTATCCGCCCGGGTACGCCGAGGGCGCGCACCTGCCCGTGTGCCTCGCTCTGCACGGGTACCGCTCCGACTCCCGGGCGGCGCTGGGCACCGGGGACTATCCGCGGCTCATCGCGGGTGCGGCCAGCCCCTTCGCGCTGGCCGCCGTGGACGGTGGCGACGGCTACTGGCACCCGCACGCCGAGGAGGACCCGCTCGGCATGCTGGTCTCGGAGTTCCTGCCGTTGCTGGCTTCCCGGGGGCTGGACACCGACCGGGTCGCGGTCGCCGGCTGGTCGATGGGCGGGTACGGCGCCCTGCTCTGCGGGCTGACCTACCGCACCCGGTTCCGGCTGGTCGTGGCGACCTCACCGGCGGTCTTCCACTCGTACGCCGACGCGCAACGGGTGAGCGCCGGGGCGTTCGACTCGCCGGACGAGTGGACCCGGTACGACCTCACCGCGCGGGCGGCCGAGTTCGGCGGGCTGCCCGTGCGGATCGCGATCGGTTCCGGCGACCCGTTCGTGGCCGCCGTCCGGAAGCTGCGGGACCTGCTCCCCGACCCGAGCGTGGTGAAGGTCACCAGTGGCTGCCACGACAACACGTTCTGGTCGTATGCCGCCCCGGACCAGGTACAGGCGATCAGCCAGACCCTGGCGGGCTAGCGCGGATTCAGAGCTCCCGGGAGAGGACTCGAACCCCTACAACGGGGACCAAAACCCCGCGTCCTGCCATTAGACGACCCGGGACGGACAGCACGGCTCGACGAGTATGGCATACCCCAGCCTGGCGTGGCCGCTCAGCTGATGTTCACCGGCGGACCGCTGACAGACTACGGTCCCGTAGGTTACGGTGACGTAGGCGTAAGTAATCGACTTTGAGGTGCCGTCATGACCAGTGCCGTACTCGACCAGACGACCGAACAGGGCGGCCCCAAGCCGCTCACCGAAGGCAAGCAACCTCCCGGAATCCTGATCGCGCTCTGGGCTTTCGTGATCATTCCCTTCCTGGCGTTGATCGTCGCGGTACCGGTCGCCTGGGGTGGCTGGCTGCACTGGAGCGACGTGGCCATCGGCGCCGTGATGTACGCGGTCTCCGGGCTCGGCATCACGGTCGGCTTCCACCGCTACCTGACCCACGGGGCGTTCAAGGCCACCCGCTGGCTGCGGGTCACCCTCGCGGTCGCCGGGTCGCTGGCCGTCCAGGGTGAAGTGACCCAGTGGGTGGCCGACCACCGGCGGCACCACGCGTACTCGGACCTGGAGGGGGACCCGCACTCCCCGTGGCGCTTCGGGGCGACGTTCCGCGGGCTGACCAAGGGACTCTTCTACGCGCACATGGGCTGGCTGTTCAACCGGGAGCTGTCCAACCGGGCCCGGTTCGCGCCGGATCTGGTCGCCGACAAGGACATCAGCCGGGTGGACAAGCTCTTCCCGCTGATCGTCATCGCCTCGATGCTCACTCCGGCCCTGGCTGGCGGTCTGATCACCTGGTCCTGGCAGGGCGCGCTGACCGCGTTCTTCTGGGCCGGGCTGGTACGCGTGTCCCTGCTGCACCACATCACCTGGTCGATCAACTCGATCTGCCACGTGGTCGGCGAGCGCCCGTTCGAGCTGCGCGAGGGCGACAAGGCGGCCAACTTCTGGCCGCTGGCCATCCTGTCCTTCGGGGAGAGCTGGCACAACCTGCACCACGCGGATCCGACCTGCGCCCGGCACGGGGTGCTGCGCGGCCAGGTGGACATTTCAGCCCGTACCATCTGGGTCTTTGAAAAGTTCGGTTGGGTCCGCGACGTCCGGTGGCCCCGCCCCGAACGGATCGCTGCCAAGCTAACCCGGTGACTGAGAGCGCACCACCCAAGGTCTCCCGAGTACGGATGTCCGCCACCCAACGACGCGAACAGCTCATCACCATCGGCCGGCAGCTCTTCGCCGAACGCGGGTTCGACGCGACCTCGATCGAGGAGGTCGCCGCCCGGGCGAAGGTCTCCAAGCCGGTGGTATACGAGCACTTCGGTGGCAAGGAGGGCCTGTACGCCGTCGTGGTCGACCGGGAGGTCCGGGCGATCCTGCAGCGGATCACCACCGCCCTCACCGCCGGCCATCCCCGGGAGCTGCTGGAACAGGCCGCCCTGTCGCTGCTGGACTACATCGAGGAGGAGACCGACGGGTTCCGGGTGCTGGTCCGCGAGTCCCCGGTGATGTCGACCAGCAACAGCTTCTCCAGCGTGCTCAACGACATCGCGCACCAGGTCGAGCACATCCTCGGAGCCGAGTTCAAGACGCGGGACTACGATCCGCGCCTGGCCGAGCTGTACTCCCAGGCGCTGGTGGGGATGGTGGCGCTGACCGGGCGGTGGTGGCTGGAGGTGCGCAAGCCGCGCAAGGAAACCGTGGCCGCGCACCTCGTCAACCTGGCCTGGAACGGACTGTCACATCTGGAGAAGAAGCCGGCGTTGACCCGGCGTCCGCACTGAGAGATCAGCCGGTCGCGGGACGCACCCGGCCGTCCACTCCGGCGTGCCGGCGCAGCTCCTCCGCCTTGCGCACCTCGTCCGTCCCGTGGCGGGTGTAGAGGCCGGCGGTGAACAGCACCAGCCCGATCAGGAACGACACCACACACTTGCCGACGGTGAAGTTGAACACGTTGAGTGAGGTCTGCATGAGGGCCAGCATCGCCATGCCGGCCAGCAGGAAGACCACCCCACCGAACAGGAACAGGTAGTGGTCCCGGTTGTTGTCGACGATCGCGGCGATCACGACAGCCAGCCCCACCAGGGTCGACAACACCGAGAAAGCGACATTGGTACGCAGTCCCAGTGCCTCGACGGAGTCATGCGCGAAGATCCCGTGACCCCAGCTCGCGAACAGCCCCACGATGCCGTACCCGAGCACGTACAGCCCGGTCAGACCGCCGAGGAAGCGGTACAGCGGCCGGAGCGGGTGGTTCATCGGTAGATGTAGGAACATGCGACGCCTGTTCCTCCGAACCGCCCGGCCAAACCAGACGTATCCTGGTTATTTCCGGTTTTCGGCGGGCACGGCCACCCGGCCGTACAGCCCGGCGGTGAAAACGATGGAGCCGAGCACGAAAGAGACGATGCAGTTGGTGACGGTAAAGCCCAGGATGTTCGCATCTGTCTGCAAGAGGCTCAACATCAACATACCGACCAGCATGAACGCGACGCCGCCGACGAGGTTGACCAGGTAGTCCAGGTTGCCGCCGATGACCGTGCTGAGCAGCAGGCCGGCGCCGGCGACGATGGACAGCAGGGCGAAGGCCATGTTGGTACGCACCCCGAGCACCCAGGGCAGGTTGGTTTCGGCGAACATCGGGGCGCCGCGGGTCTGGAAGAGCCCGACGATCCCGAGCAGCAGCATGTAGCCGCTGACCAGGCCGACGAGGGCGCGATACAGGGGTCGCAACGGGTGGTTGACCGGAAGGTGCGTAGCCATGCCGGCATTCTGGCTTACCGATGGGTAGGCCGAGCGGGCAGGGTCAGCCCTCGCCGACCTGATCGGCCAGGACCAGCCAGGCGTCCTCGGTCTGCTCCTTCTCCACCTGTACCGCGCGCAGCTCGGCATCCAGCGCGCTCACCTTCTCGTAGTCGGTGGCGTACCTGGCCAGCTGCTCGTGCAGCCACGCCTCCCGCTCGGCCAGCTTGCCGACCTGGCGTTCCAGCCGGCCCAGCTCCTTCCTGGCGGTGCGCAGCCCGGCCGCTGACGAGACCGGGCGCGGTGCCGCCGTCGGCGCCTCCACCGGTGCCGGCGCGGACAGCCTGGCGAGATACTCGTCGACGCCGCCGGGCAGGTGGGTGAGCCGCCCGTCGCCGAACATGCCGTACACCGTGTCGGTGACCCGCTCCACCAGGTACCGGTCGTGGCTGGCCACCACCATCGTGCCCGGCCAGCTGTCGAGCAGGTCCTCCAGCGCCGCGAGGGTATCGGTGTCCAGGTCGTTGGTCGGCTCGTCGAGCAGCAGCACATTGGGCTCCCCGGCAAGCAGCCGCAGCATCTGCAACCGGCGCCGCTCCCCGCCGGACAGGTCGCCCACCGGGGTCCACAGCCGCTTGTCGGTGAACCCGAACACCTCGGCGAGCTGAGCCGCGGACAGCTCCCGGCTGCCGAGCACGACCCGCCGGGCCACCTGCTCGACCGCCTCCAGCAGCCGGAGCGGGTCCGGCAGCTCGGTCAGCTCCTGCGCGAGGAAGGCCGGCTTGACCGTTGAACCGACCACGATCCGGCCGCCCGCCGGTGGGACGAGCCCGGCGAGCAACCGCAGCAGCGTCGACTTGCCCGCGCCGTTCGCGCCCACAATGCCGATCCGGTCACCCGGCCCGACCTGCCAGGTCACCTTGTCCAGCAAAGTCTTCGGGCCACCGGCCAGGGTCAGGTCGGTGAGGTCGTACACCTGCTTGCCGAGACGGGCGGTGGCCAGCCGCGCCAGGGACACCGGGTCGCGGGGCGGGGGTACGTCGGCGATCAGCGCGTTGGCCGCGTCGATGCGGAACTTCGGCTTGCTGGTACGCGCCGGAGGCCCGCGCCGGAGCCAGGCGATCTCCTTGCGCAGCAGGTTCTGGCGGCGCGCCTCGGCGGTGGCCGCGATCCGGGCGCGCTCGGCCCGGGCGAGTACCCAGGCGGCGTACCCGCCTTCGTAGACGCGTACCGTCCGGTCCGCCACCTCCCAGGTACGCGTGCACACCGCGTCCAGGAACCACCGGTCGTGCGTCACCAGGACCAGCGCGCCCCGCCTCTTGAGCAGGTGGTCGGCGAGCCAGGCGACGCCGGCGACGTCGAGATGGTTGGTCGGCTCGTCCAGTACCAGCAGGTCGGACGCGCGGACCAGGAGCGCGGCGAGGGCCACCCGGCGCCGCTCGCCACCCGACATCGGCCCGACCGGCTGGTCGAGTCCGAGTCCCGGCATGCCCAGTCCGGACAGCACGGTACGGATGCCGGCGTCGCCGGCCCACTCGTGCTCGGCCGCGAACGCGGCCGGCAGCCACACCTCGCCGAGCACCACGTCGCGTACGGTCGCGCCGGGCGGCAGATCCAGTGCCTGGGGCAGGGCCAGGACGCGCAGGTCACGCCGGAGGGTGACCCGCCCGTCATCGGGCTCCTCCTGCCTGGTCAGCAGGCGGAGCAGGGTCGACTTGCCGGATCCGTTGAGCCCGACCACGCCGATCCGGTCGTCGTCCTCGATGCCGGCGGAGACCTCGGACAGCAGCGGCCCCACCCCGCCGTACCCCTTGCCGACCCGGTCCAGGTTGATGATGTTGGCCACGCTCAGACCACCCGGGCTCCGGCCACCGGGCCGGTCGCGACCAGTGCGCTCCGGCAGGTACCGCCGTCGGTCAGCTCGGTGGCCAGCGTCGCGGCGTGGGCCGCGCTCTTCGCGAGGAACACGCAGGTCGGCCCGGAGCCGGAGACCAGCCCGGCCAGGCCGCCGGCCCTGCGGCCGGCGGCGAGCGTGGCGGCCAGGGCGGGGCGCAGCGACAACGCGGCGCACTGCAGGTCGTTGCCGAGCGCGCCGGCCAGTACGGCCGGGTCGCGCTGGCGCAACGCGGCGAGCAGCTCGTCGGCCGGGCCGAGCGGCGGCTCGGCGGCACCGGTGGCCCGCATCCGGTCCAGCTCCTGGTATACCGCCGGAGTGGACAGGCCGCCGTCGGCGATCGCGACCACCCAGTGCCAGGTGGTGGAGCGGGCCAGCACCGGGCTGACCGTCTCGCCCCGGCCGGTGCCCAGCGCGGTACCGCCGTGGACGAGGAAGGGTACGTCCGACCCGACCCGGCCGGCGATCCCGGCGAGCTCGTCGCGGCTGCGCCCGGTACCCCACAAGGCATCGCAGGCGACCAGCGCGGCGGCCGCGTCGGCGCTCCCCCCGGCCAGCCCCGCGGCGACCGGGATCTGCTTGCGCAGGTGCAGCCGGGCGTGCGCCGGCACGCCGGTCTCCGCGGCCAGCGCCCGCGCCGCGCGCAGGACCAGGTTGCTCTCGTCCAGCGGCAGGACACCGGCGCCCTCGCCCTCCATGGTCAGGGTGAGCTGGTCGCCCCGGCGCGCGGTCACCTCGTCGTGCAGGGAGATCGCGTGATAGACCGTTGTCACCTCGTGGTACCCGTCCGGGCGCACCGGCCCGACCGCGAGGTGCAGGTTGATCTTCGCGGGCACGCGGACCCGCACCGGACCGGACGCCCCCAGCCGGGGCCGTCCCTCTTCGAACAGCGCCTCGGTCATGCGACCGCCGCCCGCAGCCGGCCGGAAGCGAAGGAGCGCAGCGACCGAGTCGGCCGGCCGGCTACAGGGCGGCCCAGGGGCGGATGACCCGCGCGAGCGCAGCGAGCGCCAGTTAGCTCGGTCATACCTCGACCCGCAAGCTCTCGATGGAAATCACCCAGCCTCCCGGGCCGCCGCGATGGCGGCGAACTGTTCTATGGTGAGCGACTCGCCGCGGGCGCCCGGATCCACCCCCGCCGATCGCAGGATCGCCGCGGCCGCGTCGGCTCCGCCGGCCCAGCCGGACAGTGCCCCCCGCAACGTCTTGCGCCGCTGGGCGAAGGCCGCGTCGACCACCGCGAAGACGGCGACCCGCTCGACCTGCGCCGGCGGCTGCCGGGTGGTGAAGGCCACCAGACCGGAATCCACCTTGGGTACCGGCCAGAAGACGCTCGGCGGCACCTTCCCCGCGCTCCGCACGCTGGCGTACCAGGCGAGCTTGGCGCTCGGTGCGCCGTACACCTTCGAGCCCGGGCCGGCGGTCAGCCGGTCGGCCACCTCCTTCTGCACCATGACCAGCCCGTGCCGCAGCGTCGGTACGGTCGCCAGCAGGTGCAACACCACCGGTACGGCGACGTTGTAGGGCAGGTTGGCGACCAGCGCGGTGGCGCCGGGCAGCTCCCCGGGACCGATCCGCAGGGCGTCCCGGTGCAGCACGGTGAGCTTCGCCGCGTGCCCGGGTGCATGCTCCTTGACCGTCTCGGGGAGCTGCGCGGCCAGGGTCGGATCGATCTCGACGGCGAAGACCCGCGCGACTGACGGCAGCAGCCCGAGGGTCAGCGAGCCGAGTCCCGGCCCGACCTCGACCACCGTGTCAGCCGGATCGAGCCCGGCCGCGGCCACGATGCGGCGTACCGTGTTCGGGTCGTGCACGAAGTTCTGGCCCAGCGTCTTCGTCGGGCGTACCCCCAGCCGGGTCGCCAGCTCCCGGATCTGCACCGGACCGAGCAGGGAGGTCACCCGGCCCAGCTCCCGAACACCCGCTCCCCGGTCGCGGAGATCCCGGCGCACAGCTCGTCGAGATCCACGCCCTTGGTGTGCGCCAGCGCCCGTACCGTCAACGGGATCAGGTGCGGTGCGTTCGGCCGGCCCCGGTACGGCATCGGGGTCAGGTAGGGCGCGTCGGTCTCCACGAGGATCTGCTCCACCGGGGTCACCTGCACCGCGTCGCGCAGGTTCTGCGCGTTCTTGAAGGTGACCGTACCGGCGAACGACAGCACGTACCCCCGCTTGACGCACTCGACCGCGAAGCTCTCGTCGCCGGAGAAACAGTGCAGCACCACGGTGTCCGGCGCGCCCTCCCCGTCCAGCACGCGCAGGATGTCGGCGTGCGCGTCGCGGTCGTGGATGACCAGCGCCTTGCCGGTGTCCTTGGCGATCTGGATGTGTGCCCGGAAGCTGCGTTCCTGCGCGGCGCGCCCGGCCTCGCCGGTGCGGAAGGTGTCCAGCCCGGTCTCGCCCACCCCGCGTACCCGTGGCTGCCGGGCCAGGCCCTCGATGGCCCGCAGCGCCTCGTCCAGATCGGCCAGCCGCGGCGCCTCGTTGGGGTGCACCGCGACCGTCGCGAGCACCGCCGGCTGCGCGGCGGCCAGCGCCGCGCTCCACCGCGACGAGTCCACGTCGACGCCGACCTGGACCAGCCGGGTGACCCCGACCGCTCCGGCCGCCGCGATCGCGGCGAGCGGGTCGCCGCCGAGCATGTCGAGGTGCGTGTGCGCGTCGAGAACCGCGACGGGCAGCGGGTCCGGCGGTGGCGGCGTGCGGTCGGTCTGGCTCATCGGGTACCAGCATGCCCGAAGCCGGTAGGCCCCGCCGCCGCCGGGGCCAGGCCCGTGGCCGGCGGCGTCTGGACCGAGGAGCGCAGCGACGAGGGAAGACGTCGCCCTAGAGGCCACGGGCCCGCGCGAGCGGAGCGAGCGCCGAGAGGCGCTGAACCCGATGCGAGGGAACATTCACACGACGTTAACCAGCGCGGTCCGAGCTGCGCATACATTCGGATCCGTGACGCTGCGAGTGGCGTACGACAGTGCGATCTATTCGGCCGAGCCGGTGGCCAGGGGCGCGGCCTATGAGCTGTTCGCCGAGGCACCGGCGCCCGGCTTCCTGCGCAACCCGCGCCCGGGGGCACGCAAGCCCTACCGGCGGTTCGTGCCCGCCGCCGACGTCGACGTGCTGGAGGGCCAGCGGCCACCCGCGCCCGACGAGCCGCTGCGCGTGCCGTTGAGCCGGACGATGAGCTGGGCCTCGGTACACCGGCTCAGCCAGACGCCGCGCGGCAGCGACCTGGTCGCGGCCATCCGCGACACGGCCGGGATCCGCCGTGGTACCCGGATGGTCAAGGTGCTCTCCGGCGCGCAGCTCGCCGAATACCTGCACGGCGCCCTGCCCTACGGCTTCTGCTACCGCGAATACGACATCGCCCACCTGCGTACCCCGGCCGACCTCGCGGTGCTGCGCAGCGACAGCTCCGAGGCCGGACCGGGCGCCGACGAGGTGGTGTTCGCGCTGCGCTGGCGCGCTGTCGACCCGATGGACTACGAGATCCCCTACGCGGACGGCTTCGACGGCCTGCTCGGCATGCCGCCGCACGACCGGCTCGGGCCAGCCGTGCTGGGCACCGGCTTCGCCCCCTCCGGGCAGCACCTGATCCCCGAGTTCGTCACCGCGCACCTCGGTGACCTGCCGCTGCCCGCCTTCGCCGACCTGGTCGCCTACACCGCAGACGGCACCGAGGTGGTCCTCTACACCTACGCGCCCGAGCAGCGCGCCTGGTCCCGGATGGTCGGACCGCAGTGGCGGCACCTGTTCACGTACGTGCCCGGGATCGTCCCGGACCAGGAGTACTTTCCGGTACCGGAGGCACCGACCCGGCTGGTCGGCTGGTACCGCGGCCAGGAGTACGAGGCACTGGCCGACCCGCCGGACGAGTTCCGGGTACTGGCCCGGCTCCGTGCCGCCCGGTACCCGGTCGAGTCGCTGGCCCGCCGGACCGCCTACGTGCGCTGGCGCGGCGCGAACTGCACGGTGGTTCGGGACGAGGGGCAGTGGCTGCGGGTACGGCTGATCCGGCCGGACCGGGACAGCATAGCCCGGGTCGGGGCGACCTGCATCGAGCGGGGCGTCTACGAGGCGTGGGCCCCGTTCGGGGAGACCACGGCGCGGCGTGCCTTCGACATCGGGTACGACCTGGAGCCGGTACCGGCGAGCGCAGCCGCCTGACCCTTCCTCCCAAGGCGCGGGATCAACCGCGATTCCCCTCGTAGCGTGGAGTCTCTACAAGATCCGGTGCGGTTCGGGCGGTTGGCAACCGGCTTCGGTGTACGGAGCCCGAGGCGGGCCGTCGCCGCCGAACGGATGACGGCGACGGCCCGCGCCGGGGCTATGGATGGGTTGCCCAGTAAGCAGCCCACATGCCGACTACACATCCGAGGATGACGCCCAAGAGGCCACGTAGGAGACTGCCGCTCAGTGCCCACCCTCGCCGAGCTGCACCGGTGCGTCGAACTGCACCGCGGCCGCCGGATCCACCTGATCCCGTACGCTCTTCCCCCGCACGGCCCACATGGAATGTGGGTCACCGGAAGGACCGACGACTACATCTTCTTCGACGAGGCCGCGCGACCACTGCGCCGGCTGCAGATCATCGGCCATGAGTTCGGGCACATCATCTTCGACGACGAGGGCGTACCCGTGCAGCCGGAACAGCTGGCCACCCTGCTGCCGCCCGACGACCTGCCCGAGGCCACTGTCAGCGCCAACGCCCGAACGCTCACCGCCTGCACGCGCACCGCGTACGACGACCTGATCGAGCAACGGTGCGAATGGTTCGGCACCGTGGTCGTACAACGACTGACTACCGGCGCTACCCGCCCTTGAACACCGGCTTGGGCGGTGCGGCGGTCGCCGGGCCGGGCAACGACATCACGGTGAGCAGAGAAGTCACCATTGTCAATGACACGAACCCGGCAACCCAACCGCTGCGACGCCGGCCTGGTCTTGCGGCCGACACCTCCAACGCCAACGACAAAAGATCATCATTGACAGGATGCGCGTCGAACTCCCCCCGTAAGAACCAGGCCAGCAGCCGCAAACACACGCGCCCTACGCCGGACGGCATCGAGCCCACGCGGACCATACGGTCGCGCGGTTAACACCGGGGTTGACAAACCTGTCAGCCCCCGCCGGTATCTTCTATCCGTGCAGTTCAGGGTTCTCGGACCGGTAGAGATCGTCTCCGGTGGCCAGCCGCTGCCACTGGCCAGGCGGCAGGAACGCTGCCTGCTGGCGATCCTGCTGTTGGCGGCCGGCCGGGTCGTTTCCGCCGAGCGCCTGTGCGCCCTGCTGTGGGACGACAATCCACCCGAATCCGCCCGACGCATCCTGCGCATCCACGTGACGCGGATCCGAGCCGTCCTAGCCCGTGCCGGCGCCCCCACCGACATCCTGGAATGGGACCGCGACGGCTACCTCATCCGCGTCGACCCCGAGACCGTCGACGCCCACCGGTTCCGCCGCCTGCTCGACCAGGCCCGCACCAGGACGAACCCGGCCGATCGCCACCGGACGCTGCGCGAAGCCCTGTCCCTGTGGCGCGGACCCGCCCTGCAGGACGCGGCCAGCGACCGGCTACGCGAACGGATCTGCGTAGACCTCGACGAACTGCACCTGCACGCCATCGAGGAGTCCCTGGCGGCCCGACTGCAGCTGGGCCACGAACGCGACCTCGTGCCCGAACTGACCCGCCTGAGTGACGAACACCCCCTCCGCGAACGCCTCGTCGAGCTACGCATGCTCGCCCTGCACCACACCGGCCGCACCAGCGAAGCCCTCGACGCCTACACCCACTTCCGCACCCGCCTGGCCGACCAGCTCGGCCTCGACCCGGGCCCTGCCCTGCGAGAACTACAGACCGCGATCCTCCGGGGCAGCCCGCTGCCCACCCCGCCCGCGGACACGGGCATCCCACCTGCGCAGCTACCGGCCGACCTGACCGCGTTCACCGGCCGAGCCCACCACCTCCGCCAGCTCAATGCCCTCCTGGGCGGTGCCGGTAGTGACGCAAGCGTGAACGCGGTGGTCATCTCCGCCATCGCCGGGACCGCTGGGGTAGGCAAGACCGCCCTTGCCGTGCACTGGGCCCACACCGTCCGGGATCGGTTCCCCGACGGCCAGCTGTACGTCAACCTGCGCGGCTTCGACCCCGCAGCTGAGCCAACCCCGGCGACCCGCGCGGTACGCGGCTTCCTTGACGCCCTCAACGTTCCCGCGCAGCGCATCCCCGCCGAGCCTGACGCCCAGATCGGCCTCTACCGCAGCCTCCTAGCCGATCGGCGGGTGCTCGTGGTGCTCGACAACGCCCGCGACACCGACCAGGTGCGCCCGCTGCTGCCCGGCGCACCCGGTTGTGCCACCCTGGTCACCAGCCGCAACCGGCTCACCGGCCTGGTCGCCATCGACGGAGCGCGGCCTCTCACGTTGGACCTGCTCACCGCCGAGGAGGCCCGGCAGCTGCTCGCCGCCCGGCTCGGCAAGCGACGCGTCGCCAGCGAACCGGCCGCCATCGATGACCTGATCGAGCTGTGCGCCCGGCTCCCCCTCGCCCTGGCCATCGCCGCCGCCCACGCCGCCACCGAGCCGGACACTCCCCTCGCCACCCTTGCCGCGCAGCTACACGGCGCCCGAAGCGCACTCGACGGGCTCACCGGAGACAGCGCCGGCACCGACTTCCGAGCCGTGTTCGCCTGCTCCTACCACGCCCTCAACCCTGACGCAGCCCGGCTGTTCCGGCTGCTCAGCCTGCACCCCGGACCGGACACATCAGCGGCGGCCGCGGCCAGTCTCGCCGGGGTCTCGCTGGAGAAGGCCCGGCTGTTGCTGGCCGAGCTGACCCGCGCCCACCTGGTCAACGAGCAGATCCCGGGCCGGTACGCCTTCCACGACCTGCTCCGCGCATACGCCACCGAACAAACCGCCACCCACGATCCCGAGGTCGACCGACATGCCGCGCTGCATCGGCTGTTCGACCACTACCTGCACACCGCATACGCAGCCGACAGCCGGTTGGACACGCACCGGGACCCGATCACCCTGCCACCAGTACAGCCCGGAGTGAGCCCGGAGACCCTCGCCAACCACGCGGAGGCGATGGCCTGGTTCACCGTCGAGCACCAAGTACTGCTGGCCGCCATCGGCCGGGGCTCGGCTACCGGGTTCGACACGCACGCCTGGCAGCTCGCCTGGACCCTTGCGGTGTTCCTCGACTGGCGCGGACACCGGCACGACTCCGCCGCCACACAGGAAGCCGCGGTGGACGCCGCGCGGCGGGTGGGGGACCGGCACGGCCAAGCCGTCGCGCACCGCCTCCTCGCCGCCACCTACCTGCGGCTGGGCCGCCAGGATGACGCCATCACCCACCTCGGCCGTGCCCTGGAACTGCTCGTCGACCTCGGTGACCACGCCGGCCAGGCCCGTACCCACCTCGGCATGGTGCGCGTGCTCCAGCAGCAGGACGGCTCCCGGGAGGCGCTCGACCATGCCCAGCAGGCCCTCGACCTGAATCGCACGGCCGGCAACCGGGCCGGGCAGGCTGCCGCCCTCAACTCGATCGGCTGGTGCTACGCCAAGCTCGGCGACTACCAGCAGGCCCTCGCCCACTGCCGGCAGGCCCTCACCCCGCACCAGCAGGTCGGCGACCGGTACGGCGAGGCCAATACCTGGGACAGCCTCGGCTACGCCCATCACCACCTCGGCCAGTACGGCGAGGCGGTCGCCTGCTACCAGCAGGCGCTGGACATCTTCCGCGGCCTGGAGGACCGTCACAACCAAGCCGAAACGTTGCGCAATCTCGGCGAGACCCAGCTGGCCACCGGCGATCTTGACGCGACCCGCGACACGTGGCAGCAGGCCCTCGAGATCCTTGACGAGCTGAGCCACCCCGACGCCGACATCGTCCGCACCAAGCTCAAACAGCTCCCGTGATCCTGAGGACGTGCGTCATACCGGACCCGGTGTAGGTACGCCGGATCCGGTATAGCGACTAAACAACAGTGCCTTGACGAACGGCCGGCGCTACCCGCCCAGCCGGGCCAACTCTTCGTCCACAATGGACGGATCGAGCTTCTTGAACACCGGCTTGGGCGGTGCGAGCGCCCGGCCGACCTCGATCGGTGTGGACTCCCAGCGCGCCCCGACCGAGTAGTCCCCGGTCAGCACGGGGTACGCCGGCCCGCCGTCGAGGTCCTCGACCTCCACAATGGACGGTAGCGGCGCGTGCACCCCGGTACCCCCGAGCAGTTCGTGGATCTTCTGCGCGGAGTGCGGCAGGAACGGGGTCAGCAGCGTGTTGGCGTCACTGATCACCTGTAGCGCCACGTGCAGGACGGTACCCAGCCGCTTGGGGTCATCCTTGATCTTCCACGGCGCCTGGTCGGACAGGTATTTGTTGGCCTCGCCGACCAGCCGCATCGCCTCGGTGATGGCGAGCTTCTGCCGGTGCTTCTCGATCAGCCGGCCGACCGTGTCGAACGCCTCCCGGGCGCTGCGCAGCAGCGTCTCGTCGGCCTCGGTGAGGTCACCGGCCGGCGGGATCGCGCCGAAGTTCTTCGCGGCCATCGAGATCGATCGGTTGACCAGGTTGCCCCAGCCGGCAACCAGCTCGTCGTTGTTGCGCCGGAGGAACTCGGCCCAGGTGAAGTCGGTATCCGTGGTCTCCGGCCCGGCGACCGCGATGAAGTAGCGCAGCGCGTCGGCGTCGTACCGGCTGAGGAAGTCACGGACGTAGATGACCACCGAGCGGGACGAGGAGAACTTCTTCCCCTCCATGGTCAGGAACTCGCTGGACACCACCTCGGTGGGCAGTGCGAGCCGGCCGTAGTCACCAGGTGACCCGCCGCGCGCGCCCTCGCCGTTGTACCCGAGCAGCTCGGCCGGCCAGATCTGGGCGTGGAAGGTGATGTTGTCCTTGCCCATGAAGTAGTACTGCCGGGCGTCCTCGGCCGAGGCGCTCCACCACCGCTGCCAGGCGGAGGGGTCATCCGAGCGCCGGGCCCATTCGATCGCGGCGGACAGGTAGCCGATGACCGCGTCGAACCAGACGTACAGCCGCTTGTTCGGGTTGTCCTCCCAGCCGGGCAGCGGCACCGGGATGCCCCAGTCGAGGTCCCGCGTCATCGCCCGGGGACGCAGGTCTCCCAGCAGGTTGAGCGAGAACTTCAGCACGTTGGGGCGCCAGTCGGTCCGCGTCTTCAGCCACTCCCCGAGCGCGTCGGCCAGGGCCGGCAGGTCGAGGAAGAGATGCTCGGTCTCGACGAACTCCGGCGTCTCGCCGTTGATCCGGGACCTCGGGTTGATCAGGTCGATCGGGTCGAGCTGGTTGCCGCAGTTGTCGCACTGGTCGCCGCGTGCGCTCTCGTACCCGCAGATCGGGCAGGTGCCCTCGATGTACCGGTCGGGCAGGGTACGCCCGGTGGACGGGGAGACCGCGCCGAGGGTGCTCTGCTTGATCATGTACCCGTTCTCGTACACCCTCTTGAACAGCTCCTGCGCCACCGCGTAGTGGTTGCGCGTGGTGGTACGGGTGAAGAGGTCGTACGACAGCCCGAGCGCGGCGAGGTCCGCGACGATCAGCCGGTTGTACCGGTCGGCCAGCTCGCGGGGGGGCACCCCCTCCTTCTCGGCCTGCACCAGGATCGGCGTGCCGTGTTCGTCGGTCCCGGAGACCATGAGCACGTCGTGCCCCGCCATCCGCATGTACCGGCTGAACACGTCGGAGGGCACCCCGAAGCCGGACACATGACCGATGTGGCGCGGGCCGTTGGCGTAAGGCCAGGCGACCGCGGCGAGAACGTGGCTCATGACTGACCAGACTACTGACCCGGCGGGGCGGCGCGCTTCGGAGTTACCACCACTGCCTGGTACACCTCCCGCCTGGGCAGCCGGTATGCCTGGGCCACCAGCGCGATCGCGTCCTTTCTGGGGGTACCCCCGGCTTCGTGCCCGGCCACCTCGGCCCGCAGCCGCCGGTCGTCCGGGCGCTCCGCGGGCGTCGCCGGCGCGCCGGCCACCACCAGGGTGATCTCGCCCCGGGCCGGCTCGGTGGCGGCCCATTCGAGGAGCCCACCGAGCGGCCGGCGCAGTACCTCTTCATAGGTCTTGGTCAGCTCCCGGCAGACCGCCGCCGGCCGGTCCGGCCCGAACCCGGCGGCCAGGTCGGCGAGGGTACCGGCGAGCCGGTGCGGCGCCTCGAAGAACACCAGCGTGCGCCGCTCGCCGGCCAGCTCGGCCAGCCGGGCGCGCCGCTCCCCCGGCTTGCGCGGCAGGAAGCCCTCGAAGCAGAACCGGTCGCTGGGCAGCCCGGACAGCGCCAGCGCGGTGGTCACCGCACTCGGGCCGGGCGCGGCGCTCACCGGGATCCCGGCCTCGACGGCGGCCCGCACCAGCCGGTAGCCCGGGTCGGAGACGCTGGGCATGCCGCCGTCGGTGACCACGGCCACCGTCGCCCCGGCCCGCAACGCGTCGACAATTTCGGGGGTACGCCGTTCCTCGTTGCCCTCGAAGTAGGACACCACCCGGCCGGTGAGCGCGATGTCGAGGTCCCGGGCCAGCCGGGCCAGGCGCCGGGTGTCCTCGGCGGCGACCAGGTCGGCGCCGGCCAGCTCCACCCGCATCCGTTCCGATGCGTCGGCCGGATTGCCCAACGGCGCCCCGACCAGCACCAGCCGCCCGTCGCCCATGGGTACACCCTACGGGTGTCACCTCCGGCGGCCGCGGCCTACGATCGCAGGCGTGAGCGCGGCCCTGCTGACCGAACCCGAGCTGTCCACCACCCGGCGCGCGCCGGCCCCCCGGCCTGACCGGGTGTCCGAGCTGACCCGGCGGCGGCTCGCCCCGGCCATGCCGGCCGACGGGTGGCGCTCGTGGATCCCCACCGGCCTGATCACCGCGATCGCGGCGATCCTGCACCTGGTCGGGCTGACCCACCCGCGAGGCATGATCTTCGACGAGATCTACTACGCCAACGAGGCGCAGGACCTGCTCTACCACGGTGTCGAATGGGACCACGCGGGCAACCACGCGGGGTACGTCGTGCATCCGCCGCTGGGCAAGTGGCTGATCGCGCTCGGCATCCAGATCTTCCACATGAACGAGCTGGGCTGGCGGATCTCGGCCGCGGTCTTCGGTACCCTGGCCGTGCTCGTGATCATCCGTACCGGCCGGCGGCTGTTCCGCTCGACCGTGCTGGGCTGCGCGGCCGGGCTGCTGATGACGCTCGACGGGCTGGCCTTCGTGCTCGGCCGCACCGCGCTGCTGGACGTCTTCCTGATGTTCTTCATCCTGGCCGCGTTCGCCTGCCTGGTCCTCGACCGGGACCAGCGGCGGGGCCAATGGCTGCGGGCCTTGGAGGCCGGCCGGACCCGGGCGCGGTTCGAGGTGCCGTGGTGGCGGCTGGCCAGCGCGGCGATGCTCGGCTGCGCGATGTCGGTCAAGTGGAGCGCGATCTGGTACATCGTGCTCTTCGGCTTCCTGGCACTGCTGTGGGAGGTGGGCGCCCGGCGCAGTGCCGGGGTACGCCGCCCGTGGGCCGACGCGCTGGCCGGCGAGACCGGCTGGCTGATCGTCGCCGGCGTGGTCATCCTGGTCGTCTACCTGGCCAGCTGGACCGGCTGGTTCGTCACCGACGTCGGGTACGACCGGCACTGGCTGCGCCTGACCGGCCATGCCGAGCCGCCGATCATCGGCGCGTTGCAGAACCTGTACCACTACCACATGGAAGCGCTGGACTTCCACAACGGGCTGACCGCCAAGCACCAGTACCAGTCCTGGCCGTGGCAGTGGCTGTTGCTCGGCCGGCCAGTCGCGTTCTTCTGGTCCAGCGCCGGCCCGTGCGGCGGCGCCAACTGCGCCTCCGAGGTGCTCCTGCTCGGTACCCCGGTCCTGTGGTGGAGCTTCATCCCGGCCCTGTTCGGCCTCGGCTGGTTCGGGATCAGCCGGCGGGACTGGCGGGCGCTGGCGATCGGCCTCAGCGTGGCGGCCGGCATCCTGCCCTGGTTCATCTGGGAGGTCGACGACCGGACGATGTTCTACTTCTACGTCCTGCCGGCCGAACCGTTCCTGATCCTCACGCTGGTCTACGTCCTGGGTGCGCTGATGCTTCAACCCGTACGCGTCGGCGAGCTGCGCGCGGCCGGCGGTACCGAGCTGCTCGATCCGAGCGAGCGGCGCACCATGGGCGTGATCTTCGGCGCCGCCGTGCTGCTCGCGGTCGCCATCATATTCGCGTTCTTCTATCCGATCTACGTCGGCTGGAATATCACCTACGACGAGTGGCTGGCCCGGATGTGGCTCGGCAACCGGTGGATCTGATCCGGCCCGGCGCCGGTCGCCGGATCACCGGGCGTCGAACAGGGCACTGACCGACTCCCCGTTGTGTATCCGGCGGATCGCCTCGGCCAGCGCCGGCGCGATCGACAGCACCCGCAGCTTGGCTACCTGCTTGGCCGGCGGGATCGGCACCGTGTTGGTACACACGATCTCCGCCACGTCGTCCTGCGCCTGCAACCGGGCCAGCGAGCCGCTGGAGAACAGCCCGTGGGTACAGGCGACCCGGATCGAGTTGACCTTCAGCTCGCGCAGCCGGTCGAGCAGCTCGAACACCGTGCTCCCCCGGGCGATCTCGTCGTCCAGCACGATCACGTCCCGTCCGGCGACCTCACCGATCACCGCGCTGATCGCCACCTTGTCGTCGGAGTAGCGCTGCTTGGCACCGGCAGCCACCGGTATCCCGAGCAGCCGGGCGAAGTGCGACGCTGACTTGGCGTTGCCCAGATCGGGGGAGACGACCACCGCGTTACCCAGGTCGTACGCCTGGAAGTGCACGGCCAGCTCGCGCAGCGCGTGCAGGTGATCCACCGGTACGCTGAAGAACCCGTGCACCTGGGGCGAGTGCAGGGTCATCGCGAGCACCCGGTGCGCGCCAGCCGCGACGAGCAGATCGGCGACCAGCCGCCCGCCGATGGAGATCCGCGGTTCGTCCTTCTTGTCCGAGCGGGCGTACGCATAGTGCGGCATCACCACGGTGATCCGGGCGGCCGACGCCCCCTTGGCCGCGTCGATCATCAGGAGCAGCTCGATCAGGTGCTCCTGTACCGGCGGCACCAGCGGCTGGATCAGGTAGACATCGCGTTCCCGGCAGTTGGCCTGAAGCTGGACTTCCAGGCAGTCGTTGGCGAACCGGAGTATGCGTACCGGGTGCAGTGGCGCCTCCAGAAAGGCGCAGATCTCGGTGGCCAGCTCGGGGTGGGCACTGCCGCTGAACACCGCGATATCGCGCACTGATCCACTCTACCGTGTTCGGCGGACTGCTCCATCCACCGGAATAAATGTTGATGTCGCTCACTGTCTTCGTGTAGACCAAATGGCGGATGTGTGACAAACGTTTTCATGACTTTGCACTCCACGGAATGGCCAGCGGTGGGCATCGCCCGGCCCCTCGACGTTAGGAACGCCGGCGAAGGTCGCCGGCGACGGTCAAACGAAGGAGAGTTCCTGTGGTACCAAAGCTGCGGCGGACGTTAGTCACTGCCGGCGCTCTGGGTGGCCTGGCGGTCGCGGTGGTGATCGCGGCCAATCCCGCGCTTGCCGCGGTGGACCGGACGCCGCCGACGACCCCGACCAACAACCACGTCACCGCTACCACGCAGACGAGCATCTCGCTCGCCTGGAACAAGTCGACCGACAACGTCGGAGTGACCGAGTACGACGTGTTCAAGCAGGGCCAGCTGGTCATGAAGGTGGGCGGCACCGCGCTCGCCGCCACCGTCAAGAGCCTGATTCCGGGCACCGAGTACGTCTTCACCATCGTGGCCCGCGACGCGGCCGGCAACTCCTCGCAGGACAGCAACGAAGCCACCACGAAGACCAAGCCGTCCACCGACAAGACGCCGCCGAGCGTGCCGGGCAACCTGCACAGCACCGCGCAGACCAGCAGCACGGTCACGCTGGCGTGGAACGCCTCGAAGGACAACGCCGGTGGGATCGGCCTGGCCGGCTACGACATCTTCCAGGCCGGCGTCACCGGCCCGGTCGCCTCGACCGACGCGGCCAGCCACACCGTGATCGTGGGCAACCTGAACGCCAACACCACGTACAAGTTCACGGTCAAGGCGCGGGACCTGGCCAACAACGTCTCCGGGCCGAGCAACACCGCCACGGTCAAGACGAAGCCCGGTGGGGGCGGGATCGGCGCGGTGACCACCGTCGCCACCGACCGGGACATCCCGTGGGGCCTGGACACGCTGCCCAACGGCGACATCATCTACACCGAGCGGGACGCGCAGACGGTGATCGAGCTGACCCGCGGCGGAGCCAAGACCACCCTCGGCAGGATCCCGGGCGTCTCCGGTACCAACGGTGAAGGCGGCCTGATGGGTCTGGAGCTGTCGCCGAACTTCGCCAGCGACCACTGGGTCTACATCATGCACACGTCGGCCAGTGACAACCGGGTCATCCGGCTCAAGCTCAACGGCAGGACGCTGGACACGGGTTCGATTCAGGTGCTGCTCAAGGGCATCCAGCGCAACAAGTTCCACAACGGCGGGCGGCTGCGCTTCGGCCCGGACGGCAAGCTCTACATCTCCACCGGCGACGCGGAGAACGGCAACAACGCGCAGAACAAGAACAGCCTCAACGGCAAGATCCTGCGGATCAACCCGGACGGCGGCATTCCGGCGGACAACCCGTTCCACAACGCGGTCTGGAGCTACGGCCACCGCAACGTCCAGGGCTTGGCCTTCGACTCCCAGGGCCGGCTGTGGGAGTCCGAGCTGGGCAACAGCCGGATGGACGAGCTGAACCTGATCCAGAAGGGCGGCAACTACGGCTGGCCGGCGTGTGAGGGTACGGCGGGCAACTGCGGCGGGTTCATCAAGCCGGTCCGCACCTGGCCGGTGGCGCAGGCGTCGCCCAGCGGCCTGGCGATCGTGCACAACACGCTCTACATGGCCGCCCTGCGCGGGTCGCGGCTGTGGGTCATGCACATCGCGGGCAGCGGTACCTCGACCCCGCAGGCGTTCTTCACCGGCCAGTTCGGCCGGCTGCGCACGGTCGAGCCGGCACCGGACGGCGGCCTGTGGCTGACCACCTCCAGCGGTGACAAGGACAGCACACCGAACAACAGCAACGACCGGATCATGCACGTCGCGCTGAGGTGAGCTGGTGATGACTCCCGATGGCCGGCGGCGGGGACGGCGCTGCCGGCCATCGGGGCCGGACGGACGGGGCCACTCCCGGCGGGCGGCCCCGTCTTCGGTATCCGGCAAGGTGCCCGGATCCGGCAAGGATCCGGCAATCCAATCACAGATGTAAATCCTTGACTGACTCTGGCGGCGGCCGTTAACATCGTTGGCGATGAATAGTTAGGCAGTCTGCCTAATAAAACGGAGGCCGCGAGATGCTCCGAAACCCGAACTCCCGGGTCCTCACCCGTGCCGGCGTCCTGGTCGCCGCCGCTGCGCTGGTCGGCGTGGCCGGCGCGGCGCTCGCGGCGAGCCGGTCACCAGCGCCGGTCCCCGCCGCGGCACTGGTCGTGCCGGCCAGCGCCGGCAAAGGCATGCCCATCCCGGGATTCCTGATCCAGTCGTCGAGCAAGGTCGCCGATGACGCCGCGGTGTCCAGGCCGGGCTACGCCACGACCGGGTGGTACCGGGTCGGGGCGCGATCGACGGTCTTCGCCGGGCTGCTGGCCAACAAGAAGTACCCCGACCCGTTCTACTCGACCAACCTGAAAGCCGCCACGGCGAGCGACTTCACGGTGCCCTGGTGGTATCGGGCCGACCTCGATCTGGGTACCGAGACCGGACTGCATACGTCACTGGACTTCAGCGGCGTCATCTCGGCCGCCGACGTCTGGGTCAACGGGACCCGGGTCGCCTCGCACACCGACATCGCCGGCATGTACCCGCGCCACGAGTTGGACGTGACCGGGCAGCTGCACGCCGGTACCAACTCGGTGGCCTTCAAGGTGTATCCGAACGATCCCAACAAGAACCTGACCACCGGCTGGATCGACTGGGTGCAGACCCCGCCCGACCGCAACATGGGCATCGTGCGGGACGTGGTGGTACACCGCAACGCGAGCCTCGCCCTGCGCGACACCCACGTGCTGACCCAGCTGACCGTACCTTCGCTCAACCACGCCAACCTGACCGTCAAGACCAACGTGCGCAACGACTCGGCCGGTGCGGTGCACGCGACCCTGTCCGGCACGGTGGCCGGGGTCGCGGTCAGCCAGCCGGTCGACCTGGTGGCACACCAGACCAAGACGCTGACCGTGGCCGTACCACTGGACAACCCGAAGGTGTGGTGGCCCGCCGGCATGGGCGGCCAGCCGCTCTACGACGCGGACCTCGCCGTCACGGCCGGCGGTACGGTGTCCGACCAGGCACACGAGCGCTTCGGCGTGCGCGACGTGAAGTCCGCGGTCAACAGCAGTGGGTCGCGCACATACACCATCAACGGCCGCCCGTTGTTGATTCGTGGCGGCGGCTGGTCGCCGGACCTGTTCCTGCGCTGGGACGCGAAGTATGCCGGCGACCGCCTGAAGTACGCGCTGGATCTGGGACTCAACACCATCCGGCTGGAGGGCCACCTGGAGCCGAGCGAGTTCTTCGACCTGGCCGACCAGCTCGGCGTGCTCACCCTGCCCGGCTGGGAATGCTGCGACAAGTGGCAGAGCATCGGTGGCTGGAGCGCCGCGGACTACGCGGTCGCGCAGGCCTCCGCCGCCAGCGAAGGGGCCCGGCTGCGCGACCACCCGAGTGTCATCTCGTTCCTGATCGGCAGCGACGAAGCACCATCGAGCAAGGCGGAGAAGAACTACGTGACAGCGTTGCGCTCGGTCGACTGGCCGGTCCCGATCGTGTCCGCCGCGGCCAGCGCGTCGGCGCCGATCACCGGGCGCTCCGGGATGAAGATGACCGGGCCGTACGACTGGGTGCCGCCGAACTACTGGTACAACAAGCGGGAGGGTGGTGCCTTCGGGTTCAACTCGGAGACCAGTGCCGGTCCTGACGTGCCGACGCTGGACACGCTCCGGCGGATGATGTCCCCGGCCGAGCTGAACACCCTATGGAGCAACTTCGGCGCCAAGCAGTACCACCGCTCCCCGTCGGGTACCTTCGGCACCCTGAAGATCTACGACAACGCGCTCGCTGGGCGGTACGGTGCACCGACCGACCTGACCGACTACGTACGCAAGGCGCAGCTGGCCCAGTACGAGAACATCCGCGCGCAGTACGAGGCGTACGCCCGCAACTTCTCGGACAGCACCAACCCGGCCACCGGGATGGTCTACTGGATGTTCAACAGCGGTTGGACCTCGCTGCACTGGCAGCTGTTCGACTACTACCTCGACCAGGGCGGCTCATACTACGGTGCGAAGAAGGCCAACGAGCCGCTGCACGTCCAGTACTCGTACGACAACAAGTCGGTGGTGGTGGTCAACCAGCGCCACGGCAGCGCGGCCAGCCTCGGCGTGAAGGTCGACCTGTTCAACCTGGACGGCACCGCGAAATTCAGCCGTACCGTCAACGGCCTGACCGCTCCGGGCGACGGCGGCAAGGTGAGCGCGCTGACCATCCCGGCGGTGACCGGCCTGTCCGCCACCTACCTGGCCCGGCTGATCCTCACCGACAGCGCGGGCAAGGAGATCGACCGCAACGTGTACTGGCTGTCGACCAAGAACGACGTCATCAACTGGTCCGGCAACACCTGGTACTACGTACCGACATCCAGCTATGCCAACCTCACCGGGCTGGCCAAGCTGGCGCCGGCCACGGTCACCGCGACGGCCACCAGCACCACCAACGCGGACGGCACCACCACGACGACGGTGACTCTGCGAAACACGACCGGCGGGAAGACACCAGCGTTCTTCGTCGACGTACACATCGTCGACGCGAACGGCAAGGTGGTGCTTCCGGTGCGGTGGACCGACAACGAGGTGAGCCTCTGGCCGGGTGAGTCGACCACACTCACCGCGACCTACCGGACGGCCGACCTGAACGGCTCCGCCCCGAGCGTACGGGTGGCCGGCTGGAACGTCGCGAAGCTGGTCCGCTCCGCAAGGTAGAGCCCACGGGCGGTTGTTCCGGAGCGGCGTCCGGAACAACCGCCCGTGCCGTCCTCAGCTACTCACGCCCTGCGGCACCGAGGTCAGCTGCCCCGCCTTCTCCCTGCTGATGATCGCGTCAATCGACCACGCGCCCGGTCCGGTGACCACCAGAAGCAGGAACGACCAGCAGAACAGCACGGAGAGCTCGCCACCGTTCTGGATCGGCCAGAGCGCGTGCCCCTGGTGCACCGTGAAGTAGGCGTAGGCCATCGAGCCCGATGCGAGCAACGCGGCGATCCGGGTACCGAACCCGACGAGCACGAGAGCACCACACGCCAGTTGGATCACCGCGGCGTACCAGCCCGGCCAGGTACCGACCGGCACCGAGGCGCCCCTGCCGAACGCACCACCCAGCACCCCGAAGAGGGACGCGGCTCCGTGGCACAGGAACAGTAGGCCGATCACGATACGGAACAACGAGACGACGATTGCTTGATAGCGGTCAGCAAGCCGCACTCCGGCTACCTCCTCACAATGGGTACCTCTTCCAGCACCGGTTGCCACGCGACAGCCGGGCCGGCGGTTCAGTGACCCACTTGAATATCGCTCGACTCCGCTCCGGCCTTGTCGGTCATTCGCCCGCCGCGAGGATGAGGTTCCGGCTCTGCCACGCGAGCTGGAGGCAGCCGGCCCCGGCGGGTGCGATACGACCGCTGGTGAGGATTCCGTGCACGCCACTCTCGGAGAACGGCACTCGGGTGTTGACAATGGAGCCCTCGTCGTTCGCCGCCACGAAGTCGCCGGCCATCTCGTCGAACACGTCCGCGTCGAAGACCGCGACGGTCAGGATCTCCCCCACCAGGGTGAGGGCGTCAAGGGCAACGCCGAGACACCACACCCGTACCCGGCCCTCGTCACGCGCCTTGTTGAGCGAGCGGAACGGCTCGTCGTCGTACCGGACGGGGCGGCCGTCACCGTCGTGCTCCGGGTTGCCCAGAAGTTCCTCGGAGTATTCCCGCAACATGTTGCGCCACAGGTCGAAGTCGGCCTCCATGGCTGACGGCAGCACGCTGGAGGGCTGGAATACGCCGGAGGGGATGACCTGAAGCATCCCGCCCGCGACGGCCACGCTGCGCGGGTCCCGGCTGTGCAGAACGAAGCTGGCCTGATCCCTGCCCCGACGAATGGTCAGCGTGTCGATCGAGGGCAGCACCGGACGGCGCGTGAAGTCGTACGGGTCGCCGATCAGCTTCCGGAACGGTAGGTCCCGCATCGTCGGCTGGCCGGGACGGACCGATCCGTCCTCGGCCAGGTGCATGTACGCCGTCTCGTGCGCCAGCGCCTCGTAAATGTCCACGCCGGCGAAATAGGTCGTCGGCCCGAAAGCCATACGGCCCTTGTCCCGCTCCCACGCCAAATCGAGCAGGCGCCAGCTCGCGCGGTTGTCGAACAGGCGGGGATGGTCCAGGTCGCGGATCGCCTGCGTGTAGCGCTGGTACCGGCGAACCAGGCCGGCCCGCGGCCGGACATGCTCGGTCTCGGGCTCGGTCCCGTCGATTTCGGGAAGCGCGGCGGCGGGACGGTACTCGAGTTCTATCGCGCTGAGGTCCACCGGCTGCCTCGGAAGCCAGGTGGGATGGGCGATCAGACCGGTGCCCGCGATCCGCTGGACCGGGTCGTACACCTCGGTGGCCAACCTGGTGAGGGCGGGACGCTGCGCGTTCAGCGCACGACGTGTCCGGCGCCACGCGTCCTGGCTGTACGTTACCCGGGGATCAAGGACCACCTCGTCATCCTCCAGGTAGCCGGCCCGCCGCTGTTCCGTGGCTGCGGATTCATCGCGCTGGAGCGTCAGGCCCAACTGGTCCACCGTGACGCCGAACACGTGAGCCAGGAGGCGGCGGTAGAGCGGAGCAGGCGTGACGATCCCTCGTTCCCACCTACTGACGGTGTTCGCGGTAACGCCCACACTGCGATGCCCCAGCTCAGTAGCGAGGGCGTCCATGCGCCGCGCGAGATCCTGCTGTGACAGCCCGGCCCGGTAGCGGAGATCGGTGAGGACGGGGTTGGGAGTCGCGTCGGCTGCGGTCCTGCTCATGTCCGGTCCCTGAGGTAGGCATAGGGTTGGCATGCTATGGACAGCGTATGAGCAACCCCTCTGTGTTGCCTACCCCATGCGGGCGAGATGCCTTCTCGGCGGCGTTCCGAACATGGATGCCCCCTGGTGCCCTGAAGGCATGAGTTCGTCGAACGGAGAGACCCCTGAGGTCGCGTGCGTGGGCCGGCTCGGCAGCCCGATCGTCGTCATGGTCAGCCGGGATGGCCATGGCTGGGAGGCGGAAATAGCAGCGCTCGGGCTGGTACGCCGAGCACGACGCCTTTCCGCGCTCGATCGCCAGGTGCAGGAGTTGCTCGGACCGGCTGCCGCGGATTACCAGTTTCGCACCGGTGACGACGAACTCGATCGGCTGGTCAGGCACGTGCGCAGCGCCCGGTCGACGGCTCGGACGTTCGAGGCACGCGCACGGCACCTGACCGAGCGGGTGCTGTCGCTACCGAGCGGCGGATCAGTCCGTGATCTGGCCGTGTTGCTGGGGCTGTCGTACCAGCGGGTGCAGCAACTCCTCGCGCTTCACGGCCGTGCGGCGGACAGAGGGCAGGCGAAATGATCGCGGCCGCCGTCACCGTCGCGCTCGTAGCGGGCTGGGTCGCCGGAATGTGGACGCGGAAGCG
>WNGE01001567.1_pt1 | contig 28779 bp, 33 predicted proteins | sample 5400651 | NCBI WGS metagenome assembly WNGE01 (sample SAMN13153370, study PRJNA577476) | soil metagenome | isolation source: 60 cm soil or saprolite under grassland replicate 2 | place: USA:California | collected 2016-06-15
GCGTCTTATGCCGAGGTCGTTGTTATGCCGAGGTGGTGGGCGGTGGCGCTGCTGTTGGGGTGACCGTGCCGGGGAGGTCGGCATAATCACAGGGCATGGTCCGGGCTTGGTCAGTCTTCTCCCGTCCGATCGTCGACGGGGAGGAGCAGCCCATGAGGGATCCATCACGGATTCGGGTGCCCGGACCGCTGGAGCCGTACGCGGAAGGCTTCCGCGGCGAACTGGCGGGGCGGGGATACTCGCCGGGCGCTGCCGCGGTGCAACTGCAGCTGATGGCGCACCTGAGCGGGTGGCTTGCCGGCCGGGGCCTGGACACTGCTGGGTTGACGTCCGCACTGGTGGACGCCTATCTGGCGGAGCGCCGCAGGCTGGGGTGTGCCAGCCATTGGACACGTCGGGCGTTGGCGCCGTTGCTGGGGTTCCTGCGACGACGGGAGGTCGTCCCGGCAGAAGCGACGCCGGGGCCAGCGGGGCCGGTGGAGGCGTTGCTGGGCCGGTATGCCCGCTGGCTGGCCGCCGAGCGTGGCCTTGCGGAGACGACCATCCGGCGCAATGTGGAGCTGGTCCGGCCGTTCCTTGCGGGTTGGGAGGCGGCCGGCGGGGTTGCGCTGGAGCATCTGCGCGCCGCTGACGTCACCGCGTTCGTGGTTGCCCACTGCCAGGACGCTCGTGGTGGGACGGCGCCGCGGATGGTGGGCGCGCTGCGGTCGCTGCTTGGGTTCCTGCACGTCGAGGGGCTCATCGACCAGCCGCTGGCCAGCGTGGTGCCGCCGGTGGCTACCTGGAAGCTCGCCGGGGTGCCCAAGGCGCTAGACGATGGCCAGGTCGCGGCGCTGCTGGCGTCCTGCGACCAGGACACCGTCGTGGGCCGACGGGATCTGGCGATCCTCACGGTGCTGGTGCGGCTGGGGCTGCGTGCTTCCGAGGCCGCGGCGTTGCGGTTGGACGACATCGACTGGCGGGGTGGTGCGGTCGCTGTCCACGGCAAGGGCAACCGGCATGACCGGCTGCCGCTGCCGGCCGATGTCGGGCAGGCGATCGTTGCCTGGCTGACCGCCGGGCGGCCCGACACCACCGCTGCCGGCCGGGAGGTATTCCTGCGGGTCCGCGCTCCGCGGCAGGCGTTGACCCGCGGCGCGGTGACGCAGGTGGTGGCCCGTGCTGGGCAGCGGGCCGGGCTCGGCCCGATCCACGCCCACCGGCTGCGGCACACCGCAGCGACTCGCATGCTGCGCGGCGGCGGGTCGCTCGGCGAGATCGGGCAGGTGCTGCGGCATCGTCACGCGCTCACCACCGCGATCTACGCCAAGGTCGACATCGATGCGCTGCGCCTGCTGGCTCGTCCCTGGCCGGCAGGTGCCCGGTGAGCCCGCTCGGCCAGGCGCTGGCCGACTATCTGCGCGTCCGCCGTGCGCTGGGGTTCAAGCTCGACCGGGCGGAGCGGCTGCTGGCCCAGTTCGTCGCCTACCTCCACGACCACGACGCCGAGGTGCCCACCATCGAGGACGCGCTGGCTTGGGCGACGTCGCCGACCGATGCCACGCCGCGCTGGTGGGCGCACCGGCTGTCGACGGTGCGCGGGTTCGCCGCCTACCTGCACGCCCTCGACCCGCGCGTGGAGGTCCCACCACCGGGGCTGCTGCGGCGCGGGCCACGCCGGGCAGTCCCGTACCTGTACTCCGCCGCCGACATCGGCGCGCTCATCGATGCCGCCGGCATGTTGCCCCGCCCGCTCGGCGCGGCGACCTACCAGACCCTGATCGGCCTGCTGGCCGTCACCGGGATGCGCGTCGGCGAGGCGATCCGGCTCGACCGCGACGACCTCGACGCCGACCACGACGGGCTGCTGCGGGTGCGCCACAGCAAGTTCGGCAAGTCCCGCCTGGTCCCGCTGCACCCCAGCACCGTGACCGCGCTGCGGGGCTACCTGCACGTGCGCGACCGGCTGCTGCCGGCGCCGGCCAGCCCGGCGTTGCTCATCTCCACCGCGGGCACCCGGCTCGGCTACAACAACGTCTGGCGAACCTTCCACCGCCTGGCCCGCCAAGCCGGCATCACCGCCCGATCGGCGTCCTGCCGGCCCAGGATCCACGACCTGCGCCACAGCTTCGCGGTGGCCACCATGCTCGACTGGTACGCCGGCGGCGCCGACGTGCCGGCGCTGCTGCCCAGGCTGTCGACCTACCTGGGCCACGCCGACCCCAAGCACACCTACTGGTACCTGCAGGCCGCGCCGGAGCTGCTCGCGCTGGCCGCGCACCGCCTCGACACCCACCTGGCAGCCCAGGCAGGCCGGCGGTGAGCACCCTCGCCCCGACCCTGCAGGCGTTCTTCACCGACCGGCTGGCCCGCCAACGCCAGGCAAGCGGCCACACCATCGCCGCCTACCGCGACGCGTTCAAGCTGCTGCTGGCCTTCACCTGCCAGCACACCGGCAAGCCACCCTCCCACCTGGACGTCGCCGACCTGGACGCTCCGCTCATCGGCGCGTTCCTGGACCACCTCGAGCGCGATCGCGGCAACAGCGTGCGGACCCGCAACGCCCGCCTGGCCGCCATCCACTCGCTGTTCCGCTTCGCCGCCCTGGCCCATCCCCAGGACGCGGCCGGCATCCAACGGGTGCTGGCGATCCCACCCAAACGCTTCGACCAGACCCTCGTCACCTACCTCACCGAGCCCGAGACCGACGCGCTGCTCGCCGCCCCCGACCAGGCCACCTGGACCGGACGGCGCGACCACGCCCTGCTGGCGCTGGCGATCCACACCGGCCTGCGCGTCTCGGAGCTGACCGCACTGACCCTGGCCGACGTGCACCTGGGAACAGGCGCCCACGTCAGCTGCCTGGGCAAAGGCCGAAAACAGCGGATCACCCCCCTGACCGCCGGCGTCACCGCCGTCCTGCACGCCTGGCTTGCCGAACGCGGCGGCCTGCCCGCCGACCCGCTGTTCCCGACCCGCCGCGGCACCCCGCTCAGCCGAGACGCCGTCCAACAGCGCCTGGCCACCCACGCCACCACCGCAGCGGCGACCTGCCCGACCCTTGCCGGCAAGAAGCTCGCCCCGCACGTGCTGCGGCACACCGCGGCCATGCGGCTGCTCAGCGCGGGCGTGGACACCACCGTCATCGCCTTGTGGCTGGGCCACGAGAACGTCGCCACCACCCAGGTCTACATCCACGCCGACCTCGCCCTCAAAGAGCAGGCCCTCGCCCGCACCACCCCAGCCGGCACCACCCCAGGCCGCTACCAGCCACCAGACGCGCTCATCGCCTTCCTCGAAAGCCTGTGATTATGCCGACCTCCCCGGCACGGTCACCCCAACAGCAGCGCCACCGCCCACCACCTCGGCATAACAACGACCTCGACATAAGACGCGTTATCCCGATCTCCGCATAACGCGTCGGCGGTCACGACCCGCCCGGCCAGGTCCACCTGCTCCAGCAGCGGTGCAAGCTGGGTGGTCTCGTTGGTCTGGGCGTCGACCTTGCGCTGGGCCAGGACCGTTCCTCTGTCGTGGGCCAGCGCGGCGAACAGGTGGACCTGGTGCCCGCCTGGCTGGCGGGCGACGCGCAGCACCTTGCCGTCCACCGCGATCGGCCCACGGCCGGCGGCTGCCTGCTCGGCCAGCCACCCGCCCACGACCCGGTCCAGCTCGTCGGCGTCCAACTGTTGCAGCACGCTGCGCAGCGTCGTCTCGCTGGGGGCGACATGCCAGGTCGAGTACGGCCGCTGCCAGGTCCCCAGCCGCGCCAGCGTCGCCTGGGGCAGCTTGCGGGACAACTGCCCGATCGCGGCGAACGACCGGGCACCGGCCAGCACCGCCACCGCGGCGATCACCAGCAGCCCGGGCAGCGGATGCCGCCGGCCACGCCGGCCGCGAGGGTCGGGTAGCTGCCCCAAGCGTTCCAGCAGCCCACCAGGCCCGTGGACCGAGCCGTCATCCAGGTTCACCTGCACCGCACCGCTCCCCGAACCTCCAACCGCCGGTCCAGTCCAGCGGCCACGACCACGCATCCGGGCAGGGATCTACAGAATCCCCCACCACACCGACAGCCCGCGAGAGCCGTCACCCGCGCAGACTCGGCCTATCGACGAACCCAGCGGGGCCCTGCCCACCCCCCCAGGTCACCCAGGCGCCGTTCCCACCTATTGGGCGGGCAGCTTGCTCAGATGACGATGGCCTTGGAGCGGCGCGCGGTTGGAGCCGGTCGGCTGCCTGCGCATGGCGAACTGCGCACCCATCTCACCTTGGCTTCCGACCCTATGGGAGTCCGAGGGTGTTGAGTTGTGCTCGTAGCCAGCGGCGTCCCGCGCCCAGCTCGGCCCCGATCCGCGCGATCGGCCAGCCCTGCTCGACCTGGCGCACCCGCAGGTAGCCGGCCAGCTCCCCAACCCCCCCCAACGCCGCCAGCCGCGCCTGCCGCCACGCCGTGTGCCGGGCCGCCTGCGCCGCGCGGGCACGCGCCCCGGCCGCTGCCTGCGCCGCTGTCGCCTGCGATCGGATGACCCCGTGCTCGCGGAGCAGCCGGCCCACCACGCGTGTCCCGGTGCCGAGCTCGCCGGCGAGCTGGGGCAGCGGCCGGGCCCGCTCGGCATAGCGGTCCAGCAGGTACGCGCCGATATCGGGGAAGCCCAGGGCGGCGGCGCGCGCGGCGGCAAGCCGGTCGCTGGCGGCCTGCCGGGCGCGGCCCTTGGCCTCAGGGCCGGGCAGGCGCACCACGCAATGGGCATCCATGGCCGCGCGGACCATCCACACGCTGGTGCCAAGCTCGTTGGCCAACTGCGGCAGGCTGTGGCAGGCGTGGGTGTAGCAGGCATCCAGGTAGGCGCGCAGGCCCGCAAACCCCAGGGTGCGGGCGCGCCGGTCCACCGTCCACAGGTGCGGCGGGACCGGCGTGAACCCGCCGGTCACGACCAGCCGTCGTGACCGCCGCGCACGACAGGGGCTTGCCCATGCCCGACCGGTGCCGGGTGTGACATGAGGGAGCACCCAGCCGGCTTGTTGCCTGGGCTCCCCTGGCGCGGCCGTCCCGCGTCGCTCGGGGCTAGGTGCACTGACCCGTCAGGTGGGTGAGAGCCGGGGCCGTGCGACGAGGGTGAGCTCGAGGCTACCGCGTGGCGTGCGCGGCTGTGTCCGTTGTGGCACCCGTGGCGTGCGCCGGTGGCCCGGACGCGACGGTGGGCAGCGGGGCGCGCCGGCCTGCCTCGCGTGCCTGCAGGGCCTCCTGGGCGCTGAGCACCTGGTGCAAGCCGGCGCGCACGGCGGCGCGCTGCTCGCCGGTCAGGTGGCGGGCGAAGTGCGCCTCGATGCCGGCCAGGTACACCGGCGCGCTGCTGCGCAGCGCCGCGCGGCCGGCGTCGCTGAGCACCGCGTAGGCGCCACGCCCGTCGGCGGGGTCGGGCTTGCGGCGTACCAGCCCCTTAGCGGCCAGCTCGTCGACCACGCGCGACACGCGGCTGCGGGAGAGCACCACGCGGTCGCCGAGCTCGCGCATGCGCAGCCGGCGGTCGGGAGCGGCGTTGAGCTCCAGCAGCACGTCGTACCAGCGCAGCGGCAGGCCGGTCGCCTCGACGAGCTCCTGGTCCAGGCGGCGGACCACCGCGGCGTGGGTACGCAGGAACAGCGCCCACAGCGCCACGCCCTCGCCGCGCTCGTCGTGCTGATCGACGCCGGCGCGGCCAGGCTGGTGGGGTGCGCGCGCCGTGCCGTCCGTCATGGGGTCATGGTAGCAGGGTATGTGCGCCCGCACGCACTTTTGCTATGATGCGTGCGCACGCACATAACGATGGCACGTGGGAGGAGCGCGATGCAGGTTCCGCTGGCGCCCGTGGACGAGATCCCCGAGGACGGCGTGAAGAAGGCCGACTTCTTTGGCCGCGAGGTGCTGCTGACCCGCAAGGGCGGCCGCCCGCGGGCGATCATGAACGTCTGCCTGCACCTGGGTGGGCCGCTGGACCAGGTCGACGGCGAGCGGTTGGTGTGCGCCTGGCACCAGTCCACCTGGGCGCTCTCCGACGGAGCGAAGCTGGCCGGACCGGGCCCGCGCGACGCCCGCCTGATGACCCTGCCGACCAAGGTCATCGACGGCGTGCTCCACTACGTCTACGGCGGCGACTGACCCGGCGGCGGTGCGAGGCGTTGGGCTTCGCTACGTCCCTGGCCTCCGGGCGTTGGCCAGGAAGCTGGCCAACGCGACGGTGTCGAAGTAGAACATCTGCGCGCGGGCGAGCCTGCCGTCGCGGACCTGGTACAGGCCGAGCACCTCGCCGTCGAAGCGCTCGCCGGCGGGGCTGCGGCCCCGCTGCCGCCACAGCACCACCACCTCCCCGCCTTCGTCGCTGGCGGCGACGACGCGCGGGTCCATGCGCCGCTCGGTAGGGGTCGGTTGCAGCGGGTCCCAGGTTCCGGCCCAGGTGGGACGGCCTTGCCGGGCATCGGCGTCGAGGTCACGGTAGCTGCCGCCGTAGGGCAGCGACGGCGGCCAGTGGATCTCGAAGTCGGGATGGACCAGCTCGGCGAACCGTTGCGCGTCGCGGCGCTCGATGGCGCTGAAGACCTCGAGCACGAGCTCGACGTTGTCCCGTATGGTCGCGCTGGTGCTCATGTCAGCTCCTCGTGCTCGCGGCTCTGGGCCTTCGCATGGCTGTGATGCGCTGGTGTGGACATGCTGCTCTCGACCGTGGGGCGGTTCGGTCGGGATGCGATCGTGGGTTCACGGGCCGGGTGCCCTTGCCTCTTGGACGAGACAACCCGCTGCGCTGTGACACGCCGGAGGCGATCGCGTGCGCCCCAGTCCCTTGCCATGTCACAGGGACGCAGGGTCGTCCGTCTGTCCGTATGGAGGCGCAGGTGACCGTTCGCGCAAGTGACCGGCGGCGAGGGTCGACATTCAGCGCCCCGCTCTCCGCTGACCGATAGGTGCGCCACCGCAGCACCTGCTCGCCTGCCGGTCGCTTGCGACGAGTCGTCGGAAAGGAGGACGGCATGCCGCCACGGCAGGCGTCCGCGATCGCGACTCGCTACCAGCGCGGGCGCTGCAGGCCGCCAGCGCAGCAGCGGGTGAAAATCGGGCCTGGTCGCCCGCTGACGTCGTAGGTCCTTGGTCCGGTCGAGGCCGTCGGCTCGCAGCCGCTCGCCGTCGGTGGCTCCAGCGTCCGCCCAGGAGCACGCCGTCGCTCCACCGCGTTGTACCGGCCATCCATCCTGTGGATGGATGGAACCCCGGGGAGCCGCTGTGGAGTGTCATGGGTGGAGGGGTGGTACGGCAGCAGCGCGGTCACTACGATTCGGACGATGAGCGATATCGACGACGTACGGGAAATAGCGTTGGCGCTTCCCGAGGCGACCGAGCAGGACCATCACGGTATGGTCTCGTTCCGCGTCCGCGGCAGGATCTTCGCCACCCTGCCCGACGACGACCACGTCAGGGTCATGGTCGACGAAACCGAGATCCGCGCGGCAGTCGCCGAGCACCCGAGAATCTGTGCTGAGTTGTACTGGGGAAAGCGTTTGGCTTGCGTCGTCGTCACGCTCCCTACGGCACCACACGAGCTACTCCACGAACTCCTGGCCGAGGCCTGGCTTCGCAAGGCCCCAAAATCTCAAGCACGCAGGTTCGACCCCCGCATCAGGTGAGGAGCGTCATCGAACCCGGGGCGAACCTGAGCGCGTGCATCCCGATGGCGGTTGCGACCGGGGGCCGCCGTGCCGTCTTCACCGCCACCTTGCGGGCGACCGGCCTGGGATGGCTGTTCGACGCGGTCGTGACGATCGATGAGGTGCGGCACGGGAAGCCCGCACCGGACCTGTTCCTGCTCGCTGCCGAGCGACTTGGTGTGGTGCCCTGCGACTGCGTCGTCTACGAGGACAGCCTCCAAGGGCTTCGGGCCGCGCAGGTGGCGGGGATGACCGCGATCGACGTGACCGTCGTCGTGCGGTAAGCGAGCGTCCGCCGCTACCGGCCGCCGGTGACGTCCAGGATGGCTCCCGAGACGTAGGTCGCCTGGTCGGACATCAGCCACAGGATGGCGTGGGCGACCTCGTGCGGGTCGCCGGCTCGACCCATGGGGATCGAGGGGCCGAGGCGTTCCGCTCGCCCCGGCTCGCCGCCCTCGGCGTGGATCCCGGTCCGGACGATCCCGGCCCGGACGGCGTTGACGCGGATGCCCTCGCCCGCCACCTCCCGGGCCAGTCCCACCGTCATCGTGTCCACGGCTCCCTTGGATGCGGCGTAGTCGACGTACTCCCCGGGGCTTCCCAGCCGTGACGCGGCCGAGGACAGCAACACGATGGACCCACCCCGCCCGCCGTGGCGGGTGGACATGCGTCGCACCGCCTCCCTGGCGCACAGCAGCGATCCGAGCACGTTGACGTCCAGGACCCGCTGCACCCGTTCTGCGCTGAAGGTCTCCACGCGCCCCTGGGGGGCCACGATCCCGGCGCTGGCCACCACGCCGTCGATCGGCCCCAACTCCTGCTCCACGGCGCTGAACAACCTCACGACATCGTCCTCGACGGAGACGTCGGCGCGTCGCGCCGTCGCGGCCCGGCCGGCGGATCGACAGCGTTCGAGGACCTCCGCCGCGGCGTCGCCGCGCCGGTGGTAGGAGATGCCCACGTCGTAGCCGCGCTCGGCGGCGAGGACGGCGGTCGAGGCGCCGATCCCGCGACTACCGCCGGCGACCAGGAGCACGGGGCACATTGGCGTGAGTCTGCCACACCGACGCGACGCGATCCTCCAGAGGATGCGCACGGTGGTCGTCCTGCCCGCGCCGTTGGTCTCAGAAGGCCACGGACGAGTCGGACGGGGCGCCGCCAGGTTCCAGCCGGCATGACCAACCGGCTGGACGGCGACCAAGGAGGTCTTTCACGACCGCAGCGCCAAGAGCACCACGCTTGGTCTGCGGTGATGGAGGAGTGGTAGCGCAGTGATGGTGCACCCAGCATGCCCCTGTGCGAACCTGGTGCCGCTGGTCACGGGCCCGACGACTGACTTGCTCCCGCCACGCCAAGATCCGCCGGGACGGCTACCGCAGGAGGTGACGGAGGCAGCCATGCCACGGCGCGACGTTTCGAAGGCCGGGACGGCCGAGGTGCGGGTGCTGTTCGAGGGCTACGTCGGCGAGCACACCGCGAGCACGGTCGCGCTCGTGCGCGACGGCGACGCGACGCTGGTCGTCGACCCCGGGATGGTCCCGAGCCGCGCGGCCATCCTCGACCCGCTGCGGCGCCTGGGCGTCGACCCGGACGACGTCACCGACGTGGTCTTCTCGCACCACCACCCCGACCACACGCTCAACGCGGCACTGTTCCCGGCGGCCAGGTTCCACGACCACTGGGCCGTGTACCACCACGACCTGTGGACCGACCGCAAGGCGGAGGGCGCGGTGCTGAGCCCGTCGGTGCGGCTGATCGAGACGCCCGGCCACACCGCGCAGGACGTCACCACGCTGGCGAGCACCGCCGACGGCGTGGTGGCGTTCACCCACCTGTGGTGGTCGGCGGACGGCCCCGCCGAGGACCCGTACGCGCAGGACGCCGTGGCGCTGCACGCCGGCCGCCAGCGCGTGCTGGCGATCGCCTCGCTGATCGTGCCGGGCCACGGCGCGCCGTTCGCGCCGACGCCCGGCACGCCCCGCTGACCAGGCCGAGCCCTCCGTGCGGTCTGGCTCACCTGTGGTGCCCATCCCGGCTGGAGCAAACACGGGTGTCGCATTTGGCTTCGACCCTCCGGCCGGGTTGTGCCGCAACGAGGCGACGCGGTAGCGCGTACCTGGCGTCCGCGCCCGCCGTAACGATCCTGGGACGGCGACCGGCAACCCTTGGGGGGATGAAGCAGAGGTGGCTGTGGTGGCGCCTCCAATGCCACCGGAGGTCGAAATGGCCACGCTTGTTGTTCCGCCCCAGGTCCAAGCCGTCTTCCGGGAGGTCCGTACCTGCGAGTTCACCACGCTGGCCAGGGACGGCACGCCGATCACCTGGCCGACGGTGGCGCTGTACCAGCCCACCCGGGTGCGGTTCGTCATCACCACCTCGATCGGCCTGCCGCAGAAGGCCTTCAACGTCCGGCGCTGCTCACGGGTCACGATGCTGTACTCCGACCCGACCGGCAGCGGCCTCGCCGCACCGCCGGCGGTGCTGGTCCAAGGCGACGCCGTCTGCCCCGACCAGGTCGTGACCCGCAGCGAGGAGCTGGACGCGCTCCTTCGCCTGGTCATGGTCCGCCAGCCGGTCTCGGCCAGGTACTCCGCCAACCCACTCGCCCGCTACCTGTCCGACTGGTACCTCATGCGGCTGCTGATCTACGTCACGCCCCGCCGGATCCGCTGGTGGCCTCACGGTGACTTCTCGCGTCCGCCGGCAGAGCTGGAGGTCGACCATGTGGGGTGACATCGTCAAGCGCCTGCCACGCTTCTCCAGCGCGGTGCTGACCGGCCTGGACGGCACCGGCGACCCGGTCAGCGTGCGCTGCCAGCCCACTGTGGATCACCAGGCACGGGTCCTGCGGGTGCTGGTGCCCGATGGGCTGGGAATCGTCCCGGGTCCGGCCGGGCTGCTGTGCCACCGCCACGACGACGAGCTCTGGAGCCTCAAGAGCTTCCTGTTGCGAGGGAGCCTGGAACGAACCCGCCGCGACTGGGTGTTCCGCCCCCGTCAACTCGTCCGTGGCATGGACACGACACCGCTCAGCAATCTGCGGCTGCTGCGCCGCTGCCGGCGCACCGCCAAGCACTACCTCGCCGCCCGCGGCCTGCGGCGCCCGTCGATCCCATGGGAGCACTACGCGCAGCTCAAGGACCAGGACCGCGCGGCACAAGTACCCCTCCCGCCGGACCTTCGCATGGCGAGGTCGCAGTCGGAGCCGAGGCCGGCGACCAGGATGAGCGCGGAAGGCTTGTGCAACGCGGTAGGGGTGACGAGCCCACGACAAGTAGGTAGAACCCGCGCTCCGCGCCGCTGGCGCCAAGGCTGACCTCCGAGGTTCCAAGCCGTGTGGCGGCGGCCTCGACCTCCTCGAGGAGGCGGCTTCCCAGGCCCTTGCCGCGGTGCGCCGGCGCCACGCCGACCAGCCGCAGGGTCACGCCACCGGCCACTGGCGCAGGGTCGGTCCTGAAGGCCAGCGCGCCGCCGACGATGCGGCCCTGGTCTTCGGCGAGCAGCATGAGCGAGCCGTCGGCGGGGAAGCGGCGGGCAAGCTCGGCGAAGGGCCGATCCTGAGCTGTGGGTCGCTGGGGGAGCTGCGCGCCGGCGAGGTCGAAGACCTGCGCCAGCTCCTGGAGCGAGGCAACTGGCCGGATCACGTAGCGCATCGTCAGTTCGTAGCACACGCCTCGGGCCGGCTCACGCCAATAACTGCGACAGCAGGCGATCCACCGCATCCTATGGCCGCCCGAATACCCTGGTCCTTGGAAGGAGTCGCACGAGGGCTCGGCGTCGATCTCGGGTCAGGCCCTGGACCGTGGCCCGCGTCACCCTCGGACCTCCTGGAGCGGTTCGGCGTGGTGCAAGGTGGAACGAAGTTCCAGCGCTGGCGGGGCTCGCCGGTTGCGTGACGGAGGCACGATGCCCGCGACGGGTGGCCACACTCTCTACCTGGTCGGCGGCGCGCCGCGGGTCGGCAAGTCGTCGCTGGCGCAGCGGCTGCTGGAGGCCGACGGGATCCCGTGGCTGCCGACCGACGTGCTCAGGACGGTGCTGCGTCGGGTGCTGCCCGAGCTGGATGCCATCGACCAGGATCCGGTCGACGCCTGGTTGCTTGCGGAGGTCATGTACCCGCACGTCGAGCAGGCGGCCGCGGTGTGCGCGGAGGAGGCCGAGCGGTTCCTGATCGAGGGCTTCGAGCTGTCGCCGTCCTACCCCGCGCGCCTCCGGGCGGCGCTGGAGGGGACCGCGGTCCGGGCGTGCTTCCTGGGGCACGGCTCGTTCTCCCTCAAGAACCTCGTCGCCTACCGGGGACCCAAGCCCCAGCACCACGGTGCGTCACGCGAGGAGCTCCACGAGGCCGCGGCCTGGATCCGGCGGCGGAGCCGGCAACTGCGCGAGGAGTGCGCCGACGCCGGCGTGCCGTACGTCGACGTGGGCCAGATCGGCTTCGAGGCGGCCATGGTCCGAGCACGACGCCACCTGCTCGCGCGCGGCTGACGGCCCCACACCCGGTCGCCCGTTCCTCGCGGTCGCCCGGCGACCGGCTCGCCGCGCTGTGGGTGCTGCTGGTCACCAGCGCCCTGCGGCCCAGCGAGGCGCTTGGGCTGTCGTGGCCGGCCGTCGACCTCGCGGCCGGGGTGCTGTCGGTCTACCAGAAGCTGGTCAAGGTGGGGAAGCAAGGGTGCTGGTCGACGGCACCAGGACCGACGGCAGCGCCGCGATCGTCGTGCTCGACCCGGTCGCGGTGACCATGCTGCGCGCCTGGCGCACCGCGCAGGTGGCCGAGCGGCGCTGGTGGCCGGGTCCCAAGCAGCGCACCAACCTGGTCTCCACCAGGCAGGACGGGGCGCCGCTCAAGCCGACTGGCCCAACCGCCGCTTCGCCCGCGAGGCTGGCCTGCCGGCCGGGGTGCGCGCGTACGACCTGCGCCACGGCTGGGCGACCGCCGCGCTCACCGCTGGCGTGCACCCCAAGCTCGTCCAGGAGGTCATGCGGCACGGCAGCGACGCGACCACCGCCGACACCTACAGCCACCTCATGCCCAGCCACAGCGCGGAAGCCGTGGCCCGGGTCGCGTCGCTGTTCCGCCAGCCGCCGACGTCGCTGGAGGCGCCGGAGCAAACCGCGGCTACGGGGCTGCGCCAGTAGGCGCGTTTCGCTCGGTGTCGTGGTCAGGTCTCGCGCCGGTAGCTGGTTCAGGCTTGGCGGATCAGGCGGGGCGGTTGCAGAAAGGACCTGCAGCGGTTGCGACCTGGCGCCGTCCGCGTCCCTGTCAGCGCTCGCCGAGGTAGTCGTGGGCCAGCTGCACGGCGATCGAGCCCTCCCCGACCGCGGAGGCCACCCGCTTGGTCGACCGGTGGCGCACGTCGCCGGCGGCGAAGACCCCGGGCACGCTGGTCTCCAGCGCCAGGGGCGGGCGGTCCAGCGGCCAGCCCGGCGCCGACCGGCCCTCACGCGGCAGGTCGCGGCCGGTCAGGACGAACCCGTGCTCGTCAAGCTCGAGCGTCCCGGCCAGCCACTGGGTGTGGGGCTGGGCGCCGATCAAGATGAACAGCGCCGCGGCGGGGACCGTCTCGGAGACGTCGGTGCGGGCGTCGTGCAAGGTCAGCCGCTCCAGCCGGCCGGTGCCGTGGGCGGCGACGACCTGGGCGCGCAGACGAACGGCGATGGCGTCGTTGGCCTGGAGCTCCTTGGTGAGGTAGTCGGACATCGTCCGGCCCAGCGCCTCGCCGCGGACCAGCAGGGTGACCTGCTCGGCGTACTTGGCCAGGTGGATGGCGGCCTGGCCGGCCGAGTTGCCGGCGCCGACGACGAAGACCCGGCTGCCGGCCATCGCCGGGGCCTCGCTGACCGCTGCCCCGTAGAACACCCCGGCGCCCAGCAGCTCCTCCACGCCCGGCGCCTCCAGCCGGCGGTACGCGGCGCCGGTGGCGACCAGCACCGTCCTGCCGACCGCCTGGCCGCCGTCGGCCAGGGTGACCACGCGGTCGGTCCCGGCCGGGCGCAGCCCGGCCGCGCGGGCGAAGGCCAGCTCCGCGCCAAACAGGATCGCCTGCGCGGCGGCTCGTTGGCCGAGGCTGCGGCCGCTGACCCCGAACGGGAAGCCGAGGTAGTTGCGGATCAGCGAGCTGCTGCCGGCCTGCCCGCCCAGCGCCTCGGGCTCCAGCATCAGCGTACGCAGCCCCTCGGAGGCGCCGTAGGTGGCCGCCGACAGCCCGGCCGGGCCGGCGCCGACCACGACCAGGTCGTAGCGGCCCGCCTCGGGCCGGGTCGCGACGCCGATGGCGGCGGCGCCCTCGGCGTTGCTCGGGTCGACCAGCACCCGCCCGTCGAACAGGACCAGCACCGGCAGCCGGGTGCCGTCCTGCCCGCTCTCGCGGAGCAGGCGCCGTCCGGCCTCGGAGTCGTGAGGGTGGAACTGGTAGGGGATGGCGTTGCGGTCCAGCAGGTCGCGGATCTGGTGGCTGCGCGGCGTCCACTGCTCCCCGACGACCTGGATGGCCACGAAGCCTGGCTGGCCGGTGGCCCGGATCCATTCGGTGAGCTGCTCGCTGACCGGCAGGTACAGGTGCTCCTCGGCGGGCTCCCACGGCTTGAGCACCCAGCCGTCCAGCCGTCCCAGCGTCATCGCCTGGCTCATCGGCTGGTTGGCGCTGCGGTCCCAGACGCCGATGAGCAGCAGCCGCCTGGCCGACGGGTGCAGCTGGCGCACCCGGGCCAGAAGGTCCAGGCCGGTCATGTGCGGCATCCACTGGTCGGCGATGACCACCGCGACCACCAGGTCTTGGCGGCGCAGCCGCTCCAGCGTCCGCAGGCCCGCCGCGGGGGAGCGCTCGGCGAGGATCTGGTAGTCGGTCCCGAAGCGCCTAGCCAGGGCGGCCTCGAGCGCGGCCAGCACGTCGCCGTCGTCGTCAACGACCAGCACGACTGGTCGTGCCATGCGCCCTCCCGTGTGGTCCCAGCCCGACCGCGCGGGTCGCTCCGGTTGCCACGGCTCAGGTCAGGGCCTGAGGATCGGCAGCCACCTCGGCGCTCACGAGTTCACCCGGGGGCGACCGGATGGACACCAGCTGCTGCCCAGCCTATACGGCCGGGCGCCGTCGCGGTCCAGCCCGCGTTCGGGGACGCGGCCGCCGCAGGCTGCCGCCAGGCCGACGGTCACGAGTGCCGCGGCCTGCCGGCGAGCCGCTGGCAGCTCCGGTCGACGATGAACGAGGCGTCGTGGCGCACGAAGCCGATCAGCGACGAGCCGCGCGAGTACTGGTTGTGCATGCCCAGGAAGTACAGGCCCGGGGCCGGGGTCACGCCACGGCGGTGGACCGGCGCGCCGCGCTCGTCGACGGCGTCGGGCACGCGGATCCACGCGTAGTCCGGGCGGAAGCCGGTCGCCCACACGACCGCCTCCGGTCGCAGGGTCTGGCCGTCCTGGAACCGCACCGTCCGGCCCTGGACGTCGACGGTCCGGCCGAGCAGCCGCACCCCGTGCCGGCGGGCGAGCTGCCCGAGGCTGGTCCCGATCAGCAGGTCGCCGCGCTGGGTGTGGCCACGCCAGCTGCCCTCCAGCGGCGCGGTGAGCAGGCCGAGGTGGTCGCCCCACCAGTGCAGGCTCTTGCCGAGCAGGCGACGCGGGAGGCGGGGCAGCCGCTGGCCCCGCGACAGGTGGACGCGGTGGCTGGCGGCCAGGTCCTCGGCGATCTGGGCGCCGGAGTTGGCCGACCCCACCACCAGCACCTGGTCGCTGGCCAGCTGCTGGGGGTTGCGGCAGGCGGCGCTGTGGAGCTGGACGACGTCGCCGCTGAGCTTGGCGGCGAGCCGGGGAACGACGGGGTGCTGGTAGGCGGCGGTGGCCACGATGACCTGCCCGCCCTGGTAGGCGCCGGCGTCGGTGTCGAGCCGGTAGCCGCCGGCAACCACCCGCAGCGAGCGGACCCGGGCGTTGAGCGTAACCGGCAGCTGGAAGGTCCGGGCGTAGCCCTCCAGGTAGTCGGCGACCTCGTCCTTGCCGGGGAAGTGCTCGGGGTCGCCCGGGAACGGCAGGCCGGGCAGGGCGCTGTAGCGGGCGGCCGAGAACAGCTCCAGGGAGTCCCAGCGTCGCCGCCAGGCGTCCCCGACGCGCCGCTCGGCGTCCAGGACCAGGTGCGGGACCTTTGCGCGTGACAGGTAATAGGCGGCGGCCAGCCCGGCCTGGCCGTCGCCCGCGACCAGGGCTTGGAGCTCGCGCTCCCCCGCGCGCAGGTCGCCACCGCGCTGATCGCCCTGGCCAACGGCTTCACCATCGAAATGTTCTGGCCCGAGCATCGACGCAACCGCATCCCACGCCGATCCGGTGGCACGAGCCTGCGGCGCGACGCATCATGCGTGCGTGACGCCCGATCGCTCGACCAGGTCCGCCGTTCCCTCCGCTGGCCCGGCCGAGGAGGCGTTGCGCCTCGCCGAGACGCTTGCGGGTGCCTGCGCCGGGACGCTGGGGGAGGCTGTCGCCGGGGTGATCCTGCACGGCTCGTTGACCCTCGACGACTACGTCCCGGGCCGCAGCGACGGCGACCTGCTGGCCATCGTCGACGACCCGCTCAGCGACGCGCAGCTTGATGCGCTGACCTGGGCCGTGGCAAGGCAGCGGCTGGGGGTACCGGGCCGGATCGACCTGCGGGTGGTCACCCGGCAGGTCGCGGCGTCGCCGGCGCCGGCGCCGCCGATGGAGGCCTATGTGGAGGTCGTGCCGGGGTCGGGCGTGCGGGTGGAGCGCCGGCATCCAGGGGAGCGCGACCTGGTGGTGGAGTTCCCGGCGTGCCACGCGCACGGCCGGAGCCTGGCAGGTCGTGGTCATGGCCGCGCCGGTCCTCCCGATGGCGGCGCCTGGCGGCGTTCGAGGTGGTCGATGGGCAGGAAGGCGGCGCAGCCGATCTGGTCGTCACGGCCAAGCAGCCAGTTGGGCACGGCCAGCACCTCGCAGCCGGCGTAGCCTTGCACCGCCGCCAGCAGCATGGACGCGCCGTAGAAGACCAACGCGGCGTCGCTGGTGGCCTCGGTGAGGTACAGGGCAAGGAAGACCAGCAGGTTGAGAACGTGAGCCACCGGCCCGGTCGCTCGCAGGCGGCTTGGTGTCCGGCGCGCTCGCAGCCACTGGCCGGTGAGCAGTGCGGCGGGGAAGCCCAGCAGGCCGAGCGCCCACTGGGCCGGGTGGAAGTCGCCTCGTACGTGGCCCCAGGCCACGCTGCTCAGTAGCAATGCCCCGACGGCGACGCGGGCTGCCGTGCCGAAGGCTCCGATGGCCCGCTGCCTGCTGGGTATCTGGTTGGTCGTGTCCGCTACTGCCATCGCGCTCACCTCTGTGCGTGGTGGTGGTGGTGGAAAGTTCAGGCCGCTGCCGGCACCGACCTCGTCGCCGCGACCAGTTGGGCCGGCAAGCAGCCGGCGGCGGTAGGCGGCGGCCACCCCGGGCTCCCTGAGCGTGTCCAGGGGGTGTAAACGCGGGCGAAGACGGGATGGTGACGCCTCCGTGCCGACCATGGGCGAGCAATCGCGTCTCCCGTGTGCTTGCTGTGGTCGGTGGTCAGCTGACGGTGCGGCGGTAGCGGCGGACGGCCAGCGGGGCAGCGACCGCGAGGATCGCGGCCGACCAGATCAGCGCCAGGACGACCTGGCCGGCGACCGTCTGGCCCGGGTGCAGGGCGCCGGGGCCGAGGAGCAGGCCGCGCAGCGCGTTGGTCGCCACGGTGAGGGGCTGGTTGGCGGCGAAGGCCTGCAGCCAGCCCGGCATCGTCTGGGTCGGGACGAACACCGAGCTGGTGAACGCCAGCGGGAACACGCCCACGTAGGCGGCTGCCTGGACCGCCTCGGCGGTGCGGACCACCAGGCCCAGCAGCGCCATGACCCACGACCAGGCGTAGCCGAACGCCACCACGACCGCCAGGCCGGCGAGTAGGCCGAGCAGGCTGGTCTGCCAGCGGAACCCGATGGCGAGCCCGACGGCCAGCATCAGCGTCAGGGTCACGACCGAGCGGACCAGGTCGGCCAGGGTGCGGCCGGCGAGGACCGCCGAGCGGGCCATCGGCAGGGAGCGGAACCGGTCGATGACGCCGCTGGCGAGGTCCTCGGCCAGCCCGGACGCGGTGGCCACGCCGCCGAACAGGGCGAACTGGGCCAGCAGGCCGGGGACGAGCCAGTTGGCGTACCTGCCGGCGGCGGCCGGCGGGAGCGCGGCCTGGACCGCGCCGCCGAACACGTAGGTGAACATCAGGATGAAGACCACCGGCATGGTGCTTGAGGTGAGCAGCACCTCGGGCAGCCGGATGGTGCGCACGAGGTTGCGTCGGGTGACGACCGCGGTGTCGCTGGCGGTGCGCCGAAGCCCCGTCGGGCGTCGCGGGATGGTCGCCGTTACGGTGCTCATCGGGTTGCCTCCGCGCGTCGGGCCTGGCGATGGTGGCCGCCCCTGGCGGGGAGGTCCGGGCCGCTGCCGCTCCGGGCGGCCCGGTGGCCGGTCAGGGCGAGGAACACGTCGTCGAGGGTCGGCTTGCGCAGGGTCGCGTCGGCGGGGTTGATGCCCTGGGCGTCCAGGCGGCGCAGCGCCTCGGTCAGGGTCCGCGGGCCGTCCGGCGCGCCCAGCACGATCCTGCCGGTGTGCTCGTCGACGGTCGGGTCCATGCCGGCGCCCCGCAGCGCCGCCAGCGTCCGTTGGTGGTCGCTGGCTGGCACGCGCAGCTCGACGACGGCGCCGCCGACCCGGTCCTTGAGCTGCTCGCCGGTGCCCTCGCCGACCAGCCGGCCGTGGTCGACGACCGCGATGCGGTCGGCCAGCTGGTCCGCCTCCTCCAGGTACTGGGTGGTCAGCAGCACGGTCGTCCCGGTGCCGACCAGGTCGCCGATCAGCTCCCAGAGGTCGTGGCGGCTGGCCGGGTCCAGGCCGGCCGTGGGCTCGTCGAGGAACAGCACCTGGGGGCGGCCGACCAGCGACGCGGCCAGGTCCAGCCGGCGGCGCATCCCACCCGAGTAGGTCTTCACCGGCCGGTCGGCGGCGCCCGCGAGGTGGATGCGCTCGAGCACCTCCTGGGCGCAGTGCCGTGCCTCGCGGCGCGGCAGGCCGTACAGGCGGCCGACCATCTCGACGTTCTCCCGGCCGGTGAGGACCTCGTCGACGGCGGCGGACTGGCCCGCCAGGCCGATACGGGCGCGCACGCCTGCCGGGTCGGCGCGGACGTCGACGCCGGCGACGCGGGCGCTGCCGGCATCTGGCTCCAGCAGGGTGGTGAGCACGCGGATGAGGGTGGTCTTGCCGGCGCCGTTGGGGCCGAGCAGGCCGTAGATGCCGCCAGGCGGGACGGTAAGGGTGAGGCCGTCCAGCGCGCGGACCTTGCCGAAGACCTTGACGAGCCCCTCGGCGTCGATGATGGCGTCGTGCACGGGTTCCTCCACCAGCACTTGTGTACTCTAGGTTATACATTCGGGAGTCACCATGCCAGTTGTATACTCTGGTGTCAACAAGATCGGATGGAGGGGACGGCATGCCGGCAAGCGGCCAACGCGCGAACCCGCCCGCGGCCGAGGCGCCAGTGCGGCGCCTGCGCCGCGCCGAGCGCCGCGAGCAGGTCCTCGCCGCCGCCACCCAGGCGTTCGCCCGCGCCGGGTTCGCCGCCACCAGCCTGGACGACATCGCCGCGGAGGCCGGCGTCAGCCGGGCGATCCTCTACCGGCACTTCGATTCAAAGACCGACCTGTACCGCGCGGTCCTCGACCGCGCCTGTGCACGGCTGGCCGCGGCCGTCGGCGTGCGGGACTTCACCGCCGACAGCGTGGAGGCGCTGGTGGGAGTCGCCGCCGAGGACCCGGCCGGGTTCCGGCTGCTATTCCGCCACGCCGCCAGGGAGCCGGAGTTCCGCGACGAGATGGACCGGTTCCACGCCGCCATGGTGGCCACCGCCCAGCGCGAGCTCGCCGCCAGGATCCCCGACCGCGCCTGGGCGAGGTGGGCCGCGCAGCTCGCCCCCACGGCGGCGGTCGAGGCGGTCATCGCGTGGCTGGACGCCGGCCAGCCCGACCGCCAGCAGGCCGCCGAACGGATCGGCCAGGCCCTCGACGGCGTCATCCGCGCGGCCCAACCGCGCGGGCGCCGCCCGCGTCCACCCAGCAGGGCTGCGGAGTGACTGCCCCTGAGCCGGTGACCCGCGCTCAGGCGCGACGCTGGCCCAAGCACTGGAACAGGGTGAGCGTGATGCCCAGCGTTCAGATGCAGGTGCAGTGGACGTCGGCCTGCCCGCAGCCGGCGCACCGCAGCGTGCAGTACCGGTCGGAGCCGACGTGCATGTGCCCAGGGTCGTGCTCGCGGGCCACCGACCCGCAGATCGCGCACCTCCACCCGTCCGCCGCCTCGCCGCACTTCGCGCACAACAGGGTCGCTTCGGCTGCCATCGTTCCCCCTCGGTCGGACGATTCCTGGCGGTGGCGGGACCGCCGCGAAGGCGGCCCGCCAGGTGTTCAGCCCCGGCGCCGGGCGACGATCCCTCGCAGCGCGAGGAGTGCCCCGGCCACGAAGATCACCACCGCCAGGTAGATGAGCCCCAGGTGGCCGAGGGTGTCGAAATGGTTGGGGTAGTGCGCCGGGAGGGCCACCGCCAGCCCGAGCACCGGCGCCGCCACGGCCCCGACCCAGGCCCACAGCTCCCCGCGCCGGACGCCGAACGCTACCAGGAACAGCACCGCCAGCCCGGTCGCGGCGATGAACCCCGAGACCGCGATGTGCAGGTGGCTCACGTAGTGGAAGAGCGACGGGCTGAACTGCTGCAGGGCGTCCTTGCCCACGTTCACCTCGCCGGGTCCGATGCCCAGCTCGAGGAAGCTGTCGCTGAAGTTGCGGACGAAGAAGATGGCCGCGTAGCCGATGAAGCCCACCGCGGCCACCCCCATGAGCCAGGAACCCCATCGCAGGTCACCCTCGGCTGCCTGCTCCCGCGTCCGGCCCGCTGCTGCTGTCGCCATCGGGTCCCACCCCCTTTCGCCCGCTCCAGACGCCGTGGCCGGGCTTCCGCATTGCAGTCGTGCGCGATGCAATAAGTTCGTCGCCGGCGTCGTCTCACATCAATGGGCATGTGCCGCGGAGCGCGGCCGGAGATCGGCGGGGGTTGATGGTCGAGGTTCGGGACCGGACGAAGGAGTCGTTCCAGCGGCTGGCCACCGCCGAGCTTGCGGGCCTGTACTCGCTGGCGCGGCGGCTGGTCCGGGACGGCGCGGAGGACCTGGTGCAGGAGGCGCTGCTGCGCGCCTACCGGTCCTTCGGGACCCTCAGGCAGGAGACCGCGGCCGGGCCGTGGCTCAGGAGCATCCTGGTCAACGTGTTCCGGGACCAGCTCCGCCGGCAGGCCCGGTCGGTCGAGGTGCTGCCGGTGGAGCAGGTCGAGGAGTTCTCGCTGTACCAGACCCTGGTGGAGCAGGACCCGCTGCCCTACTCCGACACCCTGCACCACGACTACCTCCGGGCGTTCGGCAACCAGGACGTGCGGGAGGTGCTGTTGCGCCTGCCGGAGATCTACCGGGCGCCCCTGGTGCTGCGGTACATGAGCGGGTTCGCCACCAAGGAGATCGCCCGCATGCTGGATGCGCCGCTTGGGACGGTCCTGGCCCGGCTCCACCGGGGGCGCAAGCGGTTCGAACGGGAGATGTGGGTGTACGCGCAGGAGAACGGACTCCTCCTCAGGGGGACAGTCGGATGACCGTGCAGCAGCAAGGCCCGATCCCGTGCGCCGAGGCGGTCCGGCAGCTGTGGGACTACCTCGACGAGGCCATCTCGCCCGAGGACCAGGGCAGGGTGGAGCAGCACCTGTCGTTCTGCCGCAAGTGCTGCGGGGAGCTGGAGTTCGCCAAGGAGCTGCGGGAGTTCCTGGCCTCCCGGGCGGCGGAGGAGATCCCGCCGGACGTCAAGGCCCGGTTCGAGCGCTTCGTGGCCGACCTCTAGGAGGACCGATGGCCCGGGACCTGATGTTCCAAGGCGAGATCAAGCAGGCCGTCCGGCAGGCCTACGCCGCGATCACCAGCGGCGGCGGCGAGCTGGTGGCCCGCCGGGTCTACACCGACGACGAGCTTGCCACGCTCCCCTCCGGAGCCGTCGACTGGGCACTGGGAGTTGGCGATCCCGTCCGCTACGCGATGCTCCGGGCTGGCGAGACGGCGCTGGACGTCGGCTCTGGGGGAGGGATCGACACTATCCTCGCCGCCAGGCGGGTGGGTCCTGGGGGGAAGGCCGTCGGGCTGGACACCTTGGAGGAGATGTGCGAGCGGGGCCGCCGCCACGCCGCGGCGGCCGGGGTCGCGGGCTGGACCGAGTTCGTCCGCGGCGAGATGGAGGAGATCCCCCTGCCCGACGGGTCGGTCGACGTGGTGCTGTCCAACGGGGTCCTGAACCTGTCCGCCCGCAAGAGCCGCGCCCTGGCCGAGATCTTCCGCGTGCTGCGGCCAGGAGGGCGGATCTGCATGGCGGACCTGACCGTCGAGGGCGACCTGCCGCCGGAGGTCGCCAACGACCAGAGCGCCTGGGCCGGGTGAGTGTCGGGGGCGATGGCGGAGCGTGCCTTCGCCGGCAAGCTCGAACGGGCGGGGTTCGCCGGCGTCTGGGTCGGCGGCCACCGGCCGTTCGGGATCGACGAGGCCTCCATGTACCCGCTGTTCACGCCGGAGGTCATCGAGGTCATGCGGCGGACGATCCCACCCGACCACCACGACCACGTGGCCACCGGAGTGATCGTCAAGGCTCGCAAGCCACGATAGAGGCCCACGGATCCCTCAGCCCGCGCCGCCGTCAAGGCCGTGGCAGGCTGCTCAGCCTTCCTGATGGATCCTGGGCTCTCGGCCGAAGCTCGGCCACTAGCGCAGGGCGCGCACCGCGTTGCAGAAGCGGGTGACCTCGTCCTCGCTGTTGTAGTAGTGGACCGAGGCGCGGACCAGCTCGTCGAGCCCGCGCGCCTCGAAGTCGAGACGAGCCGAGGCCGCCCTTGAAACCGAGACGTTGATCGCCTTGGCGGCGAGCCGCTGCTTGACCTCGTCGGCGGCGACGCCGGCCAACGTGAAGCTGACCAGCCCGCAGCGGGTCACGCCGGTGTCGTGCAGCGCGACCCCGGGGATCTCGGCGAGACCGTGGCGCAGCGCCTCGGCCAGCGACCCGACCCGCGCCCAGATCGCCTCAAGACCCCAGCCGAGCGCGTAGTCGGTGGCGACGCCGAGGCCGATCTTGGCCGCGACGTTGCCCTCCCAGGTCTCGAAGCGGCGCGCGTCGGGACGCAGCTCGATGCGGTCGCCCGGGGCCCAGGTGGCGGCGTGCAGGTCGAGGAAGGGCGGCTCGAGCCGCTCCACCAGCTCTCCGCGCACGTACAGGAAGCCGGTGCCGCGCGGGCCGCGGAGCCACTTGCGGCCGGTAGCGGAGAGCAGGTCGCAGCCGATCTCGCCGACGTCGATGGGGAGCTGGCCCACCGACTGGCAAGCGTCGAGCAGGTACGGCACGCCTGCCTCGTGGGCAACCGCGCCGACGGCGGCGGCGGGGTTGACCAGGCCGCCCTGGGTCGGCACGTGGGTGATGGCGATCAGCCGCACGCGCTCGTCGAGCATCCCGGTGAGCGCCTCGACCGAGAGCTGCCCGTGCTCGTCGTCGGGGATCACCTCGACGCTGGCCCCGGTCCGGCGCGCCACCTGCCAGGCCGCGATCACGTTGCTGGCGTACTCGGCGCGCGCGACCAGGATGCGGTCGCCTGGGGCGAAGCCCATCGCGTAGAAGGCCATGTCCCAGGCCCGGGTCGCGTTCTCGACCACGGCCAGCTCCCGCGGCTTGCAGCCGATCAGCGCTGCCAACGCCTTGTAGGTGCGCTCGATCTCGGCGTGCTTTCGCTCCTCGGCCTCGTAGCCGCCGACGGTGGCCTCCAGCTCGAGGTGGCCGAGGACCGCGTCCAGCACCGGTCGTGGGGGCAGCCCCGCACCCGCGTTGTTGAAGTGCAGGACACGCCGACAGCCGGGGGTCTCGGCGCGGGCGCGCTCCAGATCGATGGGCATGCGGTCCCTCCTAGGGGCAAGCCTTGTAGGGGGATGGCGGCGGCGACCATCTTGCGCCGTGCCCGTGCCAGCCGCTGGGCGACGGCCGCCTCAGACCTGGACCGTGAGTCGGTCTGGGGCGAACGAAAATAGACGAAGCAGCCCAATCGGCGCGAGCGGGGGGCTTGGCCAGACGCCACTCCGAACGGCCGCCATCGAGCCGCTGCACGTGACCGGGTGGACGCGGCTCAGGTCGCCCGGTGTTGGGTGAGGGCGGCGCCGGCAGGGAGGTCGAGGTGGTCGTCGAGGCCGGTGGTGCGGCGCAGGCGGCCGCCGCCGGTGACGGCGAGCACGGCGCCGAACAGCGCCGCGCCGGTCAGCACGATCGTGGTGCCGGACGGCACGTCCAGGTGGTAGCTCAGGTTCATGCCGACGAAGCCGCAGGCGCTGCCGATCGCGGTCGACAGCCACAGCATGCGGCTGAACGAGTTGGTCAGCATGCGCGCCACCACCGGCGGGATGACCAGGGTCGCCGCGACCAGAGTGACGCCGATGACCGTCAGGGTGGCCAGGATCGCCAGCGACAGCACCAGCATCAGCAGCGCGTCGACGCGGGCGACGCGCACGCCGGAGACGTCGGCGACCTCCGGGTCGAAGGTGGTGAACAACAGGGCGCGGTAGCGCAGGAACACCACCGCGGCGGCGAACGCGGCCACGCCCGCGATCACCAGGACGTCGCCGGTGCCGACCCCGATGATGCTGCCGAACAGGGCGGCGTCGAAGCTGGGGCCGCGGTTGCCGAACTTGGTCAGCAGCGCGACGCCGAGCGCGAACGAGGCCGTGGTGATCACGCCGATGGCGGCGTCGGAGCCGATCGCGCGCCGGCGGGCGACGCGGTTGATCGCCAGGGCGCTGGCCAGCCCCCAGACGCCGGCACCGAGGAAGTAGTTGACCGAGATGATCGAGGCCGCCGCGAAGCCGCCGAAGATCGCGTGGGACAGGCCGTGGCCGATGTAGCTCATGCCGCGCAGGGTGATGTAGACGCCGACCAGCCCGCACAGCGCCCCGGCCAGGGTCGCGACCAGCAGGCCCTTGACGAAGAACTCGTACTGGTACGGCTCGAGCAGCGCGCTCACGAGACCCGCTCCACCAGCCTGGCCGCCAGCGGCCGGTAATGGTCGATCACGACCGGAAGGCTGTCGTGCTGGTAGACGTGCATGCGGGCGCCGAAGGTCCGCTCCAGCACGGCCGGGGTGATCACCTCGATGGGGCTGCCACTGGCCACCACCTGGGTGCGCAGGGCGACCAGGTGGGGCAGGCGCGCGGCGATGCCGTTGAGGTCGTGGGTGGTCAGCACGACGGCCAGGCCCTCATGGTTCAGCTCGGCGAGCAGCTCCAGCAGCTCGTGGCGGGTGTGCACGTCGACGCCGGAGGTCGGCTCGTCGAGCAGCAGCAGCCGCGGGCGGCGCAGCAGCGCGCGGGCGATGAACATGCGCTGCTGCTGGCCGCCGGAGAGCTCGCGGATGTGGCGGCGGCCGAGCCCGGCGATGCCGAGCCGCTCCAGCAGCGCGGCGACCTCGGCGCGCTCGGCGCGGCTCGCCCACGGAACCAGGCGGCCCTCGGTGCGGGCCATCAGCACGCACTCGGCGACGGTGACCGGGAAGTTCCAGTTCACCGTCTCGAGCTGCGGCACGTAGCTGACCGCCACCCTGGCCGCCCGTTCGACCCTGCCGCGACCCGGCCGCGCGGTGCCGAGCAGCAGGCGCAGCAGCGTGGTCTTGCCCGATCCGGACGGCCCGACGATGCCGGTGAACGCACCGGGACGGATGGCGAGGCTGACGTCGCGCAGCACCGGCTCGGCTTCGTAGGCGAAGCTGACCCGCTCCAAGTTGACGAGGAGCTGTCGGCTACCGTTTGCCGCGCTCATTGCGGGTAGGTGGCCGTGTCCGGGGCGACGTCGCGGACCTCGAGCGCGTCGAGCGCGGTGGCGGTGCCGCCCAGGCCGCCGATCATGGTCCGGTAGTCGTAGCGCATCAGCCCCAGCCAGGAGTGCTCGGTGTCGCCGGGCTTGCCCGGCAGGTCGTCGTCGCGCAGGGTGTCCTCGTAGCGGGCGCCGGTCTCCCTGCCGACCTCGGCGAGGACCTTGGAAGGAAACACCTCCGAGCCGAAGACGGTCGGCACCCTCTCCCGCCTGATCTGGTCGATCAGGGCGGCGACCTCCCTGGGGGTCGGGTCCTCGAAGTTCCTCGGCTGGATCGCGCCGATCACGCGCCAGCCGTAGTCCCTGGCGAGGTAGGCGTAGGCGTCGTGGTAGGTGAGCAGCTCCCGCTTGCCGCCGGGGATGGTCTTCTGGTCCTTCTCGAGCGCGTCGCTGAGCGCGCTGGCGTTCTGCTCGAACGCGGTGTAGTTGGCCTGGTAGGTGGCCTTGTTGGCGGGGTCGCGCCTGACCATGACGTCGCGCACCACGGCGGCGTACCTGATGGCGTACCGCGGGTCGGTCCACAGGTGCGGGTTGGGCTTGCCCTCCTCCTTGGGGAAGGAGAAGTCGTAGATCCACTCGCTTTGGGGCAGCACCCGGGTGCCGAGCTCGACGACCTCGGCGCCGTCCTTCTTGTTCTGCTCGGCCAGCTCCCTGGTCGGGTCCTCGAGCCTCAGCCCGTTGACGAACACGACGTCGGCCTTGGACAGCACCGCCGAGGCGCTCGGCGGCGGCTCGAAGGTGTGGCTGTTGGCGCCCTCCGGCACCAGCCCGGTGATCTCGGCCTTGTCGCCGACCACGTTGGCGACGATCGAGGTGACCGGCGAGACGGTCGTGACCACCCGCAGCCTCCCGCTTGAGCCGGCGCTCCCGTCGAAGCTGCAACCAGCCATGCTGGTGACCAGCGCAGCAACACCCAGGACCGCGAGTCCGGCAACGAGCCGGCCAGAGCGGCGTGCCGTGTCCATGGAGGCACGATATCGCGAGGCTTTCGCTACTGCAACTAAGTTGCAACAAATATGCCATCGCAAGTATTGCTCATCCCTTTCTCCCGTTCGAACGGTCCGCTCGGTGCCAGCGCCCAGCCGGCCTCGCAGCGCCTACTCAGCCCCGGGCGGCTCGACGACGTTGGCGGCGGCCGGCAGGTGCCGGTCGAGCGCCCGGGCTCCGACCAGGACCACCCCGCACGCGGCGATGAGGCCGGCGAACAGCACTTGCGCTTGGCCCGCGCCGACCGCCAGGCCGCCGATGGCCGGGCCGAGCACGAACCCGGTCGTCCAGGCCAGGGCCGACGCGGCGTTGTAGCGTCCACGGAGGGCGTCGGGCGCGAGGTCGTTCACGATCGGCGTGACGGTCGGCGAGACGAAGACCTCGCCCGCGGCGAAGACGACCATGGCCGCCGCGAACGCCAGGGTGGCGTCCAGGCCGCCCCCCAGCCGGCCTGCCGCCAGCGTCACCGCCCACGCGCAGGCCCAGAACACCGCCACCAGCATGATGCCGGTGGTTCGCTTGTGACCGGTCAGCAGCTTGAGGGCGAAGAGCTGGCCGAGCACCACGCTGATCGTGTTGGCGGCGAACGCGAGGCTGAGGTTGCTGGCCGCGATCCCGCCAGGGCGGGTGGCGAAGCCGGGGAACGCCGAGATCTGCTGGCCGTAGCCGATCGTCATCAGCAGTGCGGTCAACACCCACACCCGTAGGAAGACCCGGTCGCGGAGCACCTGCCGGTAGCCCGGTGCCGGTCCCTTCTCGGCGCTGACGGACGGCCGCGGCGGCGGCCGGAGCAGCAACAGCAGGATCGGGATGAACGCAAGGAACGACAGGCCGTCCAGGAGATAGATCAGCACGAAGCTGCCCGGCCGCTGGACGTCGACGATCGCGGCGGCCAGGAGTGCTCCGATCCCGAAGCCGGCGTTCAGCGTGGCGAAGCGGACCGAGAACACGCTCGAGCGCTGCTCGGGCCGGACCACCTGCGCGAGCAGGGCGTCCTGCGACGGCCAGATCACCGCGCCGCCGAACCCGGCGACGCCGGCGGCGGCGAGCGCCTGCCACGGCGCGTGGACGAACATGATGAAGCCGGCTCCAGCCGCGGCGATCAGCAACCCGAGGACCAGCGTGTCCCGGGCGCCGAACCGGTCGCTGAGCCACCCGGAGAGCGGGTTTCCGACCAGGGCCGCGACGGCGATGGCCGACACGGCGAGGCCGGCGATGCCGCCGTCGATGTCCCGGATGCGGGTCAGGTACACGAACAAGAACGGCAGTGTCAGCCCGCTGCCGACCGCCGAGAGCGCGTCACCGCCGAGGACCAGCCAGGCATCTCTGGGCAGCGACGGGATGAGGCCGGTGGAGGCCGGTGCCGCCACGTCCGGATCGTGCTCGGCCGGGGCTACGTCCTGTGCCATTCGCTGACCACGCTCCCATCGTGCCGAGGGCCCGAACCGCGGTCCCCGACGTCCTCGTCCACTGGCATCTCATCTTCCTGTTCCTGGTGGGGGTCAACGGGCGGCCGCTCCCATCCGGCGGCGCAGCAGCCGCGAAAGGCGGTCGACGCTCAGGACCAGCACGAGCACGGCGGCCAGCAACGTGGCCAGCTCGCGGTAGCGGAACAGCCGCAGGGCGATCCCGAGGGCCTGCCCGATGCCGCCGGCGCCGACGAAGCCGACCACCGCGGAGCTGCGGATGTTGCACTCCCACTGGTACAGGAGCAGCGATGCCAGGCCGTTGCGGGCCTGCGGGACGATCGCGAGCGCGGTGGTGGCCAGGTGGGAGGCGCCGGTGACCTGCAGCGCCTCGACCGGGGCGGGGTCCACGGCCTCGAGCTGCTCGGAGCAGAGCTTGGCGATCATGCCGGCCGCGTGCACCCCGATGGCGTAGGCGCCGGCCGCCGGTCCCAGCCCCACGGTCGCCACGAACAGCAGTGCCCAGAGCAGTTCCGGGACGCCTCGCAGGCCGGCGGCGGTCACGCGCGCGGCCGAGGCGAGCCAGCCCGGCGCGCCGACATTCCCCGCGATCAGCACCGCCATCGGCAGTCCGAGCAGGGCGCCGAGCAGCAGCGCGGCGAAGGAGATCTGCACGGTCTCCAGCATCGCGGTCGCGACCCTGGCCAGCAGCTCCCCGGTGACCTCCGGGGGGAACAGGCCGCCCAGCAGCCG
>WNGE01001572.1_pt1 | contig 28750 bp, 32 predicted proteins | sample 5400651 | NCBI WGS metagenome assembly WNGE01 (sample SAMN13153370, study PRJNA577476) | soil metagenome | isolation source: 60 cm soil or saprolite under grassland replicate 2 | place: USA:California | collected 2016-06-15
CTCCTTGGAGGCTGAGGGCTGCCAAGCACTCTCAGCCCCAAGGAGGAGATCCGGATGAGGCTTCACGGTAACGCGGCGCTCAGTTGGAGTGGTCGGCGACGGCTGGCCGAGCGGGTGGTTGTCGAGGGATGGACGCTGAAGACGGCGGCCGAGGCCGCCGGTGTCAGCGTCCGCTGCGCGCGCAAGTGGGTGGGCAGGTACCGGCTCGAGGGCGAGCGCGGCCTGCTCGACCGCTCGTCGCGGCCGAGGCGAGTCGCCAACCAGACGGCGGAGGAGCGGATCCGGCTGATCGTCGCCATGCGTCGGCTGCGCTTCACCGGCCCCGAGATCGCCGAGCTGCTCGGAATGGCGGTCTCGACCGTGTCCGGGATCTTGACGCGACGCGGATTGGGAAGACTCGGCCGGCTCGGGCTCGAGCCGCCGCTCCGCTACGAGCGCTCACGACAGGGCGAGCTCATCCACGTCGACGTCAAGGTCTTTGACCACGTCGATCTCAACGCGAGCGATTACACGGCGTCGGTTCGCTTCTATGAGACCGTTTTATCCCCGCTTGGAATCCCGAAGATCGCAGAGCACGAGCAGGGAACGTCTAGTTCGGCCTGGACTGACTTCACGAACCTCAACCTCATGGACAGGCAACCGCCGACGACCAATCTGCATCTCTGCTTCTAGCGAGGAGTAAAGAGCAGGTTGACGCCTTCCACCGTGCGGGAGTCGAGGCCGGTTTTCGGTCGAATGGTGCGCCGGGGTACCGCGACTACGCGCCTGGTTACTACGCGGCTTACCTGCTCGACCCGGATAGCTGAAGCGCTTTAGTAATACAAGTGCTGGGAAGGCCGGCTGCTCGCTTAGGAGACGTTGCGACGAGCTCGACTTCGCCCAGCCGGCTCAGTTCGAGGGCCACACCACGTTCGTCCAAGATGTGAGAGCGAGCATGATGACGGACGCGCTCGCTCTGTCAACTGTGAGATGACAAGGCTCTGTTTCGGGTCGAACGTTTGCGAGAGGGCTTTACAAGCGGGTGTTCGCGATCTCGCGATCGGTCTAGCCAAGCGGGTTTGCGTCGCGCGCGTGCGGTCGAGCCGTGCGGGAGGAGCGCCCTCACGCTGGACGCGCTCGGGGGGAACGCTCCGTGCTTCTGGCGGTAGTCGAGGATCGACTAGGCGAAGCGCTCGATTTACAGGGCTTTATAGTCGGTTTGCTAACGAGACGCTAACGCCCGGGCGTTTGGGTGTTGGGGCTCTATCACCTACTTAGCGAGTGGGCGAAAAGTCAATAGGAAAGAACAGCGCGGCCTAGAGCGAGCGGCCTCGACCAGCACGTCTAAGTCCGGCACCTCGCCGTCCTCGTATTGCCACCCACGAGGTAGCCTCAAGCGCCGTGGCTCATGTTCTCCGTGACGTCGCCGAGAGCGACCTCGATGCCTTCTACGAGCACCAGCGTGAGCCCGAAGCGACGGAGATGGCGCTCTTCCCGGCGCGCGACCGCGAGGCCTTCGACGCCCACTGGCAACGCATCCTCGCGGACGACTCATTGATCAAGAAGACGATCGTCCACGACGGGCAGGTCGCCGGAAACATCGGTTGCTGGGAGCAGGACGGGCGGCGCCTGATCGGCTACTGGGTCGGCAAGGAGTTCTGGGGCCGCGGCCTGGCCACACGCGCCCTGGCCGAGCTCGTCGAGGATCTCCCGCGGCCCCTCCACGCGTGGGTGGCAGGAAGCAACGTCGGCTCGATCCGCGTGCTCGAGAAGTGCGGCTTCGTCGCCGTGGGCTTACGCACCGAGCACGACGAGAACTTCGGCTGGCCGGTCGAGGAGGTCCTCTACGAGCTCGCCTAGCGAAGTTCGCGATAGCGGAAGCAGGTCGTCTGAGACGCTGCTCGCCGTGTAGGGCGCCTGAGGTTAGGCGAAACTACGCGTATGGCGATCGAACTTCGCCGCGTCGGAAACCGGTGGCCGAAGAGGTACGTCGCCGTAGTGACGCCGCCGCACGGCGACTGGCAAGGCGACCGCCCACTGTCGCGCCGTGCGATCCGGAAGCGCCTGTACGCCGACGGGAACCACTCGACCGACGTCGGCGACGCATTCAGCGCCGCCGACGAAGCCGGGGGGCCGAGCCGCTAAGCCGCTTCGTACGAAAGGGGGGCGAGCTTGACCCGTTCTGCCCTATTGGTCTGTGCTACTCAGGAGAGTGTCAATCGGGCCGAACATGCTCCTGAATCGGCCCCCAGTAGCTGGGGCCGAATCGAGTCCGAGGGCTGACTACTCTGGGCAGGGTGGCCGTGTCCGGGCGAACACGCTCACCACGTCCTGTCCGAAGGGCCGGTCGACACGAGCGTTTTCCGAGGTCATCGGACCGAGGTTGCCGGGGAGAGTGGTGCTGACGAACAGAGCATGGCAAGGCGCTGCATCGGGGTTGGCGGCGCCGGACGCCGACGGTGCAAGAGCGCCAACTACCCCGAGGCTCCCGAGCAGCAGAACAGTTAGGCGACGTCGCATCGGATCCCTCCTTGCGTGACCGGACAGCGCTTCTCCCTTCCCAGTCTCCCGCGCTGGGCGAACTGAGTCAAGCGGCGCGGCCTTGCTCGTCACGTTCTGACCTATTGATCCCTTCTACTTGCAGTGTCCGGGCAGAACGTGGCGCTAATGGGCAGCGCGGTCCTGCGATTCTTCAGGCAGATCGCTGAACACAAGCGCAGCGACAAGCTCGGCCGCGCTCTCCTCGAGCGCCGGGATCGCGTGCGAGTAGCGATCGAGGGTCATCTTCACGCTTGAGTGGCCGAGTCGCTCCGAGACGACCTTCGGGTGAACGCCCGCCGAGAGGCAGAGGGTCGCGTGTCCGTGGCGAAGGTCATGCAAGCGGATCTTCGGCAGCTTCGCCCGCTTCAGCGCCGTCCCAAACAGATCGGTAAAGCCGTTCGGGTCGAGCGGCTCTCCGTTCTCGCGCGTGAAGACAAGGTCGAAGTCCTGGTAAGCCTCGCCCCACTGCTCCCTCTCGGCGAGTTGTTGCTCGCGGTGCGCCTTGAGCGCTTCCACCGTGGTCGAGTCGAGCGCGACCTGTCGGCCCGCTCCGGTCTTCGTCGTCGAGAAGGCCCAGCGCTTGCCTCCGGTCGGAATCACCGTTTGCACGATCGCGGCTCGACCCTTCTCCAGGTCAAGGTCGAACCAGCGCAAGCCGAGAACCTCGCCGCGCCTGGCGCCGGTCGTGGCTGCGAACACCCAGGCGGCGTAAAGCCGTTCATCGCTGTTCGCGTCGAGGAACTGTCGGAGCTCGCTGGCCGTCCAGGTGCGGCGCTGGACGCGCGGGATGCGCGGTCGGTCGGCGTAGCCGGCGACGTTGCGAATCGCGAGTTGCTGGCGAACGGCCGCCTCGAGCGCCTTGTGGACGACGTTGTGAACGAGACGGACCGTGCTCGGCGACAGACCGCCAGCGCTGAGCTTCGCGTAGAGCGCGTTTAGGTCAGACGTCGTCAGTTTCTGCAGCGGCATCCGGCCGAGCGTCGGCGAGACATGCTTCCGAACGACGCGCCGATAGGTGGCGACCGTAAGGGGCGCGTTCTTCAGCGCCAGGCCGTCGACCCAGGCCGTCAGGAACTCGCCGAGGGTCAGCTTCGTCGGCCGGTGCTCACGTCAAGTTCGGTTTCACCCTCACCGAACTCGTCAGGATCGCCGACAGCGAAGACGTCGAAGAGGGACCGCCGCTCGAGCCCGACCCAGCCGCGCTGGCGGCAGTCACCGCAAGGATCGCGGTGCGGCAAGAGCTTCGCCTGCCGAAGCGCGAGTGTGTTGTCCGAAAGCCGCCGCCCAAAGCGAGCCATTGCAACTGTCTCGCGCTGACCCTGGATGCGCTGATTGCCTCCGGGCGACCGCTGACCCGCGACGAGGTACTGAAGGCCGCAAGGCAGGCGCACGGCGAGCGCTGGGCTTGGTTGAAGCGGAAGCCGGAACCACGTCCCGAACTGCCCGCGCCCGACCCGAGTCCGTTGCTTGCTCCCAAGCGGAAGCCGCAGCCAGCCCCGCCGCGGGAGCTCGTCAGTCAGACGAACACGAAGCCGGCACGAATCATCCGTCGTCGAAAGCGCTGGTACGACGAAGACGCGCCGTCGGCATCCAACTTCCGCGACATGACCTTCTAACAAAGGAGCAAGCATGGCAAGCAAGCCTGATCTTCCCGGCTATCCGAGCAAACACCGGATAGCGCCACCCGAACCGATCCCGCCCCCGCAGAAGTCACCGCCCCCGCGACCGGTCAAGTTGCCGCGGCACGTCCATCCCGCCCTGCGCCCCGAAGGAGAGGCATGACCGACACCAACGTCAAAGCCCGAAACTGCGCGCCGGTCCCCTGGCCGCCCGAAAACGATGCTGAGCTTGTGGAGTGGTCGAAGCAGCGCAAGACGGAGTACGAGACCACCACGCTGCTCGACCGCCAGCTCGGTCTGGCCGAGCCCGAGATCGGCAACGACATCATGGTCGCTGCTGCGCGAGACCTGCGGAGTCGCGGGATCAATCTCGTCGACGCAAGCCACGACGAATTGCTCGACGCGTTGCTGAGGGTCTCGCCGTGAGCGCCCAGGAGAAGCTCGCCGAGCTGAAGGGCGAACGTGACGCTCTTCTCAACGCGAGGACGAAGGAAGCAACCGCCGAGGCGGCTATGGGCTTCCTCGAAGGCGCACGACGTCACGCGGAGGGTGTGGGCGGCCTGATCGTCGGCGGTCACGCAGTCGGCCAAGCGCTCGACGACGTGCTGAGAGCGTTCCTGCTCTCCGACCCGAAGCTCGAGGCCTTCCTCGTCGAACAGGCGCAGCAGTTCGCCGAGCTGACCGCGAAGGCCAAGGCCGCGCGGCTGAAGAAGCTCGACTCGGAAATCGAGGTTGCGACCGCCGAGGTTCGCGAAGCGGCCAAGGCCGAAGCGATCGCCGCGGTTGAGCGTCAGTACGCCGGAGAAGCCGCATGACAAAGACCCGGCCGCCATCTTTGCGTGGGCGATACGGCCATAACGGGCTCTGCGCTCCACGGCGTGATCCCGTGCGCGGCGGCCGATACCGGGGAACTCCTTTCACCCCGGGACCTCGCCGAGCGCTTCCTCTTTCGCTTGCTCCGTGCTCGAGTCGCGTCTTCGCCCACCGGTTCGGTTGCCTCGCCGGTGGGCGGGGGGCGGGGTTTGAGATGACAACGCTCTGGGTGGAGACGCCCGCGGGCTACTTGACCGAAGGTCTCCAAGTGTCCGAAGATCCCGCCTCGTCCGAAGACTGGAGCCGGGCGCATCTGTTCCGGGAGCGGCTAGCGCTCCGGGAACACCTCTCCCCAATGGCCCGGCTCCGTCTTCGTGGTGTGTGTGCCCAACTCTCCAGACTTCCAGCCGCGCCTAGCGAGCCCGGACGTTGGTTTTTACTCTTTGTTTACGAAGCTCCGGTGTGATGGCGGTAGTTCTTGCGGACGCCGCAGCGGAAAGGGCGTGGTATTACTCGAAGGGCGAGTCGGGGCGTCGTCTTCTGGTCCCTCCCGTGGACGCCTTTGGGGGGCGCTGGGGCTTGCCGCAGAGCCTCAACGCCGTGCCCCGACTCGACCTAAAGCTATGGTCGCGCCCCTGCCGCCGGAGCCATCGAAAAACCGTTTCCGCTGCCGCAATCGACTCGGGCCGGTCGCGTCAGTAGGCGCTGCGGGAGGCGCTGATTGCGCCAAAGGAGAGGGCCGGAGCCTCGAAGGCCCCAGCCCTATCTTCGTTGTCTCCTTCTAGCGGCTCGCGTTTTTACCGGTTACGGGCCTGTGATCGTGATGTAGGCCCCGGAGAAGCCCGCGAAGGTCAGCGTATACGTGAAGCTCGAGAGCGTAATGCTGCCGCCCGCCAGCGACTTGGTCCAGTTGCCGTTCGGGCAGGTCGCCGCCGCCTCGAAGTCCCCTGCCGTCGGCACGGGCCCAGAATTCAGCGCTGGGACGCTCAGCCTGCCGTTCTTCGGGGAGAGGCTACCGGTGGTCGTCGGCGTGGTCTGCGCCGTGGACTTGACAGGGACGAGCTTGCCGCCGTTGTTGGTGCAGTCGACCGTGGCCGAGTACGTCGTGGCCAATGACCCCGTCGCGTTCGCGCCGCCCACGCCCGCGAGCTCGAATGTACTGCACGTGACCAACAAGCTGGAATCGACCGTGCAGCCGATCGTGCCCGACTGGAGATGCGTCCCCGTCGGGGCGTTCGCGGGGTTGAACGTTGTCGTAATGGCCGCGACGGCCACCGATGCCGACACGGCCAAAACCAACAGCGACAGTGCTGTGATGATTCCTAGTCTTCGCATCTGTTCTGTATTCCCTCCTTGGTCACCCGAATGGGTGAGTTGCCTTCGTGAATTAACCCGGCGCGCCGAGCGCGGCCGTAGACTCAGGCATTAAGCGCCACCTCCCTCTCGTCGTTCTGCACGGGCGTTCGGGATGCGAGGTTGGTGCAACGGCCCCATCCCACGTGTCCACGTGGGGTGGGGCTTCCTTTCGAGACGTGCAAAATCGTTTTCCCTCAAGTCCGTCCTTCCGCTGGGGACGCGCCGGACGGCACCGCCGCAGTACGTATAGATGTTTGTTCATCCGTGCCCGGATTGCAAACAAGGTATTCGCAAATCTGGGCCAGAAACTTTGCAAATAGCGTCTTTTACGGACTGCTCGACGCAGGAAATCGGCCAGGAGCGGCGTCTATCGTTGACAGAGTCGGCGGGTCCGCTTCGCCAGCCAGAAGGCCGCTAAGCGTCCCCGCCGGCTCTTATCTAGACGGGTCGTCCCTGCGTCTTCTTCCCGACTTTTCTTCGACGGCTCTAAACTCGCGTAGCCGTCTCGGCCCCGGAGATGAGGAACGTCGACCTCGCAGGGCCATCCTCGAACCATCTTCCGGCGGGCTCTGGAACACGACAACCTCGTGCTCGCCGAAGTGACTGCGCGAGAGATCGGCCGCGTGACGATCGCCGAAGCCCTCGAACTGACGGCACTGGTCGCGCGAAAGCAGCCTCACCGCTACAGCCGCTTCGCCGCCCGCTGGCTATGCGTCTATCTCGAGGAACACGAGAAGGCGACGCTCGAAGATGTCGTGCTACTCGTCTCGAATCTGCGATCCCTCGCGAGCCCAACGGACCACACCTCGGCGCTCGCGATTCTGAGGAAGGCCGCACGGCGGGGCTGACCTCATCCCGGCGGCCGACCTGTAAGTCCGCGCGGACAGGTTCACCTGTATCGGACGATGCGAAAGCGAGCCCGAAGGGAGGACACTCTTCTGCAGGCGGGCCGGAGGGCTTGCTACGCGCAGGCCCAGCTGGGCGTCGCGGGGGTGACGACCCGAAGTGAGCCTGCCGGCTCGCTCACGCTGGCGTCGGCGTCCTCGCCGGCAGAACCCGGCTGCGGAGGCCGCTAGACCGGGACCTAAGGAGAGGAGCGGAGCGTGGTTTCCAGGGTGAACTTTCTCGAGACGGAACCGGAGCGGATTGACGACGTGGCACGCGTCGTCCGCGAAGTCGTCCACCCAGGCATAAGCGGGGAGGACGGCTACGCGGGCTACATCGTGCTCGGCAACCGCGAAACGGGAAAAGCGCTCGGGGTAACGCTTTGGTCAAGCGATGAGGCGCGGGAGACGAGCGATTCGAAGGCACACCAGATCCGGCCGCGCGTGGAGGAGGCGACCGGCGGGACGATGCGATCCGTGGAGCGCTACGAGGTTCTGTTCTTCGACGTTCGGGGAGGCTCAGCCGAAGGCTGAGTAACTGCTCGTAGACCTGAGCGCGGGTTCTCGGGCTCGACCGAAACGGACACTAGGCGAGAGGCAACGGTCCCTCTAGTCTCGGATCGGGCCGGGAACCGCGGAAGCGCTCGGCGTTCGGTAGCCGCCCGGCCCCCTGAACGACCCGAGCGCTCGAGAGCGGCCCTTCAGTCGCTAGCGACCTCTAGCTCTCGCACGCAATCCCGTCCTTGTCACCGTCGAAATGGTGCGGGTCGGGGTCGGGCACGTTCCACAGCACTCGGAAGTTCCGGTAGGGAATGTCCGCGCAGTTGAGGTCAGGCGGCGGCGGGGGAATGCACTCGTCCGGATACGACGCTGCGCAGTTCGGGCCTGGAGGTGGCGGCGGAGGTGGTGGCGGCGGTGGAGGTGGAGGTGAGGTAGCTACGCATCGAAAGCTGAGGATCGGGTGAAGCTCGATCGCGTTTGGAGCGACGCCGGTTTGGCCGTGCTTGAAGTCGAAGAACGCAACCCCACTTACGACGGCATTGCTGCAAAGCCGAACCGCGCTCCGAGCTTGGGTCATCTGGCTACGCCGAGTGGGCGTGGCCCCCGCCGTGCATGAACGCGAGGGCGCCTCGGCGATCATGTGGCTGATGCCGCTTTGGATGACTAGGTGAAGATCGGAATCGGCTTCTGAGCGGACGAGCGTCACCGTCGCAGTGACTCGGAACAGGTGTCGCTCGAACGGAAGGCGCGTTGCGGGAAGTCTGGCGGGTCGTGGGCGGCTGACCAGGTAGGCGATCGTCGTGTCGCGAAGCGGAAGCAGCCGTGGTCGATCCTTAAGTGTCTTCACCTTCCAGCGTTCGACGCCGCAAGCCAACGCTCCAGAGAATCGAAAGTGACTGGCGTGAGAGGGCGCTGCAATTCGTGCGGCGAGCACCGCGAGTGCGACCACGAGGAGGACGAGAAGCGCGCGCTTGCCTGTCCTTGACATCAGCTTCCGAGCCTAGTGCCCTCCCTGCGTTGTGTCTACGGTCGGACTACCTGCCGTCGCAGCTCTGCCAGCTCGGCTTCGATCCTCGCGAGGGTCGCCATCAGCTCCCCGGTTTCCTCCTCGGTCTCCGTCTTCACAAAGTGGGACGCAATCGTGGCTGTGAGGACAGAGAGAAAACCGATGCCGACGAGCATCACGAACATGGCGACGATTCGCCCCCCAACGCTCTTCACGGCGATGTCCCCGTAGCCCACCGTCGTCACCGTCACGACGGCCCACCAGATGCCGTCCCAAAGCGAGTGGAAGTCGCCGGTATCAATGACCAACTCCACGGCTCCACTCACGACGACGACGAACACGGTGATGATCGCAACGAGCCGAAGGGCATCGCCGCTCGTCAGGGCGCGCTCGGCCTGGACGGCTCGTCCGAGAATCACCCCGAGCCTGAGGAGCCGGAGCAGCCGAACGAGCCGCACGAGCCGTAGCGAGGCCAGGAACTTCCCGAAGGCCGGCGCGGTGAGGAGAACGATCGCGACGTCGAGCCAGTGCGCGCGAAGCGCTGCGCCCTTCCTCGGCGCGACGATGAGGACGAAAGCCAGTTCGGCGACGAAGACAGACCAGATCAGCCAGTTGGCGGTGTAGGCAAACGTCTGCCAGCCCGCTGACTTCACGTCCACCTCGATCACGAGGACTGGGATCACTGCCAGCGTCGCCGCGAGGACTACCCACTCGTAGCGGTGGACGACGCGCCCGTTCTCAAGCTGTTGCCACGCTTTGCGTGGTCGGTTCGCTCCGAACTGCTGCGCCTCCTGCCTACTGTCAGCGGCGATCGACTCGTCCAGCGGCCGGCTTGGGTCGAACCTGACGGCTTACCTGCTAACGCCGTGCTAACGAACGCGGCATAACGGGCCGTCATAGACGGTCACCGCCCTGGCCGCCCTCGGGCGAAAAGCCCTGGAAACTAGGGACTAGCGCATACGGCCCGTCATACGACGGTACGGCGCGCCCGGAAGAGGATCTTCTAGCGAGAGCGGCTCAACCAGGCGGTTTGGCCGCTCTTTCTACTGAAAGTTTCTACCAAAGCCAGAGGTCAGGGATGGCTGAGCCGGTGCGGTGCGGTAACCCGAGTTGCGGGCTTGTTCTCGACGAGCCCGAGAACGTCCCTTACGAGGAGCGGCAGCCCTGTCCCGAGTGTCGGTCTCGGGAACGTCTCTACAGCCGAACACTCGAGGCGAGGGTCACTGCGACGGCCACGCTCGTGCCGACGGCTATCGTCGCCACGGCCGCGGCGGCCGCATACGCCGTCACGAAGATTCTCGTAGGTCCACCCTCGCCCGAGCCGGGTACCACACGATGCAAAGACACGGCGACGTCGTAGGCGAGAGCACCCTCTTCGGCCTCGGGGTGGCTGGGCTCGTCGCCTTTGGTCGCGGCGTCCGCCAGCGGTGGCACTCCACCTTTCGGCTCTAGGCGTTGTCGCCCTTGGAGGCGCTGCTGAGCTACGGCTTGACCACGAGGCGTGAGGGAGTATCCTCGCACCAGCCGAGCGGCTCGCCGCCAGCCCTCTCGGTTGTTGATTCCCCATTTAGCCGCGGGACCAGCTCGAGCCGCTCGGCTCGTTTGTGCGCTCCTTCGTGTGGCGTCGGTGAGGCCTGGCGGGCGGCGCTCACTGGCGCATAACTGGCGCGCACTTAGCTCGGGAGTCCGAAATCACGCCGAGCTCGTCGAAGGTCCGCCGCGAGCTGTTCGAGATCGTCTTGCAGGAGCAGATCCTCTTCGCCGCTAGGTGAAGGAAGAGGGACGACGTACTCCCGGATCAGCATGAGCATTGCAAGCGTGTGCTCGATCCGGCGCCGTCAGTCCAGAGAAACCCCTCGGCTCGAGGCTCGAATACCCGATAAAGCAAGGCGGGTAATCGTCGCCATACCCGCTCGGCCACCCCCATTGCGAGACGTAAAATCAGGCATCGCCAGGTAAGCGGAGGCTAGGGCCGACGGGCCCACAAGAGCGGCCTCCATATCCTCTCCCCTGGTGGCTAGCGGCCTCCGCAGCCGGGTTCGCAACCTGATTGCGAGGCCCTGCGAAGTCGACCCTGCTCCTCCCGAGGCCGGGCGGCGAGGCTGATCTAGGCGCGGCTGCGACCGGGCGATGCCGCGAGCGTGATTTCACGCTCGAGGAACGCGCAAACGCGTGGATCGTGAGGGAGGGGCGACGGCCCCAGCTTGACAACCACGAGGCGCTCGGGCAGGTCGATCCCGTTGATCGGGGTCCCCACCGCGGGGAGTTCGCCGTCTTGCTCGTCGAGACGATAACCATTCGGCGTCGAGACGAATCGAAGATAGCGGTCGGAGGCTGCGGGCGCCGAGAGCGTTACCGATCGCTCCTCCTCGTCGAAGCCGCGAGCCGTCTCCTCGCCGTTCCTACCGCTCTCTGGACGCGTGTAGTAATAGACCCGAGCCAGGGAATCGACGTCAGTCGCCTCAGGTGTGGCCGCGACGCGAGCTGGCTCGCGGTCTTCGGCGACCACGACATACCGCCGCTCGGCGTCGACGGTGTCGACTGCGTCGAGCGGCAGCAGGCGCCGATGCCAAAGAATGACCCCGTCTCGACGGATCGCGAGCCACTGCTCGCCCGACTCCGGGTCATCAACCAACTCGATGACCAACCCGATCCGTCGGCCGCGGGGGTCGAATACCGCGTAACCGGCCGCCGCGCCAAGTAGGTCAGTCTTGCCCACGCCTCATCTCCACGCCGTGGGGGAGCATAGGCGTTTCCGTACCGCCGCCAGTTGTGCCAGCCTCATGAGGGTGCGCCGAATGGCAATCGCCGCTTTTGTCGTCGGAATGGCGGTCGTCGTAGCACGCGTCGCCGCGCCATCGCACGCCAGTCATTTCCACTACTCCGCGGCGCTCGCCTGCGGCGTCGAGCGATGGAAGGTGAAGACCCTGCAGGACCGGCCGCGCCTGCTCCATGTCCATTCGATCCCGATCGCGCAGTTGGTCACCCACGAGCGACCAACGCCACTACCGGCGACAAGGCTTCCGTTCGAGCGCCACATCTTCAGCGTCGACGCGGCCGTGACGCTCGTCAGGCACGAGGCGGACGAGGATTTCCACCTCGTCCTCGAGTCCGGCGCCGACCAAATGATCGCGGAGTCGCCCTCGTCGGCGTGTGCGCGCGAGGCGACGCCTTATCGGCGCCGGCAGATGCGCGAGGCTCGCGAGAAGTTGCGGCTCTGCTCGCACGCTCGTGTCGTCGGCGTCGCCTTCTTCGACTTCAAGCACTGACAGACCGGTGTGGCTCCGAACGCGATCGAGCTCCATCCGATCCTCGGCTTCGCCTGCCTCTCGGGCTAGGAAGGGCCGGCGTTTTACGTCCCTCGTACGAAAATGGGCCGCCCGGCCCATGACAACAGCGGTCGCAACCAGGAGAGTGCGGATCACCGCGAAGAAATGGAACCGGGCGCTGGAGACGTTCGCGGAAGCTGCGGCGATTCCACGAACGGGCACCCGGCTCCGTCCTTCGAGGGTAGCGCGATGGCTCCGATGCGGCGGGAGCCATTCGCGCTCGCCGCGCCGACTGCGAGCGGGGGCTAGGGCGTTGGCTCTGCGGTTCAGCCGAGACCGAGAGCCAATTTCATGAGGAGCCGAATCTGCTTCCCAGGAACCTCCCCGCTGGTGCCGAAAGGGGCTCACTTGAGCCGGGGCACGCCTCTCTCCCTGGGCTGGCGGGCCGTCAGCTTGCCGCAGGCACTCGGCGGCCAGCCCCGGCTCACCGGATCACTGCCTTTGTTCGGCGGGTAACCAGATCCTCGAGCCGCGCGGTTCCTGAAGGACGGCGAGGCGCCGCTTTGCTCTCCGCGGGCTCGTGCCGCCGCCCGAGCGCCGGGCTCGCGAGCGCGCCCGGCCCTCCCCGCGCAAGCCTCCTGGCCGGCGATAGCCGGCTGCGCTCCGACGCGAGCGGAAGCCGACCCGTCCCGACTAGCTTGGCGCAGCTAGCGCCATGAGCAAACCAGAGGACGCCGAGCTCCGCGCGGGAGCTGCTGTGGCTCTTTGGCGGAAGTGCGACACGTTCCTCGCTCGTGCTGGCCCCACGCCCTGGCGCCTCGCGCGCGTGTAATTAATCGACGATGCCGAGGTGGGCGTGGAGACGAGCCGTAGCACTGTTGGCGTCGCCAATCGAGGATGCCGAGGTCGCGGCGTGAAGACGAAGCCGTAGCGCGCTGTTGACGTCGTGCTTTGGCCTTGTGCAACAGCCACGGCCACCGCGGACGAGAGGAACGCGCGGCGCCGAGGACGCGTTAGCTTCCATCCTGTGCTGCGTGAGATCGCGGAATACCCGAATTCCTTCGGGCCGCTCGGGCCGAACGACGAGCGGATCGAGACCGATCGCTACACGCTCTGCATGGGGCCCGGCAAGACCTGGAACACCCTCCAGCGGCAGCGCTTCCGGGGGGAAGACGTCGACGACGTCCTCGAGGACGTGCGCTCGTTGCTTCGTGCGCGCGGGCGCGCCAGGACGAAATGGGAGGTTGGCAGCAGCGCAGAGCCGCCAGACCTCGTCGAGCTGCTGCTCGCGCGCGGGCTCGTCCACGACAAGGATCCGTACGCCGTCGCGCTCGTCCTGACGGAGGCACCGCCGCCTCCAGCGCCGGGAATCGTCGCTCGTCGGGCGGAGACCTTCGAGGAGTACGCGGCCGCGAACGAGGTGCAGTGGCAGGCATTCGAGATGCCCGAGGACGAGGTCGCCGAGGGGCGCGCGCTGCTGCCACAGCGCTGGCGCGAGGCCCCGACAATCATGCACGCCGCGTGGCTCGGCGGCGAGATCGTCTCCGCGGGGACGTGCGCGCCGACGTCGCACGGCCTCCTGCTCTACGGCGGCGCGACCGTCTCGCACGCCCGCGGCCGCGGCGCGTACCGCGCGCTCCTGCGGGCACGGTGGGACGAAGCTATGAGCCGCGGCACGCCGACGCTCATCACGCAAGGCGGCTCGATGTCACGCCCAATCCTCGAGCGCCTCGGCTTCGAGCCCGTCGGCCACGTCCACATGCTGCTCGACGAGTTCGGCAAGCGCGAGGCGCGAACGAATTCGAGTTCACCGGAACCTTTGACCTCGGCCTAGCCGGCGTCGCAGAAGAGCCGAAGTGCGACAACCAGTCGCGGCGTCGCGCGATCGCCCCAAGCTCGGGTATGCACTCGCCGGTGGGGCAGCGATTGCGGCTGAAAATGCCGAAGCCCATTGACCTTTCGGCCCTCGGGCTCCGACCTCACAAAGATCTCACGCGGACGCGGTCGCTGTCAACGAGAGTCATGACTTCGCGCTCCTTGGCACTGCTCCAGCGCTGCGAGCCGTGGCAGGGTGCGGGCGAAATCGGCCGCATCCTTGTCGCGGGCGGCGTGCTTCGCCTTGAATAGCAACACGATCTCTGGCGCCAGGTAGGGAATCCCGGTCGGGTCGCGCTCGATCACGTCGGCGACGGGCCGTCTAATTGATGGGTCGCGGCGGCAGACCCACATGTCTCCTTCCCACGGCTCCCGAAAGACATCCACCCGCCAGCACTCGTTCAGGGAATCCCACCCCCACGTCTGGTGCAGCTCGGCGGGCGCGTCATCGACGGGCCAGGCACGGCCAGCTTCGCCTGCCAAACCTCCGGCTCCGAACCAGGTGAGCTCCGGCAGAGCGGCGCGGACGGCGCCGAAGCTTGTTCGCGCGACGACGATCTCGAGGTCATCGGCGGCGACGAGCCTGCGCGGCCCGCGCCAGATCGATCCGGGAGTCGTCCGTGATGATCGCGGCCGGCACGAGCTCGACGCCACGAGCGACTCCGGTTGTCCGCGCGCTTGGCCGTCGCTGGGGTCCTCAAAGCCCGCAACTGGCGCGGCTTCGCGCGTCCGGTTGGCCGGTCGGCCGACCTGGCCAACGAAAGAGCGCGGACGGGCAGGTTGAGGTCGCCGCCTGCGCGCCTGGGCTCGTCCGCGATGATGTCGTGTCATAAGCCGCCCCTTCTTCCTCCTCGCGCAGCTCAGCGATCCGCATATCGGTGCGACGTGGGCCGGCTCCGAGTCGGTTGGGCGGTTCTCCGCCGCAGTCGACTCGGTTCGAGCTGTACGGCCGCAGCCGGATGCGGTGCTCGTGTCCGGCGACCTCGCGGACCATGCGACCGACGAGGAGTACGAACAGGTGCGCGAGCTCCTCGCGCCGCTGCAGGCGCCGTTGTACGTGCTGCCCGGGAACCACGACGACCGCGACGCCCTCCGTCGCCACTTCGGCGTGCCCGGCGGGGCCAGCGAGCCAGTGCGCTATTCCGTCGATCTCGGCCCGCTGCGGCTCGTCGTGTTGGACACCAAGCGACCGGGGGAGGATTCGGGCACGCTCGACGCCGAGCAGCTCGATTGGCTCGACTCGGAGCTGGCCGCAGCGCCAGAGCAGTTGACGCTGGTCGCGATGCACCATCCACCCATCGTCACCGGCATCCCGGTGTGGGACGAAATTGGTCTACCTCCCGCCGATCGACAAGCGCTCGGCGATGTGATCGCGCGGCACCGGCAAGTGCGCCGGCTGGTTGCTGGTCACGTCCACCGCACGATCACCGGCGAGCTCGCGGGCCGGGCCGTGCTGACAGTTCCGAGCACGTACGTGCAGGCGCGGCTGAATTTCGCGATGCAGGAGATCGAGCTCGCGGCCGAGCCCGCAGGCTTCGCGGTGCATGCCTTCATCGAGGGCGAGCTGATCTCGCACGTACAACCGGTGCACTAAACCGCCCACGTGGTGACCTTGGCAGCTCCGTTGCTGAGCGGGATTATGTCTGCATGCGGCACATTCCGAGCGGGAGGTCACGCTCCTCTTCACCGACATCGAGGGGTCGGGCCCAGCCCATCGACGCCCCGTGGGCGCGGCGGGCAGCTGTCGCGTTTTGCGGGAACTGCGACGCGCTAACACGATCGCACTTCTGCGCCGCTCCTACGCCTCGCCGGCCCCGCTTGTCCGGAGTACGTCCAGCGACGCGATCGTCTCGGCGGACTCATCCACAAATACGCATCAGCAGCACGACAGACGGGTTTACGCACCCCACAGGGTCATTTCCTCGATGTCCTTGTAGAACGGCTGGGTGGCCTCGAGGAAGGGCTTGAAGTCGGCGCTTTGCCGGAAGCCCTGCAGGTGCCCTTCGGCGGAGTCCCACTCGATCCGGACGATCTGCTTGTCGGGCTCGTCGACGCAGCGGGAGCCTTCCCAGCGCAGGCAGTTAGGCGAGCAGCGCGCCGGCGCGTCGGTACGCCTGGTCGAACTCGCCCGTGCCGTTGGGGGCGATTTTGTAGCGGATGTATTCGACGATCATGGTCGTCTCCTTTCGGTACGTGAGGCGCACTTTTCATTCGCAGCCAGCCAGCCGGTGCGCACCCGATTCGCGGCCGGCTTGCGCCGACCCCCAGCTCAAGCCGGTGCCACGCGCTTGCGGCGACGCAGGCGAAGACGAGCTGGGCGAGCTCGGCAGGCTCGAAATGGCCCGACGCGATCCATCGGGCCTCGGCGATGGTTCGGTTGTCGGTAGCGAGAACGAGCGCCTCGGCAAGACCGAGCGCAGCCCGCTCGGCCGGGGCAAAGAGGGACGAGTTGCGCCAGCCGGCAAGGCTCGAAAGACGGCCCAGGCTTTCGCCGAGCTCGACCGCTGCGCGTGCCGAAACAGGCTGTCGGCCTGTCGAGCTGGGCGATCCGCACCTCGACGAGCTCCCGCAGACGCGGTTCGAGCCAGAGCGCGCCGTCGAGGCGGAGCATTGCGCGGTAGCCGTCCGGCGCGAGCTCGACAAAGTCCGGTTCGGCCGGCCGAAGCGGCGGCGGCGCCTCACGGCGACGCGGCTCGCTCGCTGGGCTTCGGCTGGTGCCGAAGCCGTTCAGAGTGCCACCTCGACGTAAACGTCGGGCAGGTCGAAGAGGTTGCGGAGCTGCTGGTCAAGCTCGTTGGCAGCCGCACGCTCGACCACGCCCGCTCCTGCGGCCCGAATGAGCTTGGGTCGCAGGCTGTCGAGGTACCACGTTTGCAGCTCGACGCGCTCCTGGGTCGGGGCGGATTCGTCCACAGTCGGCATCGGGAACCTCCCTTTCAGAATCGACTTCGAAAGGGTTGCTGTCCCGCCGCGGCACCGCAGTACGGTACTCAGGCTTTCGGGAGTACGGCTAGCCGAACTTGGCTAGGAGCCGAGGAAGCGGAGGACGGCGAGGACGCGGCGATGGTCCTCGGGCGCCGCGGGCAGCCGAAGCTTGGTGAAGATGCTGGTCACGTGCTTCTCCACCGCTCGCGGCGAGATGAACAGCCGCTGGCTGATGGCCTGGTTTGAGCGGCCCTCCGCCATGAGCTCGAGCACCTCGCGCTCCCGGGGCGAAAGCTGCCCGATCGGGTCGTCTCCGCGGTTGCGGCCGACGAGCTCGGCGACCACCAACGGGTCGAGCGCCGTGCCGCCCTCTGCCACGCGCCGGACGGCCGCGGTGAACTCGTCGACCTCCGAGACCCGATCCTTGAGCAGGTAGCCGAGCCCCTCGGCGCTGTCCGAGAGCAGCTCGACCGCATACGTGTGGGCCACGTACTGGGAAAGCACGAGCACGCCCGTCTCGGGGTGCTTCGCCCGGATCTCCCGCGCGGCCTGGATGCCTTCGTCGCTCTGCGCCGGCGGCATGCGGATGTCGACGATCGCGACGTCCGGATGGTAACTCCGCACCTTGACCAGGAGCTCGTCAGCGTCCCTCGCCTGGGCGACGACCTCGATCCCGACCTCCTCGAGGAGGCGGGCGAGTCCTTCGCGGAGAAGGGTCGAGTCGTCCGCGATTACAGCGCGCACGGCGTCATTGTGCGCCCGGACGCCTCGGAGTGGCGGGAACTCAGCCGGAAGATCGTCGGCGACGAGCTGATAGATCCGCTCCGGGCGGCCGAGCGCGGAACTCGTACGTGCCGAGATCTCGCGCCATCTAGTCGATGGAGCTTGCGACCTCCGCTTAGGCGACTATCTGTCCGCCGTATGCCGCCTGACAGATCCGGGCGGCCCGGTGAACGTCGATGCCGACATACCCGCCGTCGTCTGCACTCTGCGCCTCGCCGCAATGGAGGCCGATCCGAACGCGCACGCGCTCATCGTCCGGCCAGGCATGCGCCGCACAGGCCGCTGGACGGCGAGTGCAGCAGTCGTCCCGGCTTCGGGCCGGTCGAAGACGCAGAAATGCTCGTCGGCGCGATAATCGACCTCGCGACCAGCCTCCCGCACGACGGCTCGCCGCAGAAGCGCGCGGGCGCCGCCGAGCACAGGGGTGTACCCGTCGCCGAGCCTGCCCAGCAGGCCGGTCGAGTCTTCGATGTCGCTGAAGAAGAAGGTGAGGCTCATCGCAGGGGGAGCGCGGCGCGCACCAGCGTCCCACGGCCCCGACGACTGTCGAACTCCAGACTGCCGTCCAGCGTCTCGACGCGGTCGAGCAAGCCCCGGAGGCCGGACCCCCCATCGAGGCGAGCGCCGCCCTCCCCGTCGTCCTCGACCTCGACTAGGGCAGAGCTGTTCGAGCGGAGGATGCGAACAGCCGCGCCTTCGGCCTCGGCGTGCTTGACGACATTCGCCAGCGCTTCGGAGACGACGTAGTAGGCGGCCGTCTCCACTGGCTCGGGCAACCGACCACGCACCCGCACGTCGAGTGTCACGGGTAAGGGTGTGCGGGCTGCGAGCACCTCGAGAGCGTCTTCCAGACCGCGCTCGGTGAGGACCGCCGGATGGATACCCTGCGCTAGCTCGCGCAGCTCGGTCAGCGCCTCGGAGAGCTCTTCCCCAGCGACCTCGAGGAGCTCTTTCGCCTGGTCGGGACCGGTGCGGAGCTTTTCGAGGGCCAGCCGGATACCGACAGAAAGCGCCACAAGCCGTTGCTGGGCGCCGTCGTGAAGATTGCGCTCGAGCCGGCGTCGTTCGGCATCGCCCGCTTCGACGATGCGAAGCCTCGACGCCTCGAGCTCCTCGCGCGCTTGCGCGCTCGCCACCGCGAGGGCGACGAGCGACGCGAAGCTTGTGAGCCTGTGTTCGGTCGCCGGCGGCAGCGACTCTCCCTTGCGCAACGAAGCGACCAGCGCGCCCCAGGTCGACCCGGCGACGCTGATCGGCACGGCGACAGACGAGCGGAACCCGATCCCGCGCACACGGGCAGCGACCTCGCCGGGGAGTTCCGAGTAGTCGACCCGCACGGAGGCACCGGTTTGCATGACTTTCGTCACGGCCAGCCCTTCCTCGAGTCGGATCACGGTGCCGACGTCGAAGTCGCCGGCGAGGTGGCTGCCGTAGCGGCCGACGATCATCGCGGTCTCGGCGTCCTCGTAACGCTCGAGCACCGCCTCGCGGATCCCCAGCGCCCGGCAGACCTCTTCTGTGACCGTCTGGAAGACGAGCTCGGGAGGCGCGTCGCCGGCCACGAGCGTCGCGACCCGGCGAAGCGCGGCCTGCTCCTCTCCAAGCCGCCGCTGTTCGGCCTCGGCCCGCCGCTGCTCCGTGAAGTCGCGGACGATCGTGACGACCTCGTTTGCACCGCTCGGCACCATCCGCGACTCGAAGATCCGTGCTTTGCCCGCAATCTCCAGCTGGTACTCGACCGTGCTCATCGCACCGGTCTCGAGAGCTCGCTCGATGCTCGCGAGAACGGCGTCGGCGACATCGGGCGGGAGGATTTCGCGGGCGTTGCGGCCGATCTGCTCCTCCGCCGGCAGGAACAGGGCCGCCGTGCTCTCGGCCTGCGCGTCGAGAGTGGTGCCGTCGCGCTTGACGCGGAACATCAGGTCGGGGATCGCGTCCAGCAAGGCGCGGTTGCGGATCTCCATTCGCTGTACCGCCTCGAGGGATTGCTCGTTCGCGAGCGCGAAACCTGCCGCCGCGCTTACTGCGTCGAGCAGCTCGGGGCGCAGGCGCAAAATCTTGTCGTGGACCAACATCCCGATCTCTTCGCCGTGGTAACCGATGGGCGTCGCCGTGCGCGGCTCGCCGGGGCCGGGCAGCGTGACCGGCCGGCCTCTCTCATCGCGGTACGCACCGTGGAGGTCTCTGCGCGCGAGCTCGAGTGAAGGGTCTCCGAGCGCGCGGCGCAGCGCGTCTTGGAGGCCGGGAGCCGCGCCCTCGCGAAGCTCGACGAGCAGCTCGCCGACGGCGGCCCTCGAGAGCCGGCCCTGCAACAGTCCGGCGACGAAGGCTGCGGGGAGCGCGATTGACGACAGCAACCCGAGCCCGATCCCGACGACCGCTGCACGGGACGAGAGCGGTGCGAGGGCGAGCCCGATTCCGAAGAGCAGCAACCCGAGATTGCCGCCGACGAGGATCGGCATCAGCCGCCGCCGTGTCACGGCCGTCCTGGAGCGTGCCCAGCGGAAGAGCACTGCGGCGACGCAGAGTGCAATGGCGATCGCGATGCCTGCCTCGAGCTCCTCGAGGGCGGTTGCGAGACTCGGGCGCGACACGATCAGAGCTCGGTTCGGAGGGTGGTCGCTGTGCCAGCGTGTCAGCGGGTCGAAGACGACGGCGAGCGCCTGGAGGGCGAGCACGTCCAGATACCCCAGAAGGACCAGGGCCTTGCTCGAGCGCGAGCGGAGTCGCCCGCTGGGCAGCGCGAGCAAGGTGTGGACGAGCACCGCGAACACGAGGTTCGCGGTGAGGACGCCGATCGTGTACACGATCGCGCTGTTCGCATCGTGCAGCGCACCAAGGAGCGACGCGAAGCCGACCCCTGCGAGGAGGAAACCGAAGCGAACGTACGGTGGGCGCCGGAGCGCGAGAAGGCCGGCGCCAACGAAGGAAAGGCAGACGACAACGCTGAGAACGGCGTGGCCGGCAGGGTTCGGCGCGTGGTGACTGACGGCGCTCAGGTAGACGGCGCCCGAGGTCGCCGCGAGCGCCGCGATGGCGATCCCCAGGGTGAGCTCCAGCCGCACCGGCCCTCCAGGGCCATCCCTCGCCCAGCCCAAGAGCGAGGGTGGGACGGACGCAGGCGCGGCGTGCACGCTCACTCGAGGAGCCTCGCGAGTGCCGGCCCCGAGAGGTCGGCCTTCGTGATGAACCCCCGGGCGCCGCTTGTTCCGATGCTTGAGCCGTAAGCACTTCGGTCACGGCTGGAGACGAGGACGATCGGGAGCTCGGGCTCTTTCTCTTGCAAGCGCGAGACGAGCTCGAAACCGTTGATGTCGGGGAGCTGGATGTCGAGCACGACGAAGTCGGGAGACAGCTCGGCCGTGAGCGCGATTGCCGACTCGCCGTCTTCCGCCTCGCCGACGACCTCGAACCCCTCCGACGAGAGGAGTGCCCGGGCGCAGCGCCGGAAGCTCGGATGGTCGTCTACGACCAGGACTCGCCGTCCCGGCTGCTGCAGGTGCCCGTCGAGCAACTCCGGCCGCTCTGCCTTCATCGACTCAAACTACCGTCCAGGCAGGTTAGTCGCTAACCGGTTGTCGGTTCGGCATTGGAAGCAGAGTGCACCGCTTCGGCGGCCGAAGCAATGGGGAAAGCCGGCATCGATAGGTGCGGTAGCCCGTACTCCCGAATGTCGGCTTGCCCCATTGCCGAGACGGTGAGCCAACGGGCAGCCTGGCGTCATGAGGCGAGTGCCGATGAGTTTCAGGGCCGGTCGCGGTCCAAGTCACGAGCAAGGGGGGGACTGATAATGGAAGCGATCCAGCCGGCACACGGAAAGATCAACGGATCAGAATCAGGGCGACTGGCCCGCCTCGCCCATTTCACCGCCCGGCATCGCTGGCCGGTGATCGCCGTCTGGGTCGTGCTGACGCTAATCGGCGGGGTCGCCGCCGGGAAGCTCTCTTCGCGCTGGTACCAGAGCTTCTCGATCCCGGGCAAGCCGGCCTACGAGGCGAGCCAGCGGGCGCTGAAGGCGTTCGGCGCCGGCGTCCGCCCGCCCAACGTGGTCGTGTTTCACACCGACGGAGACGCGACCAAGAGCGCCGCAGTCAAGCAGGCGATGCAACGAGCGGCAGCGACGACGCCGGGCGCGCTGACGAGCTCGTACTTCTCGACCCACAACGAGATGTACGTCTCGCGCGACCATCACACGACCTTCCTCGAGATCTATCCGCACGGATCGCCGAACTTCAGCAGTACGAGCGGTGCCAAGAAGATGCGAGCCGCCGCGGCTGCCGACCTCCCGGCCGGGATCGCCGTCAACGTGACCGGCCACGACCCGCTCGAGGAAGCCTCGACGCACGGCTCGAGCGGCAGCTCGAGCGTTCTCCTCGAAGCAGTGATCGGCGGCCTCGGCGCTCTCGTGATCCTCCTCTTCGTCTTCGGGACACTGCCCGCCGTGCTGATGCCCATCGTCGTCGCGGTGGCGGCGATCCTCAACACCTTCACGCTCGTCTGGGGCCTTACCTACATCACCAACGTCTCGATCATCGTCCAGTTCCTGATCGCGCTGGTCGGGCTCGGCGTCGCGATCGACTACGCGCTGCTGATGATCTTCCGCTTCCGCGAGGAGCTGCGCGAAGGCGAGGACGTGGAGACCGCGCTCGTCGAGACGATGACGCACGCCGGACGCTCGGTGATCGTCTCCGGCTCGACCGTCGCAGTCGGTCTGCTCTCGCTGATCGTGCTGCCGCTTCCGTTCATCCGCTCCATGGGGATCGGCGGCATGTTGATCCCGGCCGTCTCGGTGTTGGCGGCGATCACCCTGCTCCCGGCGCTGCTCGCGGTTCTCGGCACGCGGATCAACAGCGTCCGGGTGATGCCGCGACGCCTGGTCGACCGCGGCCATCCGGAGGACGGCGCCTGGGGCCGCTGGGCCCGCTTCGTGCTCCGACGTCCAGTCGCGGTTGCGGCCGTTGGGCTGACGATCGTCGGCGTACTCGTCGCCTACGGGGTGCAGCTGAACGCCAACGAGGCGCAGCTGAAGAACTTCCCTGGTAAGGGAACCGCGATCGCCGGTCGGCAGATGCTCGCCGATGCGAACATCAGCCCCGGGGTGATGAAGCCGCTCGACGTCCTCGTCGAGCATGGGGGTAATGCGCAGCAGGTCGCGGAGAAGCTCCGCCGGGTCCCGGGTGTCGTCGGCGCGACCGCGCCGCCGACCTGGCATCGTGGCTCCGACTCGCTGGTCGAGGCGTTCCCGGCGATCGACGGCTCGGCTCCGGGAATCCAGGGAATCATCGACCGCTCGAAGACGGCGCTGCAGGGGACTGAGGGGACGCTGACGGGCGTCGCCGCCGTCGACCGCGACTTCGTCCACGCGCTGTTCGGGAACTTCCCCTACGTGCTCGCCTTCGTGATGGTCCTGAGCCTGATCCTGCTCGCGCGCGCGTTCCGCTCGGTCGTCTTGCCGATCAAGGCCGTGCTCCTGAACCTCGTCTCGCTGGCTGCGGCCTTCGGAATCATCGTCTTCATCTTTCAGGAGGGCCACGGGTCCTCTCTCTGGAACATCTCCGCGACCCAGGCGATCACGGCCTGGATCCCGCTGATGATCTTCGCGTTCCTGTTCGGGCTGTCGATGGACTACGAGGTCTTCATGCTCAGTCGCATGCGCGAGGCCTACGACGAGACCGGCTCGACCGACCGGGCAATCGAGCTCGGGCTCGCGAGGACCGGCAAGCTCGTAACCAGCGCGGCGCTGATCCTGATGTTCGCCTTCCTCGTCCTTTCGTCGAGCCCGGGCTTCGAGATCAAGCTGTTCGCTGTCGGGCTCGCGGCCGGGATCATCTTCGACGCGACGGTCATCCGCGCGCTGCTCGTGCCAGCGCTGATGAAGCTGCTTGGCGACTGGAACTGGTGGATGCCTCAGTGGACGCGGAGCGTCCTCCGGATCCGCCAGCCGGAACCGACACCAGAGGTCGCGACCGAGCGCGCCTAGGCGAGAAGGGAGGGGTGATGGAGACCATTGGGCGCGAACTCGATCGCCGGAGCGGCGACGGCATCGACGTCAGGCTCCTCTTGGACCCTGACACGAACCGCGTCGTGGTTGCGGTCGTGGACCAGCGTGGGAGGTTCCGAATGACCGTCGACGCAAGCGACGCGCTCGACGCATTCCGTCACCCCTATGCCTACGACGACCGTCCGGGCGACCGGCCGAAAATACAGAGGGGCAGGTCATGAAGGCCACGAGGCTTCAGAGACTTGCGCTCGCGAGCGCTAGACATCCACGGAGGACGATCGGCGCCTGGGTCGCCGGCATCCTGATCGCGTTCGTCGCCATCGGAGCGCTCTTGGGCGGGGCTCTCACGACTGAAGGCAAGCCAACCAACAACCCACAGTCTCAGCGCGCCAAGGACCTTCGCCAGGCCGCATTCCCCGCCGCTTCGAGCGCGGGAATCACCGATATCGTGGTTGTCCGCTCGCGGCGCTACACCGTCGAGGCACCGCGCTTTCGCGCCTTTGTCGGCACGCTCGCCGCTGAGGTGCGGCGCGCCAAAGGTGTCAAAGGCATCCGCACGTACCTCACGACACACGATCCGTCTCTCGTCTCGAAGGACCATCACGCGACGATGGTGCAGTTCGCGATGCCGAAGGAGTCGAGCTCCGGCATCGACGAAGTGATCAGCGCCGTCCGCCACGCCGATAAACGCCCCGCTTTTGCGGTCACCGTCACGGGCCAGCGGACACTCAACCATGACTTCAACAAGCTGTCTGAGGATGACCTCCGCTCGGGCGAGCTCCAGTTCGGCCTGCCGGCGGCGCTGATCGTTCTCCTGCTCGTGTTCGGCACGATTGTCGCCGGGCTGGTGCCACTGTTGATCGCCTTGCCCTCGATCATCGTCGCACTCTCCTTCGTCGCCGTTCTAGGCCACGCCTTCAGCCTCTCGATCTTCACGATCAACATGCTGACCGGGATGGGGCTGGCGCTCGGGATCGACTACGCGTTGTTCGTCGTCTCGCGCTTTCGCGAGGAACGGCGCAGAGGGCGCGAGAAGCTCGACGCGATCTCAGCCTCGGCGATGACGGCGAACCGGGCCGTGCTGTTCAGCGGCACTACCTTCGTGATCGCCATGTTCGGCATGTTCATCGTGCCGAACTCGATCATGCGCAGCCTGGCCGTCGGCGCCATCCTAGTCGGGATCGTTTCGGTAATCGCATCGGCGACGCTGCTGCCGGCGTTGCTCGGGCTGCTCGGCGACCGAGTGGACCGGGGGCGAATCCCATTGTTCGGGCGGCGCTCGGTCGAGAACGCCAACCCGGAAGGGCGCTTCTGGGGCGCGATCGTCCGTTCCGTGCTGCGGCGGCCATGGCTCGCCGGAGGCCTCTCGGTCGCGCTGCTGCTCGCAGCGGCCTCGCCGATCTTCGGGCTACGCATCGGCACGAGTGGGCCGACACTGCTGCCGAGTCGCTTCGAGGCCCGGCAGGGCTTCGCCATACTCCAGCGCGACTTTCCGAGCGCGACGGCTAATCCGGTCGAGATCGTCGTGGCGAGAGGGGCGAGGCAGCCGGCCGCCGAACGGGCGCTCGTCCGGCTGCGGGCGACGCTGGCATCGGACGCGCGCTTCGGCCCCGGCCAGATTGAGCGCTCGCCGGACGGCGGCGTAGCGATCCTGTCGGTCCCCGTCCGCGGCGATCCCTCGGGCGATGCCGCGGTCTCCGCGGTTCGGCACCTCCGCTCGACGACCGTCCCGGCCGCCTTCGACGGAACGGACGCGCAGGTGCTCGTCGGCGGCACGACCTCCGAGAACATCGACTACTTCGACTCGGTGATCGGACCGGCTCCCTGGGTAATCGCTTTCGTGCTCGGGCTGACGCTCGTCTTCCTGACCGTCGTGTTCCGCTCGCTGGTCGTCGCCGGCACGGCCGTCGTCCTCAACCTGCTTTCGGTCAGCGCCGCCTATGGGCTGCTGGTGCTCGTCTTCCAACACGGGTTCGGCTCTGGGCTGCTGGGCTTCCATCACGTTGACACGATCGAGGCGTGGGTGCCGTTGTTCCTGTTCTCCGTTCTCTTCGGGCTCTCTATGGACTACCAGGTCTTCCTGCTCAGCCGGATCAGGGAGCGCTACGACGAGACCGGCGACACCACGGAGGCGGTCACGTTCGGGGTCGCCTCGACGGCACGGATCATCACTGGGGCGGCGCTGATCATCGTCGCCGTCTTCGCCGGCTTCGCCGCGGGCGAGCTGGTCATGTTCCAGCAGATGGGCTTCGGCGTCGCCGCCGCCTTGCTGATCGACGCGACGATCATCCGCTCCGTGTTGCTCCCGGCTGTGATGGCCCTGCTCGGGCGGTGGAACTGGTACCTGCCGCGCTGGCTCGACTGGCTGCCGCGCCTTCAGGTCGAGAGCTCAGCTCTTCGGGCCGCGCACCGAACGACGTGACCGTGACGGGGCGAGTCCGGAATTGACGAGTCTGTACGAGCACGCCGGCGGAGACGAAGGTCTGCACCGCCTCGAGGAGCTGTTCTACTCGAAGGTGCTCGCCGATCCGGTGCTGAAAACCGTTTTCACGGAGCGCCGGCCGCATCACGTCGACCACCTGACGTGGTTCACGGCCGAGTCGTTCGGCGGTTCAGATCGCTTCACGCGCGAGCTTGGCTTTCAGCACGTGATCAACGTGCACCGCGACCTCAAGATCACCGACGAACAGCGGGACCGATTTGTCGCGCTCTACTTGGAAGCCCTCGACGAGGCGGCCCTACCCAATGACGAGCAGTTCCGGCAGGCCGTGCGCTCGCATCTCGAGTTTGGGTCCCGGGTAGCCCAACAGAACTCGTGGGCACAGACGGACGCGGACCTTCATCCGATCCGCGAGGTCCCGCGCTGGCAATGGCCAGTAACTTCGCGCCGAAGCTGACAGAGGCCAGTCGCAGGCACTAGCCGGGGAGCGCGCCGCTACGCGAAGGCTCGATCAGGTCTGCGAGCCCGCGGAGGGCTGCCGCTGAGCTCGACCTGATTGCTCCGTGCCGGCGCTGTTCGCGCTTGCGGGACGGCTTGGGCGTGGCCTCCGTGGCGAGCGACTTCTTCGTCTGCTCCCGGACGAGGTCGGCGGCGACGAACAAATCCAACATCTGAGCCTCCTTGCTCGGTGAATCGATTCAGTGACTATGTTAGCTGAAACGATTCATCCGGCGTAGTATTCCGGTTCATGGCGCCGAAGCAAGGCCGCCGCGTTCGCTTACGCGATGTCGCCGAGCGCGCGGGCGTGTCCGTCGGCAGCGCATCCCAGGCGTTCGGTCGCCCTGAGTTGGTTTCCGAGCAGGTGCGCGAGCGGGTCCTGGCCGCCGCCAAGGACCTCGGGTACGCCGGGCCCGACCCTGCCGCCCGCCACCTCAGGACCGGGCGCACCGGGGTGCTCGGTCTGATCTTCGCCGAACGGCTCGGCTACCAGTTCACGGACCCGGCCGCGCCGGCGTTCCTTCGGGGCGTGGCCCGGGGGATGCAGAAGGCACCCCTCGGACTGCTCCTGCTTCCTGACTCGCGCTACCGCGATGAGGCGGCGCGCACTGTCCGAGAGGCGGCCGTCGACGGCTTCATCGTCTACTCGGCGCCGCGAAATGACCCTCGGGTCGAGGCTGCGCTCGCGCGTCGCTTGCCGGCGGTAACGGTCGACCAGCCGCGGGACACGCCGACCCCGTTTGTCGGGATCGACGACCGGGCTGCGGCGCGCGCCGCGGCCGCACACCTCCGCGAGCTTGGACATGGGCGCGTCGGCGTGCTCTCCTTCATCAAGGCCCTCGATCGCGAGGGAACGCTCGTGCTCGACATGACGCTCGAACGACTCGAGGGCTACAAGGAGGGACTTGGCGCGGCCTGGGACGACGACTTGGTTCGGATCTGCCGCCCGAATGCGGCAGAGCCAGCGCACAGGGCGGCACTGGAGCTCCTGCGCCAACCCGAACCTCCCACCGCCATCCTTGCGATGAGCGACGTCCTGGCGATCGGAGCCCTCCAGGCGGCGGACGAGCTCGGAGTCTCTGTACCAGCTGCACTGTCGCTCGTCGGCTTCGACGACAGCCCCGCTGCCGCCCTGACCATGCCGCCGCTGACGACCGTCGCGCAGCCGCACGAGGAGAAGGGGCGCCTGGCCACGGAACGGCTACTTGATGCGATCGAGCATCGAGCGGAGCCCGAAAGCCGGCCGGCCCGGGTCATCCTGCCGACCGAGCTGGTCGTTCGTCAGTCCACCGCGCCGGCCACTGGGGACAGGGGCAGTTCGAACTGAGAGGCCGAAGGGTGCACACCCTCTATCTCCTCCGCCACGCGAAGTCCAGCTGGGCTGATCCAACGCTCCCAGACCATGAGCGCGTGGGGTTCAAAAACTCGGTCAGGGAGGTCGCTGAGGCAGTGGCCGGCTAGCGTCGGCTTCCCCGTCTGGTGGAGGTCGCGCGTGTTGTGGTCGCTTGCGTACTTGGTCGTTCGCCGAGGTCGAAAGAGCTGGAGATCCTCGTGCTGCGGCAAGAGCTCTCGATCCTGCGCCGGCACGCGCGACGGCCGCAGCTGCGAGAGGCGGATCGGCTGGTCTTGGCGGCGTTGAGTCGGGCGCTGCCGCGTCGGGCCTGGTCGGCTTTCTCGGTCAGTCCGCGAACGCTGCTTCGCTGGCACCAGCGGCTGGTGGCGCGCCGCCGGACGTTCCCGCATCGCCGGCCCGGACGTCCACCTCTCGATCGCGACGTCGAGGCCCTCGTCATCCGGCTCGCGCGGGAGAACCAAGCTTGGGGCTACCGGCGAATCGTCGGTGAGCTGCGCGGCCTCGGCTTCAGCGTCTCAGCGAGCTCGGTCCGCGCGATCCTGATCCGCCATCGGCTGCCACCGGCACCTGAACGAGACGCGCTGAGTTGGCGGCTGTTCCTACGCCAGCAGGCAACGACGATGCTCGCCTGCGACTTCCTGACGGTCGAGACGGTCTGGCTCACGCGGATCTACGTCCTCTTCTTCGTCTCGCTCGAGCGTCGTCGGATCGAGTTCGTCGCGAGCACGAGCAATCCGGATGGGCGCTGGGTCGCACAGCAGGCGCGCAACCTGCTGATGCACCTGGCCGACCAGGAACGGTCCTTCCGCTTTCTGCTTCACGATCGCGACAGTAAGTTCAGCGGCGCCTTCGACGAGGTCTTCCGCAGCGAGGGCATGAGCATCATCCGGACGCCCATCCGAGCTC
>WNGE01001574.1_pt1 | contig 28746 bp, 26 predicted proteins | sample 5400651 | NCBI WGS metagenome assembly WNGE01 (sample SAMN13153370, study PRJNA577476) | soil metagenome | isolation source: 60 cm soil or saprolite under grassland replicate 2 | place: USA:California | collected 2016-06-15
ACGCTTCAACCGTTTCGTTCGGCTTTGACTTATCCTCCTCACGGCTGCAACACTCGGTACGAGTGGTTGGTTAGACCTTGCTCGACTGGGACTTTCACCCAGCCAGAAACACCAAGCTTTGCTTGGCGCACTACTGATGCAGTTTGGATTTTTTGCCTATGAATGTCGATTTCACTACAGCCTTAGTGGCATGAGGTCAGTACCACCTCGCGGTAGCGGGTGGGTGTTAGATTCGCAATTGGATACAGCGGCATATCGAGTATTGCGGCCGTGAAATCTGCTGGCAGGCGGAACCCACCCGCTACCGCGAGGTGGTACTGACCTCATGTCACTGCGACGAACGATGACCAGCGTTCGCTAATCGTGGTGCTAGTCAAACTGCATCAGTACTCCAGTTTGGCAATGCTTAAGGTGATGGCTCTTTTCGCATTTCCCGTCTGCCAAATCCGTGCTAAAACCCTCTGAGAGGCATCGAAGCGGACATAACCACTTATCACTTGACCGTGGGAGACTCTTTGAAATGAAGCATTGCTTAGCTCTCGCACTAGGACTTCACTTTGCCACCAGTGTCTGCGCTCAACACGCAGACATGCAGACGAAGAGCGACGCGAAGCCGGCGATAATGATGGCCGGCATGGGCTCGCAGCATCATCCCGTTTCCACAACTAAGCCTGAAGCCCAGAAATTCTTCGATCAGGGTCTCAGTTTTGTCTACGCGTTTAATCACGATGAAGCGATCCGTTCTTTTACACGCGCTGCTAAACTTGATCCGCAAATGGCCATGGCTTACTGGGGAATCGCGCTCGCCCTTGGTCCAAACATCAATCTTGACGTCGATCCCGACAGAGAGAAGGCTGCTTACGAAGCTACTCAGAGAGCTCTTTCACTCGCAGCTATGGTACCCGAGAACGAACGTGCTTACATCGAAGCGCTTTCCCGGCGTTATTCAATCGATCCCAAAGCCGATTTGAAAAAGCTGGCTGTCGATTACAAGAACGCGATGGGTGAGTTAGTTAAGCGATACCCGGATGATCTCGATGCCGCGACGCTCTATGCGGAGTCGGCCATGAACCTGCGACCCTGGAAGTTCTGGAGTTCCGACGGCAAACCCGCTGAAGGAACGGAAGAGATTGTGGCCACACTTGAATCAGTGCTGCGGCGTGACCCAAACCATATCGGCGCCATTCACTATTATATCCACGCCGTCGAAGCATCTTCTTATCCTGAACGCGCGTTGGCGTATGCACCCAAACTCCCTTCATTGGCGCCCGACGCGGGCCATCTGGTTCACATGCCGGCCCACATCTACGAGCGTACCGGCGATTACCAGTCGGCAGCCTTTAGCAATAAGGAAGCAGCAAAGGTTGATGAAGCTTACATTAAAGCAAGCGGCGTAAACGGCATTTACCCCTTGATGTACTACAGCCATAATCTTCATTTTCTGGCGATCGCCTCGGCCACCGCCGGTCGTTTTGCTGATGCAATGACCGCCGCAAAACAACTGGATGCGCATGTCGGGCCGCATCTCAAAGAGATGCCCATGCTGGAAGGCTTCATGACTGTGGCGCCTCTGATTTTGGTGCAATTCAATCGCTGGGATGATATTGAAAAACTACCGCAACCGGATGCATCGATGGTTGCGACTACTGCAGTCTGGCATTTCGCGCGCGGAATGGCGTTCGATGCAAAAGGTCGCACCGCGGATGCGGGGCGTGAATACGCTCTTCTGGTCGAGGCCGGGAACAGTGTTCCTGCTGATGCCCGCTTCGGGTTAAACAGTGCGCACACTGTCCTGAAGATCGCGGAGAATGTGCTCGCTGCCCGCGTCAAACTCATGACGAAACGTGATACTCAATCGGCCATTGAGTTGCTGCGTAAGACTATTGAAATCGAAGATTCACTTGCTTACGACGAGCCGCCTGCCTGGTTCTTGCCAGTACGGCAATTGCTTGGAGGCGCCTTGATGTACAGTGGCGATTATGCCGGAGCCGAAGAGGTCTTTCGCGCCGATCTACAACGAAATAGACGTAACGGTCGTTCGCTCTTCGGACTCATGCAGAGCTTGAAAGCGCAGAAGAAAGATTATGCAGCCGCGTTGGTCCAGCGGGAGTTTGAAAGTGCCTGGAAAAACGCAGACACGACGCTAAAGATTGAAGACTTGAAGAGGTGAAGACAAAAACGGTCAAGGAGCCTCACTTGCCTGAGAGCAAGCCTCGTAAAGAAGTCACATTTTTTGGATGACTCGAATTTCGGTAAAGGTCAAGTTGCTACTTGCTCGGCGGCGGTGCCGTTGCTTGGTGCTTGGATCATCAGGGAACGCCGCTGCCACGCATCTTAGGTTCCAGCGCCGGCTGTTGATCGCTCCAACCTGAATTGTCATGCCTTCTCTGCCCGTAGATGAACTGACGTCGCGCGTCGAAGACGAGCTTGTTCTGCTTTGTTCGCGAACGAACGTTGACGCTGAGACGAGTGCACGCGTTAAGGCTATCACAACCTTTCCGAACAAAGTTGATTGGGACTATATTTATCAGCTTGCTCGCCGCCACTCAGTCCTCCCGTTAGTCTGCTCACAACTGAGCACCGCCGCGCCGGCAAACGTTCCACCGAATCAATCACCCGGCTCAAAGAAGACTACCAGAACAATGTCGCGCGCAATCTCTTATTGACTGCTGAATTGTGCCAGATTCTCCAGACTTTTGAAGCCGCAGGAATTGAAGCAGTTCCCTATAAGGGGCCGGCTCTCGCGGTTTATGCGTATGGGAACCTGGCCTTGCGGCGCTTCGTTGACCTGGACATCCTCATACGGAAGGCCGACACACTGCGAGCCAAGGAGCTCCTGACGGCTCGAGGTTTTGTCTGCGGTACTCCCTGGACCAACACCCAGCAGGCGCTCCTACTCCGCACCCAACACAACTTGTCGTTGAGTCGTGAAGAAGGTCGCATGGTCGTCGAGCTCCATTGGGAAGTTGCGTCCAGTTTATTTGCCTCTTCGTTGCAGGCTGAAGACTTTTGGGGACGTTTGGAAGCAATGCGCCTCAATAATGCAGGCAGTTTGCGTGACGTCTCGCGGAAATGAAAACGTGATGCTGTAGTCTGGCACTGTCGTTTCGAGTATTGGCGCGCCTCCTCTTTCCAGCCAGGCGTGGCCGCTGAGAGTGCCATCAACTTCTTTTCGCATGCCGAAATTAATTCGACTGTCAATTCCGTGAAGTGCCAGATAGCGATGTAGAATCGCTGCACGCTTCCAACAACGAGGCCGGTAAACAAAAATGTCCATCGCCAGCAAGAGGTCGACCGCTTCCGCAAGCCGGGTTGCCGTTTGCTGCTCATCCGCTGAAGGTCCGCGAACTGGCGTGGAAATAACCTGCAACGCACGGGGCAACGACTGAACCTTGATAAGTGAGGACAACACCAGAATCCATGCGCCCATCCTCATCAGTAAAATCGCCTCACCAGGATTGCGATAGATCTTGCGGATTATTCGTCCGGCGAATAATAAGTTTGCGTTTAGCTTGTTTTCCCGTAGCTCGCTCATCTTAAGGAAACATCTCTAATATTCAAGGCTTCGGCGGGGTGGCGGTCGTTGTTTCGTTCCTGCAATTACGTGATAGGCTAGGCTATTGGAAGACTATGCCATCAACCGGCGCAGATAGATTAGCTTCGCGACTGCGACCGCGCAAACACGTAACCATTTTTTGCGATGGGTCGAGTCTCGGCAATGGACAAATGGCGACGCGCGCGGCGGCGGTAGCGTTGCTTGGATACAAAGGCGCGTGGCGCGCAGTGGGCACGTATCTTGGCTGCGCGACGAACCAGCAGGCCGAGGTGGCGGCGGCAGCTTTGGGTTTGGAATCGTTGCGGGAACCGTGTCGCGTCCACCTCTTCACCGATTCTCGTTATGTGGTCGAGACAATGAGTGGCCGGTTTCGACGCAAAGCCAATCATGAATGGTGGAAGCGGCTGGACAAGGCGACGGCAAGACACGAAGTGAAATGGGAATGGACACGAGGACATTCTGGCCATCTGATTCAGGAAGCCGCCGATAAGGCAGCTCGTCGCATCGCTGCCAGCGGCCGGGTCAATGACGAGATTCTGCGCGCCGCGATCGACAGAGTGGGAACCACCGACGCGCTCGCCCTCGTCAGCGAAGCCGAGGAAGACTGAACTTTATGGGCGAATCAGAAGCGCTGGAACGAGCTCGTTTCTTTCGCGGCAAGGTATTGACACTCGAGGACCTCGAACTCACCCAACAATATTTTCGCGAAAGATTCAAACGACATAACCGCAGTCTGCATGGCTTCGGAATAGTCTCCGGCCTCAACGTTACTGTTAATTCGGGACAGATCGCGGTTGAACCGGGTCTGGCTTTAGACTGCGAAGGGAATGAGTTAGTCATCGACACCGGGCAGTCAATAGTGCCTCCTCCAAACGCTGACTGGCATACGGCGTTTGTAAACCTTCGTTTTGTTTCAGCGTGTGCCGACCGAAAAGCAATTGCGGAAACAGAGGAACCTTGCGATGCTATGGTCTTCATGGGCGAAAGCTTCGAAGTCGCGGTCGCGCCGGAAAACTCCAATCGCGGCCACCGACATCTCCGGGCGCGCTGGCTTGCCTGCGGGCAACCTCATGCGCTGACTATCGCCAAGCTAAAATATAAGTCGCAGGGTTGGCGCGTTGACCGCAGTTATCGCGCACCTCATTTAAAATGAGTTCGTGCTGCTTAGCCGATTCGCTTTCACAAAGCATGATCCTTATAATTCTGCCTTCTGTTACCCTGAAATCTCCCTGCAGATAAACGTTGCCAATTTCTGCAAGCATGGCTCTCGTTCGCTCAATCATCAGTTCGGTTTTTCCGCTCCATGCATACGCTCGCCATGTCGCGGGCTTATTGACTTGTGTTTGCCTTCTCGTGGGACTTCCGCTTTTGATGGCTCAGCAACCCCTTTCGCCGGGTTGGGAGTGGCAAAATCCGCGACCTCAGGGTAATACGATCAACTCCGTTAGGTTCGCGGCTGACAAGAAGCATGGCTGGGCGGTTGGGAGCGAAGGTGCGATTCTTCGCACCCGCAACGGGGGTTTTGAGTGGGATTCGCAACTCTCACCGGCCAACACCACACTCTACGGTCTTTATGTGAAAGATCGATCGCGGGCTGTTATATCAGGAGCCCGGGGTGTGATCATGACTACAGTGAATGGCGGCAGTAGATGGGTAATAAGAACAACCGGTACCAGAGATCACTTATTTGCTCTTACCTTCGCTCCAGACGATCCGTTACACGGCTGGGCTGCTGGCAGTTTTGGCGCACTCATCTCCACTACTGACGGCGGCGTGACCTGGAAGCCGCAGAGCACGCACACGACAGCGCACTTATTCTCGGTTGCATTCTTCGATTCGAAGGCCGGCATTGCCGTGGGGTCGCGTGGCACACTGTTGGTAACCAACAATGGCGGTGCTGAGTGGAGGCCGCATGGTGGCCTTGGCAACTTATTGTTAACAGGAGTTTCCTTCGTTTCCGCAAAACGCGCCATCGTTGTCGGATACCGAGGCACGATATTGCAAACTGATGACGGGGGCGTGACGTGGAAAGTTTTGGATGCCCTTGTTACCACCGATCTGTATTCCGTTTTCTTTACGGACGAAATGCACGGATGGGCTTCGGGGGATAGCGGCGTAGTATTAACCACCGGTGATGGCGGCACGATCTGGCTGCCCGTTAATGTTCGCACCAGTCCCAAACTCACGACGTTGTTTTTTGCGGATGAGTCGGTTGGTTGGTCTGCCGGCGCTGACGGTCTGGTCGTGCGCACGGACGACGGTGGACTTTCCTGGCGGCGTTTGACGGAAGGCGGGCGCGAAGATCTTTCACATATTTTCTTCTTGGATAACTCACACGGTTGGGCAGTCGGTTCGCGCGGCAAGATCCTCTTCACGAATTCGGGCGGAAAGAATTGGACCGTGCGTCCGTCCGGAACCACGAATCGGCTAAACGCGATCGAATTCGTCAACCAAAAGATTGGGTTTGCGGTCGGCGACGGCGGAACAATTCTGCGCTCGCTAAACAGCGGCGTGACGTGGGAGCCGGTCGTAATCGAGGCCAAAGAAGATCTCTTTAGCGTCCAATTCGTTTCGCCCGAGCGCGGCTGGATCGTGGGCGCCCGCGGGGTCATTTTACATACGGAAGACAGCGGACAAACCTGGAGCTTCCAAAACGCCAACACCTTCAGCTGGCTTGAAGACGTGAGCTTCGCTGATTCTCAGCATGGCGTTGCAGTGGGCTCCAACGGTACTATCCTGCGCACCGAAGACGCCGGCGAAACCTGGAAACGCGTTGACAAGAATTTGCGGGAATGGCTGTACGCAATGGCGTTTGCCGCCGACGGGCAACGAGGCTACGTTGTGGGCGCGCGCGGCGTAATTCTGCGAACCGACGATGGCGGTGCAACCTGGAAAGATCTCGAGAGCGGAATCAGCACGAATCTGTTTTCAGTGGCGGTTGTCGGCCGTGACGACGTGCTCGTGACCGGTGAGCAGGGGCGAATCATCCACAGCAGCGATGCTGGTGCTACCTGGCAAATGCAGCCGACCATAACGAGCGCGCCGCTTTATTCGGTTGCATATCGCGGTGGCTATAACATCTGGGTTGCAGGCCGGGGCGGAGCGATACTGCGGCGGACAGACCCTATTGCCACCGTCAGTATCCCAACTCCAAGACTTCCACCCTCCCTGCGCGGCAGCGCGCCAAAGCTGCAACCGCAAAACGCGCAGATTCCAGTTGATGACGGCGACATCCCACGTGCGGTGCCGCCGGATAAGAAACTAGCGCGCCCCTATCAGAACCGGGAGCAGTAGAGGCTGTGTGAAAACTCGCCCATACGCCGAAGGCGTTGAATAATTCCAGCCCAGGGTAACACCCTGGGAAAAAGCGCAACCACCCGTTCCTACCCTGAAAGGGTTGAATACAACTTTGTCGACGGTTTCGTTTATTTTATTTCACCCCTTCAGGGTGATGAATCATTGATTGTGTCGTTCACCCAGGGTGTTACCCTGGGCTGGAATTATTCAACGCCTTCGGCGTAGACGAGGTTTTCGCACAGTCTCTGTAGCGACCGGTGATGACGAAGGAATGGAACTAGGCATCGTCCAACAACTCAGGTTCAACTACTAAGGTGGACGAAATTCTAAGCTAAGATTGACGCCCAGAGAAAGAAACACCCGCAGACTCCTGTGAGCGTGCGGGTGCTTCGGATCAATGGTCGCGCAAACCACTCAACTCGAAATCACGGACTGCTAACCAAAAACACATCCCACGCCCAGCGTCCGACCTGCTCATCGTTCACATCTTTGACCTTTGCACGGTAGCGAAACTGATTGCCGTACTGATCAGTGCGTTTCGATTGTTTGTAGTCCAAGTCCAAAGTCTTGAGGCCAAGTTCCGGCAAGGTGTGTAACTCTGATGGCTCTGAGATGCCGTTGGGGTTTGCATCCTGCCACAGGCGTAACGATGAGAAGATCGCATCGCTGCTATCGATCACGCCATCACCATTCCCACCGTTCGCCGTCTTGTCATACTCGGCGAGAGCGAGAAAACCGTTTTCTTCTTCACCTGCCGGTGGCAGAGGCTGAGGTGTAAAATTGCCAAACAACTCTGAGCCATTATCCACAGCGCCATTACCGTTGCGATCCACAATCAGCCAGGCGTCATCCGAGTTGACAGACGTCCAGCCGAGCCGTTCCCTTGTGCCATCGTTATTAAGATCAAAATCCACTCCAGCCGCAGCGTCCGTTAGAGCAAAGCCGTCACCATTCGTGTCCAATAAAACGGGAGAGTCAAGATTGACGCAGCGACAAAAGTCAGAATCCCAATAGGTTTGTGCGGAGCAGCTATGCCACGTGCAACTGGTGGAACTACAGGTGTGCCCTTGCGGCCCCCAATGATGGACAACAGAATCATGGCCACACGCGCTTTGCCCGCTATCATATTTCCCAGCTCTATTGTCTTCATACCAATAGGCAGTGCCAGAGGTTTCGGTAAACCACGGGCCTCCGAACTCCGCATAGCATCTATAGGTTGTAAAAAAAGGAGTAACATTCTCTCCCCGCTCATTGACATCGTAAGGTCTGCTATATCCGTCCAGCCAATAGATCGTCCAGTGTCGGTACTGTGTAAATGCAGAAATGCTTGTCTGGGTAGGATTGTCAAAAGCGTACGTGTCAGGCTCGCGGAAGTTCGTCGTGTCACCGCATGTGGCGAGTACCCCGATTGTCGCCATCAAGACAGCCACCGGGAGCAACAGCGTGATGAGAATAGGACGTCTCACTGTCGCACCTCCTTGGTCTTTGCGGCTTCCCGCTGAGCCTTAGAGCGTTGCCGTTCTTCCAGGTAAACCTTTTGAATGAATGGGTCACCCGTTTCAATCACAGTGCCTGAGTCATTCACAAAACTTACGGCTGTAATCTCAATCGGGAACTGGAGATCTAAAAGCGCAGTAGTAGGCCACTTGAATAACTTAGAACCATGTGGTGGGATTAGGACCTGGGGCTCAGTGGGATTCTCCAGTCCATCGTCATGCGGACTCGCCATGTCTACCTTATCGGCTGACTGCGTAAAGAAGTTCAGGCATGCGACTGACAGGTCAGTATTATTTCTAACCTCAACGACTAGAGCTGCCTGCGGTGTTGCCATATCGGAGATCGTCGCACTCACTATTTCAAGGCCCTTTATTTGTGAGGTTATGTTTGGCAGCTTTGTAACCTCTTCTGGTTTTACGTGTTTCAGGAACTGTTTCTGAGCATGGTAATTCTTCAAAAGTTTCTTACCGCGCACACTTCTAAAGCCAACTGCAGCCAGAATTGATGTAGCCAGCATCAACGTAGCAAAAAAAACAACAAAGTGTAGTCGCCTGTCCTTATCCCTCATAATTTGCTTCCTTTGTTGAGGACATTACCCATTGGTCGAAGCAGGATATAGCAATGCTTGTAGCAGGCCATGATGCTATCGCGTCAACTTTCAGGGTCGGGGTTAACAGGAGTGGGGCTTTGTGGGAGCAGGACTTCTGCTAACAGTTGAGATTCTTACGCGCCTTGAACCTAGGCTCGTAAGACTTGCTTGTCAAGAGACTTTCTTCACATGCAGGGAATTCATTTTATGCAAAAATTCTGGCATGTGTTTGGATTCACCGGGGCACTAAGAAAGAGAGGTCAAACGATCAATCATACTTGCTGCCATCGCGACTGCCTCCTGGTAGATCTGGTCGTTGCAAAGAATCTCCATCTCCCGACTAAGCAGCAGTGCTGTGCTGCGGTTTCTTACCGGCAACACACGACCACGATGTGTGCTTGATCCTAATCTGGCTTCTGTTAATAGATGAAGATTGTCAGCGCTGCGCGTGACGATGAAAGTTGCCGGCTCTTTGTCACTTTCCTGAGCATTGGTGCGGAGTTCCACCTCCACCAATCGTCCGGGCTTGCGTTCGCCCTGCTCGACCCGGTTTAGTTCCAGCGTGATATCTCGCTCCCCAGCACCCTTTCCCACGGTCAGGCTACTGCCACTCTCGCCGCCGTGGAATCTGAAGGAGGTCGTCGTTTTACCCTGCGCTTGAAGCGGTTGCTCGCCTGCGAGTTCCCATTCCAATCTGCTAGACAGCCAACCTGCGATTAGCAAAGCCTGTGGCGCCACTGTTTCCGGCGCTCGCTCCTGGCCAACATAATCAATGCGAACGTGATCAATATTGTCGAGTAGCGACTGATAAGCCGGCACGTCATAAAAATCTGCAAGCAGCCCGCGCCAGAACGTAAGCCGCGCCCAGTTGAGATCGCTGATGCCGACCTGGCTCGAAGGTTCTTCGGTAAAGAGTTTGTTCAGTTCGAGGAGATCGCGCTGGGCATCTTCAAACTCCGCGGAATCTATCACCAGACGATCAGTCGCGCGCAGCAAGCTCAGGAAGACCTTGTCGCTGGTCTGCACGCGAGCGCGCCACCAAAGGAAGGTTGAGAGATCTGAAACGAGTAACGGCAAAGCAGCACTCGGTAGTTCGGTAACGAAACTTCCCTGCGCCTTCAAAGTGACTTCCTCGCAGCAGAGTCGCTTGGCGCCAGTGCGTTTGTCTGTCTGACAAAACGACTCCACATACATTTCGATGTCGAGATCCGGTGCCTCCCAATTTCCGAGCATTACGAGCACGCGGCTGGGATGGATGGCCGTGAGATCGAGCATCATCTGACACACTTCATCGAAGAGTGCATCACTCGTGACAAACACAAGCAGATTCGCAACGCGGGCGCGCCACACCGCGACATCGTCGCCAGAGTCGGTGTGCCCAGCGATCTGTTGCCAAAGCACCGCGAGTTGTCCTTCGACAAGTTCCACATCCAGTGTTTTCTCGAGTTGGATTTGCATAAAAAGCTTTGCTTTTCGTCTTTGGACTTTGGACTTTGGTCTTTGGTCTTTGGTCTTTGGTTGTTGTACTTAGAGCTTTGTACTTTGCAATTTAGTTGTTTTTCGCATCGAGTTCAAAGCGAGCTCGAAGTGCAAAGTACTTGCAAAGACCAAAGCCCAAAGTCCCAAGACCAGCTTAAAGTTTCCTCCATGTTCTTCCATCACGCTCAATAAGCGCAAACGCTGCTTGTGGTCCCCATGACCCCGCTTCATAGTTGGGAAAATCCCGCGCCGGCTTCTTCCACGCCTCAAGTATGGGCGTCACAATTTCCCAGCCGCGTTCGACCATGTCGCGCCGCGCATAAAGCGTCGAATCACCGAGCATGCAATCAAGCAGCAGCCGCTCGTAAGCCTCCGGCGGTTTGACGCCGAAAGACGAACCATAGCGAAAGTCCATATTGACTGAGCGGATGCGCAACGCCTGTCCCGGAAGTTTCGCGGCAAAACGCAGACTGATTCCCTCGTTTGGTTGAATGCGAATCACCAGCACGTTTGGCTGCAGCGGCGAGTCGGAGTCGGTGAACAGCCGCTGCGGAACTTCCTTAAACTGGATCGCGATCTCGGTGATGTGTTTCTGTAGACGCTTGCCCGAGCGAATGTAGAAAGGCACACCAGCCCAGCGCCAATTGTCGAGATACAGCTTGAGCGCAGCAAACGTCTCCGTCGAAGAATTAGGATCGACGCCGGGCTCCTCGCGATAACCCGGAACAGTGTCTCCCAGCACGGTGCCCGGTCCATATTCGCCCCGCACCGCAAACTCATCAATGCGATCGGCGGGTAACGGCCGCACAGACTGCATCGCTTTGAACTTTTCGTCGCGCACGCCGTTGGCAGTCAACGACGCCGGCGGCTCCATGGCGATCAGAGACGTAACCTGAAACACGTGGTTCTGAATCATGTCGCGCAAGGCGCCGGCCGTTTCGTAATAAGAGCCGCGACCTTCGACGCCGAGTGTTTCGGCATTGGTAATCTGAATGTGATCGATGTATTGCCGGTTCCACAACGGCTCGAAGATGCTGTTTGCAAAGCGAAAGACGAGCAGATTCTGTACGGTCTCTTTGCCGAGATAATGATCGATGCGATAGATCTGGCTCTCATCAAACACCGCCGCGAGCGTCTTGTTGAGGGCGCGCGCGCTTTCCAGATCGCGTCCGAAGGGTTTCTCCACGATGATGCGCGTCCAGGGTTGCTTCTTTGTGCCCGGCTTTGATCCAGTTTGGGCTTTCCGACGGCCGATGCCCGCTTCGCCAAGATTTTTCGCGATCACCCCAAAGAAGTCCGGCGCCGTAGCCAGGTAAAAAATGCGATTGCCTTGCGTGTCGAATTCGCGGTCAATCTCCTCGAGTTTGCTTTTTAACTCCTGATAAAGCGCTGCCTCGCTGAAATCGCCGGCAAGGTAAAAAATCCTTTTGGCAAAACTCTGCCAGGTGGACTCATCCAGCGAATCTTCAGTGCCAAACTCGTCGATGGCGGCTTTCATAAGCGCGCGAAATTCTTCGTCGCTGTGCGGATGTCGCGCGGCGCCGAGGATGGCAAACTCGTTGGGCACGATTCGCTGTTGCGAGAGACGATAAAGCGCCGGCAGAAGTTTGCGGCGAGCGAGGTCGCCTGTCGCGCCGAGGATGACTAAGGCACAAGGCGGAGCGGCAGGCTCGAGCCGCATACCTGCGCGCAGCGGATTTTCCTGAGTTGCGACCGTGTCGGTCGGAATCTGTTCTTTGAGTTCAGTAACGATGGAGAGAAGAATAACACGACGGGGCCATGCGCGCGGAAGCGATCAATTACTATCACACCTCAGCATTGCAATCTAAGAATGAATTAGCTATAAGGGGGCCACATGGCCGACGTGAGGACTGAAGCCATGCCCAGAGGCGGCGAGTTTCCTTTGCTGGAGGCGCGCCGCTTTCAATTTAGAATCATACGCGGATGGGATGATCTTTCGCGTAGGAGTAAGCCGTGTAAGCAGCGATGAGGTGGCAGATCCATCCGAGCGTGCCGCCCGAGCCAATCCAGAAGCCCGGCGTGATGATTAACCAAAGAATGCCTGCGAGAATCCGGCCGTTGTAAAGTTGGCCAACCCCGGGAACGATCAGACTGAGAACACTTGCCAAAACTGGATCGCGCATTACCTCTAACCCTCCGTGTCTCGATATACGACCGCAGATACAATTTTGTTCGGCTCAAGAGCTAACGACAAACCGATGCAGGAGATCCGGGCGAATAGCAAAATTACGATTCCGCGCTCCACCAGCTAAGAATCTTTGTTAGTTGTCCACGGTGGTATGAGCAAGATGCGCACTCTGAATGAACAACGTGGTTGCCGTGTCCAGACACACACTACCCCACGCTGCCGTGAGGCGGCTATTTTTCATCGAATTGTAAGGCCTGGCTGAAAGTAAAGACACGATAACTACCAAAGCGGCGAGGTAGACCCAAATGGCTCCCACGCGGTAGCTATCGAGTTATCTACCTTAAACAGCTATGAAACTCAGTACCGACAGTAACGCTGACATCGCCTCGCTTGAGATCTGATCTGCTGAGCCGCTTGTCGGCATGTCGCCCGTCGAGGGGGATGTTTGGGTTGAGCTGCTAAGCGATGGCGCGGGAGATCCGCTAGTTGGTATCTCACCCGCGACACCTGAAACGGAAAGCAAACAAGCTAGCACAACCGTCACCAAAATTCGTCTCATGATGTTTCTCCTTTGAATTTGAGGATGCAAGAGTTCTTACATCGCGGAAGAATAGAGCAACTTCCGGAAATTCTTGCAACATTGGAAAAGGAGAACTAGTATCCGCATGTCGTTGCAAGTTCTCTTACACTCACGAGGAAAGGCATATCTTTCATGAGGATAACCTCACCGCAATTGCGCACTTCGCACCTTACAGCTAATGCCGAAGCGCTGGTCAAGTGCGAGACAGCTCTAGAACTTAAGGATAAAGGTAAGTACGAGGACGCGCGGAATGTAATGCTTCCATTATGGCGGTTAGTGGGAGAACGGCCGGACATTAAGGGGCTTCATCCTTCCGTCGGCGCTGAGGTTCTGCTCACGGTAGGAATCTTGACCGGATGGTTGGGGAGCAAAGAAGGAATTGAGGGAGCCCAAGAGGTGGCAAAGAATCTCATTAGTGAAAGCATTACTTTTTATGAATCAATAGGTGATACAAAAAAAGTAGCTGCTGCAAGAGCAGAAATCGCCTATTGCTACTGGCGCGAGGGTGGATTTGATGAAGCACGTATCATGCTCACTGAAGCACTTCAAAAACTGACTGTTGGAGGGAATACGAGAGCCCGGGCACTTCTTAAGTTAGTAACGGTCGAATGGTCCGCGTCACGATTCAGCGTAGCACTACGAATCCTTAACGATAATGCTGACCTTTTCAAGAGAGTTACGAACCACACTACTAAAGGGAACTATCATAACGAACTTGCAATCGTCTTAAGAAACCTTGCTACCTCCGAGCAGAGAAACGATTACTTCCAACGTGCAATCAAGGAATATGAAGAAGCCGATCGCCACTTTAAACTAGCTAACAACACCGTCTATCGTGCGGACGTAAAAAATAACCTTGGCTTCCTTCTTTATAAAGCAGCACGATTCAAGGAGGCTCACGAGTATCTTGAGCAGGCGCGACGCTTAACCACTAGTATTAAAGATAAGGTTCAGATCGCCCAGATTGATGACACACGCGCGCAAGTCTTCATCGCGGAGAAAAAGTTCAGAGAAGCTGAAGCTGTCGCGAAGAGTGCAGTTCGCGTTTTGGAAAAGAGTGGGCATCAATGTCTATTAGCCGACGCACTTATCACCCAAGGCATCGCACTGGCCCGTCTCAAGCGCACGGAGCAAGCTCAATTCATATTTCAAAAAGCTGTCGGAGTCGCTCGTCAGGTTGGCGCGCTCAACAAGGCCGGTATAGCCGCGCTTACTTTGATTGAAGAGCTGGAGGAGCTTTCGCTTGAAACTCTGTTTGCCGCCTACGAACGTGCGAGTGAATGGTTGGCAAAGTCACAGAGTCAGGATCTGTTGTTAAGATTGAATACCGCCGCCAGAAAAGTTTTCTTTCGGCTGCGTTCCGAATTGAAGGCTGCGAGTACCACTGCCGAAGCAGCCATTGGCGAAAATGCCACCGCTGAAGATGCCACTGCCGAGAAGGATACTGACGCACTGCTCAACAGACCGTGTGATTTACCGAGTGAGGTATTGAAATTTGAAAGCACTTTAATTCGGCAGGCCCTGGCGAAAGCGAATGGGAGTTTGACGCGTGCGGCTTCGCTATTATCGTTGAGTTATCAAGCTTTGGCTTACATTCTGGAATCCAGGCACAAGGATTTATTGAAAGAGCGCTCCCCAATTCGCCGCCGCTCCCGGAGGGAACGCGCTCCGTGAAGGGTTCGCTCTGGACCTCGATGGCCGAAGGTGCACGAAAAAGCGGCGTGCTCCTCGGTCCGCGATCACTTCTGTTTCGACGGAAATGGAAGTGACGCGTAGGCACCACGTCATAGGGTGAACGTGGTGCGCAGGACCGGCACAGGCGCCTAAAGTGCCGGTCCTGATTTTTTCAATTGCGCTGTATCTTGCCGAACATCGCTCTACGTCAATTAGCTCGTTTCGTCCAGGCGCTTGACATCGACAATTTCGCCGCGGAACTTATGAAGAATTTGTTGGACTACCGGGTCTTTCTCAGCCCTTTCGCGCAGGCGCTGCTTCTCTAATAGCTGCTCGCGTCGTTCGCTCTCTTCTTTTGAGATAGGTCCGTCAGCCGCTGCGCCATCTGCAATCACAAACCGCACGCCCAGATCGCGGCCAGTGATCTCTTTGCAGACCTCACGCAGGATTCTGACGTTCTCGCTTTTTGCCAGCGTATCGCGCAGGTGCCGGGCATCGGGCGTGAACTCAAGACATAACTCGTTGCCCTCCAGGTTCGCGCGTCGCGCGCCTTGAAGCGCCGTTGCGAGGAACATCTTGCGTCGTTTTTCCAGAGCCGCTTTCACCTGCTCAATTTCTGACAGATCGGCTGCGGGACTCTGATCTGCCGACGCTGATCCTGCCTCCGCGTAAGGCGACCCGCCCGCTACAGCAGGCGGTACTGACCTGTTTAGCGGCCCGCCGATTCCTTTAGACGACGCGCCCGCTACTTCAGCCATATCAATCGCGTTCCGCGCTTCCGCTTCCAGGGCTGTCTTCGTGGCCGCACCCGCGGGAGAAGCGCCAGACGCGGCGCTCGAGCTTGTTGCCGTCTTGCTTTTGCCGGTGGGCATTGCATGCAGGTCTGTTGCACGCTGCAAATCGGGGGACGATACGGGCGAGGAGGTCATCTTTCCTCCGGACGCTGTTCCCACAGCCGGTTTGCCGGTACGAACCGATTCTTCGAGCGCGGCTAGTCTTTGCAAAAGTTGACTTATCGGCTCCAGCCGGCGCATCTCCATTAATTTCACCAGACCAACTTCCAACTGGTAGCGCGGATGCGCGGCCGTCTTCAACAAAGTTTCTGTTTCTGCCAGCGAGTGAAAGAAGCGGACCAGGTCGGTTTCGGAAAAGAGTGCCGACTGTCTCTTCAGTTCGTCTCGATCACAAATAGCCGACTCCAGTAACTCGTCGCTGCCGGACACTTTCGCTACCAGCAGATCGCGGAAGTGTGCCAGCAGATCGCGGCAGAAGTTTCGCAAGTCGTGACCGCGCATAACTACGTCGTCTACCACGGCAAGGGCTTCCGCGGGTTCGTGATTCGCAATGCCTTTGACCACTCTGATCAAAATATCTGCGCCGGCGACACCCAGTGCCATCTCGACGTCTTCTTTCCTGATCTTCGCTCCGGCAAAGCTGATCACCTGATCGAAAGCCGATTGCGCATCGCGCATCGAGCCTTCGCCTGAACGAGCAATCTCACGCAAGGCATCGTCGGGAATGGAAATCTCTTCTGCCTCGGCAATTAAGCGCAGGCGATCGAGGATCTTTGCAGTGGCGATAGTGCGAAACTCAAACTGCTGGCAACGCGACAAAATCGTCTCCGGAACTTTGTGCCGCTCGGTTGTGGCCATGATGAAAACTACCCGCTCGGGTGGCTCTTCGATTGTTTTCAGCAGAGCGTTGAACGAACTGGTAGACAGCATGTGGACTTCATCGATCACAAAGATCTTGTAGCGGTCGCGCGCCGGAGCAAAGCCAATCGATCCGATAATCGTTTCGCGCACGTTATCAATCCCCGTGTGCGAAGCGGCGTCGATCTCCTGCACGTCAATCGAGCGGCTCTCAGAAATCTCGCTGCACGAAGGACAGGCAGTGGGGTCGTCGGTGCGACAAGGAGTTGCCGTCGGCCCGGCAGACTTGTGGCAGTTCAACGCTTTGGCCAGCAAGCGCGCGGTAGTTGTCTTGCCAACGCCGCGCGCACCTGAGAAGAGATAGGCGTGATGAAGCCTTTGATGTTCTATGGCATTGCGCAGTGTGCGCGTAATGGGCTCCTGGCCGGTGACTTCAGCAAAAGTCTGCGGGCGCCATTTGCGTGCAATTACTTGATATGACATGAAGGGATTTACTGCTGGTTCTTGTTCCGGGCCAGGTCCGGCACCGGAAACTCTTTTAACATTTTCCAGGCAATTATCAGGCTGCCATCCGTGTCCTTTCGGATTACCCTAAAGGCCACCAACACATCCGAATCAGAATAATTGATTGAGCGCACGATGTAAGTTGCCTTAACCTGGGCTCGTACTCTTTCGCTATACATCACGCCGTCAATACTCGTTCCTCCGCCGAATCGCCGTTGCTCCAATCTGGCTTGTGGTTCTTCCAGCACCGCGCTGTAGGCGGACAGGAATCTCACGCTTGGATGTTCGATGTTTATCTCTTCAAGAGGCACATCACCGACGTTGATAAGCATGCCATAGTCCGCCCCGGCAAAACCCACCTGCAGATAGCCCTGTTCCAAAGCGATGTCCGAGCTGTTTCCATAAGCATGAGTTAGACCACCAAACGAATAGTATGCGCCACCGCCGCGAACGGTCAGGGTCTTGTCCTTGTCATAAACTTCGCGTGGTAATAAACGAATCAACCCTCTGTCGCGTTGTCCCAAGAATCCCGCATAAGCGGTTCGATCTTCTTCCGACGGTGCCAGAAACTTCTTCTCGAGAGCAGATAGCTCAGTTCGCTTGGTTTCGATTTGCTTTAGCACGTCATCGCGTGATTCGGACTGCGCGAAAGCATTGATCGAAATGATTGAAAGGCTGGCAATAATTAACGTAGCAGCGAAGATCCTCTTCATGCGGATTACTCCTTCGTTGGTGCGTACGGACTTTCCATCGGGGACACCGAACCGAGTAGGGGCTAAATGGTGAACAGCGTTTCTCGCAAGTGCGCGTGAGCATTTGGGTGCGCTCTTCACACCTCGAATTGGCCAGACTCCGGACTTACCCGCAACACACGCGCGCCTGGCTACCGTTGCTCCGTTCCCGGCCTGGCGGGGTTCACCGACACTACGTTGTGCGGAGCCCGAAGTCTGATAACTTGTCAAAATATTTCCGATTTCCCATAGGCGATTGTCATCTAACCAATCGCTAATGGCAAATCGGCAATCGCTAACGCATTTAGATCTGTGTCTTGCGATGCGCCAGTATTCTCAGGATTCCGTTGATGGCCAGGTGCAGCAGGAGATAAGCGATTATCGCGATGACGATCGGCAGCATCAATGTGTGGCCCTGATCCGTACTCGGGCTGGCCACGATTCCTCTAAACGGAAGGTAGAACGGATTCGTCACAGTGACGATAAACTGAACGAATCCAGCAGTGCTGCGCGCTGCCATCAAGGCCAGCAGAAACCGCATCCCCAGCAGGGCGTAGATCACATAAAAGATGTAATCAACGATCTGCGAAATCCTGGCCGCGCCACGCCCGCGTTCAACCTCACGCTCGCTATCGACTACTTCATTGACTGCCTTTGAGCGAAACTCGCCGGCAACCTGCCGGACCTTTTTCGATTCACCCGCCGCCGGAGCCTGCGCATGATCCGCGATCTCAGCCTGCACTTCACCTTCAACCTGCGCCTTTACCGATTCATGCTGCACCGATCGTCTGGCTTCGTCAGCCGCCAGTTTGTCGTCCATAAGAGACTCCAGTCCGACAAGCATTACTGCCCATCTTGATTCGTGATTAGAACAAGCACTCTGCTTGTCTCAAGGGGGCAAGGTTGTCTGTCGTGCTAATTACGTGCCGTTAAAGCCCGTGCGCGTGCGCCGGATATTTGCGCCTGAGAATTTCCCGGTGGCTGCCACTGCTTCCAGCATACGCTTTGCTTCCGTCAATGTTGTTCCTGCATAGACAGCCATGATTCTATGCTTCTCACTCGTGTTCGTATAGAACAACTCGCCCGGCTCGACGCAACGAGATGTGAAAACCTTGTGATCAGGAAACAAAGCCTGTGCTTGCAGCCGCTCAGCTTCCGGCATAAATACATTGCACTCGTCTTCGTTCGCAGGGATGCTCTTGAGAATTATCGCGTAAAATAATTCGGTGTCAAAGATTACCGCCTTTGCCGGCACACGAAACGGCAAATCATTGGGCTGGAAGGGCACACTGGTCTTACAGGCCACCGTTGGATTGCCGCAGATCGATCCCTTCTTTGCGCGATGACTTATGGCGCGAGATTGACCAGCGACCACGCTAAGCACACTCGCTGCTGCAAGGACGAATACCCACAGAAAGATGAATGAAAGTCCTTTACGGCTCATAAGCATCGGTCGCCCTTCGTCTCGTCCCACCTTGCGAGGGATATGAATGAGTTTTGCGTAATGAGTATCGCACTGAACTCAACACTCAGTACTCATAACGCGTCACCGTATTCTGGCGGAGAGGGTGGGATTCGAACCCACGGAACGGTTTCCCGCTCACAGCATTTCCAGTGCTGCCAATTCAACCACTCTTGCACCTCTCCAAGGACAGTGATGAGTGAAAAGTGAACAGTGACAAGCATGAATCGCCCCGATTGTTCTTTTCACTTGTCACCTTTCACTCATCACTGTAGTTCTGGCGGAGAGGGTGGGATTTGAACCCACGGTGGAGTTTCCCCCACTCCGGTTTTCGAGACCGGTGCACTAAGCCACTATGCGACCTCTCCAAAACAGATGTCAGATGTCAGAGATCAGATGTCAGCAAACCCTGAAATCGCGCTAAATCCCGAAGTAACCTCATCATTCGACATCCGACTACGCGCGTCGCGCCCGAAAAAACTCCTGCATGATTTCTCGGCACTCTTTCTCAAGCACACCGGTTGTAATCTCAATCCGGTGATTCAAGAAATCCGTATCGCAAACTCGAAAGCGAGATTCGACGGCGCCGGCCCGCTCGTCGCGCGCGCCATACACCAGCCTTTTCACGCGCGCCTGTATCAACGCGCCTGCACACATCACACACGGTTCAATTGTCGAATAAACCGCCGCGTCTGTGAGGCGGTAGTTATTAACGCTGCGCGCTGCCTGTCTGAGCGCCAGGATTTCCGCATGGGCGGTCGGATCTTGATCCGTCCGCGTTCTGTTTCCAGCAACCGCGAGTACCGCTCCACCGGCAACGATGCAGGTGCCGACAGGGACCTCACCACGCTCTCGCGCCTCATCTGCCGCGCGGAGAGCCTGCTGCATCCAATGCGCGTCCGATTCTCTTTCCCAGGCAGCAGTCATGATAGAAACATTCGCGTCAAACAACGGAAAATTTAACTATAGGTGGGGCGCTCAAACACTGTCAAGCGAGTCGTTCTTGCAGTAGTACGCTACGGTTCTTTCACTCTTATTTGCATAACGCACAGCGGCGCCTCTTCATCACAAAGTAAGACTTTGCAGTAAAAAAACGCCGGAGTAAATACGGTAGTGAGGCAGTTTGAAACTCTCATTAGCACCTGACTTCAGTCAGGTGGTAACAGGCCGCCTTCTATTCCTGACCGTTTTAACGGCTTCGCTGCTAAACGTTAAAACGGTTAGTCTGACATCGGCCCGATAAATCACCGCAATGAAGTGCGGTGTTAATGAGAATTTCAAACTGACCCACTACTGTAAATACACTTGGCTACGAATGGATGTTAAGTGCATGCTATATTAACGGCAGAGTCGGAACGCGCTGCCCGATCTTCGGCGAACCCGCCAGCGAGCCTACTTAATGACCACCGAAGCTCAGCAAAAAGGAACCGGATCACTGTCGAGCGAACGGATGACCGCTCGTTTGCGAACAGCGTCGGAGACGGCCGTCCCGGAAAGGACAGGTCATCCGGCGGCCCAAATGCGACGCATGGCGCCGGCGGAATTCAACACCGCAATGATCCATTTCTATCGCGGTGAGGTGCAACGCTCAAACACCTGGCGCAACCGGCTTGACACCACCACAAATTGGGCCGTGCTCACGGCCGGTGCCACGCTCTCATTCGTTTTCAGCTCACCAAGCAATCCGCATTTCGTTATTCCAATCAATTCACTTCTTGTCGCCATCTTCCTGCTGATGGAAGCGCGCCGCTATCGGTACTATGAGATTTGGTCGAGCCGCGTGCGCGTGATCGAGACGGGCTACTTTGCACAGATGCTTGCTCCCGAAAGTGTGCCGCCGGATGAAGCGTGGGCAGAGCACCTGGCGGCCGATTTGATCACGCCCCACTTCACCATCTCCGAATGGGAAGCGGTAGGGAGACGACTGCGCCGGAATTATCTTTGGATTTTTGCGCTGCTCGCCTTGAGTTGGAACCTGAAGGTTTACCTGCATCCACTGCCGGCGCGCGACTTCAATGCCTTTATCGACCGCGCCACTGTTGGCGTCGTTCCGGGTTGGGCAGTCTTTGTGGTTGGAGTCTTATTTAATGCTGCCATCGCGATCTTTGCTGTCGGTACGGTGCGATTGCGTGAAGCTACGGGTGAAGTTTTGCCGCAACACGAATTCTCATTAAGACCTTTGAAGAGAATGACCGGTTGGACCCGAGTTGCTACCGGCACTCGGCGTACGACAGTGCGCGCAAGACGCGCGCGCCAACGTGTACGGAGCGGCGCGTCGACTGGTGAACTTCGCAAAATCGATATCAGCGAAACGCCCGATCGAGATCGACGTATCGACATTTCAGAAACGCCGGAAAGAGATGCCACGGTAAAAGTCTGAAAAGACAGAAGACGGGAGACAGAATTCAGGAGTCAGGAGTCAGAATTTTTCTGATCTGAGATCTGAGATTTCTTAAACTCTGACCCTCGATTGTCAACTTCTGATCAACTCCTGAGTCCTGACTCCTGAGTCCTGGTTTCTGTCTTCTGTCTTCTGCCTTTTATGCTTCAACTGCGCGGACAACGACTCACTCTCGAGCAAATTGCAGACGTCGCAAACGGGCGAGAGCAGGTAGGGCTCTCCGATGAAGCACGATCGCGCATTGAGGCTTCGCGGGCTGTCGTAGAGAGAATTGTCGAGCAGAATCGCACTGTTTACGGCGTCAACACGGGCTTTGGCAAGCTATCTGACGTTCGCATCGAGCGCAGGGAGTTGAGAGAGTTGCAATTGAACCTCGTGCGTAGCCACTCGTGCGGCTTGGGGAATCCACTTTCTGAGGCTGAAGCTCGCGCAATGTTGTTGCTGAGGGCAAACGTGCTTGCTTGCGGTCTCAGTGGCGCGCGCTCCCTTGTCTCTGAAACCCTGGTGGCGATGCTGCAACGAGGCGTCACGCCTGTCATTCCGGAGAAGGGATCAGTTGGAGCGAGTGGTGATCTGGCGCCGCTGGCCCATCTTGCACTCGCAGCCATCGGCGAAGGCGAAGCATTTTACAAAAACGAGCGGCTAGCCAGCGCCGAAGCGCTAAGACGGGCTGAAATAGAACCACTGCAACTCGAGGTGAAAGAAGGCCTGGCGCTATTAAATGGAACGCAGGCAATGGGTGCGGTTGGCGCACTCGCCTTGCATCGTGCGGAACGCGTGGTCCGATTGGCGGACGTATCAGGAGCGATGTCTCTCGAAGCGTTAAAAGGAACTCCAGTGGCTTTTGACGAACGCATTCATGCTGCCCGACCACATACAGGCCAAACAGAAGTTGCGACGCACCTGCGCGAATTGCTCCAGGGAAGCGAGATTCGCAAGTCGCATTTGGAAAACGATCCGCGCGTGCAGGATGCCTACAGTTTACGCTGCATGCCGCAGGTTCATGGCGCAGTGCGCGATACACTGCGCTACGCGCGCGGAATTGTTGAAACCGAAACCGGAAGCGCAACCGACAACCCGCTGGTGTTTTCGGAGACAGGTGACGTTCTCTCCGGCGGAAATTTTCACGGTGCGCCTCTTGCTTTGGCTTTCGATTTCGCTGCTATAGCTTTGACTGACTTGCTGAGTATCACTGAGCGTCGCATCGATCGTTTGGTTAATCCGGATGCAAATGAAGACTTGCCGCCGTTCCTGACGCGGCATGCCGGAACGTCTTCGGGGTTTATGATGCTGCAAGTGACCGTGGTCGCGCTTCTGAGCGAGGCGAAGATATTGGCCCACCCGGCGAGTGTCGATAACGTTCCCACAGATGGCGGCAAGGAAGATCACGTTTCGATGGGGATGACTGCGGCGACAAAACTGCGAACAATTGTCGAACTCGCTGAGGCGGCGACAGCTATCGAGTTGATTACAGCGGCGGAGGCGCTGGAGTATCGCAAGCCGCTGACTCCGGGCCGCGGAGTAAAAGCGGCTCATGATGTCGTGCGCACGCACGTACCCCCGCTGACCGCTGATCGCTCAATGGCTGCCGACATTCAGAGGATAGCCGAAGCAGTGCGCCAGGGTGAGTTTGACGCACTCTCGTAGTGCACACTGTTAGTTGCTGCGCGCGACTTGAGAAGCCAGCCGATCCCAAATTAACAGGTTGCATCACAACAGCTGGCTTGCGGACGGGGGAATTCAAAGCGAAGAAACGGGAGGAGAGCAGATGTCTGACGCGTTTGACGAGCGAAGAAAAGGCCTGGAAGAGGAATACTTTCATCGCAAAAACAAGGAAGCAATTGAAAAGCTGCGTGAGAAGATGAAGGTAGCTGAACAGGCCAAAGCGGCCGGAACATCTTCGATGCGTTGTCCACGCTGCGATGGCAATCTGAAGGAAAGTAAAGTTGACGACATATTGATCGACCCTTGCGACAAATGCGGTGGCGTCTGGCTGGACTCGGGCGAACTGGAACAATTGACCAAAAAGGACAAAGGCTGGCTGAGCGAGCTGTTAGGGCGTTCTGAAGATTAACGCTCCTGACTAACGCATGATGTAACGCAAGCTGTTAGTTTGCGCGGCGTGAGCCTGACGTGAGACAACCGGAAACCAACAGTTTGCGTTACAACAACTGAAACTATTGTGATGTCTTCGAGAACCATCCGCGCCCCGCGCGGTGCAACGTTAAGCTGCAAGAGCTGGCATCAGGAAGCGGCGCTGCGCTGCCTGATGAACAATCTCGACCCGGACGTCGCTGAGAAGCCGGACGAGCTCATCGTCTATGGCGGCGCGGGCAAGGCTGCGCGCAACTGGGAATCGTTTGATGCGATCGTACGTGAGCTGCAGACCCTGGAAAACGATGAGACACTGCTGGTCCAGTCAGGCAAACCTGTTGGCGTGTTTCGCACACACGAATACGCGCCGAGAGTTTTGATTGCCAATTCCAACCTCGTCGGGGCTTGGGCAAATTGGGACCATTTCCATGAGCTCGAACGCAAGGGCCTGATGATGTATGGCCAGATGACGGCCGGGAGCTGGATCTACATCGGCACTCAGGGGATTGTGCAAGGCACATTTGAAACTTTTGCGGCGATGGCCGACAAAAACTTCGGCGGCGACCTCAGCGGCAAGCTGGTTGTTTCCGGCGGCATGGGTGGGATGGGCGGCGCACAGCCGTTGGCTGCGACGCTCAATGGTGCATTATTCCTCGGTATTGAGGTTGATCCGGCTCGCATTGAGCGCCGTGTGTTGACTGGTTATTGCGATCGCCTGGCGCTCACGCTGGATGAAGCGTTGGATATTTTTGACGACGCGCGTGAGCAGAATCGCCCCGTGTCAGTTGGACTAGTCGGTAACTGCGCTGAAGTGCTTCCGGAAATCGTTCGCCGTGGAATTAAGGTCGACGCTGTCACTGATCAAACGAGCGCGCACGATCCGTTGAATGGTTATGTGCCCGCCGGACTAACGCTTGAAGAGGCCTCCGAGTTGCGACGCGCTGATCCGCGCTCCTACATCAATCGCTCGCTCCTGTCCATGGCCGACCACGTGGAAGCAATGTTGGCCCTGAAAGGTAGCGGCGCGGTGGCCTTTGATTATGGCAACAATATTCGCAAGATGGCCTTCGATGCCGGCTGTCAAGATGCGTTTGAGATTCCCGGCTTCGTTCCCGAATACATCCGTCCACTCTTTTGCGAAGGCAAAGGTCCGTTTCGTTGGGTAGCACTTTCGGGCGACGCTTCCGATATACAAAAGACCGACGACCTCGCTCTCGAGCTCTTTCCCGACGATCAAACTTTGAATCGCTGGCTTCGTCTCGCGCGCGAGCGTGTTCACTTCCAGGGACTCCCGGCGCGCATTTGCTGGCTCGGTTACGGGGAACGTGCGGAGATGGGTGAAGCAATTAATGAGCTGGTGAGACGCGGCGACCTCAACGCGCCCATCGCCATCGGGCGAGATCACCTTGACACCGGCTCGGTCGCGTCTCCTTTCCGCGAAACTGAAGGAATGAAAGACGGCTCAGACGCCGTGGCCGACTGGCCGATACTCAACGCGTTGCTAAACACGGCGAGCGGTGCGAGCTGGGTTTCGTTTCATCATGGCGGCGGCGTTGGCATCGGTTATTCGCTGCATGCCGGCCAGGTTTCAGTCGCTGATGGAACGGCGGAAGCTGCGAAGCGACTCAATCGCGTGCTGACAAACGATCCTGGACTGGGCGTGGCGCGTCACGTAGATGCCGGATATGAAGCAGCCGAAAGCACGGCACTAAGCAAAGGCGTTAGTGTTCCGATGCTAAATTCGCGGGAAAACAAATGAATAAATACACGCGGGCATTTCTGCTCCTCGTCTTTCTCTTGCCGCCTGCTTCTGCACAGACGACGTTTCGCCCATCTGCGGCCGGGCTACCTCAGGCGAAAGCTGGTCAAACAAACTCGCGCGTCCGGACCATTGCTTTCGAAAGCAAACTGGTCGGAAAAACTTTGCCTTATAGTGTCCTGCTGCCGGTTGACTACGATAAGCCTGCCGCGCGTAGCAAACGCTATCCAGTTCTCTACCTGCTCCACGGCCTTTTCGGCCACTACGACAATTGGATAACGCGCACGAAACTCTCGGACTATGTGGCGAATTATTCAATGATCATAGTGACGCCCGAAGGCAACGACAGTTGGTATACTGACAGCGCCAGCGTTCCAACCGATAAGTATGAAACATACGTCATGGAGGAATTAATACCCGATGTGCAGAGCCGTTATCGTACGATCGAGACACGTGCAGGGCGAGCGATCGCCGGGCTTTCAATGGGTGGTTACGGCGCGCTGAAGTTTGGCGTCAAACATCCGGAGTCGTTCGTGTTCGTGGGATCAATGAGCGGTGCGCTTGGTGCGGCCTCCTGGACTGAAGCAGACCTGCACGGACTTGAAGTCATCTGGAAAACCCTTCTGCCTGTTTTTGGACCTGAGGATAGCCCAATCCGCAAAGCTAACGATGTAAACAGACTCTACGGCGAAGTACCGTCCTCGCGCGTCGTCGCTTTACCTTATCTGTATCTCGACTGCGGCACTGAGGATCCGCTGCTATCATCCAGTCGCAGTTTGGCAGCCATCTTGTTCGAGCGAAAGATCCCGCACGAATACAGAGAGCTTCCCGGAACTCATGCCTGGCCTTACTGGGATGCGCAGGTTCAGGAAGTTCTGAGGATTGCAGCGCGGAAACTCAGCGGGCCGGCAGCGAGTGCGACGAGGAAATAAGCCGCGAATTTGCGCGGATGAACGCAGATTAGATCTGTCAGTACCGCCTGCGGTAGCGGGCGGTAACGTTAGGTTTGACCCACCCGCTACCGCAGGTGGTTCTGACTTGCACAATTCGCATTAATCCGCAGCCCTCTAATTCTATTTGACTGAACGGGGACCGACTATGACTACGCTCGCATCTTCTAAAAATCGACACGTGTCCCGCAAAGCGAGTCTCTTTACGGAGTCGGTCATTCGCGAGATGACACGCGAGGCGCTCAAATATGGAGCAGTCAATCTGTCTCAGGGCTTTCCCGATTTTGCCGCTCCGGAAGACATCAAGCGCGTGGCGATGAAGGCTATCGCAGACGACATCAATCAGTATGCAATCACCTGGGGCGCGCGCGACTTTCGCGAGGCAATCGCGCGAAAAACAAAATGGTATCTCGGACTCGACGTCGACCCGGAAACAGAACTAACTGTTACGTGCGGGTCAACCGAAGGAATGATCGCGGCAATGATGGCTACTGTCGACCAGGGTGAAGAAGTCGTCGTCTTCGAGCCGTTTTACGAAAACTACGCGCCTGATGCGATCCTTTCTGATGCCAAACCGCGTTACGTATCGCTGCGGGCACCTGACTGGAGCTTTGATCGCTCTGAACTGCGCGCCGCCTTCAACGCAAATACCAAGGCGATCATCCTTTGCAATCCCAACAACCCCACCGGCAAGGTTTTCACGCGCGACGAGATGGAATTTATCGCCGGTCTTTGCCGCGAGTTTGACGCGCTCTGCTTTACGGATGAGATTTACGAACACATTCTCTATCCGCGTGAAGGCGCAGAGATCCAGCACATCTCCATGGCGCAAATTGAAGGGATGCGCGAACGCACGGTGATCGTAAACTCGATGTCGAAGACATATTCAGTTACGGGCTGGCGCGTGGGTTACTGCATCGCGCCGCCCGAGATAACCAGCGCGATTCGCAAAGTTCATGACTTTCTTACTGTCGGCGCTGCGGCGCCTCTGCAGGCGGCCGGAGCCTATGCTCTTTCGTTGCCGCCGGAATATTACGACCGTTTGCAAGGCGAATATCGCGCGCGTCGCGATCTGCTTTTGCCGGTGCTGGAGAAGGCCGGCTTCGGTACGTTTCGCCCGGACGGCGCCTACTACATCATGACGGACATTTCGGCTTTTGGTTTCGCGGATGACGTGGAGTTCACGAGACATCTCATCCGCGAGATCGGCGTCGCCTGTGTGCCAGGTTCAAGTTTCTACAGCGTTCCCGAGCGCGGTCACCAGCAGGTAAGATTTTGTTTTTGTAAGAAAGATGCGACGCTCCAACTCGCGGCAGCCAGGTTGGAGAAGCTTCATGCTCGAGCTTAGTTATTCCGCCACTCAGTTAGCTTTTCTGATCGAAAGGCTCTCAAGACGTGAGTTACCAAGCCAATCAGCCCGCCTCTCAGGTTGGCAAGGTGGGCTTGCTCCGCAGATTGGGAAACGAACACGATGACGACCAAATTCGCCAAGTTATTATTTAGTCATTTAGTAGTGATCCTGATAAGCATGGCAGCAAGCGCACAGCAAATTGCCGATCCGTATTTCAACGCTAAGGTCGATAACCCGGCCTTCACAAAAAACTTTCCGCGCGTTCTCTTCGACGAGGCCCATAACAATTCCGACACTGTGCGTGGTCGTTATAAGCCGTTTGCCGATCTGCTCTTCAACGATGGTTATCACGTAGCTGTGAACCGCCAACCCTTCACAAAGGAGTCGCTCAAAAGTTTTAAGATTCTAGTGATCGTTAACCCTCTCGGTGCCGAAGACATTGATGACGAAGGCGCTGACAGTCCGGCGTTTACGAACGCCGAGTGTGACACGGTCAGCGAATGGGTACGCGGCGGAGGCGCACTGCTTTTTGTTGCCGACGAGGCGCCCTTCGGTTCGGCGGCTGAAATTCTCGCGGCGCGCCTGGGAGTCGACATGAGCAAGGGCTACACAGTGGATCCGGCAAATGCGGCTAAGGGGGAAAACAACAACGCCAGCGTCATGGTTTATTCTCGCGAGAATCATCTGCTTGCCGAGCATGCGATTTCAAGCGGACGCAGCGAAGCGGAGCGTGTCAATCGAGTGATCGTTTTTACCGGCCAGTCGCTGAAGGGACCCGAAGGAAGCGACGCGTTACTTAAACTCGCCGACTCAGCCGTCGATAAGATTGCGTCGCCGGTGAAAACTAACTCCGCAGCGGGCCGCGCCCAGGGTATTGCCTTCCGCCTGGGAAAAGGACGTGTGGTGGCGCTGGGAGATGCGGCAATGCTCTCGGCGCAGTTGACTGGCAGCAACAACCAACCGTTTGGTATGAACATCCCTAACATAGACAACCGGCAACTTGCGCTTAACATCATGCACT